>OLNZ01000066.1_pt1 | contig 115660 bp, 117 predicted proteins | sample 1672981 | NCBI WGS metagenome assembly OLNZ01 (sample SAMEA3136743, study PRJEB25190) | human gut metagenome | biome: human gut; feature: human-associated habitat; material: faeces | place: Austria | collected 2013 | reverse complement strand
AACATTCCATGTTAGTAGCCTAATTTATACTGTCCAACTTTTTGGGTTCAGTACAAAAGCCTAACGCTTTTGCAATATAACAAAAGGCAATGCAAAATAAATTGTAAAACTCAAACTGTTTAATAGATTACCAGACATATAAGATATTCCAAATAAAAATACAATTGTAATACCTGCAAGTAGATTTTGAACAGTTAGATTTTTAAACTTTTTCTTAATAGTATCATATGCAAAAACACCAATAATAATAAAATATGGTGCAAAGACAAGTATGATACCAATAATACCTAAAGCATAATATTGTACAACAAAATCCTTCTCAATATTAAAAATATTTTGAAGTCTTGTATTAGTAATTCCAAACCATTTATCCATTGGATTATGGTTGATTTCAATAACTCTCCTAATAATGGAAAGTTCAATATATCTGTAATCTGTAGTTAAAGAAATATCATTTTGTAAGAAGTTATACCAAAATTCTGGGTCATACTGGTATGGATAATTAGCAAATAAAAATTGCCTGTTTAACTGTTTATTCTCATAATTATTTTCTATATATTGAAGCATATAATTGTTGTCAGAAACATCAGATATAACAGGAACTAAATCAACATCAGCGGAAATAGTAGGAGCTCCATAAATAGTAGGTTCATTATCTTCTAAAACATTTTCATTAACTATATTTGTTTCTTGAATACTATTAATTTCGGAAATAGTCGCACGTTCTTGCATTCTACTAAACATAGGATTAATAGGTAATAGCAATCCATAAACTAATAATATTATCCCGTGCAGGAATATAATTTTTTAACACAATATGCTTTTTCTGTATAAAAGATATAAAGAAAAAAGCAAACATTGTATAAACAAATACAACTAATATGCCAAGAACGGAAACCTTAGTGCATAACAAAATCAAAGCAAAAACATTCAAAATTAAAGCAAACCAATCACTAGATTTACGATTATAAAATGCATTATAAATTATAAAAGGCAAAAACATAATTAAAATAGCACTAATTTGATTAGCAAATTCAAAAAGACCCTTTGAAGCTAAATCTTGGTAGGTATAATGAGAATTAGAATTAAACCATTCAAAAAAATTAGCCTTAATAATAGAATCACTATAGCTACCATACGAAAACAATAACAAATTACTAACAACAATAATTAAGCTAACAGTTAAAGCTAATGACTGCATAATGCTAAGAATTTTATCTGACGACATAGAAGATTTATAAATACAATAAATAAGTAAAAAAGGAGACATCATTTTCACAAAATATAAAGCTTCCTTAAATACAGAATAATTAAAATCACCAGGAACTAAAGAAGTAAAGTGTAAAGCGTTCAAATGATGAAAAATAAAGTATATTCCGATGGTTAGTGGATATAAAAATAGCCAATACTTCGTTTTTTCTTTGCTAGTAAAAAAGTAATATACAAACAAAGCCAATATTATAATAACTCTAATCAAAGTTGATATAGAATTATAAAAAAATTTAAGATCAAAGATTGGTTGAATAAGTAAAAATATAATTAAAATTTTGTTAATCAAATTATTTATTTTCAAATTTTTCATCATTTTTATTATTCCTTATTCTAAAAATATCTTTATACCCAATTCCAACAATCGCAATAACCATTAGAGCAAAAGATAAAGCCTTCCAAAGCCCACTATCTAAAAGAATAATTGCAAACATACCAAAAGTAGCACTAATACCATATAAAATAAGTACAGCTTGCTTTTGAGAATATCCTCGTTTCATTATCTTATGATGCAAGTGTTCTTTATCTGCTTTAAAAACTCCTTTTAGAGATTTTGTTTTAACAATTCTTCTAAAAATAGCAAAGGTAGTATCTAAAAGTGGAAGTGCAAAAACAATAAGCGGAGCTATTATAACAATTGCAGTATAAGTTTTTGCCATACCTAAAATTGAAATAATAGATAAAGTGTACCCTAAAAAATTCGAACCTGTATCTCCAATAAATGTTTTTGCAGGATTAAAATTATAAGGTAAAAATCCTGATATACTACCTGCAAGAGCAGTGACTAATAATATAGATATTAGAGGAGAACCATTTAAAGCAAATATTATTAATAATGATAAACATGAAATAATTGAAACACCACTAGATAGCCCATCTAAGCCATCAATTAAATTTATAGCATTTGTAATACCAACTATCCATACAATAGTAACAATTATTGCAGTAATTTCTTCAGTAAAAATTGTTGTAAAAAAAGGAATTGAAATTTTATCAATTTGAACACCAGATAAAGTAACAATTAAAGCTGCTAATATTTGCCCAGTTAGTTTAACAAATGGATTTATATTTTTAACATCATCAACAAAACAAAATATACCAAGTATAATTGCACCAACAAAAAAACCAATTAGCTTAATATAGTATTGTTCATATCCAAAAAGATCAATAGTTTTTTCTATAGACATCACAATAAGCAAATAAATAACCGAAACAGCAAAGCCAGCTATAACAGCTAATCCGCCAAGTCGTGGCATGGGCTTTTTGTGAATTTTTCTAGAATCTTTTGGAATATCTAAAGCTCCAACTTTTTTTGCTAATCTTATAGTATAAGGTGTAATAACATAAGCTGTAATAAAAGCTAATAGAAAAGCAATTGCTATATCTCCCCACATATAATTACCTCTTTTATAATATAAATTATTATTAATTGTATCTTCAAAAGCAAAATTTGTCAATCCTTACCATAAAAATAAACCTTACTATTTTTAACAAATTTGAAAACATACGAAAGAACATACAAAATATTTTCATTATTAAAACCAAAAAAGCTGAATAAAAGGAGAGGAAAATATAGAAAGATAAATAAACCTATTTTTATATTTAGAGAAAAATGAAAAACATTAATCAATACTAAAATAAGCAAAGCCCAAATTATATTTAAAATAGCAGTAGAATAATCCATAAAGCCAAAAAGTCTATTTTTAAAATTATAGTTTTGTGGAATTATAAATTTTATTTTGAAACACCTCCTTTAAAAATATTAGAAATACTAGCAGGATTCAAATTTAAATCCGTAGAAAAACCACCAATAAATTCTTTTACGAAAGAATTTGCCTTAAATAAAGTATATATCATACCTAAATACATAAGATGAGCAGGTAAAAAACTATTTTCTTTATTTTTCACAATAAAACAAACAAGTAAAATAATTGCAATGAAAATTTGCAAAAATAATGTTGCAATAAAACTTTTAAGCCAAGCTTTAAAAAACCAGCTACTTTTATTACTGCATAAAGAGAGAAGTGCAAATGGTGCAATAATAACAAGGGCTTTAACAAGAATATATCTAATAGCATAAGAAACAGTCAAATTGAGAAAACCAAAAGAAATGGAAGCTTTGATAATACCATCAAAATTAAATAAACTAAACGAATTAGATAAAAAATAATCTTTAGGAATAATATCTTCCATTAAACTAGCAAAAGAAATATTAAAATCAAATAAATAATTGCCTAACTCACAAATCATATTTGAGATATGCGAACATATAGTAATTAATCCTGTACAGATTGGAAGACTTGCATTTGAAGCAAGGGAACATAACAAAAGCTTAAAAACAAACTGATGAGGATTTTCAATTTGAGAAAAAGTAAGATGCGAAAGTAAATAAGAAAAAGCATAATAGAGTAAGAAACCATATAGGAGAGAGTTGCAAATCAAATTTATTCCAGAGTAGAAATTTACTCCAACAACATGAGTCAAGCTTTCAGTAACATTAGGATTTATAAATACTAATTTATCTAAAAAATCAGTCATATTTTCATTTATTGAAGATAATAAATTGGATAACATATTATTAATTGCATATACCAAAAAATTTGTAATACTTATTTCATTAATTTAAATCACCCCTCTTCAGTTTTAGATACAAGTAATTGAATGGCAGATAAAATTAAATCTATACATAGTATAAAAGCATATGAAAATAAACTACCCCTAATAATCCTTTTACCTGTTCTAATTCTATCTTCATCTCCAAAACTAAACTTTTTCATAAAAACACCAGAGCCTACAGCAACAGCAGCTGCTGGGGTAGAAACTCTTAAAATCCAACTCTCAATAGTTTTAAATGCATTTGTAATTGTATTAACAAGTTTAGGATAAGCAGCAAAGCTAAAAGTACAGAAGCAATTTAGAAGCACCAAAGTCAAACATAAAACTTGAATTATATAATAAAATTTTCTCATAAAACCTCCATTAATCTATATTATTTTGTGATTTTTTTTTGCCTTCTTTTTTGAATCTAAATAATCCTCTTTAAAATAAGGTTGCATCTTGAGCTTTATAGGGGATAAAATTTCATTACCATTGGAAAGGAAAGAAAGGCAAGAAAACGTTTCCAATTTTTGAGTAAAGAAGTTAAAATCATATATATAATCTGTATTAATCTGTGATGTTATGCTTTCTGAAACACTGGATTTATTAGAATTTAAGGAATTAGTTATATAATTGTAATTAGTTTCTTGTGCATTTTCAGAAATACATTTTGATATTTTTGTTTTATCCTCTCTACCAATTTGTTTTTGAGCATCTTCTATTGTAAAAATATCATCAGTCCTGTACCAAAGTTTATTAATTAAATTTTGAATAATTGCTTTTACAGCATATTGATCTTTTAAAGAATTTAGCAGTGAAGTATAACTTTGAGTAGCTACGATGTTTATACACTTAGCTTCTCTACTTTGAGCAAAAAAATCACTATCAGTACTTGTCACATATTCATGAAATTCATCACATATAAATGCGGAAGGGAATATACTGCCTTTTGAAAGTTGAGATAAAACTTCAGCTTGAAAATCAAGTTTTAAATATGCTGCAATAAGTTTAGAAAGATTTTTAAAAACAGAAATATTCATATTTAAAACTACAATTTTACCTTTTTCAATAACCTCTCTAAAGCCTGAAAAATTCACATCTTTTTGTTGAGGACAAAATGTTTTTTGAATATCATAATCAGACATAAAAAGATTTGTCATTCTATTAATTTCAGATTTTAGAATAGAAAGGACTCTTGAATCAAGTGATTTGTATTCATTTTCAAAAAATGTAAGAGAAGAATGAAGATCATATATTTGAGAAGCATCCAGACTTCCAGACCTAAATAAGCTTTTAAGTACAATTACTTTTTCATTATAGTAATTGGGAAAATTAATTAATTTATGAATTTCAGTAAAAGTAACATAATTATTATTATAAAGTCTGCAAAGCTTGATAGCTTCAGCTAGAACTTCTTCTGCTTTATCAAGCCAATATGATTCGGAATTATTTGGCGAAAATAGTGTTAAAATTGTTTTTAAACGATTTGCTAAAACAGAAGGCTTTAAATGGGGTTTATCAAGAGGATTATACTTAATATCTCCACCAAGCTCAATAACACATAGATCTTCTAACCTATTAAATTCCTTCGCATAAATCATCACCTGCTTATAGAAATTGCCCTTAACATCTAAAATTAAAAGCCCTAATTTTTTATTTTCTATTTGTGAATTATATTCAATAAGCTGCTTGACAAATGGATACATGCTAGAACTGGTCTTTCCAGTACCAATGGTACCAGTTACAAGTAAATTTTGATAAAGACCTTGTTCTGGCAAATAGACTAAAGCTCCTGTATCTGCAGTTTTTCCTAAATACAAACTTATACCATCTGATGCTGGACTAAAAGGCTCCTTCTTTCTCTTACGAAAATTAAACTTGCTCTTCAAAAAGATGGTTAAAATAGAATTAGTAATAAGCATGCATACATAAAAAGATGAAATAATGTGTATGATTTTTATATATTTCCAGGCTATAGGACTAGTTTTACATATATCAAAAGGATAAATGGCATAAGGGACTATAAAACTAGAAGCAGTATAAATAGGTTTAAATAATATTAAAATAGGAATAACTAACAATATAGATAATAAGAAACTAAGTACTAAATGTGATAAAAACGATATTAATTTCAAAATTTGCCCTCCTCAAAAGATTTTCTTAAATTTTAATTTTGAACCTTGTAATTTGTGAAAAATACTCATTTCAAAAAATGAATAAATAGAATAAAAAGTTATGAAAATGTTAAAAATAAAAGATGCAAAAAATAAATGAATTAATATTTTAAAATAACACCACCTTTCATAATTTTTCATTATTCTACTACAATTTTTGAAAATTGTCTATACTTTTTATAAAAAATGTGTTAAAATTTCAAATAAGTTATAAATTTTAAGGAGGAGAAAGATGATAGAAAGAACAACAAAAATAGGTGAATTATTAGAAACAGCACCAGAAAAAGCAGAAATCTTAATAGAAGCAGGAATGCATTGCCTAGGATGCCCAGCATCACAAGCAGAAACAATAGAAGAAGCATGTGAAGTCCATGGAATTGATGTGGAAGATTTATTAGAAAAAATAAATAAAGGATAAAGACTATAAAGGTAAGAAATATTATTTATGGTCAAACAATTATTGACAAATCAAAGAATGCAAACTTGAAGTAAACATAAAAATATGATATAATATATTATATTCATTTATAAGTCTTCCTTGCGACATCTTAAGGATATGCAAGAGACAAATAATTTTAAGGAGGAAATGAATATGAGAATAACCTATAAAAGTGTAAAGGCATCAAACGAGGTTTTTGTACGGTTGAATTGTCTCCGTCGATGGACACAGTTTGTGACCGAGGGCAAGTACAATGAACTTGCCAAACAAGCATTAAACTGTATCACAGCTTTTATTCTTGGCAAACAAGCTGAAAATGAAGGCAAAACTATTATCTGGGAGAGATTCCCAAAGATTGCGATTTACAGAGCTTTTCAAAAAGCTCATGTAAATTTCGATACACCGGAATTCATCATAGATGAGATCTGTAAAGTTGGAAACATTCCAAAAGATGTTTTTGACAAGGAGACGATGAAAATTATCTCCGAAGAGACAGACGAAGGATTTGCAGAGTATATCTCTGGTGGAGTTGGAACATATGAAGCAAAAATATACAAAGCAGCTAGTAAAATAGCTACGTACATTGAGCTTTTGGAAATCCAACACAAAATAAACGGAGATTATCTCCGTAAGCACCGAGAGATTATAAAATCTTTGGAAACTTATGAGGATATTCCCGCCGTTAAAGAAATATATAACGAGCAGGAAAAACCTATGTTCGAAGTTTTGAAATCTTTTTCGAAGCTTAGAAACCAAAACCGGTGGGCAATCTGTAATTACAATATAGAATGCTCTGTATTAGGACATTTGTTTGATACAGCGGTTTGGGCATACTTTATGTCTTTGGAACAAGAACCAGAGAATGAAAGACTAGCAACAAAGATGTTTTTCATGGGTATCTTCCACGACGTAGCAGAAAACTGGACAAAGGATATCCCCTCCCCTATTAAGGACAGAATACCTGGATTCAGGAAAGCTACTGAAACGTATGAAGATGCAATGATGGAGGAACATGTGTACAAAGTACTGCCACAATGCATAGCTGAAGCTCTCAAAGAGATTAGGCTAACTAAAGAAAGTGAGTACTATACTCTTATTAAAGGTGCGGATTATTTATCCGCTGATAGCGAATGCTATAGGCAATTGATGGCAGGAACAAGAGACAGCTATTTTCTAAGAGCGATTCTAAAGCGAAAAAACAATATTGATGAAGGCAAGGAGATGCTAACACCAATGTGTATGGAGCTTTACAAATACTTCGTAGACTATGGAAAGGGGTTGAATCTCTAAAACAAGGGTTCCTATTTTAGGAACCCTTACTATAATTTATAATAAATATAAAAGCTCCGATGAGACCAAAGCGAATTTTTTAGTAGTAAATCTAAATAAAAACAAAAAAATATAAAAAAAGTATTGACAGCTTACAAAAAATGTAGTATTATAGAGAGGCGGTTGTTTGAAACAACTGCTTCTATAATTCGAAAGAATTATGGGCTATTAGCTCAGGTGGTAGAGCACTTGACTTTTAATCAAGTTGTCCGCGGTTCGAGTCCGCGATAGCTCACCAATATTATGGCCCCGTGGTCAAGCGGTTAAGACATCGCCCTTTCACGGCGGAGACATGGGTTCGATTCCCGTCGGGGTCACCAATTAAATATGATGCCGCTGTAGCTCAGCTGGTAGAGCAACTGACTTGTAATCAGTAGGTCGTCAGTTCAAATCTGACTAGCGGCTCCAATAAAAAATAGAAGTTTTGAAATATTCTTGACTTTTATTTTTTTTGTTGTAAAATTTCTTAATATATGATATAAATAAAGTAAAAAATGAGGGAGTAAATGGAAAAAGTAAAAAAACAAAAAAAACAAATATCATTCATGAAAAATGTACTAATGCTTATGATAGCACAAGTAGCCATTAAAGTATTAGGATTTCTATATAGATTAGTAATAATAAATATAGACGGATTTGGGGACATAGGAAATGGATACTATTCAACTGGATACCAAGTATACTCATTATTATTAACATTATCATCAGTAGGTATACCAACAGTCATTTCAAAGCTAGTAGCAGAAAGAGTCGCGATAGGAGATCATAAAGGAGCACATAGAATATTTAAAACTGCCCTAAAAACATTCACAACAATAGGTATTATAATGTTCCTTAGCTTATTCTTTGGAGCGGACTTTATAGCAAGAAACATAATAAATGTAGAAGGTGTAAAATACACACTAATGGTACTTGCACCAGCTATAATGTTTGTTGCAGCAGGTGCGGTTATGAGAGGCTATTTTGCAGGACTTGGAACAATGAAACCAACAAGTATCACACAAACTTTAGAACAATTTTTAAATTGCCTGTTAACAATAACCTTTGTGTATTGCACAATAGGTAAAGACACTGCAATAATGGCAGCTGCAGGAAATTTATCAAGTACTATTGCAATAATAATAGCCTTTATATATATTGTAATATTTTATAGAAAACAAAGAAAAGAAATATTAGAAGACTGCAAGAATCAAACAGTAGAGATGGAAACAAAAACAACAAAACAAATTTTAAAGATAATATTTGCAGCATCAATACCAATGACAATAGGCTCACTAGTTGCAGAATTAAATGCAACAATTGATACGTTAACAGTAAGTAATTGTATTCAAACAGCATTCCAAGGAATAATTCAAGGGGGAAAAGAAGCACTAGAATTAAAAGCAATGCAACTTTCAGGTATGGTTTCAAAAATAGAAACAATTGTACGTCTTCCTCTTGCAATAAATGCAGCATTTTGCACAGCATTAGTACCTGCAATAGCAGCTTCACTTGCAAGAAAAGACAGAGAAACAGCAGTAAAAAGATTATCATTCTCTTTTTTCTTGACAATTATAATAATTCTACCATGTGCAGTAGGTTTAGTTGTTTTAGCTGAACCAATATTAAAAACCATATACCCAAATTACTCTGAGGGTGCAAGTATACTCGCAATAACCTCAATATCAATGACATTTGTAGCATTAAGTTATGTAATAAATGGAGGACTATATGGATTAGGAAAAACTTATGTGCCAGCAATAGCTCTAGCAGTTGGAGCAGGAGTAAAAACAATATTAAATATAATGCTAGTAAGCAATCCAAAAATAAACATATTAGGCTCTCCAATCAGTTCAGCAATATGTCAAGCCATAAATTTTGCAATATGTAGCTTTTATTTAAGCAAATATATAAAACTGGATATAAAAATTATAAAGCATATAATAAAACCATTAATTTCAGCAGGAATAATGGGGCTAGTAGCTTATGGAACGCATTATGTACTAATAGACAGAATAGGGAATTCAAAAGCAACAATAATTGCCATATTAATTGGTGCAATAATATATGGGGTAATGCTGATTGCAACTAAAACACTTAGCAAAGAAGACATGTATATGATACCATTTGGAACAAAACTATATAAAATACTAGTGAAACTAAAAATATATAAAGATGAAAAAACAATTTAGAAAGATAAAAAAAGCTAGTAAATTGCAAAAAGTTTTGCTAAACATAATACAATTTATATTTGAAAGGGAGAAGTATGAAATTAATTTCATGGAATGTAAATGGCTTAAGAGCAGTATATAAAAAAGGTTTTATGGAATTCTTTAAAGAAGTTAATGCAGACATATTTTGTATTCAAGAAACAAAAGTGCAAGAGGGACAAATTGAACTAGAACTAAAAGGATATAATCAATATTTCAATTATGCGAATAGAAAAGGTTATTCAGGAACGGCAATATTTACAAAAAACACACCAGAAGAAGTAACAAATGGAATAGGAATAAAAGAGCATGATCAAGAAGGAAGGATAATAACTCTAAAATTCAAAAAGTTTTATTTAGTAAATTGCTATACTCCAAATTCTGGTCGTGAGCTTGCAAGATTAGATTATAGAATGACTTGGGAGGAAGCATTTAAGCAGTACCTAGAAAACTTAGATAAAGATAAACCAGTTATACTATGTGGAGATTTAAATGTAGCACATAAAGAAATAGATTTAAAGAATCCAAAAACAAATAGAAAAAATGCAGGATTTACAGATGAAGAAAGAGAAAAAATGACAAATTTACTAAACTCAGGCTTCACAGACTCCTATAGACATTTGTACCCAAACAGAGAAAATAGCTATACTTGGTGGTCATATATGGGGAATGCAAGAGCAAAAAATGTAGGCTGGAGAATAGATTATTTTTTAACATCAAACAGGATAAGTAAAAACATAAGAGAATCATATATATATGATAAAATTTTGGGAAGTGACCATTGCCCAATAGGGTTAGAAATAGGAGGAATATCATGAAAAAATTAAAAAATGAAACTAAGTGGTTGTATTGGTTTACTTTAATAGTGGCAATAGTTGTAGTATATAAAGTATTAGATAATTTTACAGATATAGGAGGATGGTTAAATGAATTAATGAAGGTTATAAAGCCATTCTTAATGGCTCTGCTTTTAGCCTATTTATTATATATACCATGCAGAAAAATAGAAGGTCTTTATAGAAAAAACAAAATTTTAAGAAAAAAGGCAAGAGGATTATCTGTTGCAACAACATATATTTTAGCAATACTAATAATAGCACTGTTAGTAAAGACACTTGTTCCAATGCTTTCAAAAAGTATATTAGAACTAGCAGGAAACTTACCAGGTTATTATGAAAGTGCGATTAAATACATAGAAGAACTACCAGAAGATAATATTTTGAAGAATGATATAGTCCAGGAAGCTATAACAAAGTTACAAGAAATTGATATCACAAAACTATTAGATTTGGATAATTTAACAATGTATATAGAAAAGGTTATAGGAATAGCAAATGGAATATTTAGTACATTTGTAACAATAGTAGTTTCAATATATATATTACTAGAAAGAGGAGAGATATTAAAATTTATAAAACGATTAAATAACAGTTTATTTAATGAAAAGAATTGTAGAAGAATAAATCGTTATTTTGAAAAAGGAAATGAAATATTTTTTAAATACATTTCTGGTCAAGTATTAGATGCAATAGTAGTAGGAATAATAATGTCAATAGCATTATCAATAATGAATGTGAGATATGCATTACTACTAGGTTTCTTAATTGGACTATTTAACTTAATACCATATTTTGGAGCAATAATAGCAGTAATTGTAACATCACTAATAACGATTTTTACAGGTGGTTTTATGCAAGCTATATGGGTCGCAATAATACTTATTGTATTACAGCAAATTGATGCAAACATTATCAATCCTAAAATATTAAAGGATGCACTAAAAATAAGTAAAATTCTGATAATTTTTTCTATAACAATAGGAGGTGCATACTTTGGAGTATTAGGAATGTTCTTGGGTGTACCAGTAATTGCAGTAATAAAAATGATGATATATGATTATATTGAAACAAATGAAAAAAACTATGAGCAAAAGGAATAACTATTAAAAACAATATACTTATCGAGTTTTACTTGACAAATAATAGAAAAAAATATATAATCTCCTCATAAAAGGGGAGATTTTGTTATGGAAAAATTGAAAAAGATTTCTTTATTATCATTGGGACTCTTAGTAGTGATTGCCACAAGTGTGTTTGCAACCACAGGAATTGTTAATGCTCCAAGTGGATTAGTATTAAGAACAGAAGCAAGCAAAAATTCTACACCATTAGCAACTCTTTCAGACAAAACAGAAATAGAGATATTAGAAGAAAATGGAGAGTGGTATAAAGTTATATATAATAATCAACAGGGCTATCTTTTTAAAGAATATGTAAATAAAAATGAGACACCAGAAACTCCAGAAGTAACTGAAGAAAATAAAAATATAGCACAAGCAAAAGAAAAAATAAATGTATATATGATACCTGTTATAACTTCAACAGTAATAAATCAAGTTGAAATTAATTCAGAAATTAAAGTGGAAAAGCAAATAACAAACTGGTCATATATTATATCAGGAGATATTCAAGGTTGGATAAGAACTTATAAGATACAAAATAATATTAATAAAACAGTAGAAGAAACACCAGAAACACCTCAAACACCAGAAGAACCGGCAGAACCAACAGTTGTAGAACCAGAACAGCCAGCAACCAGTAAACCATCAGATAATAGCAATAATACAGAAACAGTAGTAGATAATACAAAAGGCTTTGTAACAGTAGATTATGCTAATATAAGAAAACAAGCTTCAACAAATTCAGAAATAGTAACAACATTAACTAAAGGAACTTCATTTAAAATCATAGCAGAAACAGAGGAATGGTATAAAATTATATACACAGGAGTAGACAGCACAGTATATGAAGGATATATTTATAAAAAATTAGTAACAAAATAGAAGGTGATAAGCATAAAAAGACCAATGGTAATTATACTAATTGGAGCAATAGCTGGAATAATATATGGGCTATACTTAAAACTAAGTATAGCCATAACAATTATTTTTTTAGCATTATTAGTATATTTAATTCAAAAACATAAATTTCGAGCATTTTACTTCTTCATAAAAAAAAGAAAAACTATTTTATTAATTCTTATAACAACAATAATTTCAAGTATTTATGCAATTTTAGTAAATCAAAATTATGAAAATCTTTATAAACAAATTCCAAAAAAAATAAAAACAAATGCAATAATAACAAGCGAAGGACAAGAAACAGAATATTATTATGCATATCAAATAAAGGTAGAAAATAGAAGATTTATACTGTATGTAAAAAAGAGTTGGTCACAGAAATTGAAATATGGAATGAAGATAAGACTAGAGGGTACATATTCAAAACCCCAGGAGGCTAGAAATCATAAGGGCTTTAGCTATAAAGAATATCTAAAAACAAAGAAAATTTGTGGCTCAATAAAAGCAGATAATTTACAAGTAATTAATGAGAATAGTGTAAATGTAATATTAAAATGCAGCAATAACATAAGAAACAAAATAATAAAAACAATAAAACAACTCTTTCCAATAAAAATAAGTAGTTTGCTTACAGGCATATTAATAGGAGAAAAAGATGAGGTTCCAGAGGAAATAAGGGAGAACTTTAGCAATAGCAGTTTATCTCATATTTTAGCAATATCAGGAACACATGTTTCTTATATTATAATAGGAATAAGCTTCTTATTAGCAAAAAGCAGGATGTCAAGAAAAGGAATACATATTGTAACCATTATTTTACTAATACTATTTATGTTCATAACACAATTTAGTCCATCAGTTGTAAGAGCATGCATAATGAGTATAATAATTCTATTTTCTAAAATAGTTTATAGAAAACCAGATGTTTTAAATTCGATAGCAATTTCACTAATACTCATTTTAGCGAACAATCCATTTGCTATTAAAGATATAGGATTACAATTATCATATTTGGGAACAATTGGTATAGTTTTCCTAAATGTACCAATATTCAAATTCTTAAGTAAATACATAAACAAGAATATTGCTAAATTGCTTGCAGTGACACTATCAGCTCAATTAATGGTATTACCAATAACAGTTTTGAATTTCAACACAGTATCAACTATTTCTATTATATCAAACATCATTGCAGTACCATTAGCAGGAATGATAATTTTAATTGGATATGTCAATGTTTTTGTAGGAATAATATCATTTAAATTGGGAAACTTTATGGCAATGTTTACATATAGTTTTGTACAACTACTTATTTGGATTGCAGAATATAGTGCAAAAATTCCATTTTCTAGTGTTATAATTACAACACCAAGTAGTATCACAGTAATTTTCTGTTATGTAGTAATATATTGCTTCTATAAAGGATTACATAGAAAAATTAGTCTAATTCCAAAGATGAAACAAATTCTAAATTTTTTTAAATTATCAAGAAAAAATCAGAAAAACCAGTATTTAGCTAAAAAAAGATATATAAGTTATATTCTTATTATAATTATTCTTAGCGGAATATTAGTAAATCCAATTTCTCAAAATTTCAAAATACATTTTGTAGATGTAGGACAGCGGAGACTGTACTGTAATTACAACACCTTCTAGAAAAAATGTTGTAATTGATACAGGGGAGCAAGAAAAGTTAATAACAAAGTATTTATTAGATAGAAAAATTAAAAATATAGATTACCTAATGATATCACATTTTGATTCAGACCACTGCAAAAAAGCAACCGAAATAATGGAAAAGTTGAATGTTGAAAATATTGTAATTAGTAGACAAGTAGAAAATTGTCAAGAACTGGAAGAAGTAGTAAAAGTAGCACATAAAGAAAAAGTAAATATATTATTAATAAAAGCAGGAGATATAATAAATGTAGACAAAGATGTTTATATAAAAATATTGTGGCCAGGGAGCTCAACTTATGTAAAAGAAAATCCATGTAATAATAATTCAATAGTTGCAAAGATATGCTATAAAAACTTCAATATATTATTTACAGGAGATATAGAAAAAATAGCAGAAGAGGAAATTTTAAAAACATATAGTAGAGAAGAGTTACAATCAACAATAATTAAGATTGCACATCATGGATCAAAAACTTCTTCTACAATGGACTTTTTAAAAACAGTACAGCCTAAACTTGCCCTTATAGGAGTAGGAGAAAATAATAAATTCGGACATCCTAGCACTGAAGTTCTAAAAAGGCTAGAAGAAATAAACTGCAATGTTTATAGAACAGATGAAAGCGGAGAAATTATAATAAAAAGTAATGGCAAAAATTTTAAAGTATATAGATTTATACAGGGAAATCAACAAAACAAATAAAAACAAAATGGTATAATTAGTATAATTCTGTAGAAACTGGTTATTATAAAACTGGTGATAAAAATGAAAAAATATATTGTTTTAGTATTAATATTAGCCTTAACTGTGAGCTTCCTCTTAGGAATATATTTGAATAAATTAAAACAAATAAACGAGCAGATAGCATTTGAAACAGAATTCGATAGAAATGAAAATATAATAAATGAAGCAAAAGACCTTCTTACAGAAACTAGTAGTAGCGAATTTAAAACTACTCCAAATACTAAAATAATAGAAAAAAAATACTACAATAATTGCAAACATTTAGTACAAGAAGAGCAGAAAATAAAGGAAAAGTTAATAAACAAGAATGAATCAGAATTACAAATAGAATATGTAGGATGGGAGATACAAAAATTCACACCCAATGAAATAGTTGTATATAAAGAAATTAATGACTTCTGTGATGAGCATTTTCTACTAAAAGATGTTGAAGGAGAAATTATAGTGTACAAATTAGATAAATATGGAAATATTAAAGAAACTATAATAGAAACAGGTATACAAACCAAATATTTATCAGAAATAGATATAAAAAATTTAAAAAATGGCATAAAAGTATATGGAAATAAAGAATTGAAAAAATCACTTGAGGATTTTGAATAGAGAGCAATTCATTAAAAGGCACATCCCTACTTGTAAGCTGGAAATGTGCCTTTTTAATATTAATCACCATGTTTCAACTTTAGATATCCTAATTCCTCCCAACTGTTATATGCTAAGTTTAATCTAAATAGTAAAGTAGGCTTTGCACCAGCCCTATTTTTATCCACTACACAAGCATAATATCTAACATCAGGGTCGTCATATTTTTTCAAATCAAAGAATTTTGTATCAACTTCATTTAAGGAATATTCATACTTATCATAATCTTCTCTATTAATTTGCTTTACCAAACACAATGTATCTAATACTTCTTTTACAGTCCTGCTTACTGCCAAATCATTTATTGTTAAATTTACAGGTGCAGTAGAAGTTTCTGCTAATTGGAGTGTCGAGAATATAAAAATTTCAAAATTTTGTGCTATATTTGATAAAATTGTAGCAGTTCTTTTTATTTCTTCACCTATTCCTATATTAGCAGTATCAGTTTTTAGAGTATCATAAAAAACATATTGAATTTTTTCTTTATAATAATAATTGATTATTACTTTTTGTAATTCTTCATTTGTATGATCTGTAATGTTTACAAAATAAATTGAATTATCTATTTCTTTATTTATCCATTCAGTTGCTTTTATAACTTGATTGAATTCAGCAGATACTTCTTGAAGCCTTTTAACGAACTGCTTTTGAGTTTCATTTTCCTTTTTTACAACAAACCCATTTTCATCTACTTCAACTAAACTAGGATTATCTGGACGAAACTTAAATGACAATAATTCTCCTTCTGATTTTTTTAACTTTTGACCATGAATTTTTTGTATTTCTGGATTGTTTAGAATAGTAGTTATTAAACAAAGTTTCATTTTCTCTTCTGACATTTCATTTGAAATTATTAAAACTTTCTTCTTATGTACTAATGCAGTATATGCAACCATATTAATGGTAAATCTACTTTTACCAGCGTTCGATGGCATCGCAAAAGCCATTGTTTCACCTTTTCTAATTCCTTTAAAGACACTAGTTAGAATAGGAAATGGCATTTCTAAACCTTGTGTTAAATTATTTGCACCCTCTTCTAAAAATTGAGTAAGCCCTTTATTCAATATTGCTGACTTGAATTTTCCTGTTACTGTAACCTGATTTATTGCAGCTTCTACTTCCTCTATTGACATCTTATCATATAGTTTATAATTTGTTATTTCTACAATTTTATCTTGCATTTCCTTAATTGGTATTTCCAAAAACTTTTTTCTAATAATAAACAGCTTCATTAATTCAACATATATTTTTTCCATATCATAATCTTTATCATGAACACTAGCCTTCAAATCATATTTCAAATCATCTGTTCTATCTGTAATTCTTGCAAAATTAAAATCCTTTTTTGCAATTTCTGGTGTATACCTTCCTCCCTCTGTAAATAGCACACTCTTATATATATTTAACAATTCAGGATTTTCAAAATAACAAATTTTATGCAAAAAATAGTACTTAACAATTGACTTAGGATTGTCTAATAATAATCCAATATATGCTTTTTCCAAATCTGGATTACTTAATTCTTTCGGATATACCTCAGGGGTATCTTCCTCTTCTAATTCTGAATCAACCTTGCTTATTTTCGGTTTCTCTGCCTTTTTAGATTTTTCACTATTGTCTAAAGTATCTTTCTGAAAGTTATTAGATACATATTTAAGAACTTCTTCATAGTCTCCTTGTTCTAGTAATTCTCTTATCTTTTTTATCTCTTTTTCGTTTTCTTTTGTAACAGGTATATTACTTAGTAAATCATTTAATCTTTCTATTGATTCTGGATTCATAAATTTATCTCCTATTTTTTAATATTAACTTATTTATATCATATAAAATAAAAAAAGACAATAATGTAAGACAGAATAAATAAAAAAAAACCCACGAAAATATTAATTCCGTAAGATATCTGACTTGGTGCACCATCACGGATTTGAACCGTGGACCTTGGCATTAAGAGTGCCCTGCTCTACCAACTAAGCTAATGGTGCATGTACTATTTAATTTAATAGGTAGTAACCATGTTATAGATTTTTTAAAAACAAAAATCTATAATGATTATTGGAGGCGACACCCGGATTTGAACCGGGGAATCAGAGTTTTGCAGACTCGTGCCTTACCACTTGGCTATGTCGCCATACTGTATTATATGATAATAAATAATAAATAATGAATAATCATGAATTATTTATTATTATACAAACAAATGGAGCGGAAGACGGGGCTCAAACCCGCGACCTATGCCTTGGCAAGGCATCGCTCTATCAACTGAGCTACTTCCGCAAAAAATATTAAAGTATTATTATAATAACAAAATTAAATTAAAAAGTCAATAGATAGATATAAAAAAATTTAATTAATCCTTTTTTACATAATCAGTTGAAAAAACAAGTTATTTGTAGTATAATATAAGAGTTAGATAATGTATGAATTCACATCAATTAAGCATGGTAAACACTTACGGAAATAACAGACAAGAGAGTTATTAATGAAAAAGTGTCAGAATTGTAAAGAAAATGTCATATTTCGACACGCAAAACACATTTAAATTAACCGTAAGCAAATTACGAACACAAAAATATACAAATAAAAATTGGTGTTGACATTTATAAAAAAACATATATAATAATAACCAAATAAGGAGAGTATTATGAAAAAAACAAAGTTAGTATTGATTTTAATATTTATATTAGGACTATTAGCCATATTAAGCAATAAGGCATATGCAATTAACACAAAGAAATTGGACATAGCAGAATTTAACATAACAGATATAAGACCATACACATCAAAGAAATATTCGGTAACAACACCAAATGGAAATATTCACACAATTTTCAAAATAATAAAAAACAATGGCACAAGCTATGTTCATGAAGACGCACTATACTGCTCAAGAAGTGGATTGGGATTTGGAAATACAGAACAAGCAGTATCTCTAAACGATGTAACAGATGTAACATACACAAAAAAATACAACTTAAAGACAGATGCAACATCAGTTATGAATTATTATATTAATGCAATAGGCTATAATATATCAAATAACGACTATAATGCTATCTTATGGATAATAGACAATATGTATTTGCCAGAACATAAAGATAATGTTGAAATGAAAGAAAAATTAATGAAAAAAGCAAATATTATAAATTCAGAGCTAACAGATGATGATATAGAGTTTATTCAACAAATGGCATTATGGTATTTTACAAATTATGATGAGAATGGCGAACAAAACTCTCTTTCTCTAGCTGATACATATGTTCTAAGTAATACAACTAAAATTGATGGAGAATCACTTACAGAAACGAAAGCAAGACAAGTAGACACATTATATAGATATTTTATAGATAATGCAAAAACACATGCAACAGAATATGGTGTAGGAGATTCTAGAGAATTACTACCTATAAAACCTGAAATAAATGTTAATAGTGCTTCAAAAACAGTAAGTACAAGTAATGGATATAAAGTAATCGGACCTTTTAGTATATCAGAAACAGCAGGAAATGTAGACTATGATTTAACAATAAAAGTAAGCGATAAAGATGGAAAAATAATACCAGAAAAACAAGACGAAACACCAATCATATATGTTGTTAAAAACCCAACAGATATGACAACAGATATAAGTTCAATAAAAGATGCAATAGGACAAGGAGAATTTTACATAAAAATATCAAAACTATTTGAAACAGAATTTAATTTAGAAGATGTAAATATAGAGGCTAAATGTGAATATGGTAAAATGTATAAAACAACAGCTACTTTATGGTTAGCAGAAGCTGATGAACAACCAGTAGTTAAAATAGATAAAGAAGAAATATTAGAAGGGAATTTTAAATTAAATATAAACAAAGTTGATAAAGACGGAAAACTAATACCAGGTGCAGAGTTTACAATAATTACAGAAGACAGACAAGTAATAACATTAACAAATAATGGAGATGGAACATTTAGCACAGATAATATTGATATAACCGAAGAGGGGCAAGAATTCATATATGAAATACAAGAAATAGTAGTTCCAAGTGGATATATAGGAATGAACGGAACTTTTAAAATCAAAATAACTACCAAAAAAAGTGAAGATGGAACTAAATATGTACTAGATGAAATAAAATTTCTAGATAATGATAATATAGAACAAGCAAGTATATCAGGAATAACTTTTGAAATAACAGATGATACTGTAACATTGAAAATAGAAAATGAAAAAGTAAAAGCATTTGACTTAAGCTTAAGAAAATTCATAACAAAAGTAAATGGAAGAATAATTGATGACAGAATTCCAGAAATAGACACGAGCAAATTAAATACTATAGATAAAACAACAGGAAAAATAATAGAAACAGCAACATATACACATAAAAAAGAGCCAGTAGCAGTAACAACTGGAGATGTAGTAACTTATACAATAAGAATATACAATGAGGGAGATATAGATGCATATGCAACAGAAATAGCAGACTACATTCCAGAAGGATTAGGATATTTATTGAATTATAAAACAAATACAGACAACTTTTGGACACCAGTAGTAGATAGTACAACAATAACAATGGATTTAGTTGGAACAGAAGGACTATATGAAACAGAAAACGAAATAAAAAATCTAGAAGTGACAGATTTCTACTCAACAGATAGCTTGAGTGATGTTAAAATATTAGTAGGAAAATCAAAAGTATGCTCAACAGCAATAGAAGATGAAAAAATAAAAGCATATAATCCAGAAACAACTAGTCAAGATATTGATGAAACAGATAAATGGCAGAAATCAAGCAATGGAACAGATGGATTATATTATAGAGATGTAGAAATAACTTGTATAGTACTTGCAGAAAACACGGTTAAAGACACAATAAAAAATATAGCTGAAATTGAAGAACATACTGCAGTAGATGAAAATGGAGATAAAATAACTGATAGTATTTATAACACAGACAGAGATTCTACACCAAGTAATGTAGATACAAACAATTATGTTCCACCGATTGATAATAGTACATACCAAGAAGACGATGATGATTATGAAAACTTAATAATGGGATATTTTGATTTAGCTTTAAGAAAGTTTATAACAGCATTAAATGAAGAAGAAATAACATCAAGAATACCAGAACCAAAGGCAAATGAAGAAGGAAATATAGAATATGTACATGATAAAGAACCTGTATACGTTGCAAATGGTGATATAATAACATATACAATAAGAGTATATAATGAAGGAACAGTTTTAGGATACGCAATGGAGGTATCTGATGATATACCAGATGGGTTAGTTTTTCTTCCAGAACACCAAATTAATAAAGAATACAAGTGGGAAATGATAGATATTAACGGAGAAAAGACTTCAGATCCTTCAAAGGCAGTAGAAATAAGAACAAGGTATTTAGAAAACGATTTATTACAGCCATATGATGCAACAAAGGAGATAAGCGATACTAATCCAGATCATGCAGAGGTAAAAGTGGCTTTCCAAATAATAGAAGAAAATATTACACAAGATGATAGAATTATAATAAATAGAGCACAAATAACAGAGGATAAACCAGTAGATGAAGATGGAAATGAATTAGATATAGATGATGAAGATTCAATTCCTAATGAATGGAATGAAGGTGAAGATGATCAAGACATTGAAAAAGTTTATGTAAAAAAATTCGATTTAGCTTTATTAAAATGGGTAACACAAACAATAGTAACAGTAGATGGAAAAACAACGGTAACAGACACTGGATTCACACCTTATGATAAACCAGAACCAATTGCAAAGGTTATAATTGACAAAAAGAAATTAAACAAAACAACAGTAAAATTTGTCTACAACATAATTATAATAAATGAAGGCGAAATTGAAGGATATGCAACAGAGATAACAGATTATATTCCAGAAGGACTAGAATTTGTAGCAGAAGATAATCCAATATGGACAAAAGTAGATGACAACAAAATTACAACAAGAGCTCTAGAAGGAACACTATTAAAACCTGGAGAAACTGCAACAATAGAGGTAGTATTTACATGGAAAAGAGGAGCAAATAATCTGGGATTAAAAACAAATATAGCAGAGATAAGTGAAGATTATAATGATTATGGTTCAGAAGATATAGATTCAACACCAGATAATGTAAAGCCAGATGATTATAATGAACAACAAGAGGATGATGATGATAAGGCACTAGTAATATTAGAATTAAAAACAGGAGGAGATGCATCATATATTTGGCTAGGATTAACAGTATTACTAATATTAGCAGGAGGAATAACACTTATAAAAAGATATGTAATATAGCAGATTCCAAATTTTATGCTAACACGAAAGGAGAAATATAAAAATGAAAAGAAACAAAGGAATAACTCTAATAGCATTAATTGTAACCATAATAGTGATGTTAATACTAGTAGCAGTAGGAGTAAATGTAATGATAAAGAGCAATTTAATAGGAGCAGCAGAAAAAGCAGCAAATGGATATAAAACAGCCTATGAAGATGAAATCAATTTAATAGAGGAAGGAGAAAATCTGATAGATGACTACATAGGAGGCGTAGAAAAAAAACACAATTGGCAAAGATCTGGAGACACAATCACTTGTGAACATTGTTCACTAACTTACACAATAGGGGAGATAGTAACGGATGTGTATAATTATACACCAGGAACAGGAACTACAACCATAACTTCAGAAAAAAGTGGGTATACTCAAAATCAAACCATTATTCTTAGTGACGATCCAACACAAATAGTAGCATGGGCAGTATTGGGAATAGAAGATAGAGACAAAAATGGAACAAAAGAAACACTATTATTAACAAGATATAGCCCAACATATGACAAAATAACTTTTGTTGGAGCAACAGGATACAATAATTGTGTAAGTGAAATAGACAGAATGTGCAAAGAATTATTTGGAGCAGAAACAGAGGGAATCACCATAGAAGACATAAACAATTGTCTTCAATATACTCCATTAGGAGGAATATATCATAATGGAACTCAAGACCTATCGATTGGAAACTTTACAACAAAGTTAAATGAATTAACAACATGGAATACTATAAAAGGAGCAGGAACAAAGACACCAGATGGTGTAAATACAGAGGGAGCACTAGGAAATTATCCACTTACTGCGTATTGGTATGAAAAAAATTCACTGTCTGCAAGCACAAATTCAAAAAATTTAATATTTGGAACAGATGAAAGCCCTTATATGTACTGGTTAGCATCAAGAGGAGTATATGCGAGTACAATGGCAGTTTTTGGAGCAGGAAGTGTAATGGGTGGTAAAGCTGGCACATCTACAATGCTGTATAATAACAGCGGAGGTTCTACAGATAGGACTATGTCTCTACGTCCTGTACTTCCAATATACCCTTAATCAATATAGTTTCTAAATTTAATTATAATATATAACATAAAATAAGTCTAAAATATTGTATTTTAGGCTTATTTGTTATATAATAATATAGTTCGAAAAGTTAGGGGGAAGATATGAACTTTATAGAGGAAATAAAAAAAAGAGCAAGTAATCAAATTAAAACAATAGTATTACCAGAAGCAACGGATATAAGAATTTTAGAGGCAACAGATATAATTGGTAAAGAAGGTTTTGCTAAAATAATACTACTTGGAAATGAAAGTGAAATAATAAGTATAGCAAATAAAAACAAATTAAACATTTCAAAAGCAACAATTATTGAACCATTAAAATCAGACAAATATGATGAGTATGTAGAAGCATTTTATGAATTAAGAAAAGCAAAAGGAATGACAATTGAACAAGCAAAAAAAATATTACAAGATCCAGTATATTTTGGAATGATGATGGTAAAGAAAGAAGCTGCAGATGGGTTAGTATCAGGTGCTGCACATTCAACAGCAGACACATTAAGACCAGCGTTACAGATTTTAAAAACAAAACCAGGAACAAAGTTAGTATCAACATTTATGTTAGAAATAGTTCCAAATTGTGAATATGGGAATAATGGAATATTTATTTTCTCAGATTGCGGATTAAATCCAAAACCAACGAGTGAGGAACTATCTGAAATAGCTATATCTTCAAGTGAAAGTTATCAGCAAATAGTAGGTGATGCTCCGAAAATAGCAATGCTTTCATATTCAACACATGGAAGTGCTGCATCTGAAGATGTAGATAAAGTCAGAGAAGCTACACAACTAACAAAAGAAAAAGCACCAAACTTATTGGTGGATGGAGAACTACAGCTAGATAGTGCAATAGTTCCAGAAATAGGAAATGTAAAGGCACCTGGCAGTGATGTGGCTGGAAAAGCAAATATATTAATATTTCCAGACTTGAATTCCGGAAACATCGGATACAAATTAGTAGAGAGATTAGCAAAAGCAGAAGCCTATGGACCAATATGCCAAGGTATGGCAAAACCAGTAAATGATTTATCAAGAGGTTGTAAGGCAAAGGATATTGTTGGAGTTGTAGCAATTACAGCACTACAGGCACAATAGTATTTACTTAATAAACGGTAAAAAACTTATTAAATTTTGAAAAGGAGAGATTTAAATGAAAATTTTAGTAATTAATTGTGGAAGTTCATCTTTAAAATATCAATTAATCGATATGGATAACAGTAAAGCATTAGCATCAGGAAAATGTGATAGAATAGGTGTTGAGTCAATAGAGAGTCCATTTATTGAATACAAAAAAGATGGAAAGAAAATAAAAGAAGAGGTGGCATTACCAGACCATAAAACAGCTTTTGAATTAATAATGAAATATTTATTAGACCCAGAAGTTGGTGTAATAAAGAGCATGTCTGAAATAGATGCAATAGGTCACAGAGTAGCACATGGAGGACCAAAGCTAACAAAAACAGCTGTAATAACTGATAAAGTATTAGAGGAATATAATATAGCAATTGAATATGCTCCATTACACAATCCGGCACACCTACAAGGAATTAATGCTTGTATGAAGTTAATGCCAGAAACACCTGAAGTATTAGTATTTGATACATCATTCCATACGACTATTCCAGAATACGCTTCATTATATGCAATACCATATGAGTATTATGAAAAATATGCAGTAAAAAGATATGGAGCACATGGAAGCTCACATAAATACATAGCAGAGGAAGCTGCAAAACAATTAGGAAAGAAAAAAGAAGAAATAAATATTATTTCATGCCATTTAGGTAATGGCTCAAGTGTTGCAGCAATTAAAGGTGGTAAATGCGTAGATACTTCTATGGGATTAACTCCTCTAGAAGGTTTAATAATGGGAACAAGATCTGGTGATTTAGATCCAGCTGTATTAGAATTTATTATGAAAAAAGAAAATTTATCAATAGAAGAAATGATGACAGTTTTAAATAAAAAATCAGGATTGTTGGGTATATCTGAAATAACAGGAGATGTAAGAGACTTAAAAAATCTTGCAGCAGAAGGAAATAAACGTGCAGAACTTGCAATTAATATGTTTGCATATAGAGTAAAGAAATATATTGGTGCATATATGGCAGTACTAGGCAAAGTAGATGCTATAATATTTGAAGGTGGAATTGGAGAGCATAACTTTGATGTAGTAAATAAATGTGTAGAGGGATTAGAACCTCTTGGAATAGTGTTTGATAGTTCACACAATAAAGAAGAAGTATATGAAGGCATAATTAGTAAACCAGAATCAAAAATAAAAATGTTAGTAATTCCAACAAATGAAGAATTAGAAATAGCAAGAGAAACAATGAATGCTATAAAATAAAAGTTTAGAGGTTAGAGATTATAAATCTAACCTCTCTGTACTATATAAAGCAATTATGATAATTGGAGGAAAAATGAATACCTTAATTGTAACTCGGAGGTAAAATTAATAAAAATTTTTTAAAAAGTCACCTAAACAATAACAAATATGATATAATAATAGCTGCTGACAAAGGCTTAGAAAGTCTAGACAATTTAAATATAAAAGCAGATTATATAATAGGAGACTTTGATTCAATAAACAAGGAAATATTAGAAAAATACACAAACACGGACACCAAGATACAAAGATTAAATCCAGAAAAAGATTTTACAGATACCTATGCAGCAATACAATTAGCACTAAATATGAAAACGTCAAAAATGACAATAATAGGTGGGATACGGAGGTAGAATAGATCATACTATTTCTAATATACATATACTAAAAGAAACACTGGACAGAAAAATACCTACTCGAATAATTGATGAGAAAAATGAAATAGAGCTAATAAATAAAGAAACTGATATAGAAAAAGATAACAAGTACAAATATATTTCGATAATACCATTTACGGATATTGTAACAGGATTAACAATAATAGGAATGAAATACCCTTTGAGAGATTATACACTATATAAAGGAACTAGCTTGGGAGTAAGTAATGAACAGCTAGAAAAATATGCAAAGATTCAAGTTAAAACAGGAATAATAATATTAATAAAATCTAGAGATTAAGGAGAAAAAATGAACTTAGAAAATTTTGAAAATGAAATTAGATATAAATTTAAAAATGTAGAACTATTAAAAACAGCCTTTACACATACTTCTTATGCACATGAAAAAAACACAACAAGCAACGAAAAACTAGAATTTTTAGGAGACGCGATTCTAGAATTTATAGTAAGTGATTATTTATACAAAAACTATATAAAGCTAAAAGAGGGAGAAATGACAAAGGTAAGAGCTACAGTAGTATGCGAAAAAAGTCTTCATCAAATAGCACTAAAATATCATTTTGAAGATTTATTATATTTAGGCAAAAGTGAAAAACTAAGTGGAGGGAATCATAAACCAGCGATGCTTGCAGATAGCGTAGAAGCAGTAATAGCAGCACTCTATATGGATGGAGGATTAGAGGTTGCAAGACAATTTATATTAGAAAATTTAAAACTACCAATAGAACAAGGAAGCAAAAACGTAGGACAAAAAGATTATAAAACAGTTTTGCAAGAAGAACTACAAAAAAAAGGAAGTGTTGAAATAGAATATACAATAATAAAAGAGGAAGGACCAGATCATAATAAAACATTTGTAGTAGAAGTAAGCTGCAACAAAAAATACTTAGCAACAGGACAAGGAAGCACAAAAAAACAAGCAGAAATGGAAGCAGCAAAAACTGCTTTAAAAAATGGAGGTAAAAATGTCTAGACAATATGTAATACCAATATTTGTTCCACATTTAGGCTGCCCAAATGATTGCATATTTTGTAATCAAAAAAGTATAAGTGGACAAATGAAACAAATAACAGAAGATGAAGTAGAAAAAATAATAGAAGAGTTTTTACATAGTTTCAAAGAGGAAAAACTATATACTGAAATAGCTTTCTTTGGAGGAAGTTTTACTGGAATCGATATTGATTTGCAAGAAAAACTGCTAAAAATAGCATATAAATATGTAAAGGATAAGAAGGTAGATGGTATTAGAGTATCTACTAGACCAGATTATATCGATAAAGAAAAATTAAAATTGCTAAAAAAATATGGAGTAAAAACAATAGAATTAGGAGTTCAATCCACCAATGATTACATTTTGAAAAAGTCAAAAAGAGGTCATAACTTCGAAGATGTAAAAAAAGCATCAAAGCTTATAAGAAGATATGGCTTTACACTAGGACATCAAATGATGATAGGTCTTCCAGAAAGCACATGGCTAGATGAACTAAATACTGCGAGAGACTTAGCAAAACTAAAGCCTAAAATAGTAAGACTATATCCAGTATTAGTGATAAAAGGAACCGAATTGGAAAAGGAATTTGTAAAAGGAGAGTATGAACCAATAACATTAGATCAAGCTGTAGAAAGATGCAAAGAATTATATTATTTCTTTGACAAAAAGAAAATAACGGTAATAAGAATGGGACTGCAAAATACAGATATAATATCAAATCCAGAAAATTTAAATAGCCAAGTTGTTGCAGGTCCATATCATGAAGCCTTTGGACAACTTGTAGAAGACAGTATTTGGTATGACAGAATACTATTTGCAATAAAAAAGGTAAATACAAAAGTTGCAGAGGTTGAGATAGAAGTAAATCCAAATGATGTAAATAATATAATTGGTCATAAAAAGGAAAACATACAAAAATTCAAAGAACTTTATGAAGTTGATGTTAAAATAAAACGAAATTTCAGTATTAGACCAGGGAAATTTAATTTAAACATATTGAAAACATATAAAGAGTTTTTAGATGATTAAAAGAAGGAGAATAATGAAATCAAAATATATTAATTTTAAAAACACAAAAAATTATGAAGAACTTAAAGCAGCAGCAGACGCAATAAAACAAGGCAAGCTTGTACTATTTCCAACAGAGACAGTGTATGGAATAGGAGCAAATGCATTAGATAAAGAAGCAGTAAAAAAAATATATACTGCAAAAGGAAGGGCAAGTGACAATCCACTTATAGCACACATTTCTAATATAGAGATGTTAGAACAATTGGCTATAGAAATTGGGGAAGTTGAAAAAAAACTTATAAAAAACTTCTGGCCAGGTCCACTTACAATAATATTAAAAAAAACAACAATAGTACCAGACATTATAACAGGAGGATTAGATACAGTTGCAATAAGAATGCCAAGTAATGAAATTGCACATAAATTAATAGAATATTCAAATTGCCCAATAGCAGCACCAAGTGCAAATATATCAGGCAAACCAAGTGGAACACAAATAGAAGATATAATAGAAGAACTAGATGGTAAAGTGGAATACATAATTGATACTGGTAAAGTTGATATAGGTGTAGAATCAACTGTAATAAGGGTAGTGAACAATACAGTGCATATATTAAGGCCAGGTAAAATAACACCAGAAGATATAGAAAAATTGGGGATATCAGTACATATTGAAAAACAGATACTACGGAGAATACAAAGAAGGGGAAAAAGTAATGTCTCCAGGAATAAAATACAAGCATTATGCTCCAACAACAAAAAGCATTTTAGTATACTGTAAAGAAAATGATAAAATGGTAGAAAAAATAAAAGAACTTTCTCAAGATAAAAACGTAGTAATATTATGCAAAACAAAGAATCTCAATAAATATAATACACAAAATAAACTAGACATGGGAGATACTTTAGAAGAAATAAGCCATAATATGTTTGCACTTTTAAGAAAAGCAGATACATATAATTCAGAATTAATACTAATCGAAGGAGTAGAAAAAGAAGGCTTAGGACTAGCAATAATGAACAGATTAATACGTGCCTGTGCACATGAATTTATAGAGTTAGGGGAATAAATTTGGAGATAAAAGGACAAATAACAGACATAATATATGAAAATGAAATAAATGGATATATGGTGGCAGAGTTTAAAACAACAGATGAAAACACAGTTATAACAGGATATCTGCCATTTATAAATAATGGGGACACTTTAAAAGTAACAGGAAAATTCGTAACACATCCAGAATACGGAAGACAATTTAAAGTGGAAACATTTGAAAAAACAATGCCAGAAACTTTAGAAGCACTAGAAAGATATTTGTCAGGAGGAATAATTAGTGGAGTAGGTCCTGCAACAGCAAAAAAAATAATTGACAAATTTAGAGAAGAAACTATTCATGTTTTAAGATTTGAGCCAGATAAACTATCTAAGGTAAAAGGAATAAATGCTACAAAGGCATTAAAAATATCAGAAGAATTTACTGAAAAATGGGATTTATGGGAAATAGTAGGATTTTTAGAAAAATTTGGAATATCAGCAAGTAATAGTAAAAAAGTATATGAAACCTTTGGAAAAGGTGCAATAACTCAAATTGAAGCCAATCCATATATGTTACTTGATATAACTTATGGTGTTGATTTTAAAAAAATAGACAAAATGGCTTTAGACTTAGGAATAGCAATAAATGATGACAAAAGAATAGAAAGTGCAATCACATATAGCTTAGCAATAGCAACAACAAATGGAAACACATGTGTAGAAAAACAGAACTTAGTAACATATGTAGAAAACTTACTAGAAGTAGAAGCTCAAGATATAGAAAATGGTATAATAAATTTAAAAGTAAGAGAAAAGATAGAAATAGAAAAAATAGATGAAATTGAATGGATATATTTAAAAAGCCTTTATGTTTGTGAAAAAAATATAGCAGAAAAACTATTAGCTTTAAAATATGCCAAAAACATAAAAAAAGTAAAAGAGTTTGATAAAAAGTTCAAAGAAGAAGAGAAAAAAACAAGTATAATGTTATCAAAAAAACAGGAGGAAGCAATAAAAACTGTAAACAATAACAATGTTTGTGTCATAACAGGTGGACCAGGGACAGGTAAAACCACAATAATAAAATTCATAATAGACTTATATAAAAATGAAGGAAAAAAAGTAGTGCTCTGTGCTCCAACAGGTAGAGCTGCTAAAAGGATGAGCGAGGCTACAGGAGAAGAAGCTACAACAATACATAGATTATTAGCTCTAGGCAAAATAGAAGAAACACTAGAAATAGAAAGAGTAGACTATCAAATAGAACCAATTGATACTGATGTAATAATTATAGATGAAGCCTCTATGGTAGATGTCTTTTTAATGAATTACATATTGAAAGGAATATATTTGGGAACAAAATTGGTTTTAGTAGGTGATGTAAACCAATTACCATCAGTAGGACCAGGGAATGTATTAAAAGATATTATAAATTCAGAAGTTATTGAAACTATCGAGTTAAATGAAATATTTAGGCAAGCAGCCAAAAGTAAAATAGTTACAAATGCACATAAAGTAAATAATGGAGAAAACTTTATAAATACATTAAAAGAAGAACAAGAGGACAAATTGCAAGATTTCTTTTTTATAAATGAAACATCAACAAATAAAATGTTAGAGGATGTAATATCATTGTGTTCAGGAAGACTAAAAAAATATGGAGACTATGATTTTTTTAAAGATATACAAGTTTTAACTCCGACCAAAAAAGGAAAAATAGGGACAAAAGAATTAAACAAGGAATTGCAAACTGCCTTAAACCCATCAATAAAATCTTCAAATAATATCAATTCAATCCCACAAAAAAAACATGGGGAGCGTGTTTTTTTAGTAGGTGATAGAATAATGCAAGTAAAAAACAATTACGATATTTATTGGGAAAGAAAAAACAAAGAAAATGGAACAGGAATTTTCAATGGAGAATTAGGAACGGTAAAAAAAATAGATGACAGCACCAAACAAGTAGAAATATACTTTGATGATGAAAAAACAGCATGGTATGAATATAGTGAACTAGATCAGTTAGAGCATAGTTATTGTGTTACAATACATAAATCTCAAGGCAGTGAATTTAATGTGGTAATAATGTGCTTACCACAAGCAGCACCCATGTTACTTACAAGGAATCTGCTATATACAGGTATTACGAGAGCAAAAAAACTATTAATAGTACTTGGAACAAAATCAATCATTGAATATATGATACAAAATACAGAAACAAAAAAGCGTAATACAGGTTTAGAATATAAATTAAAGCAAATTTTGAATTAATATGTAAGTTATAAAAAAATGTAAAAAGGAGTCCAAATGATAGAGTTAAAAAAAGATGCAAAATATATAAAAGGTGTAGGACCAAACAGAATAAAGCAGTTAAATAAATTAGGTATATATACCTTAGAAGACGTAATAACATATTATCCAAGAGGCTATGAAAATAGAGGGGTAAAAAAGAATATTACAGAACTATCAGATGGAGAAGAAGCTCTTATTGAAGCAAGCTGTGTATCTAAGATGTCTGAAATAAAAACAAGGAAAAATTTATCTATATACAAACTAGTTGTAAGAGATGAAACAGCAACATGTACTCTTACATGGTTTAATTCTCCATTTTTGAAAAACAGATTCGTAATAGGCGAAAGATATAAGTTTTTTGGAAAAGTAAAAAGAAAAATAAATCAAATTGAAATAATGACACCAATATTTGATGAAAAAAATTCAAATAAAAATACAGGAAGAATTATTCCGATATATCCAAGTATCAACAACCTTTCACAGAACATATTAAGAAAGATAATAGAAAATGCACTTTTAGAAGTAAATGAATTACCAGAAACTATTCCTGAATATATAATAAAGAAATATAAGTTAATGCCAAGAAAAGAGGCAATAAAACAAATTCATTTTCCAGAGAGCTTTGACCAATATAATAAAGCTAGATATAGGCTAGTTTTTGAGGAATTATTAACAATGCAACTCGCACTTTTAACATTTAAAAGCAATTATGATAGAAATAGAGAAGGAATTCAGTTTGATAAAGAAGTAAGTATGTCTGAAATTATTGACAAATTGCCATTCACATTAACAAAAGCACAAACGAGAGTACTTCAAGAAATAGAACAAGATATGGAAAGCAATAAAATGATGAACAGATTGTTACAAGGAGATGTGGGAAGCGGAAAAACAGCAGTAGCAATGGTATCAGCATACAAGGCAGCAAAATCAGGATATCAAGTCGCAGTAATGGTGCCAACAGCTATACTTGCAAAACAACATTATGAGAATTTTAAAAAAATATTGAACCAATTTAATATAGAATGTGATCTGTTAGTAAGTGAAACACCAAAAAAACAGAAAAGTGAAATACTAGAGAAATTAAAAAATGGCCAAACAGATGTGATAGTAGGAACACATGCACTACTGCAAGAAAATGTAGAATTTAATAAATTAGGATTAGTGGTAACAGATGAGCAGCATAGATTTGGAGTAAGACAGAGAGGAAAAATAGTTGCTAAAGGGAAAAACATAAATGTTCTAGTTATGTCTGCAACACCAATACCAAGAACTCTTGCATTAATTTTATATGGAGATTTGGACATATCTATAATTGATGAACTTCCTCCTAATAGGCAGAAAATAGATACTTTTGCTGTAACACCTTCAAAAGAAGAAAGAGTAAACAATTTCATAAAAACACAAATTGATGAAGGAAGACAGTGCTATATTGTATGCCCATTAGTAGAAGAATCAGAGGAAATAAATGCAAAATCTGTTTTAAAAATGGCAGAAAAATATAAAAATGAAACTTTTAAAGAATATAGAGTAGAATACATACATGGGAAATTAAACAAAAAAGACAAAGATATAATAATGGAAAATTTCAAAAATGGTAAAATAGATATACTAATATCAACTACTGTAATAGAAGTAGGAGTAGATGTACCAAATGCCACAATAATGGTAATAGAAAATGCAGAAAGATTTGGACTTGCAACACTTCATCAATTAAGAGGAAGAGTAGGTCGTGGAAAATATAAGTCATATTGTATTTTGAAATACAAAGGTAATAGCCAAAACACCAGAGAAAGAATGAAAATAATGGTAGAAACAAATGATGGTTTTAAAATATCAGAAAAAGACCTAGAGCTAAGAGGGTCAGGAGAATTTTTTGGAACTAAACAACATGGAATACCAGAATTTAAAATAGCAAATCTATTCCAAGATATTGAAATTCTAAAATCAATTCAGAGCCTAGCAATACAAATAATAAATGAGGATGAAAATTTGCAAAAAAAGGGAAATGAAATTCTTAAAAACAATATTACAAGTAAATTTAAAGAAAGAATAGAAATATAGTTTTCTATTCTTTTTCCGTATAAAAAACCAATAACCGCAAAAAATAGTAATAAACAGAGAGGGTGAGAGTTTTGATAAATTTTAATACAGATTTAGCAATTGAAAGAAATAGTATATATAGAAAAGCCAACAACATAGAAAATGAGGTCGACGGAATAGAAACAGAAGAAAATGAGGTAAATGACAAGATAAAAATATCAAGAGTTAAAATAACTAATGAAAAAGGAGTAGAAGCTCTTGGAAAACCTATAGGAACATACATTACAATAGATATAAAAAAATTAAAGATTGCAGATGTAGAAGAAATTCAAAAAGCTTCTGAAACAGTAACAGAAGAACTAAGAACATTGATTGAAAAGCATATAGATAAAAATGGAGATATCTTAATAGTAGGCTTAGGAAATGCATATGTAACACCAGATTCACTTCGGACCAAAGGTTGTGAAAGATATAGATATAACGAGACATCTTTTAAAATATGCACCAGAATATATAGATAAAGAAACAAGACCTGTAACAGCAATAGCACCAGGAGTTTTAGGAACAACTGGAATAGAAACAGTTGAAATAGTAAAGGGAATAGTAGACAATATAAAACCAAAATTAATAATAGTAATAGACAGTTTATCATCAAAAAGTATAGAAAGAATAAGTAGCACGGTACAGTTAGCAGATACAGGAATTATACCAGGTGCAGGAGTAGGAAATGCAAGAAACGAGATAAGCCAAAATACACTTGGAATTCCAGTAATTGCAATAGGAGTACCAATGGTGGTAGAAGCAGCAACTATTGCAGCAGATAGTATTGACTTGTTCATAGAAAAATTACAACAAGATGCAAAATCAAATGATTATCTAAATGAACTAAGAAACACAAATAAATATGAGCTGATTAGAGAAGCACTAATTCCAAAAGACTATAATTTAATTGTAACACCAAAAGAAATAGATGATTTAATAGAAAATATGAAGGATGTTATTGCAAGAGGAATTAATTTTGCAATACAAAACTAAGTATATAAATTAAAATCATATGTAAAGGGTAGAACAAGTAAAAAAAGTATTTTGTACTTGGCCCTTTCTTTTTATTGTAACACAGAATAATAATTATGGAAAAAATAGTACAAATAAAGTAAGGGAGATAGGTAATAAACACATTTTTCAAGAATTCAAAACCATAGTTATAATAACCAAGAATTAAATAACTATATTGCATTAAAGTTGCAATAATAAAACTAATAGCAAGAAGGCATTTATTTTTATTGAAAACATAAAAAAGAAAAGTTATACCAACACCATAAAAACTATAATCTGAATTAAGAAAGTGTGCAATAATACCAAAAATAATAGCAGAGAAAACTCCAACAAATTTATTATACTTATCATAAATAATTATAGCAACAAGACCTAAAAATAGCGTAAAAATTACATTTAAGCCAAGTTCATTATTAATAATAGAATGAAAAAGCAAAAATGGAATCTGAGAAATAAAAGCAAATAGAATTAATCTTAACAAATACTTTTTCACATCATGAGTATGAATATATCCTTCTGAAATTTGGAACGCAAATATAGGAAAAGCTAAGCGACCAACATAATTAAACCAAGAGGAATGTCCATCAAAAACTATATATCCTACGTGGTCTATAAACATTGTGAAACATGCAATAATTTTTAAAACAAAAGCATTCATAAAAAATCCATCCTTATTTACTATATAAATTTATAGCACAATAAGGGTGGAAAGTCAAACCTTATGATTAATGATTATTTTCTTATTTTTATAAATATTGCACAAATCACAATCACTACAAATAAAAACTCTATCACTAAATATTAATTTTAACATGTTTATAAAATCATCTTCTTTATCTATTAAATGAATATATAGTTTCTTAGGCAATAATGTAAGCAAAGAATTTAATGCAAGGTCATTTGATGAAAAAGATATATCAGATAGATATTTGTTATTAATCAAATCATCACTAAATTCAATATTGTTTTTAGAAGAATCAAGTAAAATTGATTTTTGATTTCCATAAATAAGATGTATAACCCCAGAAACACATGGACTTGTTTTAATATATGTTTTAAGAAGATTAATAAATTCGGAATATTCCCTATCTATAATAAATTTGTTGACACACATATCAACAATAGTATCAAGTTCTTTAATATAATCACTTAGTTTAAAATTCACAAACCCATCTAAAATCGCATATCTATTATCTAAAAAATATTTATAAAAGGAATTAGAAATAGAATTGAGCATAGAGATAGAATTAGATAAATCTACATTTGTTAAGCATAAATTGTAAATTTCTTTTTTATCCTCAGTAGAAAAATAAAAATAATTTGTATTTATTAAATTTTGAATTAAAAGAGGCTCATAGAAATCAATAACTAAATATGATAAAAGAGTAGAGACCTTATTTAGAAACAAGTCAACATTTTTACCAACATAATGAATTATAACATTAGTATAAATTTTAAATTTATAGCAAGAAACAAATATATCTTCAAAATCGAAATATTCTAACTCCTCTAGTAGATATTCAGAAATACTTTCATTATTGGTTTTTACACATATAGTTTTTAGCACAAAAATTCCCTCCATACATAACATATTATCTACTAAAAAATGTCTATATATACATATATTATGAAGTGAAAAAAAAGCTGTTACTAAAAATCAGAAAAGGGACACTTCTTACGAATGTCCCTCAAAAAATAATAAGTTTAAATTAGTAATAAATCATATAATCTATTTCTGGGAAAATACAGTCTTGCTTTTGAATTGCTTTTAAGAAGTCATCATCAATTTTATTTTCTTTAATCTGTTCATATAATTTTGTAAATCTGCCGATATGCTCTTTTATACGTTTTTTTGCATAATCAACCATAGTACCATGTGTTATTATAAATAGCCAGTCACTACTTTGAGCAAGTAATAATTCACGAGCACATTGATTCAATGCTTTTTTCTTAATAGCTTTTTTTTCATTTGGAAAAAGATGTGCTAATTCCACCATTCTATCAGCAGCAACATGCAAATGCTTATGAACATAGTCATTTGAGCTATTAAGCCATACTTCGCTATAACCATTTGCACCCCAACTAGATATACAAGGCGTACATTCCTGCATTTCTGGAAACTTGTCTATATACTCTCCAGGGGTAATTAATTTGAAATTACTTTTATCATAATAAATTTTTTTAAACAATATATATAACCAATATGGACCTTCATACCACCAATGTCCATATAACTCAGCATCATAAGGACATAAGATAATTGGCTTTGATGGAGACATTATATCTGACAATTGATTAATTTGTTCTATTCTGGAATCAAAAAAATGTCCAGCTTGCCTTTCAGCAGAGTCTTTAGCCCACTGCAAATTGTAATAATCCTTAAAATCTCCTTTTGAGGTTATTCTATGATACTTAATACCAGTATTCACACGAACTCCATTTTTTGCAATATATGGCTTAATATAATCATAATCAGCATCATAGCCTAAATCTCTGTAAAATTCGCGATAATTAAAATCTCCAGGATATCCACAAACAGAACTCCATACTTGCTTCGAACTTTCAATATCTCTGCCAAATGCAATAATTCCATCTGGAGAACAAATTGGTGCAAATGTACCAAAAATAGGTGTAGGATCAGCATACAAGACACCATGTGATTCTGTAATAATGTATTCAATACCAAACTCTTTTAAGTACTTGTCCACTTCATGAATATAGCCACATTCTGGAAGCCAAATTCCTCTAGGAGGCTTACCAAAATATTTCTTATATGTTTCGACACCTACTGCAATTTGAGCCCTGACAGCTTTTTCATTAACATATAAAATGGGAAAATAACCATGAGTCGCGCCACAGGTAATAATTTCCAAAACGCCAATATCTTGAAAATGTTTAAACTCATTAATTAAATTACAATTATATATGTCTCTAAAAACATGCAAATCATTAGAATAACGATTCAAATAGTACTTAGAAAGTTCATTTAACTGAGAATCATATGCGGTTCTCTTAACCTCTTTAGTAGCAAGCTCAATATGTTTTTTTAAATATTTAATATATCTGCGTTGAAGCAATTTATTATCAAGCATATTTAATAAAGGGGGAGTAAGAGACATTGTAATTCGAAAGTCTACTTTTTCCTCCACCAATTTTTTAAAATTAAGAAGTAGTGGTATATATGTTTCAGATATTGCTTCAAAAAGCCACTCCTCCTCTAAATAATCTTCACTTTCAGGGTGATGTATAAAAGGTAAATGTGCATGTAATACAAAGCTTACATATCCCTTAACATTGTCCATAGTAAGACTCCTTTGTTAAAAACTTGAACTAGACATTTTATCTAAATTCTGCAATTCTTCATTTTTATATATTTTCTTATATAAGTCATAAACATTATAAATTCTACCAGCATATTTCATAAACTCAAACTGAGAAGTACTTTTCGAAACTGTCTGATTAGTTTTCACATTTCTAAAAAATAATGTTTTTTGTTTCTTCTCAAATAAAATGTGATTATTTGGTGATTCAACAACATTAGAATTAGTAACCCTAAGATAATTATTAGGTAACTCAACAGATGATGACTTAGCACGTCTACCTAGCTCTATTTCATAATCACATTTTGCATTATCAACATTAAAATACCAACTATTTGCAAAATCATTAATCTCTATCTCAAAAGAATAATTCATGGTTTTGTTATGAACGATCAAAACAGGAGTAGTTTCTTCAAAAAAGTTTTCTCCAAATTGATTTATATATTTTTGTCTATCACTATCAGATATGTCCCAATAAACAAAAAGAGTATTAGGGGTTTGAGCTAAAATTTTAACAATAGTTTGATTGTACCTATAAGGTAAATCATAATATTCTACAAGTTCTATCTTTTTGCTTTTTCTTGCTTTAGTTCCTTGACTACCTTTTGAAGCCGTACTATTTGGACTACTTTTTGAAGCCACACTTTTTCTTGCAGTAGATGATTTTGAAGAAGTTTTTTTTGTTAAACTTTTCTTTGTTGAACTTTTCTTAACTATATCTTCTTTTAGCATAGACTTTTTCGTTGTAGTTTTTGACGGCGTAGCCTTTTTAGTAGACTTTTTATTAGTTGCTTTCTTTGTGTTTTCTGGCATTAAAAATCCTCCTTAGTATATATAGTATTCATCACCACGTAATATATATCAAAATCAAAATAAATTCAATAGAAAAGGCGAAAAAATAGTAAAAAATATGTCAATTTTGGGGACAGTCCCCAAAATTGACAAAAATTGGGACTGTCCCAAAAATTGACATACCTTAGGTTGACAAATTCCTTGTTTTGCAGTAAAATAAACTAGTGAATACAAAGGAGAGATATTTTTATGTCAAATTACAATATAAAAGCACTAGAAAAAGTAGAATCTAAAACAAAGATATATTTAGTAATAATTGCAATTCTACTTATAGTGCTTTGTATAAATAATATAAAATTTATTATACCATCAATTATTTTCTATGTTGGTATAATTGCTTATACAATATGGGTATATAACAAAAGGAAAGGAGAACTTTCAAGCTACATAAATGAATTAACATTTTCAGTTGATTCAGCAGCAAAAAACACCTTGATAAATTCGCCATTCCCTTTAATAATATTAGAAACAAGCGGAAATGTAATATGGCGTAGTGCTACTTTTAATAAAGAATTTGCAAATGTAGGAATAAACGCATATATTGACGATTTGGCTAAAGAAATAAAAACTGAAATTCAAAATAATAATTTTAAAATAGATAAACAAGTAAATATAGATAACAAAATATATCATGTTATAGGTGATTATGTAAAAACCAAGAAAAAAGATAGAAAAAAAGAGATAAAATACATAATAACTTTATACTTTATTAATGTTACAATGGAGGTAGAGCTTACAAATAAATATAATGATGCAAAAACATGCATAGGAATAGTTATGCTTGATAACTATGAAGAAATAATACAAAGAGTATCCGAAGAAAATAAACCACAACTTATAGCAGGAATTGAGAAAAAATTATATGAATGGGCAAATACATGCGGAGGGCTTATTATAAAAAAAGAAAGAGACACATATGTATTTGTTTTTGAGCAGAAATATCTATCTCAAATGGAAAACAACAAATTTACAATATTAGACGAAATGAAAGAAATCGAAACAGAGGAGGGTATGCCAATAACTTTAACTATAGCCATTTCTGATGAAGGCGAATCAAATTATGAAAAATATGAATCTGCATTAGTTGCAATGGATATAGCATTGGGAAGAGGTGGAGATCAAGCTGTTATAAGAAAAGAAGGAAAATACAATTTCTTCGGAGGAAAAACCCAAGAGGTAGAAAAAAGAACAAAAGTAAAGGCAAGAGTAATTTCACATGCACTAGAAGAATTAATAAAAAAAGCAGATAATGTAATTATAATGGGACATATAAATGGGGACATAGACTCTGTCGGTGCAAGCTTAGGAATATATAGACTTGCAAAAACATTTGAGAAGGAAGCATATATAGTAAACAACACATATGGATTAACATTAGAAAATTTTATCACAACATTAAAACAAGAAGGATATGGAGAGGCAATAATTGATAAGAATAAAGCATTAGATATAATTTCTCCAAATACTGTATTAGTGGTTGTTGACACACATAAAAGAAGCTATGTAGAGGTAGCCGAATTATTAGAAAAAACAGAAAAAATAGTAGTAATTGATCATCATAGAAAATCAGAAGACTTTATAGAAAATGCAATATTAACTTTCCATGAAGCATATGCATCATCAGCATCAGAGCTAGTGACAGAAATTGTAGAATATGCTACAAAAGAGATTACTTTAGAACAAATTGAAGCAGAAAGTCTATATGCAGGAATAATGATGGATACTAAAAACTTTACCTTTAAAACAGGTGTTAGAACCTTTGAAGCCGCAGCATATTTAAGAAAATATGGAATTGATATAATAAAAGTAAAAAAATGGTTCCAAAGCGATTTAGAGAGCTATGCCGTAATTGCTGATATAGTAAGAAATGCAGAAATAGTTAATGATACAATAGGAATATCAGTATATGATGAAAAAGACAAAAATGCTAATCTAATATGTGCAAAAGCAGCAGACGAATTAATTACAATAAGTAATATTTCAGCATCATTTGTTTTAGGACATATGGGTGATAAAATATGCATAAGTGGTCGTTCAATTGGAGATATAAATGTTCAAGTAATACTTGAAAAACTAGGTGGTGGTGGACATATCACACTTGCAGGTGCACAATTAGAAGGACTCTCAATGGAAGAAGCTAAAACTGAATTAATCATAAGAATCAATGAATACTTTACAGAAAATAATATATAAGTTTTAACAAAAGAAAATGGGTTGGTATTTTGCCACCCATTTTGTTAAATAAATACATCTAATTACCACGAAATTAAACGGTTTTTAAGCAAACTCGTCTAATTTAAAGCAAAAGTGTAAAAAAGTTTTGGGACTAGTTTACCAAATTTGACAAAAAAAATATAAAATCAGTAGTATAATAGTTATATAAAAATATAAAAAATAGAAAAGGAGAAAAGAATGTTCCAGAATATTAATAGTAAATATCAAGAAGAAGAAAATACACAGCCAAGAAAAATAGATTTTAGAAAACTCTTAAAAATAAATGATATTGTTTTGTATGCCATATCTTTTTTAGTTTCAATGGTAGGATTTGATAAAGAACTCACACCATTTGGACTAGCTATATTTGCTGCCGCATGTAGCAATAAAATTCCAGTAAGTATATTATATATTGCTGTTTTAATAGGTACAACTATTAGCTTTGGTTTAAATGGAACACTAACCTTTTTATTAAGTTCATTATTATTTATAGCCATGATATTGATATTTAGACCAAGACTACAAACACCAGAAAAAAGTGAAAGACAAAAGTTGGGCATATATATTGCAGTATCCGCATTTTTAGTACAAGCAAGCAAAATGCTTTTCACTACATTTTTAGTATATGACTTAATTGCAAGTATAATGTTAGGTATAATCACATACATATTTTATAAAATTTTTGCAAATTCAATAATTGTTATAAATCAATATGGAATAAAAAAGGCTTTTTCAATAGAGGAAGTAATGGGAGCAAGTTTACTTGTTTCCATAGCATTATGTGCATTTAGCAAATTACATATTTTTGGACTTTCAATTACAAATATATTCAGCATAATGTTAGTACTATTTTTAGGATGGAAAAATGGTATGCTAGTAGGAGGAACTGGAGGAATAACAATAGGTATAGTACTTGGAATTATAAATTCTACAAGCCCTGTGCTAGTGGCTTCATATGCTATATCAGGCATGCTTGCAGGTATTTTAAACAAATTAGGAAAAATTGGAGTAATAATAGGATTTTGCATAGGAAATGCAATACTTACATATGTAGCAACTGGCAACACAGTTCCAATAATAACAATAAGAGAAATCTTAATAGCATCTCTGGGACTATTATTAATACCAAAAGAAGTAAAAATAGATATAACAGAAATTGTCAACCAAACAAAGTGTCTGCCAACAACAGCAGGAGTAATTGAAGAAAAAGAGAAAACAGCAAATAAACTAAATAGTGTTTCAGATACAATACTTCAAATAGCAAAAAGCTATGATGCATCAGCAAAAGACACTTTAGATGAAGCAATTGAAGATGATAGTAAAAAGAGTTTTAAAGAAGAAGCATTGAACAACTTAGAAGATATTGAGGATAATCTATTATATGAGGACATTTTATTAAATGAAAATGACATTTTAGAAGAAACATATAAAATATTAGAGCAAAGAGGAGAAATTAATACAGAAGAATTAATCAATATATTAGAAAAAATAAATAATTATAAATTAGTAGCAGAAAGTGCTGGAACAGCACCAGAACAAATAGTAAAAGTTTTAAATAGTACATATAGAATAAACAAACTAAATACAATATGGAAGCATAAGGAAGCAAGCAACAAAAAAGTACTTGCAAATCAGCTTGGAGGAGTATCAAAAGTAATATCATCTTTGGCAGATGACATAAAAACGGAAGAAAAAATGGAAGAAAACAGTAAAAAATATAAATTGATAATTGGTGTAGCCGAAGCAACCAAAAACAAAAGTGAGGTATCAGGAGACAGTAACATAAGAACCAAATTACATGATGGAAAATATATGCTTGCAATAAGTGATGGGATGGGAACGGGTCAAAAGGCTAAAAAAAGCAGTAGCACAGTTATACAAATGTTAAAACGATTACTTACAACAGGGTTTGATAATGATATTTCAATAGGACTTATAAACTCAGCAGTAAACTTAAATTCTAATGAAGAAACATATGCCACAATAGATATATCAATAGTAGATTTAAGTAATGGAAATATTGAATTTGTTAAAAATGGCGCATGTCCAACTTTTATAAAATCAGAAAAAAAAGTAGAAGTTATAAAGGCAGTATCATTTCCTGCAGGAGTATTTGATAAAATAGATTTGGTAGTGTATGACAAGGATTTAAAAGAAAATGACATAATAGTAATGTGTAGTGATGGAATATTAGAATCGAATACAGAATATAAAAACAAAGAACTATGGCTTAAAGAATTACTTGAAAACATACAAACAGAAGAAGTTCAAAAAATATCGGAAATAATTCTACAAGAAGCAATAGATAACGGATTTGGCATAGCAAAGGATGATATGACAGTAATAGTTGCAAAACTTGCTTCAATTTAAAACTAAAAAGGACGAGAACTTCGTCCTTTTTAGTATGAATAAAAACAGACAAATAAACCAAACTATTAAAGGTGATTTTTATGAGAATAGCATTATTAAAAGCAAGTAATGACAATAAGAGCTTTAAAATGTTTGAAGTATTAGGTGCTAATATATCCAAAATTGATGATTTAGAAAAAACAGATGACAAAATAAAAGAGCTAATTAAGAATGATTACAGAACAATAATAATGACAAATGAAGTTGCAAGCTTTTCACAAAGTATAATAAAAAAATACAATAGAACAAAAGATATTAAAATAGTAATAACTTCTACGAAGTAATATGTATAAAAATAGAAATTTTGGAAAAAATTATTATATGAATAATAAACAGAAAAGCTGTTTCAAAATTTTTTGGAGGGAAAGAATGATTTTAAACCAAATGAAAAATATAATAGTTTTGAAAAATTTACCATCTAATATTGTTGATGAAGCATTTATAATATTAAAAAACAACAAAAAGATAAAATCTTTAGAAAGAATAGAAAAACAGAACACTAATCTCACTGAAAAACAAAAAACAGGAGAGTATATAGTAAAAGAAGCGGAAATGGTAATAGGAAATTATTTATCCAGAATAGAAAAAGAAAAACAGCAAAAAAGTTATTCTGTAAGACAAATAGAAACGAGATATAAAAGAATGAAGTCAATTACAATAATCCTAAGTGCAATAGTAATAGTAGATGTTATATTGGCAATAATATAAACAGACAGGTGTATATTACTAACATAGATTAAGTTCTAAACCTTTTGATTTTAGAATATATTTTAAAAAATGTATTCTAATTCAAGAGGTGTTTTTTATGGAAAGAGTTTTGAGCCAAGATGAAAGAATAAGAAGAGCAGAAGAACTATATGCAAGAAGAAAAATGCAAGCAAACTGCAGAACAAGTGCAACAGTAAATGTGGAGGATGTCAATACAAATAAAATAACAAAAAAAATGTTAAGACAATTTATAATATGTGTTATTATATATATTTCTTTTTATACAATAAAAAATATACCAAACTTAGTACCACAAGAGGTAATGTACAAAATATCAGATGTTTTAGAATATGACATAAATATTCAAGAAGTATATGAAAACTTTAATAGTTATATAAATAGCAAAAGTCAAGAGCAGAATAATGAAGGATTGATAGAGGAAACCCTGGCTGTATCAGATAGTGAGGAAATAATAGAGGAAAGTGTAAACAACATAAATCAAGAAAGTATAAAACCAGCACAAGCAGTAGAAGAAACACAAGTGATAGAAGAAAGTAGTAGTCTAAGCCAAATGGAAATAGATGCCCAATATATAAAAGCAAATTGTAGCATAATAAAACCTTTAGAAGGTGAGATAACATCGAGATTTGGAATGAGAAATCCAACAGTACCAACAGTACCAAAATACCATACAGGAATAGATATTGCAAGAGTAGTAGGAACAGTTATTATATCTGCAATTGAGGGAGATGTAGAGCTAGTTTCTAGCCATGGAGACTATGGGAATCATATAAAAATAACAAATGGTGAGGTCAGCACACTATATGCACATTGCAGTAAAATATATGTAAAACAAGGAGACCATATAGTACAAGGACAAGAAATTGCAGAGGTTGGCGAAACCGGAAACGTAACAGGACCACATTTACATTTTGAAATAAGAAGAAACAATCAATATGTGGACCCAGACTTAATTTTGCAATTTTAGGAGATGATTAGTTGAGAATTAAAATTAATATCCAAATATTTGCTATTATAATAATTCTAATTTTAACAAAACAAATAGAAATCTATGCATGGCTCATGTTATTTGCACTAATTCATGAAATTGCACATATGATTACAGGAATAGTACTAAAATTAAGACCTAGAATGTTAAAAATTGAACCTTTTGGAATAGGAATAATATTTGAAGGATTTAAAAATACTGAAAAAAATAAAATACTAATAGCATTAGCAGGTCCAATGACTAACGTATTAATAGCAGTATTATTTAGCTTCATAAAAACAAGAGCACAAACACTAATAATAAATTCAAATATATTACTAGCTATCTTTAACCTAATACCAATATATCCATTAGATGGGGGGAGAATATTAAAAGCAATTATTGCTATTAATAGTAAAACAGGGAAAGAAGATGATATATCAAATAAAATTTCAAATATATTAATGATACTTTTAACAGCCATTTCAAGTATATTAATCTTGATTTACAAAAATATAGGACTATTATTAATAATAGCATATTTATGGATAATTGTAATAAAGGAAAACAATAGATATGTATTAAAAAAAAGAATAAGCAAATTGATAGAAAAAGAAAAAAATACTTGACAATTTACTGATTAAGTGTAAAATAAATATAGTAATAGCTAGATAGTATAAACTGATCTATAAAAAATATTAAGATGAGCAATGATCACCTTAAAAGGAAATAACTATATAGGAGGATACAAATGAGAAAAGACATATTAAAAAAACAAAACGGAATAACCTTAATAGTATTAATGATAACAATAGTAGTATTATTAATATTAGCTAGTGTAACAATTAGAAATATAGATACAGGAACAGATATAAGAAACTATAACTATATGTGTGCAGATATTGAATTACTAAAGAGCAAAATAATTAATTATTATAATGAAAAAGCACAAATACCAAATAATGAAAAACCACAACTACCAATCACAGGAACTGCATTTAATGCAAAAACAAGATTAGAAGGACAAGCAAGTTCTAGAGACAATGACAACTATTATCAAATAGATATAACAAAACTATATAACATAACCTTAAACTATGGAGGAGGAACACTTGAAAATGAAGATGTATATATAATAAATGAGCAGAGCTTTGAGATATACTACTTAAAAGGAGCAAAATACGAAAATACCACATATCATACAAAAAAACAGTAAGAAAGAAATTCAAGGAGAAGAAAGATAAAATTTATAGGAGGTATAGTATGAATTATCAAAAAGCAGCAGATTATATTAAAGAAAAAATAGGAGATAAGAAACCAGAAATAGCAATAATTTTAGGTTCTGGTTTAGGAGTTTTATCAGAAGACATAAAAGATAAAATCGTGATTAATTATAAAGATATTCCAGATTTTCCAGTATCAACAGTAGAAGGGCATAAAGGAGAACTTTTGATAGGTAATATAGGAGAAAAAACTATAATTGCAATGAATGGAAGAGTTCACTATTATGAAGGATATGATTTATCTCAAGTAACTTTCCCTATAAGAGTATTTTCACTTTTAGGGGTTAAAAATTTAATTTTAACTAATGCATCAGGAGGAATAAATACCAATTTTAGAGCAGGAGACTTTATGGTAATAAATGATCATATAAGCTTTTTCACAGAATCAGCTTTAAGAGGAAAAAATGACGATACATTTGGACCACGTTTCCCAGACATGTCACAAGTTTATGATAAAGAGCTAATAGTAAAACTTAAGGAAATTGTAAAAAAACACACAGGAAGGGCTTGCGAAGGAGTATATGCATGTTTAAAAGGACCTACATTTGAAACACCAGCAGAAATACGAGCATTGAGAACATTAGGAGTAGATGCAGTAGGATTATCTACAGTGCCAGAGGCTGTAATTGCAAATCATTGTGGATTAAGAATATCAGCAATATCATGTATTACAAACATGGCAGCAGGAATCCTAGATGAAAAGCTATCTTATGATGATGTAAAAAACACTGCAGAAAAAGTAAAAGGAGATTTTAGAAATATAATTAAAGAATATATCTGTACATATTAAAAATACCAGTAGTTATCATACAAACTATTATTCCACAAATTGTTGGAAGTGCAAATGCAAATAAAGTCCACTTCCAACTTTTTGTCTCTTTTTTTATCGTCATAAGTGTTGTGCTACAAGGAAAGTGCAATAATGAAAATAACATTACATTTATTCCTGTAAGTAAAGTCCAACCATTTTGAATAAGAATTTCCTTAATTGCAAAAGTATCTTCTAAATTTATTAAAGTGCCACCAGACATATAGCTCATCAATATAATAGGTAAAACTATTTCATTAGCAGGGAAACCTAAAATAAAAGCAACTAAAATATATCCATCGAGACCAAGAAGTCTTGCAAAAGGTTCTAAAAAATTTGCAATATGTGTTAATATAGATAAATCTCCAATAGTTATATTTGCAAAAATCCAAATAACAAGCCCAGTTGGGGCAGCAACAGATATAGCCCTACCTAAAACAAATAGAGTTCTGTCTAATAAAGAGCGTACTAAAATTTTACCAATCTGAGGTCTTCTATAAGGAGGAAGCTCTAATACAAAAGAAGAGGGTACTCCTTTAAGAATAGTTTTTGAAAGTAATTTTGATACTAGCAATGTAAGAAGAATTCCAAATAAAATTAATAACAAAACAAATAAAGTTGATACAATTGAAGAGATAGAACTTGCAAAAAAGCTACCAATAAAAATAGTTGCCATAGTTATTAAAAATGGAAATCTTCCATTACAAGGCACAAAATTATTTGTCAAAATCGCAATCAAACGTTCTCTAGGAGATTCTAAAATCCTACAGCCTATAACACCTGCAGCATTACATCCAAAACCCATACACATTGTTAGAGCTTGCTTTCCAGAAGTGCAACACTTTTTAAAGCATTTATCTAAATTGAAAGCTATTCTAGGTAAATAACCAAGATCCTCTAAAAAAGTAAATAATGGAAAGAAAATAGCCATTGGCGGAAGCATAACAGCAACTACCCAAGATAAAGTTTTGTAAACGCCATCAATTAAAATTCCTTTAATCCATAAAGGAGAGTGAAAATAATCAAATATTGTTATAAGTTTTCTTTCCAAAAAACCAAAAAAACAAGACAATGCTTGAGAAGGATAATTAGCACCAGATATAGTAATCCAGAAGATTAATCCTAAAAACAATAACATAATAGGTATGCCTGTTTTTTTAGAGGTAAGAATTTTATCAAATTTTCTATCCTGTAAACTGTAATTTTCATTTTTATAAACACATACAGATTTGGCTACATATTCAGCTTTTTCTATAATGTCTGTAACAATGGAATCTTCAGAATTTTGAGAATATTCCACAAGCTTTGGACAACATTTTATATTACCTATTGCGACATTATTAACTACTGAAAGTAAATTTTTTAAAGTTTTCTTTTTACGAGCATTTGTACCAACAACAGGAACGCCTAAAAGAGAGGAAAGTTTCTTTAAATCAATAAAAATTCCTTTTTTCTTAGCTTCGTCCAATAGATTTACGCAAACAATAACATTAGAAGTGAGTTCCATAGTTTGATAAACTAAATTCAAATTTCTTTCCAAACAAGTGCTATCTACAACAACAACTGTTACATCTGGATCTCCAGAACAAATAAAGTTTTTTGCAATTTCCTCCTCCTGCGAATTAGACAATAAAGAATATGTACCAGGCAAATCAACAAGTAAAAAGTTCTTTCCCTTAAAATTACAAATACCAGTCGCATTAGAAACAGTTTTTCCGTGGCCAATTTCCAGTATGTTGATGAAGGCCAGTTAAACCATTGAAAATTGTACTCTTACCAACATTAGGATTTCCTGCAAGAGCAACAGTATAATCACAAGAAATAGACTTTCCTAAAATATCATTTTTAGAAATATTTGAACCTGTAGAATTTTTTGTAAGACCCATAAAACCTCCATAAAAACAAATTTAATAAATTATATTACAAGAACAAAAAAAATGTGAAAGATATATTGACTTCAATTGTGCAAATATGATATCATACAAGAATAAAAGGAGGACTTTAACATGGATGAAAAAGATTTTGAAAAAAAATCAACAAAAAAAGTAACTACAATAGTGGGCATTATTATAATTGCCTTAATAATAGCAATTATTTTAGGTGGATTCTTTTATTTGAAATTTACCAGAAAACCAGAAAGGATATTTGCAAAGGAAATAGATAAAATATTTAAAATGGAAGAAAACAAAAATAGTAAACAAGAAAAATTTGAACTAGATATAACTGCATCAATTGACTCAGATAACGAAGAAATCAAAATGATTGATTCATTTTTAAAAGGAATAAAACTAAAGGTAAATTTAGAAACAGATTTGAACAACAAGGTATTTTGCGAGACACTAATTCCAAGCTTTATAGGACAAGAAATAGTAAGCTTAGACATATTGCTACAAGACGATAATTTATATGCTTATTCAGAAGAACTATATGACAAATATATAGAACTACCAAAAGAATATATAGAAACACCAGTCATAAGCATAGATACAGTGTTTGAAGAATTATCTGAACAATATAATACATTAACAAATGAGAAACTAATTAATAATATCAAAAATATCTATCATGATAGTATTAAAATAGGTACTTTCTCACAGGAAAAAGTAAAACCTAATGGAGCAACAGTCTTAAAAACGACAAAGAAAATGTCTGCAAAAGAGTATACAGATATTTCAAATAGAATATTAAAAGAAATCGATAACAATAATAATGCTGAAACAATAAAAATATTTACTGAAGAATTAAAAAATATAACGGAGGAAATAGAGAACTATTCAGGAAACGTTGAAATATCAATATACACAAAAGGCATTACAAATAAATTTGAAAAAGCAGAAATTATAATTATTAATAAATACGGTTCAAGAACTTTTGAATTTGAGAAAAAAGAAAAAGAAAAAGAAATACAATTAAGATTATTGCAAGATAATAGTACTGAAGGAATAAACAGTGAAGAAGTATTTAATATAACAATAAAAGAGGAAGAAGAAAACAGTAGAACTGTAAAATTTAAAATAAATATAGATGGAACTATAATTACTTTAAATATAAAATGTACTAACGATTATAATGCAAAACCAGAAAAAAGAGACACTTCAAATAGTATAGAACTAGAAAATTTAACAGAAATTGACTATTTAAAAATTTACAGTAATATACAAAAGAATGAAATATTATATAGCATAATAAACACAATAAGTGAAATGATAGAAGCATTATAATAAAAAAAAGAAAATTTAAAGGCAAATTATAATTAAAAAATAAAGGCGGAAAAATTTCCGCCTTTACAAATAGAAGGGAAAAAAATATGAAACTAATTGATACGCACTCACACTATAATGATGAAAAATTTGATAATGATAGAGATGAGGTAATTCAAAATATAGCTAATTCAGGAATAACTACAATTATTAATGCAGGATATAGCTTAGAAAGTTCAAAAAGAGCCATAGAAATAGCTAATAATTATGACTTTATGTATGCGACGGTAGGAGTATCACCAAATGATATAGAAAATCTAGAAAATAACTATATAGAACAAATAAAAGAAATGGCAAAAGAACAAAAGGTTATTGCGATAGGAGAAATTGGACTAGATTATTATTGGAACAAAGAAAATAAAGAGACTCAGAAAGAAATATTTATAAAACAAGTAGAACTTGCAAATCAACTAGGGCTACCAATTGTAATACATACCAGAGATGCCGTAATGGACACTATAGATATTTTAAAAAACAAAGTAAACTGTAACAAAAAAGGAGTATTTCATTGTTGCCCACTAAATACGGAATTAATAAAAGAGGGCTTAAAGCTAGGATTCTATATATCCTTTGCAGGACCAATAACTTTTAAAAATTCAAAAAATGCAGAAGAAATAGTGAAAATGGTTCCTATAGATAGAATTCTAATAGAAACAGATTCTCCATATCTAAGCCCAGAACCTGTAAGGGGCACAAGAAATGATTCAAGGAATATTAAATATATTGCACAAAAAATAGCTCAAATAAAAAATATGCCAATTGAAGATATAGCAGAACAAATTCAAAAAAATGCAAAAACAATTTTCAAAATAACATAGGGAATAGTTAAAAATAAAGTTTTATGAAAGGAATTGTAAATGGAAAAAATTAACAAAAAAGAGTATAAAGAATTTCTTGAAAAACATGAAAGAGCTCACTATGCACAATCACCAGAATGGGCAGAAGTAAAAAATGAGTGGAAAAATGAAGTGATAGTTATTAGAAATGAAAAAAACGAAATAAAGGCAGCAATAAGCTTATTAATACGAAAAATACCCTACATTAACTCTAGCATTATATATGCACCGAGAGGTCCAGTTTGTGACATAAATGATGAAAAATCTTTTAAAGAGATTATAAAAAAAGTGGATGAACTAGCCAAGAAATACAAAGCCTTCATGTTTAAAATGGATCCAGATGTATTGGCCTCAAACGAGCAGTTTAAAAGAATGGCTCAAAAATATGGATTAAAAATAGAAGGAAAAATCAAGGAAGTAACAAATCAATTACAGCCAAGATTTGTATTTAGACTAGACTTAAAAAACAAAACAGAGGAAGAGATATTTAATTCTTTTCACTCAAAAACAAGATATAATATACGCTTAGCTAGTAAAAAAGGTGTAACAATCAGAGAAGGAACAAGAGCTGACTTACAAGAATTTCAAGATATATTAGAAACTACAGGAGAACGTGACGGCTTTTATATTAGAAAAAAAGAGTACTTTGAAAAAATATATGATAGTTTTGATAAAGAACATTTAAAGCTAGTTTTTGCTGATTACGAAGGAAAACCAATAGCTTGTGTATTAAATATATTCTATGGAAATAAGGAGTGGTACCTATATGGAGGTAGCTTAAATGAACATAGAAACTTGATGCCAACATATCTTTTACAATGGGAAATGATAAAAGAGGCAATAGAGCGTAAAATGGATTGCTATGATTTCAGAGGAGTATGTGCAACAGATGCAGAACACTATAATGAAGGATTATATAGATTTAAAAAAGGTTTTAATGCAGATTTCGTAGAATTTATAGATATGCATAAAGTATATAAACCAATAATCTATTTCTTGTTTGAAAAATGTGGATATAAAATAAGGGACTTTAAATTAAAACTAAGTAAAAAATAAATTCAACATTTATTTTAGAAGTGAAATTTCGTGTCATAAAAAAGTCTGCAACAGTATTTGTTGCAGACTTTTTACAATTTATTTTCCAAAATCTACTTTTACATTTTTTCTAGCTTCTTGACTTTCTGCTTCAAACAATTCTGCTGGTTCAAAATGGAACATTGATGCAATTATATTTGAAGGAACAACTTCTAATTTTGTGTTATACTTTGTTGTAATATCATTATAGAATTGTCTAGAGAAAGCTATTTTATTCTCTGTATTTTGTAATTCCTCTTGTAATTGACTAAAATTTTCATTTGCCTTTAGCTCAGGGTAATTTTCAGAAACCGCCATAATTGTTTTTAAAGCACCTGAAAGCTCTCCATCTAATTCAGATTTTTCTTTAACTGAAGTAGCATTTGCCCAAGATGTTCGAAGCTCTGCAACCTTTGTCAAAACATCGGATTCATGTTCCATATAGCCTTTAACAGTTTCTACTAAATTAGGAATCAAATCAAATCTTCTTTGTAATTGTACATCAATTTGGCTCCAACCATTTTTAACTTTTTGTCTTAAACTTATTAAATCATTATATAGTTTAATAAAAATTAAAATAATAAGTACAACAATAATTAAAATAATCCAACCCATTATAAAAACCACCTTTCTTTATAATATATAATATTTACAAAAAAATTATAACACAAAGATAAATTAAATGCAATATATATAACTAGGAATAATAAAAGTTAAGTTACTATTCACCCTTAATTTACTAAATTCTGGCCCAATCTCGTCGGAACTTTTATATTTATTATAAATTGAGCCCACGATGGATACGTCTACGATGTTTTTCTGGGGTTCTCAATTTATTCTAAATATAAAACTCCTGCGTTGGACGAATCTTTTAGTAATAAGTCCAGATGGTAACTAATAAAAATGTCGAAAAAAATAGAACGAAACTATTAATTCCGTAAGCATATTTTGGTACAAGCAGCATATAATATTAATAAAATATTACAAAAATGTTGCAAAAATTTGACAAATTTGTTAAAAAAGAGTATAATAAAAAAGGTTAGTCCAAGGAGGGATTAAATAAATATATGAAGAAATTTTTAAGATCTTCTAGTATTAGGAAAATAGTAATTATTAGTTCGATATTTTTTGTGATATTAGGGATATCAGTATTAGCAGGCAGTGCAAAGCTTAATAGTATAAATATAAAATTTTCAAATAATCAAGAGATAACAGTTATAACATCAAAAACAAAGGTATCAGACATATTAGATGAAAATCATATAGTCTTGGAAGAAAACGAAACTGTAACACCAGGATTAGATAAGGAAATAACAAATACTAAAACAATAATAATAACATTAAAGGGAAATGAACCAGCTAAAGTATCAGAAAATATCAAAACAGAAATAAATAAGGAACAAATATTAGAGGATTATACAAACATTACAGAAAAGATAGAAACTGTAATTGAAGAAATCCCATTTGAAACAATAACAAAAGATGTTTCTAATGGTTCAGCAACAACAAGAAATGCAATAATTCAACAAGGTAAAAATGGACAAAAAAAAGTGACTTATAAAATAAGTTATAAAGATGATATAGAAATTTTAAGAGAAGAATTATCTTCAGAAATAATAAAAGAACCAGTAAATAAGATTGTCCAAGTTCAAACAAAATCAATTATAACATCAAGAAGTTCTTATTCTAGAACATCTGGAATATCAGGGCAAAGTGGTGTTTATAAAGTAACAGCATATTGTGCTTGTAAACAATGTTGCGGTAAAACAAATGGTATAACAGCATCAGGAGCAAGGGCAACAGCAAATCATACAATTGCAGCTCCAAGAACATTTGCATTTGGAACGAAAGTTATCATAAATGGTATAACATATACAGTTGAAGATAGAGGAGGAGCTATACAAGGAAATAGAATAGATATTTATATGAATTCACATGCAGAAGCCCTTCAATGGGGAGTAAGATATGTAGAAGTTGAAGTTCTAAATTAAAAATTACAAAAAGACACGCATTAGGGAGAACTTAAATAAGGGCAAAATTGATCTTATTTGGGTTTCCCTTATTTTATTGGTGTTTTGACAGCTGGATATGATATAAAGTTGTAGATCATTTTGTAGTGAAAATAAATTTTAGGAGGTTTTGAGTAAGGGGTCGAAATCTACACATTTAAATCAGAAGCAGGTACTCATTATTTTACAATGTTTCCACAGAGATGGATTAAAGAAACTAATGTAATGGGTATTATTTCAAAATCTGGTAACAATGGTGGAACATATGCACATCCAGATATAGCAATAGAAAGGATTTTTAAAATGAAAAGAAAAATTATAATAATAAGTTGTATAAGTTTATTGGCAATAGCAATTTTAGTGATTTGTATAAATCTACATACAATGCCAACAGAGGCATTAACAAAAGAAGAAGCAATTGAGTTAATGAAAAAAGTAGAAAATTATAACAATATTCACATAACAACATATATGGATAAAAATAATTCATTGGTTACAGATTTTTATAAAAAAGATAATATTGAGTTAAGTAAATCAAAGATTGGAAATGAGGAAAGGATTATTTGGACAGATGATAATACAAAGCAAAGTATCATACTAGATACTCAATACAAAGTATATCAAATAGTTTCAGAGTATAATCCAGAAAATACAATCGAATTAGAGGATTCTAGAAGCAGTTACAAATTTATTCGGATATGAGAAATATAATAAAAGAAAATGTGCAGTTGTAGAATTTAGCTATAGTGAAAAAAAAGATGGAAATATAGATGCAATATTTAAAAAATGGATAGATTTAAGAACAGGAGTTGCATTAAAAGAAGAAATTGAGCAATTTAGCATATATGACTTAAATGGAGAAAAAATACTAGAGAATCCAACACAAAAAATTACATACTATAAAGAAATCCAACTAAATAAAGTTAAAAATAAAGATGTTGCAAAACCAAGCTTGGAAGGATATACAGAAATTACAGATAACATTGAAACAGAAGAAGTACGGAAGCTAAATAAAGGCGAGCGTTGCTCGCCGAGGCAGGAGAGACTGCAAAATTTCATCCAGAATTTCACACAAATATCTTAAAAAAATGCAGTGAATTTTGTTATACTGTCGAAAAAAGTCGAAATAATTTTCTTGCAAAATCTAAAAATATGTGATATATATAATACAAATTTAAATCTATCAAATTTATTCAAAGACAATTCGTCTAAAAAAATCAAAATTAAAAAACATAGGAGGCAAAATGCTATCAATAGTAAAAAGTATGGCTTTACATGGACTAGAAGGCTATTTGGTTTATGTGCAAGTTGATGTGTCAAGTGGGCTTCCATCATGGGAAATTGTACGGCTTGCCAGACACTAGTGTAAAAGAAGCAAAAGAAAGAGTTAGAACAGCAATTAAAAATTCTAGTGTAGAGTTTCAAAGTAAAAAAATAGTTGTAAATTTAGCACCAGCAGATACAAAAAAAGAAGGTTCAAGTTATGATTTGCCAATAGCTATAGGAATTTTAATATCAATGGAAGTGATTAATAAAATAGAGCTTGATGAAATTGCATTTATTGGAGAACTATCTTTAGATGGAAAAATAACTAAGGTAAATGGTATTCTTCCAATGTGTATAGAGGCAAAAAAACTTGGAATAAAACAAATTATAGTACCAAGAGAAAATGCCAAAGAAGCGGGAATTGTTGCAGGAATTGAAATTATACCTGCTGAAAATTTATTGCAAGTTATAAATTTTTTAAATAGAGCTGAAAAAATAGAACCAATAAAAGTGAATATAGAAGATTTCCTAAAAGAGAATCAAAAATACGATATTGATTTTTCAGAAGTTAAAGGTCAAGAAAACATTAAAAGAGCATTAGAGGTAGCAGCAGCAGGCTCACATAACTGCCTATTAATTGGCAGTCCAGGATCACGGAAAAACGATGGTGGTTAGAAGATTACCAACAATACTTCCTGATTTAAGTTTTGATGAAGTCTTAGAAATAACAAAAATACATAGTATAGCAGGTGCTTTAAGACAAGATATTCCACTTATTACAACACGTCCTTTCAGAGCACCACATCACACTGCTTCTGATGTATCACTTGTAGGAGGCGGTAGAATACCAAAACCAGGTGAGATAAGCTTGGCACATTATGGAGTGCTCTTTCTCGATGAACTTCCAGAGTTTAAGAAAAGTACTTTAGAGGTTTTAAGAGGTCCACTAGAAGATAGACAAATGACAGTATCAAGAGCAAATGGAACCTTTACCTATCCTGCAAACTTTATGTTTGCGGCAAGTATGAACCCATGCCCATGTGGATATTATGGCTCCAAAGAAAAAGATTGTACCTGTTCTGCAACAGCAATTTCAAAATATATGGGTAAAATAAGTGGTCCGTTACTAGATAGAATAGATATTTGTATTGAGGTAAGTCCAGTAAAATATCAAAAATTAAATTCAGATGAAAAAATAGAAACATCTGAGGAAATAAAAAAGAGAGTTGATAAAGCAAGAAAAATACAATTAGAAAGATATAAAAATGTTAAAATTTTATCAAATTCAGTATTAACACCAAGGCTCATAGAAAAATATTGCAAATTAGATAAAGAAGGAAAGAGAATATTGGAAAATGCTTTTAATAAGCTCAAATTAAGTGCAAGGGCATATGGAAGAATACTAAAAGTGGCAAGGACAATTGCAGACTTAGATGAAAGTGAAAATATAAAAGTAAATCACATTGCTGAAGCAATACAATATAGGTCAATTGATAGAAAATATTGGGGAAACTAATATGGAGATAGAAGAAATAAACATAGAAAACAAGCTATATCCAATGAGATTGCGAGAAATAAAAAATCCACCACAAAAATTATATGTAATTGGAGATGCAAAAATATTAAATAATGAAAGTATTTCAATAATAGGTTCAAGATGCTGTACTTCTTATGGAGCAGAAACAGCAAAACGATTTGCTAAGGAATTAGCACAAAATGAGATTACTATAGTAAGTGGAATGGCAAAAGGAATAGACACAGAAAGCCATTTAGGAGCAATAGAAGCAGAAGGAAAAACAATAGCTATATTGGGGTCAGGATTTAACCATATTTTTCCAAGTAAAAAAGTATTTGAAAAAATTTTGCAAAGTGGAGGAGCAGTTATTACAGAATATGAGCCAGATGTAGAAGTTTCTTCACAAGGCTTTAGAGATAGAAACAGAATAGTGGCAGGTTTAAGCCTTGGAATATTAGTAATAGAAGCTAAAGCAAAGAGTGGAACAAGTATTACAGCTTCTTATGCTAAAAGCTTTAAAAGAAAGATATTTTGCATACCACATACAATAGAAGATAAAGCAGGAATTGGTACAAATAGACTTTTAAAAAATGGAGCTATTTTAGTAACAAAGCCAGAGGACATTTTAAAATATTTTAATAAAGCTACTAAAATAAAAAAAATGGAAACAAATAAATTCATAGAAATACCTGAAAAATATAAAAAAGTATATAAAGAACTTCAAAATGAACCGCTAAATGCAGAGCAAATAAGCAAAAAAACAAAATGCAATATAATCGAAACAAACACAATACTCACAATGATGGAACTAGAAGAATATATTGAAAGTTTACCAGGAAATTACTTTCAAATAAAGGAGTAAAATGTATAAACGACATATATTAGGAAAACAAGGTGAAGAAATAGCTATATATTACTTGAATAAAAAAGGATATAAAATATTAGAAAAAAACTTTTTATGCAGACAAGGGGAAATAGATGTAATAGCTCTAGATGACAACTATATAGTATTTATAGAAATAAAATCAAGAACAAATACAGAATTCGGATTGCCGTCAGAATCAGTAACTAAAAAAAAGATAAAAAAAATATTAAAAGCAGCTAGCTATTATCTATATATACGAAATTTAGAAAATTTAGATGTTAGAATTGACGCAATAGAAGTATATATTAAACAAGAGAAATATTATATAAATCACATAAAGCAGATTATATAGATTTATTGAGAAATATTGACTTTTAATATAATTAATGATATATTTCGTGAGAAAGAGGGTGCTTTAATATGAATATTATCATAACAGGTGGTTCAAGAGGTATAGGAAAATGCTTAGTAGAAAATCTAGCAAGAGATGGTCATAATATACTATTAAACTATAATAAATCTGAAAAACAAGCAAAAAAAATCCAAGAAGATTTAAAAGCAGAAGGGATAATTATAGAAATATTTAAAGCAGATGTTTCCAAAAAAATAGAAGTAAAAGCTCTAGTAGAGTTTGCTTTGAAAAAGTGGGAAAACATTGATGTACTAGTTAATAATGCTGGAATTGCAAAACTACAGATGTTTCAAGACATTACAGAAGATGACTGGAACGAAATAATAAATACAAATTTAAAATCAGCTTTTTATACAACACAGGAAGTGTTACCCAATATGCTACATAGAAAAGATGGTATAATTATTAATATATCTTCAATATGGGGACTAGTCGGAGCATCTTGTGAAACAGTATATTCAATTTCAAAAGCAGGCTTGGATGCTATGACTAAATCACTAGCAAAGGAACTAGGACCTTCAAATATTAGAATAAATTCAATTGCGCCAGGGGTAATTGATACAGAAATGAACAGCAAATTAGATGAACATATAAAAAATGAAATAAAAGCAGAAACACCACTCGGAAAGATAGGAAAACCAATTGATATATATAAATGTGTAAAATGGTTAATTGAGGATGAATTTACGACAGGACAAATTATATCAGTAAATGGTGGATATGTAATTTAACAAAAAACAAAGCCCTTTAAAAAGGGCTTACAATTATTTTTCTTCAACTTTTCTTTTATAATTTCCAGTAATTAGTTTTGGAATATAGCGTAGGATCTTATACACAGCTATTCTAATTTTTTTACTCCAAAGATATGTTTTTCTTAACCTATTAGGTCTATCTAAACCATAAGCATTATCACTTAAAACTAAATCAAGACAAGGTGTTTCTAGTTCGAAAACATAATTTTGATAATTATTATTATCCCATTCATTTTTTTCATTTCTAAAACAGAAATTAAAAGTATCACTATCTAAAAGAGTTATTTCTGTTTGAAACCCTAATTCAGTTTTATCCATTTTAATTTCAGACAAATTATCCCAAAATTCACCAAAACCATAATGAATAAACACTTCTTCAGAATTATCTTCAAAAAATTTTCCAGTATATGAAATTTTAATAGTTGAGTTTCTTACCAATTTATCTGTATTAAAAAATATGTTTTTTAATAGTTCCATCTTATTACCTCTTTTTATTCGTCTTTTGCTACAAACATTATATTATTAAAAAATATATAATGCAAGTGTTTTTTACAAAAATTTCAAAAATTTTTAAAAATATTAAAAATTAAAAATTATGATAATACTTTACCAATTATATAAAAGTCATCATCTTCAGCAATAGCAATATCTTCAAAAGATTTATTTTCAGCTTTTAAAGTAAATTTTCCTTTTTTGCAGAAAAATTTTCTGATTAAAATTTCTCCATTAACACTAAAAATTCCAATATCTTTATTAACTAAAGGGGAATTAAATTCAATAAAAATATATTCTCCTTTTTTAAATGAAGGTTCCATAGCAACATCAGGAACTTTTATAGCAAGTGATGCAGATGGAGTAGAAGTAGGGCAGTCAATAAATGAACTTAATTTGTCAACAGCTAATACTTTATTATGTGCAATATGATTTACTAAACCATATTTCTCTTGATCTTCATTTAGGACTTTATCATATGTATACATTAATTGCTGGTAAGGAATATCTAGTGCTTTACAAATATTGCGTAAAGCCTTATGACTTGGATTTCTTTCTCCTTTTTCAATATGTGTTAGGTGCCCAATATTAATTCCAGTTATTTCAGCAAGTTCTGTTTTAGTCATACCTTTTTCTTTTCTAACTTTTGCTATCATGTCTCCTATCATAAATATTACCTCTTTCTTAAAATAATCTTTTAATATTATACTAAACAAAATTCAAATTGTCTAGTAGTAAATATAAAAAATAGCAAATTATACAAAAAAATATCATAAAAAGTATTGACTTGTCAAATTGTAATATGGTATTATAATTGTTAATTAGACAAAGGAGGCCGATAAAAATGTATTATAATAAATTGAAAAGTATTAGAAAACAAAAAGGAATGACATTAGAAGAATTATCAAAAAGATGCAATATTTCTGCTGGATATTTATGCCATTTAGAGAATGGTTCAAGAACTCATCCATCTATCGAGGTGATGGAAAAAATAGCCAAAGCTTTAAATAAAACAATATTTGAAATATTTTTTAATAAAGAATAATATACTACAAATATATTTTAAAAATATACTTACTAAAATTCTAAATTATATTGTAAAAAAAAACATTTTATGATAATATTAAACAAAAGGTGATAAAAAATTTAAGGAGATTAAAACATATGGATGAAAAAGAACTACAAGCAGAAGTTCTAGAGAGCAATAAAGAAGATGTAAAAGTACTTGAACCAAATAATGATAATAAAGAAAAAAAACTAGAACAAAAAAATAGATATAAGACTCACAACAGGAATAAAAAAAATAAAATATGGATAATTTCAGCTATAGCCCTTGTAATAGCTATATTAATACTATCTACAATATTTGCAATAATTAATTTCAATAATACTACTATATTAAGTGGAATATCAATTAGAGATATACAAGTAAGCGGATTAACAGTAGAAGAAGCAACTAAGTTACTTAATGATAAAACTGAATATGAAAAGACAGTTGAAATTGAAATAAAAATTAATGAAGAAACATATCAAATAACTCCAGAACAAATTGAAACACAATACAACATACAAGAAACAATAGAAAAAGCATATAATATAGGAAGACAGGGAAACATATTTGCAAATAATTTTATAATATTAAAAACAATGATTAAAAAAACAAATATAGATTTAGACATAACATATAATGAAGAACTACTAAATGCAATACTATTGGAATTAAACTCTAAACTACCAAATGCTATGACTGATAATACATATTGCATTGAAGAAGACAAACTGATTATAACAAGAGGTAGAGCAGGAGAAGTAATAGATATAGAAAATGCAAAAAAGGCAATAATAGATGCAATAAGAATAGGAAAAACTAAACAAATAGAATTAAGAACTGAGCACAAAGAATGCCCAGAAATAGATATAGAAAAAATACACTCAGAAGTGAAAACAGAACCTCAAAACGCATCATATAAAACAAATCCTTTTGAAATAATTCCACACAAAAACGGTATAGACTTTGATATAGAGGAAGCAAGAACCTTATTAAAAGAAGATAAAGAAGAATATTCTATTAAACTAAAAATAACAAAACCAAAAGTATTAACAAATGAAATTGGAGAAGAAGCTTTCCCAGACTTACTAAGCTCTTTTTCAACAAAATATGATGAAACAAACAGACCAAGATCAAACAATTTAAAACTAGCTATGTCAAAATTGAATGGTGTTGTAGTAATGCCAGGAGAAACTTGTTCATATAATAAAACATTAGGGAAAAGAACTGCACAAGATGGATATCAGTATGCGAATGGATTTGCAGCTGGAAAAGTTGTTCCAATGCTTGCAGGAGGTATTTGCCAAATTTCGTCAACATTATATGATGCTGTACTATATGCAAATTTAGATATAGTTGAGAGACACAACCATATGTTTCAAGCAACATATGTAGAACCAGGGAAAGATGCAACAGTTGTATATGGTTCATTAGATTTTAAATTTAAAAATACTAGAAACTATCCTATAATGCTAAAAACAAAATGTGGAGGTGGATTAGCAGAGATTAAAGTATTTGGAATAAAAGAAGAGGTAGAATACGAAGTTGAACTAATAACAAAAGTATTAAATTATACTTCATATAGTGTAGTATATGAAGAAGATAGCAGTCTTGCACCAGGAAAGGAAAGAGTTTCTCAATATGGATTACAAGGATGCAAGAGTATAACATATAGAATAAGAAAACTAAATGGTCAAGAGGTATCTAGAGAAACACTGTCAACAGATACATATAGTCCATTGAGCAAAATAATAAAAAGAGGTCCTGTAAGTCAACAAACTGTAGCTACACCAGAACCAACACCGGTTCCAACACCAGAACCAACACCGGTTCCAACACCAGAACCAGAACCAACACCGACTCCAGAGCCAGAGCCAATACCAGAACCAACGCCAGAGCCAGAGCCAACGCCAACACCAGAGCCAGAACCAACACCTGCTCCAACACCAGAAACATAAAATGCAGTAAAATTTAGAAAGGATACAGAATGGAAGCAATAACATATGAATTAAAACATATATGTAAACAAACAGGAGCGAGAAGAGGAGTAATCCATACTCCTCATGGAGATGTTGAAACTCCAGTGTTTATGCCAGTAGGGACCCAAGCTACTGTAAAATCTATGACACCTGAGGAATTAAAAAAAGAAGTTAAGGCACAAATCATTTTATCAAACACTTATCATCTATATTTAAGACCAGGAAACAAACTTATAAAAGAAGCTGGTGGACTCCACAAATTCATGAATTGGGATAGAGCAATACTTACAGATAGTGGACGGATTTCAAGTATTCAGTTTAGGTGATTTAAGAAGAATAACAGAAGAAGGAGTAGAATTTAAATCTCACTTAGATGGCAGTAAACACTTTTTATCACCAGAAAATGTAATGGAAATACAAAATGATTTAGGTTCAGATATAATGATGGCATTTGACGAATGTGTTCAATATCCTGCAGAATATGATTATACAAAAAAATCTATGGAAAGAACTACTAGATGGGCAGTACGATGCAAGGAGGCACATAAAAACATAGAAAAACAGGGATTGTTTGGAATAGTTCAAGGTGGAATGTATAAAGACTTAAGAGAAAAGTCAGCAAAGGATCTAGTGGAAATAAATTTTCCAGGATATGCAGTAGGTGGATTAAGCGTAGGAGAACCTAAAGAATTAATGTGTGATATCTTACAATTTACAACTCAATTTTTACCAGAGGACAAGCCACGATATTTAATGGGAGTAGGAACACCAGATTATTTGATAGAAGCAGCTTTAAGAGGAATAGATATGTGCGACTGTGTATTACCAACACGAATTGCAAGAAATGGAACAGCTTTAACATCACATGGAAAGGTAGTAATAAGAAATGCCACATATGAAAAAGATTGGAATAAACTAGATGAAGAATGTGATTGTTATACTTGCAAGAACTATACTAGGGCATATATAAGACATTTGGTCAAAACAAATGAAATACTTGGAATTAGATTGCTCTCAATACATAATCTAAGATTTTTGGTAAGATTGATGGAACAAGTAAGGGAAGCAATAGAAAATGATAATTTATTTAAATTTAGGAACGAATTTTATAAAAAATACGGATATGAAACCAAAGATTAATCGGTTCATACTAAAGAAAGGATGTTTTAATATGGATTTGTTAAACGAAAACCACGCTCAAGAACAAAAACCAATAAAAGGAAAAAAAACAGTATTAACTTTATTGATACTCTCAATAGTTTTTGCTATTTTAATAATTGCCGTAATGATATTTATAAGTGCCAATAAAGAAAAAAAGGATATTATTATAGTAAATGGCCAATCACAAGAAATTAAAGGAGATTTTATTGTTGCAGATACAAACAACACAAAATATATATCATTAAAACAACTAGCAGACTTAGTAGGCTACAGATATGACAATAGCGAATACAAAAACTATGGCTATGACACAACAAAATGCCATATAAAAGATGGAACATTAATATCAGGCTTTGAGCTAGACAGTAACAAAATATATAAGTATGAAGAAGGAACCAATCTAGACTATCAATATTATACTTTAAAATATAATATAATGACATATAAAGATCAAATGTATATTGCCTTAGCAGATTTACAGACAGCTTTAAATATATACTGTACAACAGATCAAAATAATAATATTACAATAAGTACAATAGAATATTTATCTTTAGAATATCAAAAAGAATTAAAAACTCTTGGATATGATGTTACAACAGAGCCAAATAATCAAAAAGCATTAGCATATGGTTGGATAATTGCAAATAAAAGTGGTGCATGGACTGTTTTAAATACAAATTTTGAAGAGATATTAGGTTCGACATATGCTAGTATATATTTTGATGAATACAATAAAAACTATATAGTATCAAATAATAATGGACAATATGGAATTATATCAAATACAGGCAGTATAGAAAAAAATTTAAAATATGATAATTTAGAAATATTAAATTATCAAAATATGCTTTATAAAGTAGAAAACAATAATAAATATGGAATCATAAGAAAAGACGGCTCATCACTTACAAATGGTATAATATATGATCAGATAGGATATGAAGCAGAGCCATCTAACAAAATATTATATACTCTAATAATACCAGCATTAGATGAAGAAACACCAGAAACCATTGTAGTAAAACAAAATGGAAAATATGGATTAATATCATTAAAAACAGGAGAAACTTTTTTGCCTTGTGACCATCTAGATAAATTATATTCAATTGATGATTTAGGAGTTACATATTACAAAATTGAAGTTGAAAAACAAACTTTAGATTTATTGGAATACTTAAAAATAAGAGAAATGAATATAGTTTACAACCCTTAACAAATAAGAAAGGTCATTTGCTTAAGAAATCCTTCGAAGCAAATGAAATAAAAAGAAACCTTCCGAAAAGGAGGTTTCTTTTTGTTTGAGCTACATATTCTGTTCGCCTGGTAAAAAATAATCAACAATACCATAAATAATAGCACCAATAATTGCAGACATCCAAGATATACTATAACCTGCAACAAAATATTGAGTAACATAAAGTACTACAACTGAAAGAACGAATCCTACAAAACCTTTACCAAAAGGACTGGCCTGTATCCCAGTAAACTTAGAAACTAAATAATCAATTATTGTAAGAACTACTGCTGCAACAGCCAAAGACCAAAAATTAGAAATTTGGAAGCCAGGTGTAAAAAAAGCAGTAATTGCTAAAACTATAGCTGCAGTAATAAGTCTACCAACTATTTGCCAAGCTGTACTAGTACCATTTGATGTTTGAACATTTTGATTGTTATTTGACATTTACTAAAACCTCCTAACTTTAAATATATATATTTAATTTTGCTTTGATTTTTAGGCTTCGTATATATTATTTTCAATTAATTAATATTTATTCACAAAAATTCTTGTATATTTTCAAAATTTTTGCAAAAAATTAAATCATAGAAACTTTGTAAGTAATAAAAAGGAGAGAAAAGTGTTAAATACATTTGTAAGAGTTAGTATAATTTACATATTTGTATTAATTGTAATGAGATTAATGGGAAAACGTGAAATAAGTCAAATGCAACCATCTGAGTTAGTAATAGCAATAATGATAGCAGATTTAGCTTCAGTACCAATGGCAGACACAGGCATACCAATTTTTAATGGTATAATACCAATCTTCGCTTTATTATTATTCCAATTAATTATATCAATTATTAACTTAAAGAGTATTCAATTAAGAAAAATAATTTGTGGCAAACCTAGAATGTTAATATATAGGGGGAAAATAGATGAAAGAGCATTGAAAAAGGAAAAAATAACAATAAATGAATTACAAGAAAGACTAAGACAAATCAATATATTTACAATAGGAGATGTTGAATATGCAATACTAGAAACAAGTGGTCAAATAAGTGTCATACAAAAACCAGAAAAAAGAAATACTATTCCAGAGGACTTTAATATTATTCCAACTTATGAAGGAATTCCATATGATTTAATAATAGATGGGAAAGTAATGTACGATAATTTGAAAAAGATAGGAAAAGATGAAAAATGGCTCAAGAAAGAAGTTGAAAAATTCAAAATAAAGCCTGAAGATGCATTAATAGTTACATTTGATGGCAAAGGACAAATTTTCTGTCAAGAAAAAGAAAGGAAAGTAAAATGAGAGATGCAATAATAATAATTAGCATAATAGCAATTATAGTAATAGGAGATATATGTATGCAAGCATATTTAAATAAAACCACAATCGAAATAGCACAAGACTTACAAAATTTAAAACAAAACACAATATTAGCTAAAAAAGATAATGAAAGAAGCAATATAAAAAAAGAAGTAAATGAAATAGAAAAAAAATGGACCGAAATAAATAAAATATGGTCCACAATAGTAGTACATCAAGAATTGGATAATATAGAACAAGCTATAATAAAAGCAAAATCTAGCATAGAAGAAGGAGAATTGCCCGATGCTTTGCAAGAAATAGAAACAACAATTTTTTTTGTAGAACATGTAAAACAAAGAGAAAAGCTAAGTTTGAAAAATATATTTTAAAAAAATATAAAAAATATTTCATTTTTTATGAAAATTATGATAAAATAGTACAAAAGAAAAAAGGAGAAGAATATGGAAGAAATAAATAAACAAAACCTACCAGAGCATATAGCAATAATTATGGATGGAAATAGACGTTGGGCAAAACAAAGAGGATTAACAACAAAGGATGGGCATAAAGCAGGATCAAAAAACTTAGAAACAATTGCAACTTTCTGTAACGAAATAGGGATAAAATATCTAACAGTATATGCATTTTCAACAGAAAACTGGAAAAGAAGCCAAGAAGAAGTTTCAGCTTTGATGTTTATCCTAAAAGCAAATTTAGATTCAATGCTTAGAAAAATGGATTTAAAAAATATAAAGATAAGAGTAATTGGAGAGAAAGAAAACATTCCAAAAGATATAGAGAAAAAAATAAATAAATTAGTGGAAAAAACAAAAAACAATACAGGTTTAGTATTAAATATTGCCTTTAATTATGGAGGAAGAGCAGAACTAGTTCATGCAGTAAAAAACATTGCACAAAATGTTAAGAACGGTAAAATAGATATCAAAGATATTGATGAAAAAATGATATCAGATAATATATATACAGCAAGCCAACCTGATCCAGACTTGATGATAAGAACAAGCAATGAATTAAGAACAAGCAATTTCTTACCATGGCAACTTACATATTCGGAATTTTATTTCCCAGAGAAACATTGGCCAGAATTTGGGAAAGAAGATTTAATAGAGGCAATAAAAGTATATCAGAAAAGAAATAGAAGATTTGGCGGACGCCCAGATGAGGTGAAAAAATGATAAATGTCAAGAGAATTATATCAGGGATAGTACTATTATTAGTTGTAGCACTAATATTGCTATTCGGAAATACAACTATTGTAAGTATAGCAATATCAGCAGTAGCACTAATTACAATAAATGAATATTTCAATAGTTTTAAAAATGAGTATAACATAGAAAAATGGGTAGGAAACATAGTAGCAATTCTACTAGCCTTTGTAAATATCTTACCGAAGGAAGTTCTAATACTGATATTTCCAAGTGCAATAGCTGTACTATTTATAAAAGTTATAATTACACGGAATGAAAACAAACTTCGTAGACATTGCAATATCCGGATTTGGAATAATATATATTATTGGATTTATTATGTTCATACCACTTTTGTATGCTACAGAAAACGGAAAATTTTTAATATGGTATTTAGCAATAGCTGCATGGGGAACTGATACTTGTGCGTATTCAGTAGGAACACGATTAGGAAAGCATAAGCTAACAACAATAAGTCCTAAAAAATCAATTGAAGGAAGTATTGGTGGAATCATAGGGGCAGTAATTATTTCACTAATTTATACATATATTATAAATAGAACAGGAAGAATAGAAATACAATATCTAGCAATATCAGGAATTAGTATATTGTTAAGCATATTATCACAAATAGGAGATTTAGCAGCTTCAAGTATTAAAAGATACAATAAAATAAAAGACTTTGGTGAATTAATACCAGGGCATGGCGGAATGCTAGATAGAATTGATAGTATTTTGTTTATTGCACCTTTTGCATATTTCTTATTGACACTATTATAAAATTAAAATTCACTAAATTATATGCTTTTACAATTAGCTAATTATTATAATAAAAAGGGGAAAAAATGATTATAGGATTTTTAAAAATTGCAATTTTATTAGGCTTTTTAATATTTATACATGAACTTGGCCATTTTCTAGTAGCAAAATTATTCAATGTTAAAATAAAACAATTTGCGATAGGATTTGGTCCAACAATTTGGAAGAAGCAAGGAAAAGAAACTTCATACGAACTAAAATTAATCCCAATGGGCGGATTTGTGAATATGCTAGGAGAAGAAGAACCAGTAGAGGATGAAAGAGCATATAATAAAAAGAGCATACCAAAGAGAATATGTATACTGCTAGCAGGAGGAATTGTAAATATTATTTTTGGATTAATTATTTGTAGCATAATAGCAACAACTATATTAGGACTAAAAGAGGGACTTATTTTTACAGGAGAATTTTTAAAAGCAACATTTCAGGGAATAGTAGAGCTATTTACAGGAAAAGTAAAAACAGAGCAATTAGTTGGAGTAGTAGGAATATCAGACATGGTAATAGAAACAAATGGATTTAAAGAATTTGTATATATGTTGGCAATAATATCAGTATCTCTAGGTGTTACAAATTTACTACCTTTTCCACCATTAGATGGTGGGAAAATACTCTTACTATTTATAGAAGCAATACGTAAAAAACCACTAAATCAAAATACAGAAATGAGTATACAAATGCTAGGATTTATTTTTCTAATAGGATTATCAATATTTGTAACTTATAATGACATAGCTAGAATAATTTAAAACAATCAAAATTGTACAAATTGAACAAGAAAATCAATAAAAACGAAAAATCTGCCATTGGCAACCCATTGGCACCCATAAAAACCGGAATATTCTAAAAAAAGCTTGATTTTCCAAGCAAGGTATGATAAAATTAAAAGGCTGCAAAGAGCGGCCTTTTAAAATAGACCGCTTTAACCTTACTCATACTAATTAGGACGGTATGGGTTATAAACCAAGAGGGAGGTGGAAATAATGAATAAATACGAAAGTGTTGTCATTGTTAATCCAAATTTAGAGGAAGAAAGCATTAAAAACCTAATTAAAAAATTCTCTGATTTAATTAATACTGACGGTAATATTATATCTGTAGAAGAAATTGGAAAAAGAAGATTAGCATATGAAATAAAAAAACAAAAAGAAGGCTTCTACATTGTAATTAAATTTGAAGCAAAACCAGAATTAATAGCTGAACTTGAAAGAAATTACAGAATAACAGATGAAGTTATGAAATTTATAGTAGTAAAAGAAGAAAAATAAATCTGTAATTTAAGGAGGAATAATTCATGAACAAAGTCATTTTAATGGGACGTTTAACAAGAGATCCAGAAGTCAGATATACAAGTAATACAAATACCTTGGTAGCAAGTTTTCCTTTAGCAGTAAATAGAAGATTCGCAAAACCAGGGGAAGAAAGACAAGCAGATTTTATAAATATAGTAGCTTGGAATAAGACAGGAGAGTTCTGTAGTAAATGGTTTAAGAAAGGTCAACAAGTTGGAGTTATTGGTAGAATTCAAACAAGAAACTGGGAAGATGAAAATAAAGTAAAACACTACATAACAGAAGTAATTGCTGAAGAAGCTTATTTTGCAGATACAAAGAGAGACAATGCAAATGTAGGAGCAGAAGGATTTGAAAATACTTTTGGAACTACAGCTTCAGAAACATCAGAATTTTCAGTACAATCAGATGATGATTTACCATTCTAAAGATAGAGAGGAGGAGATATAAATGTCAGATAGAAAATCAAACAATAAGAATAATAAGAAAAAAAGATATAATGGAAAAGAAGATGAAGAATTTAATCCAAAATTTAGAAAACCAAGAAAAAAAGTATGCACAATGTGTGCAAATAAAGAATTAGTATTAGATTATAAAAACTATGATCAAATGAAAAAATTCATAAATGAAAAAGGGAAGATTTTACCAAGAAGAGCAACAGGTGCTTGTGCAAAACATCAAAGAGAAATAACAACAGCTGTAAAAAGAGCAAGACATATTGCAATTCTACCTTATACACAAGGGTAATTTTAAAATTAAAAGAGTAGCACTTAGGTGTTGCTCTTTTTTCACGCTTATTCTGTGTATTGAATATAATATAACTAGATAAGTTTGTAGGAGGAATATGCGTGAGAGAATTACTAAAGATTAAAAATGTGTCAAAAATATACCAAGCTAAAAATGGAGAGATTGAAGCTATAAAAGATATAAGTTTCTCAGTAGAACAAGGAGAATTTGTAAGTATAATAGGACCTAGTGGATGTGGCAAATCAACTCTTTTATCAATAATTGCAGGGCTAGAGGAGAAAAACAAAGGAACTCTCTACATAGATGGAGAAGAAAACAATGGTATATCTCCCAAAATAGGATATATGCTACAAAAAGATAGCTTGCTAGAATGGAGAAGTATATATAAAAATGTTATATTAGGATTAGAAATTAGAAAAATAAATACAGAAGAAAATAGGAGATATGTAGAAGAACTCTTAAAAAAATACCATCTATATGAATTTAAAGACAAATATCCATCTCAATTATCAGGAGGAATGAGACAAAGAGTTGCACTAATTCGAACTTTAGCAGTAAAACCAAAAATCCTGCTATTAGATGAAGCATTTTCTGCATTAGATTATCAAACAAGAATAATGGTTACAAAAGATATATATGAAATAATTAAGAATGAAAATGTAACAACACTAATGGTTACACACGATATTTCAGAAGCCATAAGCATGTCAGACAGAATAATAGTATTAACAGAGAGACCAGCTACAGTAAAAACAATTCATAACATAAACTTTGAAATAGAAAATAGAAATCCATTAAGTGTTAGAGAAAGTCCTAAATTCAGCAAATATTTTGACACCATTTGGAAGGAGTTAGATGTAAATGCATAAGGAAAGCATCTCAAAGGACAGAAAAAAATATCTAAAAAAAATATGGACAAAAAAGATATCAATCTTGCTAACTCAAATAGGAATAGTAATTGCTTTTATTACAATATGGGAAATATGTGCAAACAAAGGAATGATTGACAGCTTTATAACAAGTCAACCAAGTAGAATATTAAAAACTTTTATAAATTTATCTGAAAACAAACTATTAATGCATCTTGGCATAACCTGTGAAGAAACACTTATAGGATTCTTCCTAGGAGTAATAATGGGAACAATCATAGCAATATTTTTGTGGTGGTCAGACTTTCTAAGCAAAGTTTCAGAACCGTTTTTAGTTGTGTTAAACAGTCTACCCAAAGTTGCATTAGGACCAATAATCATTATATGGGTTCGGTGCAGGTAAACGGAGCTATAATAACTATGGGTTTAGCAATTTCGCTTATTGTAACCATAATGGAAATATTAAACGGATTTTTAGATACAGACAAAGAAAAGATAAAAATGGCACAAACTTTTAATTGTACTAAACTTCAACTATTGACAAAAATTGTAATTCCTGCAAATATTTCTACATTTATAAATTCTTTAAAAATAAATATAGGCTTATCATTAGTAGGAGTTATTACAGGTGAGTTTTTAGTATCAAAAGCAGGCTTGGGATACTTAATAGTTTATGGAGGCCAAGTATTTAAACTCGATTTAGTAATGACAGGAGTAATAATCTTGGCACTTGTTGCAACCATATTATATGGTTCAGTAGTTTTACTAGAAAGACTACTTTCAAAATCACACAAATTTATATAGGAGGAGACAAATTGAAAAAATGTATAATCATAGCAATAATAATTGCTGCAATAGCTGGCATAATAACTTCTGTTATTGTAATCAGTAATAAAAATAGCATACAGAAGCAAAAAGGAATAACTACTGTAAGAGTTAATGAAGTTACACGATCTGTATTTTATTCTCCACAATATGTAGCAATAGCTTTAGGATATTTTGAAGAAAAAGGCATAAACGTGGAGTTGACAACTGGTCAAGGAGCTGATAAGGTAATGACAGCAGTTTTAGCAGGTCAAAGTGATATAGGATTTGCCGGTCCAGAGGCTTCAATCTATGTATACAACGAAGGAAAAGAGGATCATACACAGGTGTTTGCACAACTTACAAAAAGAGATGGATCATTTTTGGTAGCAAGGAACAAACCAGAAAAATTTGATTGGCAACAACTAAAAGGAACAACCATAATACCAGGTAGAAAAGGTGGAGTTCCATATATGACATTTGAATATGTATTAAAACAAAAAGGATTAGACACATCAAAAGATCTAGTATTAGATGATAGCATAAGCTTCGACTTAATGGCAGGAGCCTTTGCAGGAGGAAATGCAGAATATGTGACATTATTTGAACCTACCGCATCAATGACAGAAAGTCAAGGAGCAGGATATATTGTAGCATCAGTAGGAAAAGAAGCAGGAGAAATTCCATATACAGCATACTTTGCAAAAAAAAGCTATATAACAAACAATGAAGAATTAATACAAAACTTTACAAATGCAATTTATAAAGGTCAAAAATGGACTGAAGAACACTCTGCGGCTGAAATCGCAGAATTAATAAAAGATTTTTTCCCAAGCACAGAAATAGAAATGCTAGAAAGTTCAATACAAAGATATAAAGACATAGATGCATGGAATCAAACACCAATATTAACAGAAGAAGCATTTAATAAATTACAAGATGTAATGGAAGAAGCCGGAGAATTAGAAAAAAGAGCAGACTATCCAAAAGTAATAAATAATAAATACGCAGAAAAAGCAGTAAAAGATAATTAAGTAAAAAAATCATATCTCGAAAGAGGTATGATTTTTTTTACGAATAGAAAATAAAAATATTTTAATTTAAAATTAAATTTTCCTGTTCCATTTTCTACAAAATATGATATAATAACCCCAAGTGATCAAGAGAAAAGAGGGAACATAAAAAAGATGCAAAAGGCTATAAAGGACGTATTTCAAGATTATAAAAAAGATAGTAACATTTTAGAAGCACAAATTCAAAAAATGGATTTATATAAAAAAAGTAATAAACTAGAGGTAAAAATATTTAGTCAAAATCAGCTAAAAGTTGAAGAATTAGCTGATTTTGAAACATATTTATCAACAAGATTTAATTTGCAAACAATAATTATAGATGTGGAATATCCTGAAATAAAACTAGTACAAACACTAGAAGAGGACTGGCAGAAAATTGTAAAATATATATCATCTAAGTTTCCAATTATAAAAGCTATCTTAAAAGGGAGTACTATTCAATTAGATAATAACAATGCTATAATTAATTTAAAAAGCAAAAGTTCAGAATTTTTACATGCATATTCAATAGACAATGTTTTAGAAAAATTATTTATGAATGTTTATGGCAGAAAATATAAAGTTACATATGAAGAAAATATTACAGAGGATGAAATTAAAGAGCAGAAGCACCTATTAGAAGAAATACAAGACAATGTATGCAAAACAATAGTAAATAATTTGAACTTTATCGCAGAAGAAAATAAAAAAATCAAAAAAGACCAAAACCAAGAAGTAAAGGACATAGAAGAACAAGAAGAGAATACACCACTAATATTAGGAAGAAGTGCAAATATTAAAGAACAAATTGTAAAAATAAAAGACCTAACCTCTGATTATGGAAAAGTAGCTATTCAAGGCAAAATTATAAGAACAGATTCAAGAGAATTAAAAAACGGCAAGACTTTAATAATGTTCGATGTATATGATGGTACAAGTACAATAACTTGTAAAGCTTTTATAGAACCTGAAAAAGTTTCTAAAGTTATGGAAAGAATAAAGCCAAAAATAAGAGTAAAACTTCAAGGAAATGCCTCATATGATAACTTTGCAAAGGAATTAGGAGTAATAGCAAATATAATAATAGAATTACCTCAACAGACAGAAGTAACAAGACAAGACAATAGCATAACAAAACGTGTAGAATTGCATTTACACACTCAGATGAGCCAAATGGATGCAATTACACCTGCAAAAGAATTGATAAAAAGAGCTACATCTTGGGGAATGAAATCAATTGCAATCACAGACCACGGTGTTGTACAAGCATTCCCAGAAGCAAAACATGCTGTAGATGACTTAGGTCTAGATATAAAGGTTTTATATGGAGTAGAAGCATATTTTGTACCAGATGAGGAAATACCAGAAGGAGAAGATGGCTGGAAGAAAACAAAACCATATCATGCAATAATACTAACACAAACTCAAAAGGGACTAAGAAATTTATATGAATTAATATCAGTATCACACATTCAATATTATCACAAAAGACCAAGAATATTGCAAAGTGTATTTAACAAATATAGAGAAGGTTTAATCTTAGGAAGTGCCTGTGAACAAGGAGAGCTATATAAAGCAATATTAAATAACAAGCCAGAGGAAAAAATAGAGCAAATTGTTAAATATTATGACTACTTAGAAATACAACCACTAGGTAATGATGAATTTATGATACGAGATGGAATAGTACCAGATAAAGAAGCTTTAAAAAATATTAATAGAAAAATTGTAGAATTAGGAGAAAAATTTGGAAAGCTAGTAGTTGCGACATGTGATGTCCATTTTATGGATCCACAAGATGAAGTATATAGAAGAATTCTAATGGCAGGACAAGGATTTTCTGATTGTGACAACCAAGCACCACTATATTTCAGGACAACAGAGGAAATGCTACAAGAGTTTGAATATTTAGGAGCAGAAAAAGCATATGAAGTAGTTGTAACAAATACAAATAAAATAGCAGATTTATGTGAAGAAGTCTGCCCGATTTCAAAAGAAAAATGTCCTCCGGTAATACCAGGTGCAGAAGAAGAAATAAAGGAAACATGTGAAAACAAAGCAAAAGAACTATATGGAAATCCACTACCAGAAATAGTTCAAGCAAGATTAAACAAAGAGTTAGATTCAATTATAAAAAATGGTTTTTCAACATTATATATAATTGCACAAAGACTAGTGCAAAAATCAAACGAAGATGGATATTTAGTCGGCTCAAGGGGATCAGTAGGTTCATCATTTGTAGCAAACATGCTTGGAATAACAGAGGTTAATTCCCTCCCACCACACTATAGATGCCCAAAATGTAAGTATTCAGACTTTACTGATTATGGAATAAAAAATGGAGTAGATTTACCAGATAAGATATGTCCAAAATGTGGAGAAAAACTTTGTAAGGATGGAATGGACATCCCATTTGAGACATTTTTAGGATTTAATGGAGATAAAGAGCCTGATATTGACTTAAACTTTTCCGGAGAGTATCAAGGAAAAATTCATAGATATGCAGAAGTAATTTTTGGAAAAGGAAAAACCTTCAAAGCTGGGACAGTAGGAACAATGGCAGAAAAAACAGCCTTTGGATATGTAAAAAAATATTATGAAGAAAGAAATATACCTATAACAAATGCAGAAATATCAAGATTAGTAGATGGTTGTGTTGGAGTCAAAAGAACAACAGGACAACATCCAGGAGGAATAATAGTTGTACCACATGGTAGAGAAATTTATGAATTTTGCCCAGTACAACATCCAGCAGATGACCCAAATTCAGATATAATAACAACACATTTTGACTATCACTCAATAGACAAAAACTTATTAAAATTAGACATGTTAGGACATGACGATCCAACAGTAATCAGAATGTTACAAGATTTAACTGGAATAGACCCAAAGACAATACCACTTGATGATAAAGAAACAATGTCTTTATTTAGCTCAACAAAAGCATTAGGAGTAACACCAGAACAAATAAACTCACAAGTTGGTTCATTTGGAGTTCCAGAATTTGGTACCAAATTTGTACGAGATATGCTTGTAGATACAAAACCAACAACATTTGAAGAATTAATAAGAATATCAGGAGTATCACATGGTACGGACGTATGGCTAAATAATGCACAAGACTTAATAAAACAAGGAATTGCAACACTAAGTGAGGCAATATGCACAAGGGACGACATCATGACATATCTAATAAAACAAGGACTGCCAGCAGATAAAGCATTCAAAATAATGGAAAGCGTACGTAAAGGAAAAGGGCTAAAACCAGAACAAGAAGAATTAATGAGAGAATTTAATGTTCCGGATTGGTATATAGCTTCTTGTAAAAAAATAAAATACATGTTTCCAAAAGCACATGCAGTAGCATATGTAACAATGGCATTTAGAATAGCTTGGTTCAAAGTGCATTATCCACTTGCATACTATGCAACCTTTTTTTCAATAAGAGCAGACGAATTTGATAGTGAGTTTATGATATATGGAAAAGAAAAAGTAAAAGCAAAAATGAGAGAAATAGAGATGATGGGAAACAATGGTACGCAAAAAGATAAAGGAATGTATACTATTTTGGAAATAGTGCTAGAAATGTACGAAAGAGGTTTTAAGTTTTTACCGATAGATTTATATAAATCACATAGCTCAAAATTCAAAATTGAAGATGGAAAATTAAGACCACCATTATCAAGCATAGCAGGACTCGGAGGAATTGCGGCAGACAATATATATACAGCAGCACAAAAAGAAGGAAAATTCATGTGCATAGATGATTTGCAATTCAAAGCAAAAATAGGAAAATCAACGACAGAACTACTCGCAAAATTTGGTTGCTTAGACCGGAATGAGCCAAAGTAATCAAATAAGTTTATTCGGATAAAATGTCAAAAATTGGGACAGTCCCAATTTTTGACATTTTTTGGGACTGTCCCAAAAAAGGACAAAGAAATCATTGATTTTTTGGTATAAATTATGTATAATGTTATGGGAGATGTAAAATTTTAGGGAGATAAATATTTAAATAAAGGAGTGTTTTATGCCTAGAATTGCTAGAAAATGCCTAGAAACATCTTTCTTTCATGTTATTGTGCAAGGAGTTAACAAGGATTTTATATTTTATAAGAATGAATATATTGAAGATTATATTTCTTTAATCAAAAAATATAAAGAAGAATTTGATATAGAAATTTTGGCTTATTGTATTATGAGTAATCATGCCCATTTATTGATTTTTACAGAAAAGATTGATATACTATCATCATTTATGCATTTAATAAATTCATTGTATGCGCAAAAATATAATAGAACAGAAAACAGAGTAGGGCATGTCTTTAGAAATAGATATTTAAGTGAACCAATATATTCAGAAAAATACTTGGTAAACTGTATAAATTACATTCATAGAAATCCTGTTAAAGCAGGGATTGTAAAAAATTGCAACGAGTACAAATATTCTACATATAATGATTATGCAAACTGCACAGGCTTTGCAAATAGTAAAATATTAAATAAAATAATAGGAAAAGAAAACTATAAACAATTATTAAAAATAGAAGAAGATAATATGATTTTTTGGGATATTGATATAACAAATGAGCAAATTATTGAACAAGTAATATGTAGATTCGAAAAGCAAGAGAACAAAAAATTAGAGGAAATTTTGCAAGAGAAAGAAATAGCAAGAAGAATGATAAATATGTTGAAATATGAATATGGAATAACATATAAAGAGATGCAAAAGAAATTTAATATAAGTGACAGAAAGATGGAAAAATTAAAATATTAAGACATCCAATTTAGGGACAGTCCCAAAAAATGTCGGGAAATGGGACTGTCCCAGAAAAGGACGGAAAGGAAAATTATGAAAATAGGAATAGTAGGCTTACCAAATGTAGGAAAAAGTACAATGTTTAATAGTATTACAAAAGCAGGAGCGGAATGTGCAAATTATCCATTTTGCACAATAGAACCAAATGTAGGAATGGTAGCAGTTCCAGATGAAAGGTTAGACAAATTAACTGAAATGTATCACCCACAAAAAACGACACATGCAGTAATTGAGTTTGTTGATATCGCTGGTTTGGTAAAAGGTGCAAGTAAAGGTGAAGGACTTGGAAATAAATTTTTATCACATATAAGGGAAGTAGATGCAATTGCTGAAGTCGTAAGATGCTTTGAAGATGAAAATATAGTTCATGTTGATGGAAACATTAATCCAAAAAGAGATATAGAAACAATAAACTTGGAACTAATTTTTGCAGATATGGAGACAATTGAAAAAAGGCTAGATAGAGCAACTAAAATGCTTAAAGCAGACAAAAAATATCAAGTGGAAATAGATGCATTAAAAAAAATCAAAGACTTGTTAGAAGCAGGAAAACCAGCAAGAACAGTAGAACTCACAGATGAAGAAAAAGAGATGACAAAAGATTTATTCCTTTTAACTTCGAAGCCAATTATCTATATAGCAAATGTTGAGGAAGAACAATTAGCAGATGTCGAAAATGATGAAAATGTTAAAAAAGTTAAAGAAATTGCAAAAGAGGAACACACAAAATGCATTCCACTTTGTGCAAAAATAGAAGAAGAATTAAGTGCTCTAGAAGAAAATGACAAATCAGAAATGCTAGAAGCCCTTGGCTTAAAGGAGTCTGGATTAGACACCGTAATAAGAGAAAGCTACGACTTACTAGGACTAATGTCCTTTTTAACAGCTGGGGAGCCAGAGGTAAGAGCATGGACAATAAAAAAAGGTACTAAAGCTCCAGAAGCAGCAGGTAAAATTCATTCAGACATACAGAGAGGATTTATAAAAGCAGAAATAGTATCATTTGAAGATTTAATTAGAGAAGGTTCAATGATAGCAGCTAAAGAAAAGGGACTAGTACGTTCAGAGGGAAAAGAATACATTATGCAAGATGGAGATATTGTGTTATTTAAATTTAATGTGTAAAATTAAAAATGGATGGAGTTATTAAAAAGTATGAAAAGTTTAATTATACTAATTAATAAAATAATATACATTATTGGCAAGTGTGTGAAAAAGGGAAGTAGCTTGCCAGGAAAAATTGCGTTAAAACTAGACAAAAATATTCTCAATAAAGTAAAATTACCAGAGAACATAATTATGGTAACAGGTAGTAATGGAAAAACATCAACAACAGAGCTAATATGTAGGGTTTTAAAAGAAAATGGATATAATGTAGGAACAAATAAAGAAGGCTCAAACCAAACTGAAGGAGTTACTACAATGATTCTTAATGCGTGTAATTTAAGGGGACAAGTCAAAAAAGATGTATTAGTTATAGAAAGTGACGAACGTTATTTAAAAAACACTACAAAGTATATAAAACCTAAATATTTAGTTGTAACGAATTTATATAGAGACCAAATGACGAGAAATGGTCATCCAGAATTTATTTATGATAAAATAAAAGAAGCGATTACAGATGATATACATTTAATACTAAATAGTAACGATCCATTATCATCGCTATATGGATATAAAAGAGATAAGGTAACATATTTTGGAATAGAAAAAAACGAACTTGATACTACAGAAAATACATCAGTATATAATGACTGTAAATACTGCCCAAACTGTAAAAACATATTAGAATATGAATACTATCATTTTGGACATATAGGAAAATTTGAATGTGAAAAATGTGGACACAAAACACAGGAATCAGACTATACAATTACGAATATAGACTTACAAACAGGGAAAATTGTAATTAATAGTCAATATCAAATAGAAATGAATTTGAAAAGCACATATAATGCATACAATTTACTAACCTCTTTTGCAGTAGCTAGTTTAATTGGAGTAAAAGGAGAAAACATAGCTAAAAGTTTAAATGATTATGTACTACAAAATGACAGAGTACAAACCTTTGAACTAAATAATAAAGAAGGAATGTTATTAACATCAAAGCATGAAAATTCAATTTCATATGACCAATCATTACAATATATTGTAAAAGAAAATAAACCTTGTACAGTTGTTATAATTGTTGATGCTGTTAGTAGGAAATATTTCACAAGTGAGACCTCTTGGTTATGGGATATTGATTTTGAACTATTAAATGCAAAATGCGTAAAGAAAATAATACTAGCAGGCAAATATGCACATGACTTAGCAATAAGATTCAAGTATACAGATATAGATAAAAGCATAATAGAAAAAGAATTAGACCTAGACAAAATGATGGAAAAGGTAAAACAAACAAGTGAAAAAAATATATATGTTGTAACATGCTTTTCAGATAGAATGAAATTCATGGATAGGAGATAGAAGATGGAGATCAAACTATTACATTTATATTATGATATAATGAATTTGTATGGAGAATATGGGAACATCAAGATATTAGAAGAACACCTAAAAGATCAAGGATATACTGTTATGGTAGATAAAAAAACTCTAGGAGAAGAGAAAAACTTAGAAGAATATGATTTTATTTATATGGGATGTGGGACAGAAAGAAATCAAATGTGTATAATGCAGGATTTCAAAAAAGAAAAGGAAAAACTAAGCAAACTAATAGAACAAGAAAAAAACATAATGCTAACAGGCAACAGTTATGAAATTCTAGGTAAAAAACTTAATAGAGAAGATGCACTAGGAATTTTTAACTTTGAAGCAAAAAACACTCAGAAAAGAACAACCGAAGATGTTATCTGCACAAGCAATTTACTAAAAAATAAAGTAGTTGGTTTTATCAATAATATGAGTGAAATAACTAACCTTGAAAACTCACTATTTGATATTGAATGGGGAATAGAAGATAAAAAAGAAGGGATATCATATAAAAACTTAATAGGAACACACATAATAGGGCCAATACTTATAAGAAATCCAGAATTATTAAAATTGCTAATAAACAGAATATGTACCCAAAAAGATGAAAACTTTAAATATAAAGATATAACATATGAAGATGAAGAGGAAGGATATGAATTAGTACTAAAGGAACTAGAAACGAGAAAAAACAAAAATGATAGGAGATAATAATGGGGTTGTTAAAATTTGCTTTAGTAGGTAACTACAAAGATTATTATAAAAAACTAAAAGAACTGTCAAAAACAAATGGTAAGTCACCAAGACTTATGTTTATTGATACAGCAATATGTACAGTTTTACTTGGCTCAGGCTTACAAGACTATTTAAACTATAAATTCTATGAGAAATCTTTTAAAGAAAGAAAAACATATGTAACTATAGGATATATGGCGAAAGCTTATAAAACATTAGCTGGTGTAGAATACGCCGATTTTATATCAAACAAAGTGAACTTTCACAAAAATTATTCAAAATTTACAAAAAGAGAATGTATATCTCCAAATGATGATTATGAAAAATTTGAAAAATTTTTAGAAAAGCATGAATTTTTTATAGAAAAGCCTTTGAATGGCCTTGGTGGTTCTAATGTAAAAAAAATTGAAACAAAAGACGTTACTTCTCATAAAAAATTTTATGAAAGTTTGTCTAAAGAAAATAAATTTATAGAAGAATTTATTTTACAAGATGAAATATGGGGGTCATTAAGTCCTAATAGTACTAATACAATAAGAATAATGACAACAACTGTAGGAGATACTGTAAAAATAATTTTTGCAGGAGCAAGAATAGGAAGTGGAAAAACTATTGCAGATAATTTTCATTCAGGCGGACAGGGAGTATTAGTAGATTTAGAAAAAGGCACTCTTATAGGAAACGGAATTGATAAAAACTTAAACGAATCAGAAAAAAGCATTACAGGTATAAAATTTGATGGCTTCAAAATACCATATTGGGAAGATACAAAAAAAATGGTAAAAGAGGCAGCACAAGTAAATACAAATATCCATATAATAGGATGGGATGTTGCAATAAGTAAAAAAGGACCATTAATAATAGAAGGTAACAGAGGACCAGGATTTGATTTAGTGCAAGTTCTATTAAAAAAAGGTACAAAATACATGTTAGAAGACTTAAAAAAAGAAATAAAAAATCAGGATAAAAAATAATGAATATCAAAAAATATTCATTATTTTTCTATATTTAGAGATTAAACCTTCTTTTTTATTAGACAAACTAGGTTTCACTTGATAAACACCAGGGAAACAATTCCCCTCAACTAAAACCGGGCCATCTTTACTAATTGCAACATCCCATCCTACATAAGCAACTTCAGGAATCACTTTTGCACATTCTTTAACTAATTCAATAGCCTCTTGAAATAGAGGAACTTTAAAACCTACAATTTGAGTATGAGAAATGGGATGAGTATAATAAACATTGTCATTTTTATCGATTGCTTCAACAAAAACGGTCCCATTTTCATCAACATAAGTATACATACCACCACCAGAAAAATTATCTATTACACCACCATTACCAATTTTAAGTATAGCTTGTAGAAAGTAAACTTGTCCATCCTTATAAAAGGTAAATAGTCTTAAAGTATTAACAGAAGCATCATATAAAGTAGTCATATCAGGATGTTGATTGATATATTCCTCAATCAATAATTGATTATTTTCTATCAACTTATTATATAATGTATGAGCATCAACTTCATTTGTGTAAGTATATTTTTCCACTCCATTACCACCAGTAGAGTCAATTGGTTTTACAATTATATTATTATGAGATTTAAAAAACATAACAAATTCATCAACATTATTGCTTAAAAACATCCAATCTCGTTTCAAAAACTTGCTAAAAATCTTATTAAATTCCACCTTGTTTTCAAATGAATGAAAATAATTCTTATCATTAAAAAGTCTAACAATCTCGTTGTTTTTGCCACGAGTTAAATAAGTTTCCCTTTCAGCCCTGTTTAAATTATAAAACTCAAATTCTTGATAATCATAATAACCAGCTTGATAAACAATTCCACAATAAATCATATCCAATATTATAAAAAAAGTATTCTTTTTAGCTTTTTTACTAACACTTTTAGCAATTTTAAACATATTAGAATAGTCAAGATGAACAACTCTCTTAATTAAATATATTAAACGATTCATAACACTCTCCTTAGTAATTTAATATCAAAAATTCTTACTTTGTAAGCATTTTAAGCATCTTTGGATATAACTTAACTGCATTTTTCTTCCAATTATCAACAACAGATTTAGCTTGTTCACGAGAGCCAGCAAAGGTTTTGACTTCAAAGGTAACTTTACCATTTTCGGTAATTTTGCAAACAACAGTATAAGAATTTTCACTTTCTGGAATGAAATCTGCTGTAATCGAATATTCATCTTCAATAGAACGTAAATCTTCTTTAAAATTATTATCTATTTGAAATCTAGTAAAACCAGGAATTAAATCTTGGACTAAAGCAATTGCTTGTCTACCCTCATTAGTCATCTCATATATAGTTTCATTTTTATCAGTTATACCTTTTAAAATATACTTATTTTCCATTAAATCCAATAAGAATTGTTGGAAATAAAAGTAATTCATGTCTTCAAAAATTAAAATCAGTTTATACAAAGCAGTATTTTCAATAGGTTTATTAACCTTATTAAGAATATACAAAATTAAAGCTTTATTTTCTGCTAAAGTTTCATTTTCACTTGCAAGCTTCATAAAATCAAATCCTTTCAAAATTAATAAATATTATATCATAAATATAGAAAAAAACCAAGATAAATGATATAATATTAACAAAATTGAAAATTAGGAGAAAATTATGAATTTTGTACATTTACATACACACACAGAGTATAGCTTACTAGATGGAGCAAATAAAATAAAAGAACTACCAGCTCGTGCTAAAGAGCTTGGAATGAAAGCTATGGCTATTACTGACCATGGTGTTATGTTTGGTGTAGTTGATTTTTATAAAGAATGCAAAAAAGTAGGGATTAAACCAATTATAGGATGTGAAGTATATGTTGCACCACGTACGAGATTCGATAAAGAACCAAATATAGACAATAAGTATTCACATTTAATATTACTTGCAAAAAATGAAATAGGATATAAAAATTTAACAAAGTTAGTCTCAATAGGTTTTACAGAGGGATTTTACTACAAACCAAGAATCGATCTTGAAATACTAGAAAAATATCATGAAGGACTAGTTTGCTTAAGTGCTTGCTTAGCAGGAAGTGTCAATAAAGCAATACTAAAAGAAAATTTGGAGGAGGCAAAGCAAATAGCACTATGGCATAAAAATCTATTTGGAGAAGATTACTATCTTGAAATACAACCTAATGGGTTACCAGAACAAGTTCTAGTGAATCAAAAATTAGTCGAATTATCAAAAGAACTAAACATACCACTTGTGGCTACAAATGATTCACATTACTTAAAAAAAGAAGATGCATACATTCATGAAGTACTATTATGTATACAAACAGGTAAAAAAATGAATGATTCAGATAGAATGAGAATGGGTGCAGAAGAGTTCTATGTAAAATCTCCAGAAGAAATGTCAGACTACTTCAAAAACATACCAGAAGCAATAGAAAATACAGTAAAAATTGCAGAAAAATGCAATTTTGATTTTGAATTTGGAAACACAAAGCTTCCAAATTATGAAGTACCAGAAGGATATGCAACACATGCGGATTTCTTTAAAGAATTATGCAGAAGTGGATTAAAAAATAGATATGGAGAAAATCCAACTAAAAAAATTCAAGATAGATTAGAATATGAAATATCAGTAATAGAAAGAATGGGATATGTAGACTATTATCTTATAGTCTGGGACTTCATAAACTATGCAAAAACACAAGGAATATCAGTAGGACCAGGTCGTGGCTCAGGAGCAGGTTCAATTGCAGCCTATACAATGGGAATAACAGATATAGACCCAATAAAATATAACTTACTTTTTGAAAGATTTTTAAATCCGGAAAGAATAAGCATGCCAGATTTTGATATAGATTTTTGCTATGAAAGAAGACCAGAGGTTATAGAATATGTTGCAAGAAAATATGGCAGAGACCATGTATCACAAATAATCACTTTTGGAACAATGGCAGCCAAAATGGTTATAAGAGATGTGGCAAGGGTATTAGATATTCCATATGCAGAAGCTGATAGGCTTGCAAAAATGATACCAAATGAAGTACATATAACAATTAAAAAGGCTTTAGAACAAAATAGAGAACTACAAGAACTATATGAATCAGATGAAGAAACAAAAAAAATATTAGACATAGCAATGAGACTAGAAGGATTGCCACGCCAAGCTTCAACACATGCATGTGGAGTTTTAATTACAGACAAGCCAGTATTAGAATATGTTCCACTATATGTAAATGAGGGAACTGTTGAAGCACAATTTATAATGACAACATTAGAAGAATTGGGACTCTTAAAAATGGACTTCTTAGGCTTACGAACACTAACAGTCATATCAGACACAATAAAATTTGTAAAACAAAACAAAGGAATAGATGTAGAATTTGACCCAAATATGAATGATCCAAAAGTATTTAAAGAAACCTGGCAATCAGGAAACACTGTTGGAGTGTTCCAGTTTGAAAGTCAAGGAATGACAAATTTCATGAAAGAACTAAAACCAGACACATTAGAAGACATAATAGCAGGAGTATCACTATATAGACCAGGACCAATGGATCAGATACCAAGATATATTAAAAATAAATTAGATCCAACACATAGTGAGTATACACATCCAGCTTTAGAACCAATACTAAATGTAACTTATGGTTGTATGGTTTATCAAGAACAAGTAATGCAAATAGTTAGAGATTTAGCTGGATACTCATTAGGCAGGGCAGACCTTGTAAGACGTGCAATGGGAAAGAAAAAACTAGATATAATGGCAAAAGAAAGAGAAATTTTCATACATGGACAAATAGATGAGAATGGGAAAGTAATCATACCAGGATGTATAAGAAATGGGATAGATGAACAAAGTGCAAACAAAATATTTGATGAAATGGCAGAATTCGCAAAATATGCTTTTAATAAATCACATGCTGCTGCATACGCAGTTGTAGCATACAGAACAGCATATTTAAAAACATATTATCCAGTAGAATTTATGGCTGCGACTTTAAATAGTTTTTTAGGCAATTTAGACAAAATTCCAGAGTATATTGCAGAATGTAAGAGATTAAATATTGAAATATTAAAGCCAAGTATAAACAAAAGCTTTACTAAATTCACAGTAAATGAAAACAAAATTCGCTTTGGACTAGGAAGCGTAAAAAATGTTGGAACAGCTGCAATTGAAACAATAGTGCAAGAAAGAAAAAACAAAGGAGATTTCAAAAGCTTTACAGATTTCTGCGAAAGAATTCAAGGAGAGGCTGTTAATAAAAAATGCATAGAAAGTCTAATAAAAGCAGGAGCATTCGATGAACTAGGAGATACAAGACATACTTTATTAAATTCATTTGAAGGAATACTAGATATCATATCAAATCATAATAAAAAATCAATAGAAGGACAAATTTCAATATTTGATGTAACTAATGGAGAAGAAAGTTTAGAAAAACACAAATATGTCATAAATCAAGCAGAGGAATATGAAGAACGAGAACTATTAGATATGGAAAAAGAAATGCTAGGAATATACATATCAGGTCATCCATTAGAAAAACTAAAAGAAAGAATTAAAGCAAACACCAATATAAATACTCTTGACATGATAAATATTAAAGAAGAGGGAGACTTAGCAAAAGACGGGAAAGTAGTAAAATATGCAGGAATAGTAACCTCTATTAAGAAAAAATATACTAAAAACAATACAATAATGGCATTTGTAACTGTAGAAGATTTATATGGAAGTACTGAAATAATTGTATTTGATAGTTGCTACAATAGATCTTCAAATGTATTATTAGTAGACAATATCGTACTTGTAGACGGAAGATTAAGTATAAGAGAAGAGGAAGATGTAAAAATAGTAGCAAACACAATAATCGATTTTGAAAATGCTACTAAAAGTACAGTAGAAAAAGCAATTTCAAAACAAGAACAAAGACCAAAAAAAATGTCACTTAACATACAAAACACAACAGAAGAACAAAAAGCACGCCTAAGAGGGGCAATAAAATTTTTCACAGGAGAAAAAAACAATGTTGCATTACAGATAATAGATGATGAAGGAATAAAACCATGTGGTGCAATATATTTAAATGAAGAAATTCTTGAAGAATTTAAGGAAATACTAGGGAAAGAAAAAGTGAACTTTTAGTTATCATTCAGATTTGCCAGTAGGGAGAAAGATTTTAAAATCTCCGACGAGATTGGGCGAGAATTTAGTAAATTAAGGGAGAATAGGAATAATTTTAAAAAATATATTTTTGAATCATATTGTATATTTTTTACAGTAATGTTATAATTTAACTAGAAAATTAAAAAATGAACAAAGGGGACAAAAATGAATAAAAATGAAATGATTGATATAATGAATGATGTAGAAATATTATTTTTGAACAATTTAGAGGATACTAATATATTTAAGAACCCAGAAGAACCAGAAATTGTGAACATGAGAAAAAAATTAGATGAAATAAACGAAAAAATACAATTAAGTGGAGAAAACGGAATATTAGAAAAAAGATTTAAAAAACAATATGAAGCCTTTAAAGTAGCTACATTAACAAGATCAGAACAACCAGAAAGCATATTGGAATATTCTGAATATATAACAGATTTAAGAAGGGTAATTTCAAAGGGAATAGATACTCCACAACAAGCAATTGATAGTATAGAATATGCTTTGAAAACAAACAATATTCCGAATAAAACTGTACTTGACTATGTAAAAAATAATATTGAAAGTTTCCCATTTTATGCAAAAAAAAGATATAATGAATTAACTCCTCACATAGAAAGAATTTTTAGAGCAGAAGAAGATGCAAAAAGACAAGAAAACAACAAGTTAATAGTGCCAAAAAAACAATCAAGAATTACAGCAATATGGAACAAAATAAAAGAATTTTTTAGTAGAAAAGGAGAAAAAACAGAACTGGAAGGAAATAATAAAGTAAGTGAACAAAATATAACTAATGCACATGACAATATGAGAAGAAAACTACAAGTAAATCCAAAACAACAGCAACCAAAACAACAACAACCAAAACCAGAACACATTGTTGTAAGTGATCTACATGGAAATATAGGAAGATGGAATCAATTGCAACTTGCCCTTAAAAAAAATCCAAACTTAAAAGTAACTATCTTAGGAGATGCAATGGATAGAGGAGCTTACGGACCAGAAATATTAATGCAAATAAAAGAGTTAAGTGATAAAGGAAGAGTAGATTATTTACCAGGCAATCACGATTTATTTGCATATAATCTTCTAAAAATGAGACAATATCCAGATACTTCTCAATATAAAGGTGCATTAGCAAATTTAAGAGGTAATCATGGAGATATAACATTGAATAAATTTGCAAACTTTGATCGTCTTATAATACAAGAAATAAATAATGGCAACATAAAAAAGCCGATTTCTTTAGATGAATTAGTTGACTGGTTGGGAGAACAACCACTACAAAAGGTAGTTAGAGAAAATGGTCACAACTATGCTCTTGCACATGCTATATTTGATACAAAACTGTATAATTATGATTCTAACTTCAATTTAAGAAAAGGGTTACAATTAGATATAGACGATGAAAAGGGTAAAAATGATAGCAATAAGTACGATATGCTTAGAAGATTTAATAATATTTTATGGTACAGAGAAAAAAATCCACGTACACATATGTCTGATTTATCAGTGCCTGAAGGATATTGTATGGTTGTTGGGCATACACCTCAACAAAATGGAATAAATATTGAAGTTAATTATCAAGGTAATCCTAAAAATGCAATGGTGTTTGTAGATAATCCAACTGAATATTTCAGTTTAACAGATATGAGTTCTGAAAAATTAGAAGACTATATAAGAAAAGATATAGGACGTGAAGACGGAAGATAAATTGAGAACCACTAAAAGAAATCCTAGGCGTATTTATCGCAGGCTCAAGCTATAATAAATACAAGAGTTTCGACAAGAATAAAGCGAAATTCTTAATAGTAATAATTACTTTGAGAATGTTGTATATTTTAAGATTTAGTGATATAATTTTACCATATTTATATAGAGGAGGTTTTAGTATGAACATACCATTTAAAAAAGCAAATATATTGTTACCTAAAAAAGCAGATATGACAAAATGGGCAGTTATAGCTTGTGACCAATACACATCTGAACCTAAATATTGGAAAGAAGTAGAAAATATTGTTGGAGATGCTCCATCAACATTAAAAATAACATTACCAGAAATATATCTTGAACAAGAAAACGTATCAGATAGAATAAAAAAGATAAATGAAGAAATGGATAGACTATTAAATAGTAGCTTTTTTGAAACATTAAACAATTCGTTAATTTATTTAGAAAGAACTTGTGCTGATGGTAAAATAAGAAAAGGCATTGTTGGTATGGTGGACTTAGAAGACTATTCATATGAAAAAGGTTCACAAACACTGATAAGGGCAACAGAGGGAACTGTATTAGAAAGAATTCCACCAAGAGTAAAAGTAAGAGAAAATGCAAAATTAGAATTACCACATGTAATGCTTTTAATTGATGATAATAAAAAGAAAATTATAGAAGGTTTGACAGATAAAATGACCACAAATGATGTAGTATATGATTTTGACTTAATGCAAAATGGTGGACATATAAAAGGATATAAAATATCAGATGATTTAGCAAATGAAGTTTTTGCAGGACTAGAAGAATTAGCTAATAAAGATAACTTTGAAACAAAATACAATGTTAAAGATAAAGGGGTTCTATTATTTTCAGTTGGTGATGGTAATCATTCTTTAGCAACAGCAAAAGCATGTTACGAAAATTTAAAAAAGGTATTACCAAAAGAAGAATATGAAAATCATCCCGCAAGATATGCCTTAGTAGAAATTGTGAATTTACATAGTGAAGCACTAGAGTTTGAACCTATTCATAGAGTTGTATTCCAAGTGGAACCAGAAAAATTGATATCTGAATTTGAAAAATATTATGAAGTTTCAAGAACTCCAGGAGAAGGTCAAAAAATAGAATATGTATACAAGGATAAAAGAGAAACCATATATATTAAAAATCCAAAATCTAATTTAGCAGTTGGATCTTTACAAATATTTATTGATGAGTATATCAAAAACAATGGAGGAAAAGTCGATTACATACATGGAGATGATGTGACAATAGAATTAGGAAAACAACCAGAGAATATTGGATTTTTACTACCTAGAATGGATAAAAATGACTTGTTTAAAACAGTAATTCTTGATGGTGCTTTACCAAGAAAAACATTCTCTATGGGACATAGTTATGACAAGAGATATTATCTAGAAGCAAGAAAAATAAAATAAAGCTTTACACAGTGTTTTTAGAAAGCACTGTGTAATTTTAATGTTAAAGTATTTGACATTGATTAACACTAGTATTGATATAAAAAGGAACAGAGTTTACTCTGTTCCAGTATCAAATTTTATTATCTTTTTCATTTCTCCAGACTTTGCAATGCAGTTATATTCTTCAAATGATTTATCTATTTTATTATCTACTAATTCTTCTATTTTTTCTTTTTGAGTATTTTCTGCTAAAGTTAATTCGCTAACTAATATTTGTCTTGCATTTAGCAACATTTTCTTTTCACCTGTAGACAAGCCTCTTTCCTTTTGCTTAAAACTCAAATTTCTAACAACATCTGCAATTTCGTAGATATCTCCACTTTTCATTTTTTCCATATTATCTCTATAACGCTTGTTCCAGTTTAACGCCATTTCTGTAGAATCTGTTTCTAAGACTTTAAAAACTTTACTTGCAGTTTCTACATCTATAATATTTCGCATACCAATTTCTTCTGCTTTAGAAGTAGGCACCATAACTTTAACCTCTCCGGGCATTTTTATTATGTAATAAGAGGTTTTTTCACCTAAAATATTTTTTTCTTCTATGTTCTGTATAACACCTGCACCATGCATTGGGTATACTACTTTATCTCCTATATTAAACATTTCACAGCCACTCCTTTACAGTCTATTTCTTTATCAACATAAGTATTATACCATAATTTTTGGTAAAAGTAAATGATTTTTCCAGAAGAAAATTTTAAAAAAGTTACTTCCAAATACAAGTATTGACAAGTAAGAAATTTTAAGGTATCATTATTTCTTTCTAATTTGTCATTTCTTTCTTCTTCCAATAATTCTTTTTTATCCAATTTATTAGTATCTAAATATTTATAACTTAGTGCATTTGTTTTACTGATAACTGACTTTCCTAAATTCTTTTCTATATCATTTCTTGCAACTTTAGCAGCATATCCACCCATTTTTGCAATTTTTCTATTTTCTTTTAATCCATAAGGTTTATGTTCTTTTGCAAGTTCTCTTGTAGTCAAAAATATATTTGAAAAGCAATCGCCTAAATTTAATAAATACATATGAGAAAATATAGAATTAAATATAATTGAAAATAAAGAGTAAAGATAAAAACTATTTTGCAATTGTGCATTCAGATAAATAATTATCAATTTTATGTTCTTCGGCAGGAATTCCAGTATAATCTACATAGAATTTACCTGGTGAATACCATTTCAAAGCTTCTCCAGGCTCTGGTTTTGAACCAACAATATTATCTTTAGGGAGATAATAGATTTTTTTATCGTTGTAATCAAAACATTGAGCAAAGTTGCCATCGTATCTAGCAAAAGCTAAAATTGTTGTACTTGGCAAGTCTTTAGTTAAAGACGCTGATTGTAATTTATCGAGATGGTTTTGTAATTCGTGAATAAAATTATCAATAAAAGAACCTTCGATTTTATCGTGAATGGAATTGTCTAACTTCGTTAAAGAATTATTAACTAAATCAAGAAAGTCATTAGGCATATACATACACCTCCTTTAATTTGAAATAAAAAATAAAAGAAATAAACTAAATACATTTTAGAATGCAATAAATAAAAAGTCAATAAATGTATAGAAAGTTTTACAAAAATTTACAAATCTTAACCAAAATATGATATACTCTAAATGAAAAGTAGGTGTTTAAATGAGAAACATAAATAAAGTTATAATCCTTGTATTAATTTTAGTAACATTGTTTAATATACGAGTATATGCACATGGTGGAAATATAACAGGATGGAATAATAAAAATTCAACCGAAATTACTGAATACAATGGAAAATATTATGGGTATCATAAACAGAATAAAGTAAGACATTATCATCAGGTAGAGTGGAATGAAGAAGAACAAAAGTGGAAAATATTAAAAACAGCAGTATATTATGATGAAAATTTTAATATTATAAATACTATTGATAATTCAAATACTACAAAAATAGAAGTAAAATATAGTGAAAGTGTAGATGGAGATACTGCAAAATTTGAATTAAATGGAGAAGAAGTTGTAGTAAGGTTTTTAGGAATAGATACGCCAGAAACTGTACATCCGACTAAAGGAGAGGAGCCTTATGGAAAAGAAGCAAGTAATTATACAAAACAAAAATTAGAAAATGCAGATAAAATAGAGATAGAATATGATGACAATGCTTCAGAAACGGATAAATATGAAAGAGCATTAGTATGGGTTTGGGTAGACGATACTTTACTTCAAGAAGAGCTAATAAGTAATGGATTAGCTAGAACATATATGTTGCAAGATAATTATAAATATGCATGGATATTGCAAGAAAATGAAGAAAAAGCACAAGAAGAAAAAGTAGGTATATGGAGTGAAGAAGCTAAAACACAAGAAAATGTAATTGTTGAAGGAATAGAAAGTGGAGATAATATAAGAGTTTTTGGAGGATTAATAATAATTGTAATATCATTAATATTAGCAATATTATTTGGAAAGATAAAACAGAAAAACAAGAAAGAAAAAGAATAGAATGGAGGATGAATATGGCAGAAAAAAATTTCAACTCAATTATTAAGTATAATAAAAGATGGTGAAGGTGTTACTACAGAATTTAAGGAAGCAACAACAGAATTGCCTCAAAATTTATTTGAAACTGTATGTGCATTTTTAAATAGAAATGGTGGACATATATTTTTAGGTATTTCAGATAAAGGTGAAATAATTGGTATAAGTGATGAAAAAATACAAAATATGAAAAAAGATTTTATAAGTTTATGTAAGAATTCGCAAAAAATAGAACCAACAATATATTTAAATATAAAAGAATATGAAGTTCTCGTCGGACTTATATATTTATCTTAAATCAAGCCCACGATGGATACGCCTATGAATTAACATTACTACAGAATTCGACATAAAATATAATAGCAAAACACTTTGAGGTGATAGATTTGAAGATAAAAAAAGGGGATTTTGTTGCTAGAAAATCATACAAAAAGGATATCCTTTTCATTGTAGATAAAGTAATACAATTGAGTAATGGGAAAAGCTATGTAATCTTAAAAGGTGTAACAATTAGAATAGAAGCAGATGCACCAATTGAAGATGTAGAAAAAGTTGAGGAAAGTAGAGTTATAGGTGCAGAAGAAAGAATAGAAAAAACACTATTAGAAAGAATAAAAAACAATAAAACAGAACATAGAAATCACATCATAAAGACTGGCAAAATACTACATCTGGATGGAGATAAAAGATATAGTGAAAAGTCAATAAGATATTATAAAAAAATGGGGTTAAATGCTGTAGTAAAAAATATTTCAGAAAGCAAACAACCGATAATGGTAAGACAGCTATTAGAAACTTATAAACCAGATATTTTAGTTATCACAGGACATGATGCAATGCTTAAAAATGGAATGAATTATTCAAATATATATAACTATAGAAACTCAAGAAATTTCATATATACAGTAAAAGAAGCAAGGAAATGGGCAAGATCTTCGAATAAACTAGTCATATTTGCAGGTGCTTGTCAAAGCTTTTTTGAGGCATTAATAGAAGCAGGTGCAGACTTTGCATCTTCTCCAGGTCGAATTTTAATAGATTTCATAGATCCACTTATTGTAGCAGAGAAAGTAGCAATAACAGATAGAAATAAATTTGTAAGTAGTTATGAAATAGCCAGAGAAATAAAAGAAGGAGAAAAAGGTATCAGTGGGATAGGTGCAATGGGAAAAAGTAATAAATATGTAACAAAAATGTAATAAAAATGTAATAAAACAAAAGGAGAAGGGTACATCACTACAGCCGTAAGACAAACAAGGAAAAGACATAAAAAAACAATTTTTGACAATCATATTTATTGATGATATAATGCAATAAATTAATGGAGAGGAAGTGTAGTCAATATGATTTGCCAAACTGATATCTCTAACGTTAAAGCAGAACTTGCAAAAAACATAGGACGAAAAGTAATAATTAAAGGAAAAAAGGAACGAAAGAAGTTCTTCGAAGAAAAAGCAATCATAAAAAATACTTATCCAGCCCATTTTTATGTGAAAAACGAAGAAAAAGAAACAAACACAAGCTATAAATATGAAGATTTACTTACAAATGAATTACAAATTTCAATATTTGATGGAAAAGAGTATTTTCCACTAGTACCAACAATATTAAAACCAAAATTTTAAAAAATTCCTAGTTTTAGGAATTTTTTTTGTATCCCTTAATATAATATAATAATTAAGGGAGGGAATTATATGGTAGTAGAAACAGCCAAAAATCAAATTATCTTAAATCAAATAGTAGGACAAAAGAAGGAAAATAGGCAAGTTGAAGCTGATGTTATTGTAAATGATATTAAACCAGATGTGCTAAATGTTATAACTACAAACGGGGTAGTTAACATTTATAAAAAAGAGGTAATGGAGGGCAAAATAAGAGTAGATGGAACTATTAGTACTTATATAGTATATATAGCAGATGATGAACAAGCTCAAGTAAGAAGTTTAAACACAAGCTTAGATTTTACACAAATTATAGATATGGAAAATGCAAAAGAAGGTATGGATGCACAGGTAAAAGTTGCAGTAAAAAGCTTTGATACACGAATGATGAACGGAAGAAAACTGAATGTAAAAGCAAATCTAGAAATATCTGCAAATATATCTTCTAATGAAAGTTTTGAGATAGTAACAGGAATAGAAAATTTAAATAACATACAATTGCTTAACAACAGACAAAAAATAACCTCTTTAATAGGTAATGGAACCAATAAAACAGTAGCAAAAGACACAATAGCAATAGATACAGCAGATGATTTAGTAGAAATTATGAAGGTTAATTTTAAAATAGTTGATGAAGAAACAAAAATAAGCTATAACAAAGTATTATCAAAAGCAGATGCAATGATAGAGATTATGTATTTAACAGAAGACAATAGAATAAACAAAGTGACAACAAAAATTCCTATAATGGGATTTGTGGACATTCAGAATGTAGCAGAAAATTCAGAATGTGAAGTACAAAATAACTTAGTCAATTTAGTTGTAAAACCAAATAGTCGAGAAGAACATTCAATATCAATAGAAGCGGAAATAGAAATAGTATGCTTTGCTTATGAAACAAAAGAAATTGATATAATTGAAGACTTATATAGCATAACAAAAGATATAAGTTTTACCAAAACAGAAATAAATGCAGTTACAGAAAGAAACAGAATTGATGATATATATACATTACAAGAGAATATTAGAATGCCAGAATTAGAAGGCAATGTTTTAGATATTCAAATTAATCCATCTATAACTAATACGCAAGTAAGAAATAGTAAAATTATTTACGAGGGCAACTTAAACTTAGAAATACTATTTGAACAGAATAATGGAATAAACTTAAGAACTGTAGACTTACCATTTAATTTTGATGTGTCTTCAAACAAAATAGAAGAAAAATCTAGTATAGAAACAATGCTAGAGATAAAACAAAATGATTTTATTGTAAAGGACGGAACAATAGGTATTACAATAGGTATAAAATTTAATATATCTGAACAAAAAAATAAAGTGCTAAACATGATAAAAGAGGTTAATATGGAGGAAGAAACAAACTGCAATACTTATAGTATGGTAATATATTTTGTAAAGCCAAATGATACACTTTGGAAAATAGCGAAAATGTTTAAAAGCACAATAGAGGATATAGTTAAAATAAATAATATAGAAGATGTAAACAAAATAAAAATAGGACAGCAGTTGTATATACCAAGATTTTGTAGGAATAAAACAATAGTATAAAATGGATAAAATATATTCACGACATAAAATAAGGCTACCAGAAATAAAAAAAACAAATTTTAATAATAAAAAAATTAAAATACGAAAAATATATTTTATGATGCTAATTCTAAGCATAACAATAATAACACGGATATAAAACATTAAAGTCAGTTGATCCAATATTTGAAGAGCTATGCATATCAAAAGCCAAACAAATAGCAATAGACATAAGTAACCGTGAAGTTGGAGATGCATTAGAACACTATGATTATAAAAACATCGTAAAATTAATAAAAAGTGAAGATGAAAAAAACAGTATACTAAAAACAGATATTGTTATGATAAACAGAATGACATCAGATATAGCAAATGAAATACAAAATGAACTTAACAAATTAGAAAATCAAATTATAGAAATTCCAATAGGTGCATTAACTGGAAACAGATATTTAACCGCATTAGGACCAAAAGTGAAAATAAAAATAATATCAATAGGAGACGTAACATCGAATATTGAGACAGAATTTAAATCAGCCGGAATAAACCAAACCATATATAGAATATACTTAACTTTAGGATGTAATATCTCAATACTAACATCATATAAAACAATAAATCAAACTATATATAGTCAGGTTTTACTGGTAGAAACTGTACTTGTAGGAGAAGTACCAGAAACGTATTTACAATTAGAAAAATAGGGGACATTTTAATAAAAATGTTCTCTTTTCTATTGACCAAAAGTGTGGAAAAATGTATAATAATAATAGATTAATTATAGGAGGGAACATATGAAGGAAAAAATAATGAAAATAATATTAAACAAAAACTTATGCCTTAAAATATTAGCAGGAATAATCGTAATTATTGCCATATTGGTTGTAACTTCATGCGTTAAAAAGACTGAATATGGAAACTCAAATGGAAATAATAATAACTTAGGACTAGCAGTAGAAAAGGGAAAATGGATATATTATATAGACATGGATGATAATGAACCTGTTGGAATTGCTAAAGTTAAAAACAATGGAAAAAAGACAGAAAAGGTAATAGATGGAAATATTTATGGATTAAATATCATAGACAATTATATTTATTGTGTAGAATATGATGAAGATGATTCACAATATAATTTAATAAAAGTAAAAACCAATGGAAAAAATAAGGAAATACTAGCAAGAAATATAGATGAAAGTCCAATTATGGCAGTAAACAAGTGGATTTATTATCAAAAGAATAGGGCTTTATATAGAGTCAGAACAAATGGAACAAATAGAGAAAATGTATCGAATAAAAACATATCATATTATCATATAGATAATGATTGGATATATTACATATATAAGAGGGAAGGCTCACAATATATAGCAAAAATGAAAATAGATGGCGAAAAATCTGAAAAGATTTCTAAAGCAGAAGACAATATGACATATGAATCTTTATATGTAAAGGGTGGAAAAGTATATTTTATTGTAGCAAAACAAAATGAAAACTATGATTCTACATATTACTTATATAAGATGAACAAAAAAGGAAGTAACAAGGAACAAATATGTAAAATAGATGCAAACTGTATATACTTTAATATGCAAGAAAATGCAATTTATTATACAATCACAGAAGACTATAATGAATACACAATAAAATATATTAAATATAATGGAACAGGCAAAACAATAATAAAAGAGACCAAAGCATCATCATACATTAACATAACAAAAGATTGGATATTCTCTATAGGTGTAGATTCAAACTTAGATAGTGTAACAACAATGATAAGTATTAAAGGAGACAAAGAAAAAGAATTGTAAGTAGGTGACTAAAGATGCAAATAATATATAAAGACATCGCAATAGATGTGAAAAATGGAACGACAGTTAATCAATTATTACATGAAGAAATACAAAAAGCAAAATGTAAGATTATTGCTTGCAAATTTAATAATGAAATAAAAAGTTTAAACTATTGTATAAATACAAGTGGAAAATTAGAATTGATAGATTTAAAGCATAAAGATGGTATGAGAATTTATAGAAGAGGGCTTGTATATATTATAAGCAAAGCCTTCAGTGAAGTCTATCCAGGTGCACTTATGACTATTAATTACCAATTATCAAATGCTATGTTCTGTACAGTAGACAACCTAAATATAACAAATGAAGTATTAAAAAATGTTAATAAAAGAGTTAAAGAAATAATACAAAGTGACTTGCCAATAGAAAAGAAATTCATGACAAAAGAAGAAGCTATTGAATTTTACAAACGAGAAAAAACTCTAAAAGGCAGATTACAATTAGATTTGGAACAAAAAAAAGAAGTGACTTTATATTACTGTGAAGATTATTATAATTATTTTTATGGAGTTTTGCCAATAACAACGGGCTTTGTAGAGGCCTATGAAATAACAAAATATCATAATGGATTCTTAATAAGATATCCAAACAAAGAAAACCCCTATAGCTTAGCAAAATTTGCAGATACGCCTAAATTATTTGCTACACTTGAAGAATATGAAAAGGTACACAATGTATTAAATATAAATACACTTTATAAATTAAATAAAATTATCAAAGAAGGAAAAATAGAGGAATATATATTACTTGACGAAGCCTTGCATGAGAAAAAAATTAGTACAATTGCAGATAATATCGCACATAATAAAAACTTTAAGTTAATAGCGATAGCAGGTCCCTCATCTTCAGGGAAAACAACTTTTGCTAAAAGACTGGAACTTCAATTAAAATTAAATGGATTAAAACCTGTAACAATATCAGTAGACAATTATTTCGTAGAAAGAGAGAATACTCCATTAGACGAGGATGGAAAATATGATTTTGAGAGTATAGAAGCAATTGATACAAAACTATTAAATGATGATTTAGTAAAACTGTTAAATGGAGAAGAAATAGATGCACCAACATTCAATTTTCATACCGGACACAAAGAATATAGAGGAAAAAAAATGAGGCTAGAACCGGATGAAATACTAATAATGGAGGGAATACACTGCCTAAATGATAAACTAACATATTTAATTCCAAAAAAACAAAAATATATAATATATATTAGTGCATTAACAGTACTAAATATAGACTATTATAACAGAATATCAACAACAGATACTAGGCTCATTAGAAGAATAGTAAGAGATTATCAATTTAGAGGATATAATGCAATACATACACTAGAAATGTGGCCATCAGTCAATAGAGGAGAATTTGACAATATATTTAAATATCAAGAGGAAGCAGATGTGATGTTTAATTCATCACTAATATATGAATTAAGCGTATTAAAGAAATATGCAATTCCATTATTAAAAGAAATAAACATTACATCTCCACTATATTCAGAAGCAAAAAGATTAATATCAATGCTTTCATATTTTGAAGATATTCCAGATGAAGCAGTACCAACACATTCATTACTAAGAGAATTCATCGGAGGAAGTATATTTAAAGAGTAATGCGATGGTAGTGTTAATTATCAATAGTGTTTAGGAGAAATGAATGGAAAGATTATTTACAGAAATTGATGAAGAATTTGTGTGTGAGCATTGCAAACACACTGTGCCAAAGCTTGGATATTCTTGTAGAAATCATTGTAATAAATGTTTGTACTCAAAACATGTAGATATTAATCCAGGCGATAGGGCTGAAGAATGCCATGGACTTTTAGAGCCTATAAGAGTTGAAATTAGCTCTAAAAAGGGGTATGTTATTGTTTACAAGTGTCAAAAATGCGGTGCTATCAGAAAAAATAAAGCTGCAAAAGATGATAACATGGATATAATAATTAAACTAAGTGCAAATGGAGAAATATGTGATTAAGTATAAATGAACTCCTTTGTTATAATTATTTAAAACAAGCTCAACCATAACGTTTTTTAACACTTCAGAATCGGTTAGAAAACACAAGTTAGAAATAATTATAACAAAGGAGTTCATTTATATTATATAAACTATTGTATTTTTTGCAATGCTTCAATTCTATCATTAATGCTTGGGTGTGTATCAAATAACCCAGCTTTTTTTCTGGCATTTTTCTTATTTTTAAAAGGGCTTACAATAAACAAATTAGCTGTTGCATTGTTTGCTGTTTTAAGTTCATTTGGATCACTATCTAATTTTTGCAAAGCAGAAATCAAACCTTGAGGATTTCTCGTAATTTCAGCTGCTGTGCTATCAGCTAAAAATTCTCTTCTTCTTGAAAGAGCCATTTGCATAATCTTGCCAAGAACAGGAGAAATAATTAAAAGAACTAATCCAATAATCATTAAAACTATATTGCCTTTATTATCATCATCTTTGTTTCTACTTCCCCTCCAAAATAAAGAACGAGAAAACAAATCAGAAATCATAACTAAAAAACCAACCATTACAGTAACAACAGAAGTAAGTAAAATATCATAATTTTTAATATGCCCCATTTCGTGAGCGATAACTCCTTCTAATTCATAATATTCTAATTTTTCCAAAAGACCTGTTGTAACACAAATGATGGAGTGATTAGGATTACGACCAGTAGCAAAAGCATTAGGCTGAAGATCATCTACAACATAAAGCTTGGGTCTATAAGAAAGACCAGAAGAAATCATAAGGGCATCCAAAATATGTACAAGTTTTCTATCTTCTTCTAATGTTGCAGGTCTTGCCTTTGTAACAGCAAGAATAATTTTATCACTATTATAGTACGAAGCAAAAGTGGTTAAAATTGAAAATATCATAGCAATGGCTATAGCAATAGGACCAGTAAAATTTAAAGCCATTGCAAGATAATAAACAATTAATGTAATCATAAGAATAAATCCAAAAACAATAAAACCTGATTTTATTTTATTCTTTTTAATATCCTCAAACATAAAAATCACCTAAAAAAATTATAACATAATAAAACTTAAATTACAATTAAACTTTACTTTTTAAATATAATAATATAAAATATATGTGAAAAGAGGAAAAAACATGAATGTATTAAAAGAAACAAAATTTATACTGGATAAATACCATATAACTGCAAATAAAAATTTAGGACAAAATTTTTTAATAGATGATGAGGCAGTTACAGGAATAATAGATGCAGCAAAGGTTTCAAAGGACAACTTAATAATTGAAATTGGTCCAGGACTTGGAACACTTACCAAAGAATTATTAGAAAAAGCAGGAAAAGTAATATGTATAGAACTAGATAAAAGAATGATGGAAATATTGGAAGATAGATTCTCAATGTATACTAACTTCAAAGTTATCAATGAAGATGTTTTAAAAGTAAACCTCAAAGATTTAATACAACAAGAAAAAATAAAAACTGCAAAAATAGTAGCGAATTTGCCTTATTATATAACAACACCAATCATAATGAAATTATTAGAAGACAGACTAGACATAGAAACAATAACAGTAATGATACAAAAAGAAGTAGCAGATAGGTTAGTAACAGAGCCAGGAACAGGTGATACAGGAGCGATAACATATGCAATACATTATTATACAGAGCCAAAACGTGTGCTAGAAGTACCCAATACTGCATTTATACCAGCACCAAAAGTAAATTCTAGTGTAATACAATTAGAAATATTAAAAACACCAAGTGTAAAAGTTGAAAATGAAGAAGAACTATTTAAACTAATAAAAATAGCTTTTATGCAAAAAAGAAAAACACTAATAAATGCCTTAGCGAACAGTAAAAAATATGGAAATAAAGAGCAAATAGAAAAAGTGTTAAGAGAACTAAAAATAGACTTACAAATAAGAGCAGAAAAACTAACACTAGAACAATTTGCAGAACTATCAAATTTAATAGAAACAAAAATCGTTTGAAAGTACTTGACTTCAAGCGATTTTGTAGTATAATTAATAAATAGGAAAGAAGGAAAAATATGTTGATTTCAATAGGAAGCAGAAGCATACCTAAAATTACCGCAATAACAAGAGCCTTCTCAAGATATCCAGAGTTATGGGTAGATGAGAATGATAAAATTGAATATATAATAATGCCAAAAGAACTAAGGCAAGATGAGATAAAAGGACAAGATAAGGACAGTTTTTCAGGTGTTTCATGTAATCCTTTAACATTAGAAGAAACCATAAAAGGTGCAAAAAATAGAGCTAAAAATGCATTTGAATATGCAGAAGAGAGATGCCGGCACATGTGATTTCGGTGTTGGAATAGAAGCAGGAATGTATCCAGTTGCAGAGGTAGATACAAAATATATGGATACAAGTATATGTGCTATTTATGATGGAAAAACATTTTATGTGGGATTTAGTCCATCATTTGAATATCCACAAAATGCAGTAAATAGAGTGCTAGAAGGAGAAGAAATAGGATATATGCATGATATATTTGGAAATACTGCAAAGGGACGTAAAGGAGCAATTGGAGTATTAACTAATGGAAGAATATATAGAGATGAATTAGAGGAATATGCAGTTATAATGGCATTAACAAAAATTGTTTCAAAAGAAGTTTATGAAAATTAGGAGGAAAAATTATGTTTAAAATAAAATTAGAAGGCGGAAGAACAATGGAGGTACCAGAAAAAACATACTGGCATACAAGTTCTCACATATTAGCACAAGCTATAAAAAGATTATATCCAGAAATGAAATTAGCAATAGGACCAGCAATAGATAATGGTTACTATTATGATTTTGATACAGATGTAGCTTTTACACCAGAAATGCTAGAAGCTTTAGAAAAAGAAATGAACAAAATCATAAAAGAAGATTACGTAATAGAAAGATTTGTATTACCTAAAAAAGAAGCACTAGAACTTATGAAAGATGAGCCATATAAGGTAGAATTAATAAATGATTTGCCAGAAGGAGAAGAAATATCATTCTATAAACAAGGAGAATTTGTAGACCTTTGTGCAGGACCACACTTACCAAGTACAGGAAAAGTAAAATATATAAAATTATTATCATCATCAGGTGCATACTGGAGAGGTGATGAGCATAATAAAATGTTACAAAGAATTTATGGAATATCATTCCCAAAACAAAGTGAATTAGATAATTACATAAATATGATAGAAGAAGCTAAAAAAAGAGATCATAAAAAGTTAGGAAAGCAATTAGAATTATTTATGATGGCACCAGAAGGACCGGGATTTCCTTTCTTTTTACCAAAAGGTATGGCATTAAGGAACGTACTTGAAGAATTTTGGAGAAAAATACATATACAAAATGGTTATAAAGAAATAAAAACACCAGTAATATTAAATGAACAGCTATGGCATACTTCAGGACATTGGGAGCATTACAAAGATAATATGTATACAACAAAAATAGATAACGTAGATTATGGCATAAAACCAATGAACTGCCCAGGAGGAATGCTAGTATATAAAAACAGTCTTTATTCATACAGAGACTTACCAATTCGTATGGGAGAATTAGGTCTAGTGCATCGCCATGAAAAATCAGGAGAACTAAATGGATTATTCCGTGTTAGATGCTTTACTCAAGATGATGCACATATATTCTGTACGCCTACACAAATTGAGACCGAAATTATTAATTTAATGGAATTAATAAATAAAATATATAGCATATTTGGATTTGAATATACAATAGAACTATCTACAAGACCTGAAAATTCAATGGGCTCAGATGAAGCATGGGAAACAGCAGAAAATGCATTAAAGAAAGCATTAGAATATCAAAATGCAAAATACATCATAAATGAAGGAGATGGAGCTTTCTATGGACCTAAAATAGATTTCCATATTAAAGATTGTTTAGGGAGAGAATGGCAATGTGGTACTATACAATTAGATTTCCAAATGCCAGAAAGATTTGAATTAGCATATATAGGAGAAGATGGAGCAAAACATAGACCAGTTATGTTACACCGTGTTATATTTGGAAGTATAGAAAGATTTATAGGAATTTTAATAGAACATTATGCAGGAGCATTTCCAACATGGCTTGCACCAGTACAAGTAAGAATATTACCAATAGCAACAGCACATAGAGAATATGCAAAAACAATAAAGAAAAGACTTGAAGAAGAAGGCTTAAGAGTTGAATTAGATGAAAGAGATGAAAAAATAGGATATAAAATAAGAGAAGCACAACTTCAAAAAATACCATATATGATAATTTTAGGAGACAAAGAAATTGAAGCAAATGCAGTTGGCGTACGTTCAAGAAAAGATGGAGACATTGGACAGATGGAAGCAAATGAATTTATAAATAAAATAAAGAAAGAAATAAAAGAATATAAATAAAAATTTAGGCGTAACAGCCTAAATTTTTTGCCGAAAAATCTTGAAAAAGATAAGGATAGTATGATATAGTATATACTAAACAAAAGGTATGGAGGTATATTAAAATGAAAAAAGGTAAAAGATATGATGAACCAAAATTAAACCTAAAAAAAGTTTTTGGAACAATTATTACACTAGCAGTAGCAGTAATGATAATCATAACAATTAACAAGATATTAAAAAAAGAAGCAGAAAAAATACAAAACGATAAAATTACTTACTTCTCAGCGTATGTTGATGGGAAATGGGGAGTTATAGACAACACAGGTAAAACAATAGTAGATATGAAATATGATGAAATGATTACCATACCAAATCCTGAAAAACCAGTATTTGTTTGTGTATATGATGTTAATGAGGAAACTGGAGAATATAAAACAAAAGTTATAAATGAAAAAGGAAAGGAGCTATTTACTGAATATGACAAAGTAGAAGCAATAGAAAACTTTGATTCAAAACAAAATATCTGGTATGAGGAAAATCTATTAAGAGTAATGAAAAATGGTAAATATGGCGTAATAGATTATGACGGAAAAATAATACTAAATCCAGAATATGAAGAAGTTACATCATTAAAAAGTATAAAGGAAAACTTGTTAGTGAAAAAGGACAATAAAAAAGGAATAATAAACAATCTAGGACAAGTTATAGTTCCAATAGAATATAAAGAAATCAAAGTATTAAAAGAAGGATACAAAAACGAATACATAATAATAGATGAAAATGATTCTTCGGGAATTATAAGCACTAGTGGTACAATACTTGTAGCACCTGCATATAAGGAAATAAAGTATTTAAATAGCAATGAAATTTATGCAGCTAAAATAGAAGAAAAATGGAACTTAATTAATAAAAAAGGAGAAGTACTAAATAATAGCTATGATGACTACACATACTCAAAAGGAGATTATGTGATAGTAAAAAAAGACGGAAAATATGGAATAATAACTACAGCAGGAGAAATAAAAATAGAACCAACTTATGAAGAACTAAGATATGCATTCTCAGTATATTACATAGCAAAACTTAATTCAAAATATGGAATAATAAACACAGAAAATATAAGCCTAATTCCATTAGAATATATTAGCATGTCATACTTGGAAAGCAAGAATATTATAATAGCAGACAAAACAGAAACAGAAACTGTAATATTTGATAGCAATCTAACTGAAAAACTAAGAGGTTTATTCATATATGAAGATGACTACATTAAAGCAAGAATAAATGGACAAGATAAATATTATACCTATAAATTTGAAGAAAAACAATCACAAGACATATTAACTAAAAATACTTTATTTGTAAGCAAAAAAGATGGAAAGTACGGATTTGTAGATAGACAAGGAAATGTAGTAGTAAATTATATATATGATGAAGCAAAAGAACAAAACCAATACGGATTTGCAGCTATAAAATTAAATGGCTTGTGGGGAGCTATAGATAAAGGTGGTAAAGTAGTAATGCAACCACAAGTAAATTTAGATAACAGCATATACATAGACTTCATAAGAGAATGGCACCTAGCTGATGAAGGAATATATTACACAAAATAAATAAAAAATATAAAGGGGTGCAGGCATTTGCACCCTAACTTATTATTAACTATAAATAATAGAAAGGAACTGAAAATGCGTATACTATGTGGAACAGATATAATTGAAATAGAAAGAATAAAAAAGTCAATAGAAAAAAACAGAGATACATTTTTAAATTTAATTTATACTCCAGATGAAATAAAATATTGTGAAAACAAAAAAAATGCTAAATACAATCATTATGCTGGAAGGTTTGCAGCAAAAGAAGCCATATATAAAGCGATATCACCATTGCTTCCAGGGAAATTTAGCATGTCATGGAAAGACGCACAAGTAGTAAATGATGAAAACGGGAATCCTAAAATAGAATTTTTGAAAACGAAATTCGAACAAATAAAAAGCATTGATATAAGCATATCTCATTGCAAAGAATATGCTGTAGCAACAGTAACAGTTCTAATAGATGAATAAAAAATAAAAATATGGAAAAGCTTGGAATAGTAGGTTACAAGAAAGGAATGATTATAAATGGAATCATATTGGGTTCAAACGACTACTAGACCGAGCTTTTTAAAATTAGAGAAAGATTTAGATACTGATGTATGTATAATAGGAGCAGGTATAACAGGAATTATGACAGCATATATGCTTCTAAATTCAGGGCTAAAAATATGTGTTAATTGTAAGTGAAAAATGGTCCAACTTATAATTAAAATTTTTAGATGACATAATAATTCGAATAACCTCTTAACTGATATAAATAAAAATTTCTTATAAGTGTCAATACTTGATTTATCAATACAGTTTAGTATTGATACGTTAAGAAATTTTTATATAATTAATCGTTAGGTTATGTAACTTAGTGGTCCAAAATTCAATTATAATAATGGACCATTTTGGACCATTTTTCATTCGGAAAATACATTTCTTAGGTTCTCAATTTATTCTAAATATAAAACTCCTGCGTTGGGCGAATTTTTTAGTAGTAAGCCTGAATGGTAACAACAACTTTAATAAAAATTGTAAAAATACTTGAAAAAGTTCGTGAAAGCTAGTATAATAAAAAAAGTGTTAATAAACACTCTTCAAGCGCCTGTAGTTTAGCTGGATAGAATGCAAGGCTACGAACTTTGAGATCGGGGGTTCGAATCCCTCCAGGCGCGCCAAATGGCAATTCTAGATTTGTAATAATTTTTGCAAGACAAAATTAAAAAAATCATAAAAGTACTTGCAAAATGCTAAAAAGTATGGTATTATATTAAAGTACATTTTAAACGGGGTGTGGCTCAGTTGGTAGAGCGCGTGGTTTGGGACCATGAGGTCGCACGTTCGATCCGTGTCACCCCGACCATATTTAGAAGAATTCTTACGAGTTCTTCTTTTTTTGCATTTATAATCAAACCGTGTGATATTATGTATTACAAAGTTATTTAATATTCTTCTATAATCTTTCTTAAACTCTCTAAATCGTTATAAAAATTTATCCAAGTACATTCAAAGTACCATCATAAGATAAAATTTTATATTCTGAATGCATTTTTGTGCATTCAAAATTTATTATATAAAATACACTTTTAGTAATTGTAAAAATGTAATAATTATTATATAATAATTATGGGAATTTATTAATGGTGGAGGAACTTATGATAAATATTGAATATGCAAATGCGTATAGTGAAGTTCTAGAAATATTAAAATATATTTCTAAAGAGGATTATGAAAAAATACCCATTTCTAAAATTCAACTCTTTGAGACAAACCAAAATAAAGAGTATATATTTGAATATAATCCTAATAAAACATTAGAAGAACAAAATGTATCTAAAAGAGCAAAAGCAATAATTGGATTATTATTTAGAGATTATTGGGCTACTGATGAACAGAAAGAAAAAATTATAAGAAAGCAAAATTATGCTAGACAAATAATAGAAGAACAAAAGAAATCAATGTATGATGTTGAAAATATATTTAAGAAGAAATCTCTTGAAAGTGAAATAGAAATTAAAGAAAAAGCAACAGAAATGGTTGTATATAGAGAAAATATATTTAAAAAAATTTTCAATAAATTAATAAACTTTATAAGGAGAAAATAATATATGGAGTATATTAAAACTACCCAATTAGACTTTAATAATACATTTTTTCATTTTACACGAATAGATAATAGAGATAGCATAGAGCAAAATGGATTACAATCAGTTGCAGGTGGTGAAAATAAGGCACGTGGAGATTCACAAAATCCAACGACTTATTTTTCTTATAGAGCTGATGGATTATTAAAAGCAATTGATGTTTGGATTAAATGGGAATACAATAAATTAAGATGGAACAAAAATTTTAAATATTCTCCTACTGAACAAATAAGCGAAGATATAATGAAAGAAACGTATGAAAAAATTTATAGCGATTTTAAAAATAGAAATTATTATAAGTTAGACTTAATCGAAGGAGATAATCCTGAAACTAGTGATTTTTCTTTTGATGAAATTGATAAGAAAAAAGAAGATGAATACAATAAATTTTTGCACAAAATGGCAGAATTTAAAAGAGGAAATATTCCATGGGTACCACAGTATCCTAATAAAGATATGAAATGGATGTATGGTTCATATAGTGATTTCAATAATGGATGTATTAAGCAAGATAATTGGAACATGAATACCCATATTGGAAATAAAATAATTCCAACAGATAGAATAAAAATTATTGAAGGAGAAAATGGAAGAACAGATGCTTTATCAGTTGCAATTGAGATATATAATAAATGTAGAGAACAATTAATTGACATAGATTTGAGTGTATTAGATGATTTTATAGAATATGCTAAAGAAAGATATAGAGATGATAAAGATTTTTCTGAAAATATGCCCGATATTGGTAGAAGAGCGGTTAATCCTTTTGAAGAACAAAAATATAAACAAATAAATGGAATTAGTACTCAAACATTAGGTCAACAAGTAATTGAAGAGTTATCAGATACCATTTTATTGGATGAAACAGAACGAATAATAGCAAATCAAGAAAGGCAAATTGAACATAAACAAGAAAATCAAACATTGTAAATTAAATAAAAAAACTTTAAAGAAGTACATAAGTTTTACCAATTTATGTACTTCTTTTTTCATACCTATTTTATAATTTATTCTACATTTCTTCTTCTAATTCTTCTAAACTATAATGTTTATCTTTTAAATATTGCAATTTTTCACTAGAATTCAATTCTGAAAGATTTTGTGTTTCATTTTGAGTAACTTTATTATTACTGTTTAAAAACAGACTTAAAAGAGCATTATTTAATTCGTAATCTATTTTATTATTAGTAATATCATAAGTGTTATTAATAAGCTTATTACCATCCCTATTATCATATATTTCATTTTTATTTGTAATATTAATTTGCTTGGTAAATCCTTTACTAGCCTTATCATTTCTTTTATATCTCTTTGAACTTCGTTCATTTGAAATAATTTTTCCGTTATATCCTTTGAGGCTGTTTGAGTTCGATTCATTGATATATCCATATCTGATTTTATTTTTTCTAACTTCTGTGTCAGTTGTTCCAAATAAACTTGTTTCTTTGCTTGTTCCTCCATCTTTGCATTCATTAATTGAACTATTGGTAATTGATTCATTTCTTTTAATTCCATAATATTCCTCCATTTTTTCTTTTAAATATTTTTCTTCGTGTAATTTATTATCTCTACATTTCATATTTTCAGGTGTTGTATATGTTATATATTTTCTTGTATCTTTCCAATTAACCTCATATCCTAGCTGGTTCATATAAAAAATAAAATCTTGTTTTGTAGTTGTAGTATTCATACAAAAATCTATTGCATTCATAAGTCTTGCTTTCCAACTCCTACCTTTTAGCATAACTTGTAGTTCATTATTTCGTATATCTGTATTTGCTTTTTTATTTATTGAGGTAATAGATAATTCATTTTCTAAACACAACTTATTTGAAAATTCTTTTATTACTTCTAAATCTTTTTTAGAAGTATGTATTTTCTTTCCATTAATTAAATTTACTGAATTAATAACTATATGATTATGGATATGTTCTTTATCTTTATGCGTAGCTATTACTATTTCATAGTTTTTAAATTGCTTGCAAAATTTTATTCCTAAATTATGAGCTTTTTCATAATCAATATTATCTTTAGGTGAAAAAGACTGAACTATATGTAGTCTTTCTCTTCCGTTTAATTTATTAAATTTTCTTTTAGTTAACATCATTTCTTCAAATGCACTATCTTTATTACAATTAATTGTAGATATAAGATTATTGTTTGTTTTATTTTCTTGCATAATATATTCTAGTGTTTTCTTCAATGAAGTTTTTGAGTTAACAAATTTAATGATTGCCATATATTAACCACCTCATTTTTTACATTGCTTAAATCAACAATTTTAATGCTACCTGAATTAGCTAATTTAGTTAATTGATTTAAATTATTTCCTATTCTTTTTAATTCCAATATGTAATTTTCTAATTCATTAATATGAATTATCTCAATTTTTCTTTTTAGAGCAGACTTAATCATATAATCTGTTATATTCATATTTGCATAATCGGCTTTTCTTAATATATTTTCTTTTTGCATATTAGTTAATCTAATACATATCATTTTATCTTTTTTCATTTATACCTCCTGTTTTTAATTAAGGGTGTGGGAATTCCCACTTATTTTTTTGCATAAAAAAAGCAAGTCTGACTTTGTATTACAAAGGCGAAACTTGCTTAATATAAAATATGTAATTTATAAATCCATTTCTTCATCATCTTCTTCCTCGATTTCTTCAATTTTGATTTCTTCATTATTTAAATCTTTTTCATTAGTAAATTGTTTTTCTGGAATAATTCCAAGTAAGTTATCTTTATATAAATTCATAACTTTCTCTAATTCATTTTCCTTAAACCTATTAAATACACTAGTATAAGTATTTAATGTTATAGATATATCAGTATGTCCCATTAATCTTTGTAAGACAACTGCATTTACTCCTGATTCTATACATCTTGTAGCAAATGTATGTCTTAATGTATGAGTTGAAATGCCATCTATTGACCAATTTAATTTATTCTTTAATATTCTTTTTAAATTACTATTACAAGTAGAATCTCCAATAAAATTTTCATTATCATTTAAAAATAAAAAATTATCTTTATTAAATTCAGATATTTCAAGTTGTTCTTTTAAAATATTAATTAAAAAATTAGGTATTGGTATACTTCTATTACCTGCATAAGTTTTAGTAGTATCTCCTAAAATGACTTCATCATTTTTTCCTGTAGTTAATGTTTTGTTTACAAAAATTAATTGTTTATCTATATCGATGTCATTCTTATTTAAAGCTAATACTTCTCCAATTCTTAATCCCATGTACATTTGAATCAAATAAACATTTTTCAATCTATCATTTTTAAGAGTTGTAGATAAAAGATAATCACTAAGTTCTTTTTCTTCAGTAATTGTTAAAGCTCTAACTTCTTTATCTTTTTTATTACTTGTTGGTTTTATAACATCGTACATAGGATTTTCATTAATATATTTATTTCTTAATGCATATTCATAGGCTTGATTAAATTGTTCATATAATTTCTTTATATATGAATTACTCAAATTTTTATTGTTATTTAAAAATTCTTGAATATCATCTGAAGTAATATCTTTTATATTAAGATTTCCAATATTACTTTGTTTAATTTTATTAATGGTATCTGTTATTCTTTTATATTGACCTTCTTTAATTTTATTTGCACTGTATTTTCTATCTCGAATTGATTCCATAATTTGAATAATAGGTATGCCTTTTTCTTTAATTAGATCAATATCTTTCATTTGTATTCTTAAGTCTAATAATTTTTCAGATACTTCTTGTTTAGTATTTCCATATACACTTTTTCTTATCCTTTGTCCTGCCAATGTTTTTGTAAATTGTCCTATCCATTGATTTCTGCTTTCCGAAAAATAGATAGTACCTTCTCCTTTATTTCTGTTCGACATTCTTTTCCTCCTCAAAATTACAATAAAATGAATCCCAATCTATATCTGAATAATCTCTTTGTTCAAAAATTCCTCTATTATTATATTTATATTTATTACTCTTATATTTATCTTTACAGTCTGTTTTTATAGGAGTATTATTATCTTCTTTAATACTTTCTTTAACTATAATTGGATAGGGTGGATGATTTACTTTTATAATTCTTTTTTCAATTTGTTTTGAATTATTTTTATATATCATTTCAACCGTTATCCAACCTTTTTTCTTTAAATCAGAAATAATATTAGAAACTTGAGTTTTTGATAAAGAAAAAAGCTCTGCAAAGTATGAATTTGTTGCAAAGCATCCTTCTTCTTTATCCAAAGCCTCTATTTGAGATAATAATATTTTTTCAGTTATAGTAAGATTCTTAACTTTTAAAATATCTGTTAATATTCTTATTTCTTTACATTTATTACTCATAACTTATCTTCTTTTAATGTATTCAGGTTCTCTTTTTTCTAATTTCCATAAAGCATAAGCAATAGCAGATATAGTTTTTGTTTTTCCAATATTAACAGATGGAAAATCTTTTCTTTTAAATAATTGATTTGCAAGATTTTCTCCCATTTTTAAATCTTTGGCAACATCTTTAACAGTCAGATTCTTCCAAGGGGACTCTAATTTGTCTAATGCATTTTTAATTAATTCTTGTTTTAATATTTCTTCCATTTCAACCTCCATTTAAGTAAAAAAATAGCAGATATTAAAACATTAATACCTGCACTCTATAATTTTATTTTAATATGGCTCATTTTTGTCACCTCCTAAAAAAATAAAAACAAAAAAAGCGATAATTATAAAATTACCACTTCTAATATTTATATTATTTTTGATATTTTGTAATGTTTTTAGTATTACATAAATATTTCATATTGTATATTATATACCACCTTTTTTCAAATTCAAGGGTCAGTTTTTTCTGCTCAAATTTCCTGCTCTATTTTTATGTTCTTTTTTTGCGGTATTACAATATACTAATCATTATACATTATAATTTACATTATTTCATAAATCAACGTAGTCTTTTTTTGCTAGTCTTTTTTGTATATCATTTTTTGTGTAGTATTTTTGTTTAACTTCATAATTTAAAATTTTTTATACTATAATAAAACCAATATTTTAATAATATTTATTTTTTACCTTGTGTAATTTCAACGCCTGGTATTTTTTGAGCATCTTTCCAAAATTCAATATATGTTTCATAGCTAAATCCTAACATTGTAAATCCTGCACCATCTTTTATTTTTGTAATATCTTCACATTGAATAAAGCGAGGATTTTCTACTTTATATTTTTCAAATAATTTGCATAGTTCTTTATCAATTAATTGAACATCTTCACAGAAATACTTTATAAAACCTAAATATATTGCTTCAATTATTGGACTCACTTGTTGTATACATCCGTATATTGGCACATTTTCAGGAAAACTGGAAATAAATTTTTTGTTTTTTTCATTCCAATCTTTATATGCCATTAAATGACTTTTTGTACACTTGATTTCGATTTTATTTAAATCTGTACTTATACTATTGAATACCATATTATAATGTACAGCAAAATTTCGTAATTTATAAACAAAAGCATATTCAGGATTTTCATCATAAAACTTATTCATAATATCTGTTACATATTCTTTACCCAAAATCATATATTCAGAAGTTTTTTGTATTTTATCTACAAAAGTTCTAAATGAAGCTAAATAATTAAATAATAATTTATTACATTTTAGAGTTTCTTTTTTTATAGTATTTGTATCAATGTGAGGTGAAATTTCTTTAAAAAATTTCATTGTATTAGAATAACCTTTAAAAAAATCTGTTGTGTTTTCTATCCATATTTCATGTAGTCCTTTTATAAAAGAATAGTAATTTAATTTTTGTATAATATTATTACACTGTTCTATAAAACTATATTCTACTTCATCAAGTATGTTTATTTCTTTATTTTTAAAATCACAAATATAATATTGCATATCATTCTTCTTTCTATATAAATTTTTTAGAATAATATCACAAAGTTGCTTAACTATCAATTTATTGACTTTATATTTTTATAAATTTTGTACATTCAAAAGACATTCAAGCAAATTAAAATCATTGATAAATCAATACATTTAACAATATATTTAGAGTCACCCCGACCAAAAAAAGAGACTTTTACAGTTTCTACAGAGTGTTGACAAAGTTAAAAAACTTTTGCCAATACTCTTTCTTTTTTGCTTTTTTAGTAGTAAGTCTGAATGGTAACCCGTAATCGTAAAAAAAATCACAAAAACTGTTGACGTTCTCCTAAGTTAAGTGGTATAATATAAAGCGTTAATGTTTATTTTCAGGAGGTGAAAAATAGTGCCAACAATTAATCAATTAGTAAGAAAAGGTAGAAAAACATCAGTTACAAAATCAACAGCTCCAGCTTTACAAAAGGGATTTAACTCAAAATTAAATAGACAAACAAATGCAAGATCACCACAAAAAAGAGGAGTATGTACAGTAGTTAAAACAGTTACACCTAAAAAACCAAACTCAGCTTTAAGAAAAGTTGCAAGGGTTAGACTATCAAATGGATATGAAGTAACATCATATATTCCAGGTATAGGACATAACTTACAAGAACACAGTGTTGTTTTAATAAGAGGTGGAAGGGTAAAAGATATCCCAGGTGTTAGATACCACATCATCAGAGGCACATTAGATACAGCAGGTGTTAAAGATAGAATGCAAGCTAGATCTAAGTATGGTGCAAAACGTCCTAAAAAATAGGCGTCTTTGATTAAAAAGAGAGATTAAGTGTTAATGAAGATATGTAATAAAATTTATATAGATAGAGTTAGCACTGACTGAAGTAGAAACTTCAGAGTAACTTTGATATTTTTCAAGTAAAATATCTATTATTTAAATAAAAAGGAGTGAAGAAAAGTGCCAAGAAGAGGATATATAGCAAAAAGAGATGTTTTACCAGATCCAATATATAATAGTAAAATAGTTACAAAATTAATAAACAACATTATGTTAGATGGTAAAAAAACAGTTGCTCAAAAAATAGTTTATGATGCATTTAATATAGTTAAAGAAAAAGAAAATAAAGATGCATTAGAAATTTTTGAAACAGCTCTTAACAATATAATGCCTGTCCTTGAAGTTAAAGCAAGAAGAGTAGGTGGAGCAACATACCAAGTTCCTATCGAAATAAGACAAGAAAGAAGACAAACTTTAGGACTAAGATGGTTAGTTAACTATGCTAGAAACAGACATGAAAAAACAATGGCTGAAAAATTAGCTGGTGAATTAATTGATGCTGTTAACATGACAGGTGGAGCAGTTAAGAAAAAAGAAGAAACACATAGAATGGCAGAAGCTAATAAGGCTTTCGCACATTACAAATGGTAAAAATCGAATGAAATCGGGCATCTTACGGCGTCAAACTTCATAAAATTTTTATCGACATACTTTTTTGTATAGTCTCAAAAAATTTTATTCGTTTTCCTTGTAATATACCCAATTTGCTTCGATTTATCAAAAGTAAGTTATGCTAAAAACAAGAAAATTTTTGCGACATACAT
>OLNZ01000065.1_pt1 | contig 116261 bp, 104 predicted proteins | sample 1672981 | NCBI WGS metagenome assembly OLNZ01 (sample SAMEA3136743, study PRJEB25190) | human gut metagenome | biome: human gut; feature: human-associated habitat; material: faeces | place: Austria | collected 2013 | reverse complement strand
AGATGTATTAGGAGATTATATAGGATCAGAATTAACAGCAGATGAAAGCACAATGCCAGAATGGAATAAGAGAGCAATAGAAGAATTAACATCATATAATGGAACAAATTTATTTACAACAGAAAATGATGGCAAGAAGGAAAAGACATTAAGAGATGGAAAATATACAATATATACAACAAATACATTTAATAATCCAAATGAAGAAATAGTAACAATAGGACAAACAAAGAGTATAGCATATAAGGTAAGCAGATTATTAGCAGTAAATACAGACACAATGAAATATACAAATGATGTAGAAATATTACAATATTCAGGATATAGCCAAAACAAAGATAGAACAGAAGAAAATACATATAACAGAGTAAAAGATACAACACCAGGAAATTTAGTGCCAGGAGGAGCAATGGAAGATGACGAAGATTCAGTAAGAACAACAATAACTCCACCAACAGGTACAATAATATCAAGATGGTTATATGTAACAACAGTAGCAGCAGGATTAATCTTAGTTGGAGCAACAATAATATTTATCAGAAAAAGAGTATTAGTAAAATAATAAAAACGAAAAATAGCAAGTTTAACTTGCTATTTTTTGTAATATGGATTAAAATTACTATGAAGAATTTTGCGAAAAGTATTATATATATTTTTCAAATTTGGAAGGATTAAAGATGAGAATAAGAACAGGAACAGATATTATAGAGATAAGCAGAGTAAAAGAAAGTATAGAAAGTACAAATAAAAAATTTTGTGAAAGAGTATATACAGAAAAAGAAAGAGAATATTGTGAAAGCAAAAAGATGCAAAAATATCAACATTATGCAGCTAGATTTTCTGCTAAAGAAGCTGTTTTTAAAGCAGTATCAGATGAATTAGAGAATAAATTTCAAATTAATTGGAAAGATATAGAAATATTAAATGATGAAAAAGGTAGGCCATATGTTAATATTTTAAATAATAAGATACAAAATATAGAAGATATAGATATTAGCTTATCACATTGTAAAGAATATGCAATTGCTAATGTAGTTGTAATATTCAAATAAGTTATAGTAAAGGAAGAAAAAAGATGGAGTTTTTTGATTCACATTCACATTATAATGATGAAAAGTTTGATGAAGATAGAGAAGAGATAATAGAACAAACATATAATGATGGAATAACAAAATTTGTATGTGCAGGATATAATATTCCATCATCAAAATTTTCATTAGAATTAGCACAAAAGTATAATTATATATATTCAATAGTAGGAATTTCACCAAATGATATTCCACAAACTGAAGAAGAATTGTGGAAAAGTATAGAAGAAATTTCAAGTATTGCAGTTGAAAATAGAAATAATAAAATAGTTGCAATAGGAGAAATAGGATTAGATTATTATTGGAATACTGAAAATAAAGACTTGCAAAAACAAGCTTTTATAAAACAAATAGAATTGGCTAATAAATTAGAATTACCAATAGTAATCCATTCAAGAGATGCATTTATAGATACAATTGATATTATAAAAAATCATAAAGTAAATAAAACTGGAGTATTTCATTGTTGCCAACAAAATCAAGAATTAGTAAAACAAGCATTACAACTTGGATATTATATATCATTTGCAGGACCAATCACATTTAAAAATTCAAAGAATGCTCCAGCAATAATTGATATGGTTCCTCTTGATAAGATGTTAATAGAAACAGATAGCCCATATTTATCACCAGAACCACATAGAGGACAGAGAAATGATTGCAGAAATGTTAAATATGTTGCTCAAAAAATTGCAGATTTAAAAGGAATCTCACTAGAAGAAATTGCAAAACAAACTTATGAAAATGCTATGAAAATTTTTGAAATAGAGAAATAAGGTTTATAGGCAAATCCAGAAAAACCTAAATACTATAATATAGGAAAAAATATGTATAACAATTGGGAAGAATTAGAAGAAGTAGTAAAACAATGTAGAAAATGTAGGCTATGTGAAAATAGAAAAAATGTAGTATTTGGAGTGGGAAATAGAGAAGCAGATATAATGTTTATAGGTGAAGGTCCTGGGGCAGATGAAGATGCACAAGGTGAACCATTTGTAGGAAAAGCAGGAAAGCTTATGAACATGGCATTTGATATGTTAGGAATAAAAAGAGAAGAAGTATATATTGCTAATATAGTAAAATGTAGGCCACCAAATAATAGAAATCCACAAGATGACGAGGCAGAAAATTGTTTAGATTATTTAAGAAATCAAGTAATCTTAGTAAAACCAAAAATAATTGTTTTATTAGGTAGTGTTGCATTAAAAAACATATTAGGAAAAGAATATGGAATAACAGCTAGTAGAGGAAAATGGTTAGAAAGAAAAGGAATACTTTATATGCCAACATGGCATCCTGCAGCATTATTGAGAGATGAAAATAAAAAAATAGATTTTATTAAAGACTTAAAACAAGTTATAAAAAGATATAATGAAATATGCCAATAGATTGAATAAAAGGTCAGGTATATTGACTGAAATAGTATAAAAATATAAAATATTTATACGAAATTAGTTGAATGGAGTTACTTATAATGGAAGAAATAAAATCAAAAGCAAATTATTGTTTAAATTGTGTGACAAAACCTTGTTCTAATAAAGGTTGTCCATTAAATAATAATATACCAGGATTTATAAAAGCAATAAAAGAAGAAAATTATAAACAAGCATATGAGATATTGTCAGAAACAACAGTACTAGAATCTGTATGTGGAAGGATATGTCCACATACTAAGCAATGTCAGGGCTCATGTGTAAGAGGAATAAAAGGACAACCTGTTAGTATTGGAGAACTAGAAGCATTTGTAGGAGATGTTGCAATAAAAGAAGGATATAAATTTGCAGAAATAAATAATGAAAATAAAAATAAAAAAATTGCAATTGTTGGTGGAGGTCCTGCTGGTTTAACAGCATCTGCATTCTTATTAAAAAAAGGATATTCTGTTACTATATTCGAAAAATATGATTATCTTGGAGGATTACTTGTTCATGGAATTCCAGAGTTTAGACTTCCAAAGAAGATTGTAAAAAATACAATTCAGAAAATACTAAATTTAGGATTACAAGTAGAATATAATAAAGAGCTTGGAAAGAATTTTACATTACAGGAGCTTGAAGATAAATTTGATGCAGTATTCTTAGCTTATGGTGCTAATATAACTACTAAGATGGGAGTAGACGGAGAGAATTTACAAGGAGTATTTGGAGGAAATCAACTTTTAGAAAAAAAGTTACATCCAAATTATCAAGGAAAAAAAGTTGCTGTAATAGGTGGCGGAAATGTAGCAATGGATTGTGCTAGAACAATAAAAAGATTAGGTGCAGAAGAAGTAGATGTTATATATAGAAGAGCAGAAGAACAAATGCCAGCAGAAGCAAAAGAAATAGAAGAGGCTAAACAAGAGGGAATAAAGTTTTTATTTCAGAATAATATTGTAAAAATTGTAGGAAATCAAAAAGTAGAAAAATTAGAATTAATTAAAACAGAATTAGTGCAAAAAGAAGGAGAAAAAAGAAAAGTTCCTATTAATATAGAAAATTCAAATTATTTAATTGATATAGACTATGTAATAATGGCATTAGGATCAATGCCTGAACAGTTTACAAACGATTTAGAACTCGATTTAGACAAGTATGGCTATATTATAGTGAATGAAAAAAATAGAACCTCAAAAGCTAAAATTTTCGCTGGAGGAGATATTGCTGGATGTAAAGGAACTGTTGCATGGGCTGCTAGGTCTGGAAGAGATGCGGCAAATTCAATAGATGAATATTTAAAAAATATATAAAAAATAAAGGACTAGAGTATTCTAGTCCTTTTCAAAAAAGATAGGGATATCTTTTTTGTGTAGAAAATTGATTATCTTTAGTATAATATCATATGTAAAACTTCATCTTTTGTGAAGTCATATGTAACTTAAAAATCATATGTATTTAAGTAATACTTTTGTAAATTAATATTCTTTGGTACTTTTATCTTTGGTATTTTAAAAATCTTTAGTAAAAGTTAAAAAATTTATCTTTTGTTTTTTGAATTTCTTTTGCGTATTAAAATCTTTTGTTAATTATGTATTTTATCTCCTGTTACGAAGTTAATGAATGCTCTAAACCAAGAACCAACTTTTGTAGGTTTTTTGATTGTTAGAGCTGTTTCAATGCCACCATTTTCAAGCACGTTAGATTTATGTTCTAGTTGTGACATTTTTTCAGTATAATAGTCATCAAAGAAAGTATAATCATCAGTTCTTCCGATTAAATTTCCATAATGATCTAATTTTTTTCTGTAATTATCAAGTTCTTCTAAATTAGAAATATTTTTAAAAGCTTTATCAAAATAACCTTTTATAAGACTATCTTGAGCTTTTAAATATGTATCTGTAATTTTCTTTTTTAAAGTATCTTGTTTAGCTACTATTTTATCAACTTTATTACATCTCTCATCATAAGAATAAAATTTATTATTTAATCTTAAAATTTCTTCTTCAAGTTCTAAAATTTGATCACAACATAATTCAATTTCAGTAAATGTTTTACTTGAAGTAAGTTGGATAAAATAGTTTTTGAATTTATCATTACTTGTAAAAGTACTATCAAATAATATTTCATCACCAGTAAAGTAAGTTAATTGTTCAATCAAATTACATTCTAGTGGATAATATGATGGACTAATTGTTTCAAATGAAATTCCAAAATATTTTACAGCTTCTTTTTGGATTCCAATTACTTTTGATGTTAAGTATTGTACTGCTGCTTCATTTAACCCCATGCCTGTAATTTTTAATGTATCAAAATTACATAAGCCCATACGAATTAAATTATTTCGTTTATCTTTAATTTCTTGAATATAATGTATACATTCATGAATTGCAAATTCTTCTAAATCTTCAATAGCAACTCTTTCATTAAAATAAATAGATGTATTTTTATAAAAGTAATTTGCTTCAGCCATACCTTCAGGCATTTCAGCACGATACATTGTTAATCTAGCAAGTTTCGCAAATAAATCTGATTCATTAAAACAAAGTTCTGGAAATGTTTCACAAAGCTTTGTTGCGATATTGTGAGCTATTCTATTAACTGTCATTGTATCTAATATGTCGACTACTTTTATTCCATCTTTTCTTAAGTCAGATTCAACGCTCATTGTATCCTCCAGTTCTTTATTTTGACATTTGTATAATAAATTCGTCAAATTAATTATACAATATTTTATATAAAAAGTGTATTACAATAATATTAAATTTATATTACAGAAATATTACAAAAGCTGAGTATAAAAATACTCAGCTTATATTAGTCTTGTTCAACTTCTTTAAAAATATCATCTTCAAAAAATTCTGTTATAGTAATTCCAAATCCTTCACAAATATGAAGTAATGTATCTAATTTTATTAATTCAGTTCTTTTACTCATAAATGCTGCAAGTGTAGATATTGGAACACCAGAAGCTTTAAATAATGCCCATAGACTCATTCCATTCTTCTTTTGATAAAATTTAATTCTTTCTCTAACTGCGTCTGATAAATACATTCTAATCACCTCTTAATTTAATATGATTGAGTATAGCAGTAATTTTGACAGAATTAGTCTATCCAAATAGACTAAAATGATACAAATTTCTTAAAATTATTGACTTTAAATATGTAATGAGATATTATATAAATAGTTTTAACAAAAGTAGAGGAGAGTACTATGGAAAAAGATTCAAGAAAAAATCAAAAAATTCATAAAAATGTAGGATTATTTAAAAGCACAATAGAAAGAAAAACAAGAATAAAAATTAGAGAAAAAGAGAATAGATTAGGAAGATCATTAACAAGAGAAGAAAAAGCAAAATTAAGACATAAAGTTACACATGATTTCCAAACACAGTTAGCTGTTAGAATTGGAGCAGTATCTTTAATTGGACTTACATTTTTTTCAGCAGGTAAGATGTTAAATGAAGGTTCAGGAAGAATAGAAGGAGTATCTCAAGAAAATGATAATTCTGTAACAATTCAAGCTAATAACTTTAGAGAAGGTCTTAAAGTTGTAGGATTAGGTGATGAAGGAATATTGATTGTACAAGATGAAAATGGACAAGATGTTCAAATTACAAATGAAAATGTAAAAAGTATAAAAGAGCAAAATGATTTAATGGCACAAAGAGAAGCAGAAAGAAATAAAATAAAAGAAGATATAAAAAGTATAGGTTCTGAGAAAGATACTTTAGAATATATGAAAAAATTTTATAAAGAACAATATGCAAAAACTAACGGAAAAGAACTTCCAGGAAATATTACAATTGAATTTTTTAATAGAGATCTTAATCCAACTACAATAGAAGAAATAGTAGTAAAAGATGCTAGAGGAGAAGTAGTGGATTCATGGAAGGATTCAGTAGAATCAAAAGATGGAAGTACATTAAGTACAATTGGTGGTTCATTAATGCAAATTGAACAATTAAGAAAATATTATAGAGATAGTTCACCAGATAGTTATTTGTCAAGAAAAGGTGGAGAAAAAGACCAACTTGCAGAATTTCTAATAAAGGCATCAGGGTTAGAAGAACAACAAAATCAAAAATCAGAAGGTATGGAACCTGGGGAATAATAAAGAAATAAGACTTCATTTTGAAGTCTTATTTTTGTGATAATAAAATTAATCCTTTTTTTATTAAATCTTCAATAGATAAATTATCAATATCAAGATGTTCAAAAGCTTTTTCAATATCTTTTTTAGAATATCCTAAAACCATTAAACCAGAAATAGCTTCATTAATATTTTCATTATTATCTTTAAGTCTTTTAGAAGAATCTTTAAGTTTTTCTTCAAGTTGTTCTTCTTTTAGTTTATCTTTTAATTCAAGAATAATTCTTTGAGCAGATTTATTTCCTATTCCAGGAACTTTTGTAAGAACTTTTACATCATTTGAAATTACTGCAATTGCAAAATCAGAAGGTTCTATACAAGAAAGCATTACTAATGCACTTTTTGCTCCAACACCACTAACAGAAATAAGTAATTCAAACATTTTTAATTCTTCTTGAGTTTTAAAACCAAATATACTTATATCATCTTCTCTAACTTTTACATATGTAAATACTTTTATGATATTATGTAATTCTCCAATTGAATCAATATTATTTTGTGACATAAAAATTTTATAACCTAAGCCATTAATATCTATAACAATATATCCACTTGATTTCATCTCAAGTAATCCTTTTATATATGCAAACATAATTATATTTTCCTTTCATGTGAATTTATAGTAGGATTATATATCAAAATAAAAATAAAAGCAACAAGTCTACCTAATTCAGGTAGACTTGTTACTTCAGGTCAGAAAGTGCTGGTCAAAATATCTTTCATGCCGAGCATGGTTCCCTTAATGAGAATCTGGCGATCATGAGACCAATTAGGCGTCAAAATGGCCTCTTCATTTACAGGGAAGCCCGCAGTCCGAAGAATTTTGAGCATATCATGAGGTCCGGTACCACCATATCCTGCAGTTGCACAGAAGATGCGAAGTTCGAAAGGAAAGCCATCATATCTTCCACTGATAATAAGAGGATAGTCATCTTCCTTCATATTGTCAGGGTTTGGGAGACCTTCTCCCAAATTGTATTTGATGGTGTATCCATTAGGAGTAAAATGACCAGAGCGAAGAACATTGATTGCGATGTCACGAGCCATGTAGCTAGTGGCGGTAATAATGTTCATACTATCACACTTCATAAATAATAACCCTCCAAGAGTATTGGCGAAACATTATAATGTTTCTGAATGAAATTGCGTACATTTATAGTATATCATAATTAACATAAATTGTAAAGAAAAAATACACAAAAAAATGTTCGAAAAAGAGATTGACTTTTTTTGTTTATAGTTTTATAATTTACAAAGATTATATGAGAAAAGGAAAATAAAAAATGAATGAAAAAGAACCATTAGCATTTAGAATGAGACCAAAAACATTAGAAGAATATGTTGGCCAAGAACATGTAATAGGTCCGGGAAAATTATTATATAGAACAATAAAAGCAGATAGATTATCAAGTATCATATTATTTGGACCTCCGGGTTGTGGAAAAACATCATTAGCAAAAGTAATAAGTGAAACAACTAAATATAAATTTTATAAAATAAATGCAGTAACAGCAGGAGTATCAGATATAAAAAGAGTTGTAGAAGAAACAAGAAATTATATGATGAATCCAACTGGAAAAAGTATTTTGTTTATAGATGAAATTCATAGATTTAATAAATTACAACAAGATGCACTTTTGCCATATGTAGAAAATGGAACAATAATATTAATAGGAGCAACAACGGAAAACCCATATTTTGAAGTAAATAAAGCTTTAATTTCAAGATCTATGGTAATAAAACTTAATCCATTAACAGAAGAAGATATTTACAAAATTTTAAAAAATGCACTTGAAAGAAAAGATGGACTTGGAGAATATTCTATAAAAATAGAAGACAGTACATTAAGAAAAATAGCAGACATATCAAATGGAGATGTAAGAACAGCATTAAATGGTTTAGAAATAGCAGTATTAACAACAAGTATGAGTTCAGACGGATATATACATATAACAGATGAGGTTATCAAAAATAGTATTCAAAACAGAAAAGCAATTTTTGATAAAAATGGAGATACACATTATGATAATATAAGTGCATTTATAAAATCAATGAGAGGATCTGACCCAGATGCAACATTATTATATTTAGCAAGAGCACTAAATGGAGGAGAAGATCCAGTATTTTTAGCAAGAAGAATAGTAATTTGTGCATCAGAAGATGTTGGACTAGCTGACCCACAAGCACTTGTTATTGCAACATCTGCAATGCAAGCTGTTAATATGATAGGAATGCCAGAAGCTAGAATAATACTTGCAGAAGCAGCTGTATATGTTGCAAATTGTAAAAAGTCAAATGCAACATATTTAGGAATTAACAAAGCATTAGAAGATGTTGCAAACTCAGACACTGGTGAAATACCAATGCACATTAGAAATGCACCAATAGAAAAAATGAGAGAATTAGGATATAATGAAGGATATTTATATCCACATGATTACCCAGGCCATTGGGTTGAACAACAATATTTACCAGATAAAATGGTAGGGACAAAATATTATATTAAAGATGAAAATATTAAATAAAATAATAAAATTTGGAAAAGATAGAAAAAAGAAAAATTTTCTATCTTTTATTTTGCATAGGTGAGATAAAAATAGAAATTTTTAATAAGAATTTTAGGGATAAAAATATGAATGAAAAAAATTTTAATATAAAAATTGCTGTTATTGGAGGCTTAGCAGGTATTATATGTGGCTTATTTGGAACTGGTGGTGGAATGATACTTGTTCCGGCATTTATTTATATGTTAGACATTGAACCAAAAAAAGCAAGAGCAACATCACTTTGTTGTATGTTAGCAATGGTAATTGCAAGTAGTTTTTTCTACTATAAAAATAATTATATAAATTGGAATTCAGGATTATTATGTGCAATAGGAGGAATATTTGGAGGATATATAGGTGCAATAATATTAAAAAAAGTACCAGATTATATTTTAAAAATTTTGTTTACAATTTTTATTTTATATTATGCATATAGAATGTTATTTGTTTTGTAAAATTGGAGGAAAGATATGTTACAAATATTAATTGGTGGTTTATCTGGAATATTTAGTGGAATAGGAATGGGTGGAGGTACAATTTTAATATTTTTACTCACAACATTTGCAGGATTAGAACAGCATATTGCACAAGCAACAAATCTTATATATTTTATTCCAACAGCAATTTCAGCAATTATAGTAAATTATAGAAATAAAAATATTAATGCAAAATTGGCAATTTATGTTTCACTTTGTGGAATTATAGGTGCTATAATTGGTTCAATTATTTCAGTAAATATTGAAGTTGGAATATTAAGAAAATTATTTGGAATATTCTTGATTTTTATTGCAATTCATGAGATTTATACATTATGGAAAGAAGCAAAAAAAACGAAATTCAGCAAGCTCAAATAGATACATTAAAATATGAAAATACTTAAAAATAGAAAAGGCATGCCTTGACACTTAGAGTCAAATTTGTTATAACAATAAGAGTATTATTAATGAGAAAAGGAGCGTGCTAAATGAAACTACTAATAACAGAAAAGCCATCTGTAGCAATGGAATTTGCCAAAGCATTAAAGATAAATATGAACAGAAAAGATGGATACATAGAATCAGATGGTTGGATAATAACATGGTGTGTAGGTCATTTAGTAACAATGAGTTATCCAGAAGTATATGATGAAAAACTAAAGTTTTGGAGATTAGATACATTACCATTTATTCCAACAGAATGGAAATATGAAATAATACCAAATGTACAAAAGCAATTTAATATAGTACAAAGATTATTACAAAGAGAAGATGTAGAAGAAATATATAATGCAGGTGACTCTGGAAGAGAAGGAGAATATATACAAAGATTAGTATATATGATGGCAAAACCAAATCCAAAAGCACAAATAAAAAGAGTATGGATAGATTCACAAACAGAAGAAGAAATAAAAAGAGGAATAAGAGAAGCAAAAAATCAAAGTGAATATGATAGTTTAGCAGACTCTGCATATTTAAGAGCAAAAGAAGATTATTTAATAGGAATAAATTTCTCAAGACTATTAACAATAATATATGGAAGAAGAGTAGCATCAAAAATAAATGAAGAAAAAATATCAATTTCAGTAGGAAGAGTAATGACATGTGTATTAGGAATGATAGTATCAAGAGAAAGAGAAATAAGAAACTTTGTAAAAACAAAATATTATAAAATAATAGGTGAATTTGGAAATACAGATGGATCATTTAAAGCAGAATGGAGAGTAAATGAAAAATCAAAGCTATTTGAATCTCCAAAATTATATAATGATAGTGGATTTAAAAAGGAAAATGAAGCAAAAGAATTTATTGCAAGTTTAGCAGGAAAAAAAGCAATAATATCAGAACTAAAGAAATCAAAACAAAAAGAAAATGCACCACTATTATTTAATTTAGCAGAAATTCAAAATGAATGTACAAAAAGATTCAAAATAAAACCAGATGAAACATTAGATGTGATTCAAAATTTATATGAGAAAAAATTAGTTACATATCCAAGAACAGATGCTAGAGTTTTATCAACAGCAGTTGCAAAAGAAATATCAAAAAATTTGAATGGATTAATGAGAGGATATAAAGACGAAGAAGTACAAAATTTATTAAAAAAAATGGTAGATGAAAAATATTCAACAAATTTAGTAAAAACCAAATATGTAAATGATAGCAAAATAACAGACCACTATGCAATAATTCCAACAGGACAAGGATATGAAAATTATGAAAAGTTGCCAGAATTGCATAAAAAGGTGTATAATACTATTGTAAAAAGATTTATTGCAATATTTTATCCACCAGCAGAATATAATAAAGTAAATGTTGTAGTTGACGTAGAAAACGAAACATTTATAGCAAGTGGAAAAGTTTGCATATCACAAGGATATTTAGAAGTTTTAAGACCTCAAAATAAGGCAAAGAAATCCACATCAAATGCACAAAATGTGGAAAACAATAGTGAAAGTTCAAAAGAAAGCGAAGATGGAATTGAAAATAATTTAGAAGTATTTAAAAGTTTAAAAAAAGGACAAGAAATACTTGTAAATAATTATGAAATAAAAGAAGCAGAAACAACACCACCTTCAAGATATAATTCAGGTTCATTAATTCTAGCAATGGAAAATGCAGGAAAGCTAATTGAAGATGAAGAATTAAGAGAACAAATAAAAGGTGCAGGAATTGGGACATCTGCAACAAGAGGAGAAATAATAAAAAAATTAGAAAAGATAAAATATATTGATATAAATTCAAAAACACAAATAGTAACTCCAACACAAAAAGGTGAAGCAATATATGATGTTGTGAATTTTTCTATGCCAGATATGTTAAATGCAAAACTTACAGCAAGTTGGGAAAAAGGTTTAGATTTAGTTGCTAAAAAAGAAATAAAGCCAGATGAATTTATGACAAAATTAGTAAATTATATCAATTCAAAATTTAATAAATTAATTGTAAAAACATAAAAAACGATCATATTTGTACTTTAAGGAAGGAATGAAAAGAAAATGAATACAATATTAGGAGAATTAGGTAAAAATCCTAAATTTTGTGAGTACATAAAAACAATAGAAAGTAAAAAAAGCCCGATAGCCATATCGGGCTTAACAGACGTTGGAATGACACAAATGATATCTGCAACAAGAGAATTTGCAAAAAGACCAATCTTAGTAATAACATATAATGAAATTCAAGCACAAAAAATATTGAAAGATATAAAATATTTTACAGATAAAGTATATTATTTACCAAAAAAAGAAATAGTAACATATGATTATGTTGCAGAAAGCAAAGACTTACCATATGAAAGAATTGAAACATTAAATAAAATGCAAGAAATGAGAACAGGAGTAGTAATAACAACAATAGAAGCAGTTCTTCAAAAAATGATAAGTAAAAAAGCATTATATAAAAACACACTAAATTTTAAAGTTGGAGATTCAGAAAATCTTGAAACAATAAAACAAAAACTAGTAGAATTAGGATATGTAAGATGTGACTTAATAGAAGGAAGAGGACAATTTAGTGTTAGAGGTGGAATAGTTGATATTTCAGTTAACGAAAAAGAAGGAGTTAGACTTGAATTTTGGGGAGATGAAATAGACTCAATTAGATATTTTAATGTAGTAAGTCAACGTTCAACAGAAAATATTGATAAAATAACAATATATCCAGCACATGAATATATATTAGAATCAAATATAGAAGATGTAATAACAAATATAAGAAACACAATTTATTCAGAAAAATTACAAGAAACAATTGAACAAGATATAGAATTAATAAAAGCAGGCAATTATATAAGTAAAATTGATAGATATCTTAATTCATTTTATACAGAACAAGATACAATATTAGATTATATAACAGACAAATATTTAGTATTTTTAGATGAGCAATCAAAAATAGAGCAAAGAACAATAAATGTAAACAAAGATAGTCAAAATATAATTCAATTATTAATAGACAAAGAAAAAATTGTACCTGAAGCATTAAAAAATATTTGTAATTTTAATCAATTTGAAGATAAATTAAACGGAAAGCAAATAATTTATATAGAAAAATTAGATAATGAAGTAAAAATACAAGCAGAAAAATATAAATGGATATATAAAGAAAGAAATTTTTCAAAAAGTGAAATTGAAATATTATTTAAAGAATTATTAAAAGCACAAGAAGAGAAAAAAAGAATATATATTTTAGCTGAAACGAAAGAAAAGGCAAAAAAGATATGTTCATTACTAAATGAAAAAGAGATAATAAACAAATATGAAGAAAACTTAAATCAAACAATAATAGTAAAAAATACAGAAAGCCTTGTAACAGTTAGTGTAGGAAAATTATCATCAGGATTTGAATGTTTTGATACAAATCAATTAGTAATAACATCACAAGAACTAATTGAAGGAGAAAAAAGAAAAACATATAAATCATCAGCATTTAAAGAAGGAGAAAAAGTAGTATATGCAGATTTAAAAATAGGAGATTATGTAGTTCATAAAAATTATGGAATAGGAATTTTTATAGGTGTAAATACTATTACTGCAGATGGAACAACAAAAGATTATATAAAACTTAAATATTATGGTGATGATGTATTATATGTTCCAACAAACCAATTAGATAGTGTAAGAAAATATGTTGGTGGAGATGAAGGCGGATTAAAAGTAAATAAACTTGGAACAAAAGAATGGTTAAATACTAAAGCAAAAGTAAAGAAAAATTTAAGACAAGTTGCAAAAGAATTAATAGAATTATATGCAAAAAGAGAAAAATCAAAAGGTTATGCTTTTCCAGCAGATACACCATGGCAAACTCAATTTGAAGATAGTTTCCCATATCAAGAAACAGATGATCAATTGCGTTGTATTGATGAAGTAAAAAAAGACATGGAAAATTCAAAACCAATGGATAGACTACTATGTGGAGATGTTGGATATGGAAAAACAGAAGTTGCAATTAGAGCAGCATTTAAAGCAGTAATGGGAGGAAAGCAGGTTGCATATTTAGCTCCAACAACAGTATTAGCTGAACAACAATATAAAGAATTTAAAGAAAGAATGACTAATTTTGGCATTAGAGTAGAAGTATTAAATAGATTTAAAACAAAAAAACAACAAACAGAAATTATTAATAAATTAAAATTAGGAGAAGTTGACATTGTAGTAGGAACACATAGAATATTAAGCAAAGATGTTGAATTTAAAGATTTAGGATTATTAATAATAGATGAGGAACACAGATTTGGAGTAAAAGATAAAGAAAAAATAAAACAATATAAAGCAACAATAGATGTATTAACAATGACTGCAACACCAATCCCAAGAACACTTCATATGTCAATTGTTGGTGTAAGAGATATGTCTGTAATATATGAGCCACCATATAACAGAAAGCCTGTTCAAACATATGTATTAGAATATGATCAAGAAGTTATAAAAGAAGCTATAACAAGAGAACTAGAAAGAAATGGTCAAGTATTTTATCTATTTAATAATGTGGAAAGAATAATTCAAAAAGCAGATGAAATATCAAATCTTGTACCAGAAGCAAAAGTTGTATATGCACATGGACAAATGACAGGACATGAAATTGAGAATATAATGGAAGAATTTATCGAAGGAAAGACAAATGTATTAGTATGTACAACAATATTAGAATCTGGAATAGATATTCCAAATGCAAATACAATAATTGTTGAAAATGCAGACAGAATGGGATTAGCACAATTATACCAAATAAGGGGAAGAGTAGGAAGATCTGATAGACAGGGATATGCTTATATCACATATAAAAGAGATAAATTATTATCAGAAATTGCAGATAAGAGATTAAAAGCAATAAAAGAATTTACAGAATTTGGTTCAGGATTTAAAATTGCAATGAGAGACTTAGAAATAAGAGGGGCAGGAAGTCTACTTGGAGAAATACAAAGTGGACATCTAGAACAAGTTGGATATGATACATATTGTAACTTATTAGATGAAGTAGTAAAAGAAATGCAAGGTGAAGAAGTAAAACCAGAAATAGATGTTCAAATAGATTTAGATGCGACATGTTATATTCCAGATGAATATATATCAGATTCAAGTCAAAAAATTGAAATATATCAAGATATTGCATTATGTAAAAATGAAGAAGATATACAAAATGTAATTGATGAAATGATTGATAGATTTGGAAATATGCCAAGTGAAATAGAAAATTTAATTGAAATTGCAAGAATAAAAATATTATGTAAGAAGCTTAATATAAGTAAAGTTCAAGGAAAACGTAGTTTTGCAGTATTTTCATTTGAATTAGGCGAATTTAATATAGATGTAAATGAATTAGCAAAAAATTATAGAAATAGAATAAAATTTTCACAAGGTTTAAAACCACAAATTACATATGTTCTACAAAATGCAACAGGAATGAAGATGCTAAAAGAAGTAGAAGAATTTTTGAAAACAATAGATGATTTTAGAATAAAAGAAAATAAATAATTTTTTTAGAAAGGAGAAGAAATGCAAACAATAACAAGTAAAGATAATGAATTAATAAAACATATTAGAAAATTAAAAGACAAAAAATATCGTGATGAAAGTAACGAATATGTTGTTGAAGGTGTAAAACTTGTTGAAGAAGCGGTAAAAGAAAATGCAAAAATAAAACAAATAATTGTATGTGAAGATACAACAAGAACATATGAAATTCCAACACATATAATGCTTGAAATTGCAAAATATGAATGTATATCTGTTTCGGATAAAATTTTTAATATAATAACACAGGTTACAAATCCACAAGGAATAATGGCTATAATAGAAAAAAATGCACAAAATGCAAAAATAGATTATACACAAGATATAATAGTTGTATTAGATGATGTACAAGATCCAGGAAATTTAGGAACAATTTTAAGAACAGTTGATAGTATTGGATTAAATCAAATTATAGTGTCAAAAGGAACTGCAGATGCTTTTAATTCTAAAGTTGTTCGTTCAACAATGGGAGCTATATTTAGAATAAAAATAATAGAAGTTGAAAATCTAGCACAGGCAATAAAAGAAATGAGAAAACATCATTTTAAATTAATGGTAACATCTTTACAAACAAAAAATAGTATTTATGATATAGATTTTTATAAAAAGATTATAGTTATTGGAAATGAAGCAAATGGAGTTTCAAAAGAAATTCAAGATATGGCAGATGAAAAAGCAAAAATTCCAATGTTGGGTAGAACTGAGAGCCTTAATGCATCTGTTGCAGCAGGAGTTGTTATGTATGAATATGTAAGACAAAAATTGAGTAAATAAAAGTTTAATATATATTGTATTTTAGTAGTTTTTAAGATATAATTACTCCAATCCTTTTATAGAGGAAATCTAGGAAAGGAGGAATTCATATCATGACGTCTTATGACTTAATTTGGTTATTAATACAAGAAATATTAAAAGATAATTCAAGTGAAAATAATCAAAAAAACAATGAAAAATAGATTACAAAGTCTATTTTGGAGCAGTCTGATCAGCTGCTCTTTTTATATACTAGGAAAGTTCTCTGAACTTCCTAGTATATAAAAACTACAAACGCTAGCCCTTTGAGATTTTCTTCTTTTAGTCGAAAACTCAAATCGGGCGAGAACAAAGGGCGACTACATCGCTTTGTTCTATACTATATGATTTTTTAAGGAAAATATTTATTAGAAGTTTAGAAAATAAAAAAAGAGATATGTGATCAGCATATCTCATTCATATCATGATTCTCGTATGACTAACAATGTCACTCGAGTTGTTAAATATAGTATACTACTTTTTCTAGTATATGTCAAACTTTTTTTGTTATTCAGAAAATATTTTTATAATTATAAATATGAAAATGTTGAAAAAAATATAAAATTGGATATAATATTAATAATTAATATAGGAGGAATGATTGGTATGAAAATTTATTATGTAAGACATGGACAAACAGACTTAAATTTAGCCAAAAAAATGCAAGGTGGAGGAACAGAAAAAGAATTAAATGAAACAGGTGTAAGTCAAGCTTATAATACAAAAAAAGAACTTGAAAATGTAAAATATGATCTTGTAATTTGTTCTCCAATGAAAAGAGCAAAACAAACAGCTGAAATAATAAATGAAGGAAGAGATATACCAATTATTACAGATGAAAGAATAAGAGAAAGAAAATTAGGGGATTATGAAGGAAGAGATGTAACAGAAGAAATGGAAAATAATATTTGGGATTATAAGTTAAATTATAACATTCCAAATGGAGAAAATTTACATGATTTTGAAAAAAGAATCGATGAATTTTTTGATGATATAAAAGAAAAATATCATGATAAAAGTGTATTAATTGTAGCTCATGGAGGAATTGCAAAAGTTATAAAAGCACATCTTTATGGTATGCCAGAAAGTCAAAATTTAGCAGAAATTTCAATGAATAATTGTGAGATAATAGAAACTGAGATATAATATTAATATATTATGTATTAAAATAATTTTTAGTCAAAAAAAATTTATATACTCAAAAAGGAACTAGTACCAATTATGGTAATAGTTCCTTTTTGAAGTTTAATCTATTACAATTTTTCAGGAAGTAAACGCTTCAACGTTTTTAGATATGAAAAATATTCATCCCTGAATTGTCCACTGGAATCAGCCTCCAATAGAGAGAGAATAGAAGTATAGAATTGATAGTAGTTAAATAATCCCTTACTTTCATCCCATAAAAATGTCATTGCATAGTCAAGGCTAATTAACTCACGTTCAACGTCTAAGCCAATGTCGTTACCATTACAATAAATTTCGATAGTCTGATTGAATCCGGAAAAACTTACACATACATTCTCACAATATTTCGATTTTAATACTTTTTCAGTATCAATCATAAGCTCTCGAATCCATTCAGTATATGGAATTGTGATTTTATATAAGTAACGCTTCAATTCGCTATTATAAAACACTTTTCCACAATTCAGCTTACATTTTCCAAATTGATTGAATTTAAGATGTTCTTTCTTATTCTCAGGAATCGTAGTGTCTCCCAATTTTTCAAATTGATTTCTTTTCAATATATTGTAAGGGAATGAGATAAATGCTCTTTGCATGATTGCTCGAAGAAGAAGTTTTTTATCAAATTTGGGGTTAAGATAGAATAATTGAATGTCATATACTCTGAAAATATCAATACTTTTTCTAGAAAAAGCAAAATCTTCTGAAAGATTTAACATTAATATTCCATTATTTTTGACTTCAACTGAATAATTGCGAAAGAAGTTTTTCGTAAAATTATGAAGTAATTCTTGATTAATTTTCTTCAAAACACTATCATTCCAAACAAAAAGGATACTATAGGTTCCATCAGTGTTAAAAATCAGTGATTTTGTACCACTGAACATCTTAACTGGTGTCATTATATCAGTAATATATCCCATTTTCTTAGCATAGTCACAAATTTCCGGACGTAAATTTGCTTGAGTACTTGGTGCTAAAATTCCACATACAATTGCTCCAGCAAAATCTCTTCCGTCTAAAAAAGTAGTTTTTTCATAAAGCTTTCCATTTTCACCACGAGCAACGTTTCTTATTAAACCTTTTGTAAAGAGAACTTCTACCTCATCAGGTGTTATTGATACAAAATTGCTATTACTAGTTATTTGCCATCCTTCCCATGTAAGGACTACACTTTGCTTATTCCAAGCACCCATCCGATCAGTGATAATGTAGCGCTTACCATTCATTGTGCAAATGGTTTGGTTTTCTATAAGTCTGCTTACATAACTATTTTCCATATCTTTTCTCCTTTTTTATTCTTGCATTTGCAAGTTAATGTACTTATTATAACGTATTTTAGGCTAAAAATCAATATATAAAGGTTGTTACAGAACAAAATATAATAAAAAATGTAAAGAATAAAACATATGTAATAGTCATACATGAATAAAAAGTAAAATGATGAATAGAATTAAATATCAAAATTTGGAGGTAATTATGTTTTTGGTATTTAATAAAGAAAAAATTCAAACATATATAGTATCTGTGTTAACAGTAGCTGTATTAATAACAATTGCAAATGTAAGAAAAGTTGAAACAATTCAAACATCATCACAAGAAAAAGAATTGCCAATTTATAATGTTCAAACAGATGAAAAAAAGGTTGCATTTACAATGAATTGTGCTTGGAATGCAGATGATATTGATAAAATATTAGAAACATTACAAAAAAATAATGTAAAAATTACATTTTTTTTGGTAGGAGAATGGGTAGACAAATATCCAGAGGCAGTAAAAAGGATTGCAGAAGCGGGTCATGAAATTGGAACACATAGTAATACACATCCACATGTAAATAAATTATCATCAGAAAAAAATTTAGAAGAGATAAAATTAAGTGTAAATAAAATTGAAAAGATTACAAATAAAAAAGTGGAATTATATAGACCACCATATGGAGAATATAATGATATAGTAATAAGAACAGCAAAAAATAATGGATATTATCCAATTCAATGGAATTTAGATACATTAGATTATAAAGGATTAACTGGTGATGATATGTGGAAAAGAATAAGAAACAAAATATCAAATGGTAGTATAATATTAAGTCATAATGGAACCAAAAATACTGCAGATAGTTTAGATGGATTAATAAAAAATATTAAATCACAAGGATTTGAATTATTAACAGTATCAGAATTGATATATAAAGATAATTATGTAATTGATAATAATGGAATGCAAATAAAGACAAATATCTAAAAATAAGAATATTAATATTTTTATTGGGTAAAATATGCATATAAATGGAAAAAGGAGAAGATACATGCCATTAATTGGAATTGTTGCTAGAAAAAAAGATATTAAAGACATAAAAAGAAAACTAGGAGAAAATTATGAGCTAATTGAATTAAACAGCGAAAGTATAAAGAATTTAAAAAATATAAAATTTGATGAGATAATTTATAACAAAGACATAAATTTAACAGAAGAAGAATACAAATTTATGAGAGAAATAATAAATAAGACCAAATATATTCTGATAAATTCTGATGAAAAAATAAAAATACCTGAAAATATACTAATAAAAATTATAACATTTGGATTTAATTCAAAATCAACAATAATGATATCAAGTGTAAAAGAAAACTATATAATAATTAGTGTACAAAGAGAAATAGAAAAATTAAATGGAGATATAATAGAAAATCAAGAGAAAAAAATAGAAATAGAACAAAATAAAAAGTCATCAATATATAATGAAATTATAAATTTTTTAATAAAAGAGCTATAAAATAGTCCATAATTTATAAAAAACTGTCAAAAATGCCTAAAAATGAATAAAAATTCAAAAAAAATTTCAAAATATTAACTTTTTATGTAGACAAAACCAAAAATGTGTAGTATAATAAGAAATGTAGAAAATTTTAAAATAAAAAAACGCAAGATGGTAATTTACAATTGATAAAATAAAAAAAGATAGGGAGGAAATAAAATTGGATACAAATTATTTAGAAAACAACTACTTAACATTAGTAGGAAAGGTTACAGGCGAAAAAGAATTTAGCCATGAAATTTATGGGGAGAAATTTTATAGATTTTCATTATCTATAGCACGTTTAAGTGGAAACGCAGACATTATTCCAATAACAATTTCAGAAAGACTAATAACAGATGAGACATTAACAGAAGGAAAGAAATTATTAATAAAAGGACAATTTAGATCATACAACAGCTTTGAAAATGAAAGAAACAAATTAATCTTAACAGTTTTTGCTAAAGATGTTCAAGAATTACTAGAAAACGAAGAACAAGAAGTTGAAGTTGAAGGCGAAGATGGAGAAATAGCAAAAAAAGAAGAAATGACAAACGAAGTAGTACTTATCGGATTTGTTTGTAAAAAACCTATTTACAGACAAACACCATTTGGAAGAGAAATTGCAGATTTATTATTAGCAGTAAACAGAGCATATAATAAATCAGATTATATTCCAACAATTGCTTGGGGAAGAAATGCAAGATTTTGCCAAAACATAGAAGTGGGAACACAAGTAAAAATTATAGGTAGAGTTCAATCAAGACAATATGAAAAGAAACATGAAGATGGAACAGTTGAAACAAAAACTGCATATGAAGTTTCTGTATGTAGCTTAGAAGTAATAAATGAAGAAGGAAATGAAAACAAAGAAGAAACAGAAAATCAAGAAGCTGTTTAATATATATATTTAAAGAACTATAATATAAAAATTATAGTTCTTTTTTTATTACATAAAATCTTGTAATCTCCACCAAATTATGATATATTATAGGCATTAAAAATAGATAATAATAAGCAAAATAAAAAATTGAAAGGATGTTATATATGAGTAGAGGAAGAAGATATGAAACTGAAGGTAAGTTAAATTACCAAAAAGTATTTGCTGTAATTATTGCAATCATTGTAATAGCAATGGTAGTAATGATAATTAAAAATGTATTTATACAAAGAGAAAAACTAAATAAAGAATATGAATACTTTACAGCATTTTCAGCAGATAAATGGGGAGTAATAAATCAAGATGGAGAAACAGTAATAAATCCATCATATCAAGAAATGATAGTAATACCAGACAAAACAAAAGATGTATTCATATGTACATATGATATAAACGAAGAAGATGGAACATATAAAACGAAAGCATTAAACGGAAAAAATGAAGAAATATTTACACAATATGATCAAATCCAAGTACTAGAAAATATAGATGAGAATGATAATATATGGTATGAAAAAAATGTACTAAAAGTAATGCAAAATGGAAAATATGGATTAATTGATTTAAATGGTAAAAAATTATTAGACTGTGAATATGATGAAATTAGTGCAATGAAAGGAATAGAAAACAGTTTATTAATAAGAAAAGATGGATATGTAGGACTTGCAAATAATGCCGGAACAATTTTAATAGATGTAAAATATTCTGATATAAAAAATCTAGGAACAACATACAAAGAAGGATATATAACAACAGATGAAAATGGAAAATGTGGAATAGTAAGCACAACAAAAATACAAATATTAGAAAACAAATATAATGAAATAAAACAAGTGTATTTAGGTGATAACTACTATGTTGTAGAAGACGGAGAAGAAAAAATAATCAATCAAGCAGGAGAAACATTAATTGATAAAGGATTTGATGATATAAAATCAAGTACAAAAAGAGGAATTATATTTACTCAAAAAGATTTATATGGAGAAATGACAACATCTGGAGATATATTAATAGAAGCAAAATATAAAGATTTAAAAGAAGCAAAAGAAGGAATTTATATAGCAAAAAAAGATGAAAAATATGGAATTATAGATGAAAAAGAAGAAGAAAAAGTTCCATTTGAATATACAGGAATTATTTATAATGAAAAAGCAAATTTATTTTTAGCAGAAGACGAAAATTATAAAACAACAATAATTAATGATAAATATGAAAAAAAATTAAATGGAGTTCTAGTAGAACTAAATGTAAATGATAAGTATCTAAGAATGAGAGTTGATAGTGATTATAAGTATTACAATTTGAGTTTAGAAGAAATTACAAGTCAAGAAGCATTACAAAACAATACATTATTTTTGAAAAAAGAAAATGGAAAATATGGATATGTAGACAAAAAAGGAAATGTTATAGTAGACTATATTTATGATGATGGAACAGAACAAAATTCTTATGGTTTTGTTTCAGTAAAAAAAGATGGATTATGGGGATCAATAGACAAAAATGGAAAAACAGTAATAGAACCAAAATATAATTTAAAAAATAATTTAAAAATTGACTTTATAGGAAAATGGTATTTAGGAGAAGAAATAGGAGTAAATTATTATTGTGATAAATAATAATTTAGAAAGAGGGAACAAAAGATGGAGTTAAAAACGAAATACGAATATACATATTTTATTTATCCTTATGTTATAAAAGAAAGTAAATATTTAAAATATTTAATGAAATTATTAAAAGATAAAAATTGTGAATTAAGAATATTTAAAAAAGATAAAGATATGGACATATATTCATTTTTCTCACATAGAACTAGAGAGTATATGTTTGGAACATTTAATTATAGTAAAAATAAGATTAAACAATTAGAAGAATTACCGCTTGAAACAAAAGCGGCAATTCTTGCAAGAAATGGTTGTACAATGTTTGAATATACAATACCAAGAGATATTCAAGGAAAAGTACAAGAGAAAAATGGTATATTTTTTAAAATACCAAAAGTTGAAATTATATGTTTTAATACAGGAATTTGTTTTTTATGTGTAAAAACAAATATAGAGGATAGTGACAAATTTTCAGATTTATTAAATTTTAACTATAAATTTAGAGATATAAATCAAGAATTCTCTAATATGAAAAATTATGACAAAATTAGAATACAAACAGATTGCTTCAGTGATGTAATGTATTTTAAAGAGTTTGTAGAAAAAATAACAGGACCAGTCACAGAATCAATGAAACTAGACATAGATACAGAAAGAGCATTAACATATTCATATGCATGTATTGACGAAAATGGTTGGAACAATATGAATGATTTTGATAAAATAAAAGATCAATATTTTAAATTTTTAAATATATTACCAAATGATAATAGTGTAAATTATTCAAAAGAAGAAATGAAGATAATTTCAAGATGGAAATATGCAAAATTAGGTGTAACAAAACAAAGTGTAACATTATTTTCATCAAGTTGTGATATAAACAATTATACAATATTTCCAAGTGATTTTGAAGAACAATACTTTTACACATATATATTAGCGATATATACAAAATTATATTTAAAAAAGATAAATTTGAAATTTAGACAAGGAATAAATATAAACAAAACAAGAAAAGAATTCATAAGATTTACAAAAAAATTATGGATAAATGAAGTTACAGATGATGACACTGGTTCGATTTTTTATCAACATTTAAAAGATATTTTAGAGCTAGATAATATATATTTTGATACAAAAAATAAATTTGATATTTTATACAAAGAAATGAATATAGAAAAAAATACAAATAATAATATTTTAGTAGTAATGTTACTATTTGCAAGTTTTATAATTAATATTATTAATATAATATATTTGTTAAAAAAATAAGATAATATATCACAAAATGTAAGAAAATTTTTTGTATTTGTCTACAAGAAAAGACAAAAAACACATAAGACAAGTATTAAAATGTTACATGAGGTGTTAAAGGATGTTAAAAGATAATAAAGAATTAATAAAAAATCTATTTAGTGTTAAAAATATTATAATATATGTATTAGCATTTATGGTATCTATGGTAGGAATGGGACAAGATGTATCACCATTTAGTATTGCAATGGTTGGAGCTTGTTTAGCAAGTAAAATTCCAGCAATAGTAGTATTAATTGTTGGATTAATAGGCAATATTGTTGGAGTTGGAACAATTGGAGCTTTAAATTATATATTAATAATTTTGATGCTATTAATAATAATGTGCATAAAGCCACCAAAGGAAAATGATGAATATAAAGATGAACAAATGCAAATTTCCAAACACATATTTTTTAGTATTATTTTAGTTATGGTTGCAAAACTCATACTAACTAAATTTACAATAGGGGATTTATTATTACATATAACTTTAGCTGTACTTTCTGTTATATTTTATAAAATTTTTGTAAATTCTTTAGTAGTAATTCAAGAAATTACTGATAGAAGGGCGTTTTCAATTGAAGAAATTATAGGAGCAAGTCTTTTAGTATCAATAGCATGCTCTGCATTTGGAAATTTATCAATATTTGGATTATCTATAAGAAATATATTAAGTATATTTATGGTATTGCTACTTGGATGGAGAAATGGTGTACTAATAGGAACAATAGCAGGAGTTACAATTGGAGTTACATTAGGAATTATTGCTCAAAATGATCCAATAATAGTGGCTGAATATGCTGTTGCGGGAATGATAGCAGGATTATTCAATAAATATGGAAAAATTGGTGTAGTTTCAGGATTTGTAATAGGAAATGGAATTTTAATATATGTTGCAAAAGGTGATACAAGCAATTTCGCAATGTTTAAAGAAATTTTAGTTGCAGCAATTGGATTATTAGCAGTTCCAAATTGGGTTGGAATAGATATAGAAGAATTAAATCCAAAAGAAAATTATTTCCCATCATTTAAAAATAATAGATTATCACAAGGTGAAGAAACAGTTAATCAATTAAATATGGTCTCTGAAACAATTAAAGACATTGCAGATACTTACGAACTAGATAGTACAGTAGAAGAAGCAAAAAAGAAAAACAAAAATACATTTATAACAGAATTATTAAATAATTTAGATGGATTAGAAGATAATCTGTTATATGATGATATATCAAATACAAAAAATGGAATTGTAGATGAAATATTTGAAGTTTTAATTGATAAACAAGAAATGACAGCTAAAGATTTAATAAATGTATTTGCAAAATTTGATAATTATATAGTTACACTAGATAATAAAAAAATAAAAAAAGAAATAGAACAAATAGTAAAAGCAATTAATTTTGCATATAAAACAAGTAAAAAAGATTTTATTTGGGAAGAAAAAGTAAAATCAAATAAAAAAAATGTACAAGCACAATTAGATGGAGTTTCAAAAGCAATTTCTAGTATTGCTGTGAAAATAGAAAAAGAAAATAATACTAAAGATACATATATTGACCAAAAAAAGAAAATTATAGATATGCTAGAAATTAAAGGCATTTTTGTTGAAAATTTAGAAATTACTACAAAAGAAAAAAGAACATATATTGAATTATATTTAACAGAAGATAGCAAAATTAGTGAAAATAAAGATATTGAAAAAATTCAAGCAGTATTAGAGAAAAATTTAGATGAAAAATTAATGATTAATGAAGTAAAAACCAAAAGATTAAATAAACAAGGAAAAAGAGTATTTTGCTATATGTCATCAGATAAATATTTATTGCAAATAGGACAAGACTCAAAAATAAAAAATGGTAGTCCTGTTTCAGGAGATAGCATATTACAAATTAGATTAAATGATGGAAAATATCTTATGGCAATAAGTGATGGAATGGGGTCAGGACCTGAAGCAAGAAAAAGTAGCCAAATAGCAATAAAAATGCTAGAAAGATTATTAATGTCTGGATTTGATAAAAACACATCAATAGATTTAATAAATACAACAATAATGAATGCAAATGAAGAAATATTTGCAACATTAGATATTATGATAATAGATTTATTTAATGGAAAAGTAGAATTTATAAAAAATGGAGCATGTCCAACATATGTAAAAAATGGTAATAGTGTTCATATAATAAAATCATTAAGCTTACCAGCAGGAATATTGAAAGATATTAATTTAACTACATATGATAAAGATATAGAAAATCAAGATATTTTTGTAATGTGTAGTGATGGAATTCTTGATGCAAATGTTGAATATAAAAATAAGGAATTATGGGTTAAATATTTGTTAGAGGATATAGAAACAACAAGTGTACAAAAAATAGCTGATTTAATTTTAAATGAGGCTGTTGATAATAGTTATGGTGTTACAAAAGATGATATGAGTTTAATTGTATGTAAATTAATATTAAATAAAAATTAAAGAGAAAGAACTTAAAGAAACTTATTTTGAGTGAACATTAAAAAGAGTTTTTTCTCTTTTTGTATGATAAAATTATAAATCACGAATTACAAAATGCGACAAAATGCGACAAAAAGTGACAAAATATGACTTAAAATGTAGTCATAAAAGATAAAAAAAGATTTTTTTCTATTTACAATATAAATTTATTTAGTTATAATAAAATAAATAATGATTGAAAAGGGGGGAGAAAATGAATAAAAAAATTAAATTTGTTTTGATTATTTTTATTATAATTGTTGTTATGTTGTTAGGAATAATCTTTTTTAGGTATAATATTTTAAAAGATATTTTAACAAGATATAATAAAAGTATAAGTGATATAAATTATTACTATTCATATGAAAATGAAGATTATACAAATTCAGTTTGGAGAAAAGGGGATTTAATTTTACAAGAGTCTTATTTGAAGAGTGATAATTCTAAAGTCATAACATGGAGAGATAGAACAACTAATGAAGGATATAAATTATTTGAAAAATCAAAAGTTTATTCAACAGATGCAAGTGGAATTAATGAAGCTCCTGTAAATAGTATTATATTAGAAAACAACAAATTAATTGAATTAGCATTAAATTTTAATTGCAAAATAACTTCAAAAAAATATGATAATACAATGTGTTGGCATATAGAATTAAATAATAGTGAGGCATATATAGATAAAGAAACAGGAATATCATTATATATAAAGAATGAAAATGAAGAAGGAAAAAATCAATATGAAGCGAATTCAGTTAATGATATAGATGTACAAAAGCCAGATATTTCAGAATATACAAAACAGTAACAATAAAGTAAGGGAAAGATAATGTATCTTTCCCTTTTTATAGTAATTCTAGCTGGCTATTAAAATTTAGTTTCTACTCTTTATGAAAGCTCCTGCTGTGAATTTATCGTTGGAACCATCCCATCGATAGATATAAAATTCATGAGTTCCTTGTTCTGCCACATGTAAATTAAAATAATTTTTAGAACCATCTCCCTTTACAGCAGAAAGAACATAAGACTTACCTGATGGAGTATTCCAGGCAACATAATAAGTTTGATTCATATCTTCTTTCGTAGAAGATACGACTTGTACGTATACGTCTACTGCTCGATTTGTTTCGCGCATATTAATATAGAGATGTCCATCCCCATGAAAATAGCCGGAATCACTGCCACCGGCAGTAGAAGCTTTTGCAGAATAAACATTTTCGCTAGAAATGTTTTCTTTATCTTTTGGAACATTTGTAGCAAAGGCATTTACCGAAAAAACGAATGTTAAAGAAAACGCAATAAGTAGAGATAAGATTTTTTTCATAATAAACTCCTTTTTCATGATGCTAGAATTACTATATTACTAAAATAATAGATTAATAATCATATTATTTTGTAACCAAAAAATTTAAATTTATTGTAATAGAAAAACAAATAAAAGTCAACATTTTTTTACATTTATCTTAAAAAAAGTAAAATAATACATTATTTTACATAAAAGTAAAATATTATTTGTTGTGATAAATTTCACAGAAAATTCACTTGAAACTAAAAAAAGAATATGATATAATAACAACTGATGGTGCATTATTCTAGTCGTGTCAGTTATTATGAGGGTGGGGCTAAAAATCCACTAAAGGGCATACATGAAGCTTCTTGTTTGTGCGCGAAATGCCAGTTTTGTGTGTTTTCAGGAAGGTAAGAGGCACGGGTAATATATAATGGCATATATAGAATCCCCTGTTTCGTTGAGGCTTAGAAATCATTTAAGTAAACCTATGGTGAGTGCCAAGACACAAAATACATAGAGTAGCCTGTCTTGAGTGAGGGTATTGGGATTAAGTAACATTTATGAAATTACACTTGCAAAAGAGACTAGTAATAATATTAGACATGTCAAGGAAAACTTCTAGAATGTTTGCTTCAGGCAAGAAGCATAGAAATCTGAGGATTAAGGTACGGATTTAAGTGGTGATCTAGTGTTCACTGCAATATGTGAATGTTCTTTTAAATGGAAACAGCTATGTAGTAATACATAGTAAAGAATAGAGAAATTCAACTAGACCTAAACCGTAAAATTTACTTAGGTTTTACCATCTTCACCTTTTTTATAAAAACAATTATTAAGGAGAATGAAAAAAATAAAAAATGAGTAAAAATTCAAAAGGAAAAGATCACTCGAAGCTCAAGTGGTTTATAGAAGTATTTATAATAACATTTGTGTTATCAATATGTTTTTCATATGTATCAACAAATGGAGTATCTAACTTAAATTTAGGAGCATCAATATTTATATTAATATTAGTTATTGCAATAGGAATAGGATTTGATATAATAGGAGTTGCAGTAACAGTTGCTAATGAAGAAGAGTTTCATGCAAAAGCAACAAAAAAAGTAAAAGGTGCAAAAACATCTATTAAATTAATAAAAAATTCAGCAAGAGTTGCAAATATATGTGCAGACGTAATAGGAGATATATGTGGAGTACTAAGTGGAGCTATAAGTGCAATGATTGCATCAAAAATAACAGAAAAATTTGGAGTGAACTTACAATTTGTAATAAGTGCTATGGTTGCATCCTTAACAGTAGGTGGAAAAGCCTTGGGAAAAGAAGTTGCAAATAATAATTCAACACCAATTGTACATTTTGTTGGAACATTTTTAAATAAATTTCATAAATAAAGAATAATTACAAAAGACAAGTATATATTTTAGAAAGAGCCTTTTTACAAAGGCTTTTATGATTTATAAAAAAGTAAATATTAGCTTAACAAGATATAATTATATTTTGTGGCTTATTATACCCCTAAGAGGTGCAAAAATATGATTAAAATAGTTGAACTTACGAAAGATAATGAAGAAAAATATCTAGACCAAATAGTAGAACTAGAACAAATAAGTCTAGAAGCAATGAAAAAAGAAGGAAGAGAAGGTCAATTATTTGACACAGGAAGAGAAGGAATATCAGAATATGTACATTCAAATGAAAATTCAGTAATTGTTGCAACAGATGAAAATGATAAAGTTGAAGCTGCAACATATGTAACACAAGGACAAAGTCCATTTACATATAATGATATTACGAAATATTTTAAATATGGTGAAAAATATAAGCAATATGTAAAATCACAATATTTATCAGATAGAGATTACAAGAAAGATTTAAGAAATATTTATATTATAAAAATAAAAGCATTTGAATATGCAAAAAGAAGAATATTAAGACAATCTGGAAGAAGTACAGAGAATTCTTTATATGGATATTTACAACAAGAATTGGAGCAAAATGAATATCATGAAAAAAGTGAACTAAGAGAAAATCTTAATAGATATATGTCAGAATATATTATACAAAATTATGGAAAAGAAATTGCAAAAAAATATGAAATGTTTTACTGGATAACACTTGAAGATATTGAAGCAGAGTTTGGAAAAAGGAATGGAGAAGAAAGTTCTGAAATTCAAGACTATGAAACTTTTATGGAAGAAGAAAAAGAATATGCAGAATTAACGCATAAGGGAAAATTAAAAATTCATGAAGAGCCAAAATTTGATGAAACACAATATTATACAGCAAATACAGGAAATGCAGTAGAATTAGATACATATTTAACAAATCCGCATAATAGAAGTGTTGGATTAGCAAGAATAATATTATACAATGGAATTCAAAAACATATAGAACAATTTTTTAAGAATCCACAAAATAAAGAAATATTTTTATGCTCAACATTACATAGAGATAATTTATCATCAAAATATGTCTCAGAATTTTTTGGATTAAAAGATAGTTTATATGTAAATCGTAGACAAGGAAGAGATAGAGAAGTACATATATGTAGAATTCCAAGAGAGAAGGCAATGGAATATTTAACAGACATGTATGATAAAATTGCAGTTCTTTATGGATATAATCCAAATAACAAAAATATACCAGCTTCAAGACAATTGCAAATTTTACAAGAACAATTAGAATATGAAGAAAAAGAAAAAAAGAGATTGGTTAAAGCCAAAACAATTGATGGTAAATTAAAAGGAATAAATCATAAATTTATTCCTGAAAAAGAAAGAAAAGTATTAAGGTTAAAACAAAGAATTCAAAAAGTTGAAAATAGTCAGCAAGGACTACAACAATAAAATGTACATAGGAAAGGATTGAAGAAAAATGAAAGATAGTAAATATATATGGCCAATTAAGCCAAAATACAAAGTGGCAGAACATGATAAATGGGGAATAAGAAAAAATCATTATGTGTTATTTAAAGAGAGAGCACATTCAGGGTTTGATATAACAGCAGATATAGGAACAGAAGTACATCCTATAACTTCTGGAACAGTATTGTTAGCAGAATTTGATGGAACAACCACAGAAGGTTTTGATGCATTTAATGATGGATATGGAAATAAAGTTGAAATATTAAATGATGATGGTAGAAGAGTTGTATATGGACATTTAAGAGAAATTTTAGTAAAGCCAGGAGATAAAGTAACAACAACTGATATAATAGGAAAAACAGGTTCAAGTGGTGGTTCAAGAGTGCCACATCTTCATTTGGAAATAAGAAAATCTAATACAGAAGAAACAGGATTAGCATATACAATAGATCCATTAGAATTATTACCAGATATTGATTTAAACAGTTTAACAGAAGAGTTTACATTAGAACCATATGCATCTTTATGGAGAAAACTTACATCTGACAAACCATGGGAGTTTTCAAAGGAAGATATTCCATATGCAGATGATAAAAATTATATAAGATAGATAAAAAATATATATGTGAAAGAATTGGAAACTACCACCAATTCTTTTTTCTCTTAAGTAATAAATACTTGCTTATTTTCTTGATTTAATGTAAAATAGAACAAGATGGAGGAGATGCAGGCAAAGGTAAAAATAAAAACAAAAGAAAAGCCAGCATAATGAAGTATGAAAAATTATTATGAAATATTAGAGGTAGATAAAAATGCTTCAGAAGAAGTAATCGAAAAAGCATATAAAACACTTGCAAAAAAATATCATCCAGACTTACAAAATAATAGTAATTGCCAAGATAAAATGCGCCAAATAAATGAAGCTTATGAAATATTATCAAATGATTTTAAAAGAAGAGAATACGACGAAAAAATAAAGAGACAAAGTGTATCTATAGAAGAATATAATAGAATAATTCAAGAAAATAATAGACTAAAAAAAGATTTAAAAAGAGTAGTTAATCAAAGAGAAATGAGCCAAAATCAGGGACGATTAGAAGAAATGTCTATTATGCAAAGATATTATGAACAAATAAAAAAGGCTACAAAACAGCCACAAATGAGATATGAAAGAAAAAAAACAAAGATTTCACTTGAAAAAATAAAGAAAATTGTAATATATATTGCGATTTTGATTGGGATTGGACTTGTACTAGCAATAGTACCATTTACAAGAAAGTTTTTTATAAATTTATATAATAATAATGTTATAATAAAACTTTTAGTAGATACTATAGTTGAAACATTTTCAAGAGGTTTTTAAATTAAAAATAATTTATTTTATGAAAGGAATATATAAATGAAGGCATTAATAACAGGAGCTTCTTCAGGAATGGGAAGAGATATGGCAAAAATATTAAGCCAAAAGGGATATGACTTGATATTAGTTGCAAGAGATGAAAAAAAGCTAGAAGAAGTAAAAAAACAATTAAAAACAGAAACAAAAATTGTTGTTATGGATATATCAAAAGAAGAGAATTGTAAAAAAATATATGAAGAAAATAAGGATATAGATATATTAATAAATAATGCTGGATTTGGAGATTGTGGACATTTTGAAGAAACAAGTTTAGATAAAGATATTCAAATGATTCATACAAATATAATAGCATATCATATTTTAACAAAATTATATTTAAAAGAAATGATAAAAAAAGATAGTGGAAAAATATTAAATGTAGCATCAATTGCTGGATTTATGCCAGGACCACTTATGACAACATATTATTCAACAAAAAATTATGTAGTAAGATTTTCAGAATCAATTAGAGAAGAACTAAGAAGAAAAAAATCAAAAGTACAAATTAGTATTTTGTGCCCAGGACCAGTAGATACAAACTTTAATAAAGTTGCAGATGTTGAATTTGCATTAAAAGGTTTGAGTAGTGAATATGTTGCAAAATATGCTATAAATAAATTTTTTAAAGGAAAATTTTATATTGTTCCAGGTTGGAAAATAAAATTAGCAAGAATTGGAGCAAAATTAGCACCTGCTAGTTTTGTTGCTAAAATTTCTTATAATATGCAAAAGAGAAAAATTAGATAATTAGAGAGTTAAATAATTGTATATTAAAGAAAGAATGTGATAAAAGATGCAAAATAATGAAGAGAGAATTGAAAAAATAATAAAACATCATTTACCAAGATGGAATGAATTACCAGAAATTGATTTATATTTAGATCAAGTAGTAAATTATCTAGAAAAATATTTAGGAATATTGAGTTCAAATGATGATGATAAAATAATAACTAAAACAATGATAAATAATTATGTCAAACAAGGAATAATGCCAGCACCTGAAAAGAAAAAATATGGCAAAACACATATTGCATATTTAATGGTAATATGTATTTTAAAACAAGTATATAGCATAGGAGATATTGGAAAATTAATATCTGAAACAACAAAGTATTTTGAGTTAAGTAAAGCATATAATAGATTTTGTGCAAATTTGGAAATATCAATAAAAAATGTATTTGTACGTAAAGAGTTTCCACACATAGGCAGAATGACAGAAGAACAATATTTATTAAAAAATGTTGTACAAGCAGTTGCAGATAAATTATATGTAGAAACAAAATTTTTAAGTGAAGTAAAAGAAAAAGAGGAAACAAAATGAAAGAATATATAGTTAGCCAAGAAGAAAAAGGAAAACGTTTAGATACATATATACCAAGTGTTGATACAGATATAACTAGAACATCTGCACAAAGATTAATTGAAGATGGAAATATATTAGTTAATGGAAAAAATGCAAAAGTATCATATAAAATTCAAGAAAATGATAAAATATCAGTTGAAATACCAAAACCAAAACAAATAGAACTAAAAGCACAAAATATCCCAATTGAAATTATATATGAAGATAGTGATATTATAGTTGTAAATAAGCCTAAAGGAATGGTGGTACATCCCGCAAATGGTAATCCAGATGGAACATTAGTAAATGCTATTATGGCAATATGTAAAGATAGTTTGTCTGGAATTGGTGGAGAAATAAGACCAGGTATAGTACATAGAATAGATAAAGATACATCAGGACTATTAATTGTTGCTAAAAATGATAATGCACATGTAAAAATGAGTGAACAAATAAAAAATCATGAAGTAAAGAAAACATATATTGCGCTTGTTAGAGGTGTTTTTAAAGAAAATGAAGCAACAATTGATATGCCAATTGGAAGAAGTCCATCAGATAGAAAAAAGATGGCTGTTAATAAAAATGGTAAAAATGCAATAACACATATAAAAGTATTAAAAAGATTTGATAAATACACATTGTTGAGAGTAAATATAGAAACAGGAAGAACACATCAAATACGTGTACATTTATCACATATAGGATATCCTATTGTTGGTGATTATACATATTCAAATGGAAAAAATGAATTTGATGTTATTGGACAATGTTTACATGCTCAAAAATTAGAATTTAAACATCCAATAACTCAAAAAGATATGTGCCTTGAAGCAGAATTACCACAATATTTTAAAGATATACTTGATAAATTAAAAGATAGAGAAATAAAATAACCGGCAAGAGAACCTTGCCGGAGAAATCTATATAAAGCCTTTTAGAAAAGTAAAAGGAATTAATATATAATATGCAGGAAATATAAAAATAGTACATAAAAAGAAAGGAGAGCATGATTAATATCGTGCAAATTAATATGGAAGAGAGACTTCAAAAATATTTAGCAGAATGTGGAATTGCATCAAGAAGAAAATGCGAAGAATATATTACACAAGGAAAAGTTCAAGTAAATGGAAAAACAATTACAGAACTAGGTGTTAAGGTAAATCCTGAAAAAGACAAAATAACATTTGAAGGCAAAAATGTAAAACAAGAAGAAAGAAAAGTATATATTTTATTAAATAAACCAATTGGATATGTAACAACATCTGATGAGCAATTTGGAAGAGACAAAGTGTTGGATTTAGTAAAAGTTAGAGAAAGAGTTGTACCTGTTGGAAGATTAGATATGTATACATCAGGAGCTTTGATTTTAACAAATGATGGAGATTTTGTATATAAAGTAACACATCCAAAACATGAGATAACAAAAACATACACAGTTACAGTAAAAGGTATAATAAAAAATGAAGAAGTAGAACAATTAAGAAAAGGTGTAAAAATAGATGATTATACTACAAGACCAGCAAAAGTAAAAATTTTAAAAACAGATGAAGAAAAAGATATATCAAGATTAGAAATAACAATACATGAAGGGAAAAATAGACAGGTAAGAAGAATGTGTGAATCTGTTGGAAGAAGAGTAATAGCTTTACATAGAAGCAAGATAGGAAATATTGGAGTAAAAGATATAGAACTTGGAAAATGGAGATATCTAAAAGATTTTGAAGTAAAAACCTTAATAGGAAAATAAACAGTTGAAAAATATTAAAAAAAGCTGTATAATTGAAATACAAATTACATAAGAAAATAATATAAAAATACAGAGGAGAAATAATGGAATTAAAAGAAGGACAAATTGTAAATGCAAGAGTCAGTGGAATGCAACCATATGGGGCTTTTGTAGAAATGGAAGATGGAAAATCTGGACTTGTTTTTATTGAAGATTTATCTGTTGTGAGAATAAAATCACCAAAAGATAGAGTAAAGATAGGACAAGAAATACAATGTAAAGTAAAATCCATTGATAAAAAAACAGGTAAAATAAATTTATCATACAAAGATTGTTTAGGAACTTGGGAAGAAAATGTAAAAAATTTTCAGGAAGGAATGACAGTTAAAGGAATAGTAAGAGATACTGAAAAAAATAAAAATGGAGTATTTATAGAAATAACTCCAAATTTAGTAGGAATGACAGAATATAATGAAAATTTACAATATGGTCAATCTGTTGATGTATGTATAAAGAAAATACAACCAGAAAAAAAGAAATTAAAACTAACGATAATATAATTATAAATATAAAAAGTATATAAGCTAAAACAAAAATGTGTTTTGGCAAAAGGAGGAATTAAATATGGTTGAAGATAGCCAAATAAAAGCACAAGTATCACCATTTGCTATAAGAGAAGGTGAAATAAAAACATTTGATGGAAAAGATGGATATGTATCAATGAATCAAATAATACATAAAATAAACATTGGACATATAACAGATATTCATTTTGCAATACTAGAATTAGTAAATGAATTTGAATTTATAACATCAAGACAAATTTATCAAATGCTTGAATGGAAAGGAATTAACCCACAATCACAAGATAAATTAAATAATAAATTAGATCAATTAGTAAAATCAAAAATATTAACAAGATATTACTTTACGTCTGAAGAAGGAAAAGGAATATATAGAATATATTGTCTTGAAAAGATGGGAAAATATTTGTTAACATCAAAGGAAATAGAATGTAAGTGGCAACAAACAGATAATGTAAAACCAGTTGCAATGATAAAAAAGAGATTAGCAGGAAATCAAACAATTATAGCATATCTTAGAAAAGTAAAAGCATTTGATAGTTATGTTGTAAAACCAACGATTCAAGCAAAGATTTCTGGAAAAACATTTAAAGCAACAGGAGGATCTGTAAAATTAACCAAAAATAATAAATCAATAACATTTTTGTTTGAAGCGGTAAGAAGAGAACAAGATTGGCAAAAAAAATTAGTTGATAAAATGACAATGTACAAAGAATTTTATGAAAACTTCGTACCAGGGGATTCAGGATATTCTTCAATGCCACAATTAATTTTGATTTGTGAAGATGATAAACACACAGCAGAAGCATTTAGAGAAATAGTAACAAATAAAGTAGAAATACCACAAATAAAATTATATTTTACAACAGATTTAAGACAAAATGAAGAAACACTTGAAAATACATTAATTGAATTTAAAATAGATGAAAAGACAAATAAATATAAAATGTTTAATGTTGAAGCAAAAATTTTAGGAATTTAGTCAAAAACATAGACTTTTAAGAAAAGGAAGCAATGGATGTTTGGACATAGAGCCGATGGAAAAAAAGTAAAGAATTTAGAACCAATTTTTAGAATATTACCTTCTGTAATGATTGACAGAAGTGATGCACAAGTATATTTTAAACAAGATATACCATTAAGTAATATGGATGAATACATAGATAAGAAGGCACAAGATGGAATAAGAATGTCATATATGAATATTATATATGCAGGAATTGTAAGAATAATAAATGAAAGACCAAAATTAAATAGATTTGTAATGAATGGAACAACATATCAAAGAGATACAATATATGTATCTCTTTCAATAAAGAAAAGCTTGACAGATGATGGGCAAGAGACTGTAGTAAAAATACCATTTAAAGGAACAGAAACAATATTAGAAATTAAAGAAAAAGTTGATGCAACAATTGAGAAAAATAAAGATGTGCAAACAGCAAATAAAACAGATAATCTTGTAAAAATATTAAATTTAGTTCCAAATTTTCTGATATTATTTTCAGTAAAGATGTTAAAATTTCTAGATAAACATGGAATTATGCCTAAAGCGGTAATTAAGGCAAGCCCATTTCATACAAGTGTATTTCTAACAAACGTAGGTTCACTTGGAATTGATAGCATATATCATCATATATATAATTTTGGAACAACAAGTTTATTTTTCTCTATGGGAAAAAAGAAAAAAAGTTATATATATGAAGAAGATGAAATAAAAGAGGAAAAGTGCATAACAATTGCTTTTGTTGGTGATGAGAGAATATGTGATGGACATTATTATGCAACATCATTTAAGCAATTAAATAAATATTTAAAGAGACCAGAATTGTTAGAGAAACCACCCAAAAATATAGAAAATAATAATATTAGCGAAAAAATTGAAATTAACTAATAAAAATGTGTAAAAATTTTCAAAAAAATGTTGACTTAATACTTAAATTGTGATATTATATTTAAGTGTTAAGACACATGAGTCAGTAGCTCAGTTGGATAGAGCATTTGCCTTCTAAGCAAAGGGTCGGGGGTTCGAATCCCTTCTGGCTCACCATAACATTTATACAAGTTATTGGTATAATAAAAAAACACCTTAATTTACAGTATTTTATTTTAAGGTGTTTTTACTATAAAACGGAGATGAAAAAATGTATTATACATATATGATAAGATGTTCAGATAATTCAATTTATACAGGAATGACAAATAACTTAGAAAGAAGAATAGAAGAACATATAACTAAAGATAAAAGAGGTGCAAAATATACAAAATCACATAATGCTGAAAAATTAGAAATAGCGTGGAAAAGTAAAGAAAAATCATTAGCATGTAAATTAGAATATCAAATCAAAACACTTACAAAACAGCAAAAAGAAAATTTGATAAAAGGTGAAAAAATTTCAAAATACTTAAGGGGAAAAGTAGATTGTAGAAGATATAGAAAAATATAGGATAAATATTGAAAAAAATATTCAAATAATATATAATAAATAGGTAACGTGAGAAAACAAAGAATAGGAATGTGATAAAAATGGGTAAATCAATAATAAAAGAAACAATAGAATGGATATTATGTTTTGTAATAGCAGTAGTGCTAGCATTAATAGTAAGATATTATATAGGAACACCAACAGAAGTAAGAATGTCATCAATGTTTCCAACATTGCATGAAGGTGAAAGATTGTGGTTAAGCAGATTAGGAAGAACAACAAAAAAACTTCCCAATAGAGGAGATATAGTTACTTTTGAAGTTCCAAGTAAAACATGGGTATCAAAAGAAGAAATAGATTTAACAAGTCCAGTTGCAACATACGAAAATGAACCACAAGGATTTTGGAATAAATTTGCATATTATGTGTTAGAAACATCTAAAACAAGTTATATAAAAAGGGTAATAGGGTTACCAGGAGATTGTGTAGAAATAAAAGATGGAGCAGTATATATTAATGGAGAAAAGCTACAAGAAGATTATTTACAATCAGGGGTAGTTACAGATATGCATCAAGATGCAACACATGAAGGAAATTTTACAGGATTTACAGTACCTGAAAATTGTGTATTTTGTCTAGGAGATAATAGAACAGGAAGTAGAGATTGTAGATCATTTGGTTGTATACCATTAGAGAAAATAGAAGGAAAAGTATTATTTAGATTTTGGCCATTAAATAAATTTGGAAAAGTATAATAACAAATTATCAAATGCAGATAGTATAAACTATCTGCATTTAAAATATATGGTAAATAATCTTGAAAAAAATGTTAATATAATGTATAATAATTAGGTATAAAAATAATTAATATATAAGAATATAAAAGGTGAAAATTAAATTTGGAGGAATAAAAATTGTTTGAAAAAATAATTGGAAATGAAAAAAATAAAACAATATTGAAAAAAGCCTTAGAATTAAACAAAACATCACATAGTTATTTGTTTTGGGGAACAGAAGGAATTGGAAAGAAAAAAATAGCTTTAGAATTTGCCAAAAAATTACTATGTTTAACACCAAATGAAGAAAATTGCAGATGTAAAGCATGTATAGAATTTGATTCTAACAATAATCCAGATTTTATGATGATAGAACCACAAGATGGAAAAGTAAAAATAGATCAAATAAGAGAAATGCAAAGAAAAGTAGCAGAAAAACCAATAGTATCAGACAATAAAGTATATATAATAGATGATAGTGATACTATGACATCAGAAGCACAAAATTGCTTATTAAAGACATTAGAAGAGCCACCAGAATATGTAACAATTATATTAATATGTTCAAATGAAGATAATATGTTAAGTACCATAAAATCAAGATGTACAAGAATACATTTCGAAAATTTAGAAATTTCTGAAGTAAAGGAATATATAAAACAAAATTATCCTGAAATAGAGATTGATGATAGTATAATAAATCTTTCACAAGGTAGTATAGGAAAAGCATTAAAACTAAATGAAAATAAAACTTTATATGAAAATATTGAAAATATATTAAAAAGTTTTAAAAATAAAGATGTAATAGATATTGTAAAAATGTCAGAAGAAATATATAAAGCAAAAGAAGAAATTTACTCTGTTTTAGAATATATGAATGTTTTGTTGTTAAAATTAAGTAAAGAAGATTTAAGATACATAAATGCGATAGACATTGTAGAAGAAACTAAAAAAAGACTAAAAGCAAATAGCAATTATGATATGTGTATAGATAATTTATTATTTAATATAAGTTATCTATTTCGAAAATAGAAAGGACGTAATTAATGAAAAAAATAGTAGGAGTTAGATTTAAGAGATTAGGAAAAATATATTTTTTTGATCCTAAATGGCTAGAAGTCCAAAAGGGTGAATATATTATTGTTGAAACAACACAGGGTGAAGATATTGCAGAAGTAATAATTCCAGGAAGAATGATAGATGAAGAAAAATTAAATTCACCATTGAAAAAAGTTTTAAGACTTGCATCAAGCAAAGATTTAAAACATGCAGAAGACTTAAAAAAGAAAGAAAAAGAAGCATTTGAATATTGTAATAAAAAAATTAAAGAATATAAATTAGACATGACTTTAACAGATGTAGAATATAAATTTGATAATAGCAAAATATTATTTTCATTTACATCAGATGGAAGAGTAGATTTTAGAGAACTTGTTAAAGACTTAGCTGCAACATATAAGACAAGAATAGAACTAAGACAAATAGGTGTAAGAGATGAAGTAAAAAGAATTGGTGGAAATGGAGTTTGTGGACGTGAATTATGTTGTTGTTCATTTTTAGGAGACTTTGAAACAGTATCAATAAAAATGGCAAAAGAACAAAATCTTTCATTAAACCCAACAAAAATTTCAGGAAATTGTGGTAGATTAATGTGTTGTTTAAAATATGAACAAGAAGTATATGAAGAAAAAGAAAAAAGATTACCACATGTAGGAGCAATAGTAAAAACTCCAGATGGTGTTGGAGAAGTTGATAATGTTGAAACACTAAAAGAAACAGTTAGAGTTAGAATAAAAGATGGAGACATTTTCAAACAAAAAAGATATGAAGTAAAAGACATAAAAGTTATAAAAGATGTAAAAATAGAAGAAAATTCAGAAGAAGATAAAATAGAAGAAGAAAATTAGTGAAAGGTGGTGAATGTAATGGCATATAGAATACAATGTGATAAATGTATAAGCTGTGGTGCATGTGCTGCAAATTGTCCTGTTGGATGTATATCACAAGGAGAAACTTGTTTTGTTATAGATGAATCTGCATGTATAGGATGTGGAACATGTGCAGGTGTTTGTCCAGTTGAAGCACCAATTGAGGTAACAGAAGATGCTGAATAGATTAAGAGCCTTGAATATAATATAAAATCAAGGCTTCTTTTTTTATTGTTAAAAATATTTACAAAAGTAAGAATTGGTATTATAATAAAATATGTGTAAAATAATAAGAAAAGGAAATGTGATAAAATGAAAATAGGAATAGTAGGCTTACCAAATGTAGGAAAAAGTACAATGTTTAATAGTATAACAAAAGCAGGAGCAGAATGTGCAAACTATCCATTTTGTACAATAGAACCAAATGTAGGAGTTGTAGCAGTACCTGATGAGAGAATAGACAATCTTGCTAAAATGTATAATCCAGCCAAAATAACAAAAGCAATAGTAGAATTTGTTGATATAGCAGGATTAGTAAAAGGAGCAAGCAAAGGTGAAGGATTAGGAAACAAATTTTTATCACACATAAGAGAAGTAGACGCAATTTGCCAAGTTGTAAGATGTTTTGAAGATCCAAATGTAATACATGTAGATGGAAGTGTAAATCCATTAAGAGATATAGAAACAATTAACTTAGAATTAATATTCGCAGATTTAGAAACACTTGATAAAAGATTAGACAAGGCAAAGAAAAATTTAAAAGCAGATAAAAAATATCAAGCAGAAATAGACTTAATTGAAAAATTAAAAGAAAACTTAAATAACGGAATTCCAGCAAGAGCTGTAGAATGTAATGAAGATGAACAAGAATTAGTAAAAGATATGTTTTTATTAACATCAAAACCAATAATTTATATTGCCAATATATCTGAAGAGCAAATTCAAACAGCAGATGATGAAGAAATGGTAAAACAAGTAAAAGAATATGCTGCAAAAGAACATGCAGAAGTAATTCCACTATGTGTAAAAATAGAAGAAGAATTATCAGGACTAGATGATTCAGATAAAAAAGAAATGTTAGATGCTCTTGGATTAGAAGAATCAGGATTAGACAAATTAATAAAGAAAAGCTATGATTTACTTGGATTAATGTCATTCCTTACAGCTGGTGAAACTGAAGTAAGAGCATGGACAATAACAAAAGGAACAAAAGCACCACAAGCTGCTGGAAAAATTCACTCTGACTTTGAAAGAGGATTTATTAAAGCAGAGGTTGTATCATATAATGATTTAATGAAAGAAGGCTCAATGCTTGCTGCAAAAGAAAAAGGACTTGTTAGACAAGAAGGAAAAGAATATGTAATGCAAGATGGAGATATAGTAGTATTTAAGTTCAATGTTTAATAGAAAAGGATAAAATATGGAAAATTTAGCTGAATTTAATCTATTTACAACTAAAAATTTTGTAATATATTTAATAATAATAAATTTAATAGGTTTTTATGTTATGTGGTCAGATAAAAGAAAAGCAAAAAAAGGGAGATGGAGAATTCCAGAAAACACATTATTTTTAATTACATTATTAGGTGGAGGAATTGGAACAATTTCTGGAATGTACACATTTAGACATAAAACTAAAAAACTAAAGTTTACAATTGGAATGCCAGCAATATTGATATTAGAGGTAGTTTTGTTTATATATTTAAAATTTATAATGTAAAATTATAAGCTTTAAGCACTTTATGTGTTTAAGGCTTTTTAGTTGACAATAATCCATAAATAGAGTATAATTTAACCTGTATTATTAGGCACAAAATGTGCTATCGTGAAAGAAGAAAGGAAAAGAATAAAGTGAAAGAAATAGAATTATTAGCACCAGCAGGATCATTTGAAAAAGCAAAAATAGCATTTTTATACGGAGCAGATGCAGTATATTGTGGAACAGCATCATTATCATTAAGATCAAGAGCAGAAATACAAGATGATGATTTAATACAAACAATAAAATATGCACATAGTATTGGAAAAAAAGTATATGTAGCCTTAAATATATATGCTTGGGATGAAACATATCCAGAAATAATAGAAATGGCAAAAAAATTAGAAGAAATAAAACCAGATGGAATAATTGCGGCAGATGGAGGAGTAATAGAAACGTTAAAACAATATGCACCAAGTGTTCCAATAAATGTAAGTACACAAGCTAATCTAGTAAGCTTACACTCATGTAATTTCTGGTATAAAAATGGTGCTAAAAGAATGATAATGGCAAGAGAATTAAATAAAGAACAATTAAAATATATAATGGCAAATAAACCAGAAGGAATGGAAATTGAAATATTTGTACATGGTGCAATATGTTTTGCATATTCTGGAAGATGTTTCTTGAGTGATTTCTTAGCTTGTAGAAGTGCTAATTTAGGAGATTGTGCACAAAGCTGTAGATGGTCATATAATTTATATGCAGAAGAAAGAAATAATCCAGGACAATATATGCCAATAGAAATGGACGAACATGGAACAAGTATATTTTCATCAAAAGATTTATGTTTAATAAGAGAACTTCCAGAAATAATAGACATGGGAGTTGACAGTGTAAAAATAGAAGGACGTTTAAAAACAGAATATTATGTTGCAAGTATAGTAAATGTTTATAGAAATGCAATAGATGATTATAAAAAAGATCCATCACATTATGATGTTGATAAATATTTAAAAGAAATTGAAAAAATAAAAACAAGAGAATTAACAACATTTTATTTCAATGATAGAAAAAATCAAGATATACAAGAATATGATGGACACCAATATAATGAGTTATACCAATTTGGTGGAAAAGTTGTGGAATACAATGAAGAAAAATCAATTATGGAAGTAAGAAATAGATTACAAGTTGGAGATACAATGGAAATTTTAGTACCACATCATATAGAGCCAGTTGTATTCAAAATAGAGAAAATGTGGGATATAGAAACAGACAAAGAAATTGAATTTATAAATCCAGGGGTAAAAGGTCAACAAGTAAAAATACTTCTTCCAATAAAATGTGAAAAAAATTGGATTATTAGGAGAAAAAAATAATAATGAAAAATATAAAAGATTATAATTTAGATAGTCTAAAAGAAGAATTTGTTCAAATGGGAGAAAAGCCATTTAGAGCAGAACAAGTATTTAAGTGGTTATATGAAGAAAAAGTCAAAGAATTTGATGAAATGACAAATCTTTCTTTACAACTAAGAGAAAAATTAAAAGAAAACTATACAATGTGCAATTTCAAGATTTTAAGAAAATTAGAATCAAGTGATGGAACAAAAAAATATTTATTTGACTTATTAGATGGAAATGCAATAGAAACAGTACTAATGAGCTATCATCATGGATATAGTATATGTGTATCATCACAAGTTGGATGTAAAATGGGATGTAAATTCTGTGCATCAACAGGAATTCCATTTGTAAGAAATTTAACATCTGGAGAAATTGTAGAACAAATATTAGCTGTAGAACAAGACAATAATATAAGAATATCAAATGTAGTATTTATGGGAATAGGAGAACCATTAAATAATTATAATAATGTTGTAAATGCTATTAGAATAATAAATAATCCAAAAGGAATAAATATAGGTGCAAGACATATAAGTGTTTCAACAAGTGGATTAGTACCAGCAATTTATAGATTAGCAGATGAAAATATTCAATGTACATTATCAATATCATTACATGCTACAACAAATGAAAAAAGAAGTAGTATGATGCCTGTAAATAATGCATTTCCAATAGAAGAATTATTACAAGCTTGTAAAGATTATATTGCGAAAACAAATAGAAGAATTTCATTTGAATATGCATTAGCAAAAGACAATAATGATAATTTAGAAGATGCAAAAGAATTAGTACATTTATTAAGAGGAATGATATGTCATGTAAATTTGATACCTATTAATAAAATAGAAAATGGAGCATATACTAAGAGTTCAAATGAAAATATAATTAAGTTTAGAGATTATCTAAATGCCCATGGAATAGTAGCAACAATAAGAAGAGAGTTGGGTTCAGATATAGATGCAGCTTGTGGACAATTAAGAAGACAAAACCTACAATCATAATATGGAAAATTCGTGAAAATAATTGAAAAAAATTTTTATATATGATATAACTAAAAACATATAGAAAGATATGAGGTGAAATATGATAATTGCTTATGCAAAATCAGACGTTGGAAAAGTCAGAGAAATGAACCAAGATGCATATTATATATCTGATTCATCAAGTGAAGTAAAACTATACCTATTAGCAGATGGAATGGGTGGATATAAAGGCGGAGAAATTGCAAGTAATTTAGCAATAAAATGCACAAAAAATTATATTGAAAACAATTTCAAAGAAACACCAAAAGACAGAGAAAGTCTTATACAACTAATAGCAAGTAGTATGGAATATGCCAATATGGTGGTATATGAAAAATCAAGAGAAAATAAAGAATATGAAGGAATGGGTACTACTTTAGAAGTTTGCTTAATATATAATAATAAGGCATATATTGGGCACATAGGCGATAGCAGAATATATAGAATAAGAAAGACATTTATAAGAAAATTAACAACAGATCATAGTTATGTTCAAAAATTAGTAAAAGACGGAACAATAACAAAAGAAGAAGCTGAAGTACATCCAAAGAAAAATATGCTATTAAAAGCATTAGGATGTAATGCATTTGTTGAACCAGATGTAGCAGTTAAAGGATTTCTAAAAGAAGATATCTTATTAATCTCATCAGATGGACTTACAAATATGGTAAAACAAGATGATATCTTTCAAATAGCAACAGGAAATATTGAAAAAGCACCACAAAGGCTAGTAGACTTAGCAAATGAAAATGGTGGAATGGATAATATAACAGTTGTAATTATTAAAAACATATAATAAAAAAATTATAAGAAAAGTGTGGTTTTGCCACATTTTCTTCACCCGATTTGAATTTTCGAGTTTCAAAAGAAAAATCAATGGGTTAGCTAAAAACCTAGGAAGGATTTAAAAATCATGGATTTAAAAGGAAGATTATTAGCAAACAGATATGAAATATTAGAAAAAATAGGCAGTGGAGGAATGGCAACAGTATACAAGGCAAAATGTCATGTATTAAATAGATATGTAGCAATAAAAATATTAAGAGATGAATTTACAACAGATGAAGAATTTGTTAAAAGATTTGAAGTTGAAGCACAATCTGCAGCAAGTATAACACATCCAAATATTGTTTCTGTGTATGATGTAGGTGTTGATGGAAATTTACATTATATTGTAATGGAATTAGTAAAAGGTAAGACATTAAAAGATATAATTGTAGAAGAAAAAGGACCACTTCCATGGAAATGGTCAGTAAATATAGCAATTCAAATTGCATCAGCATTAGAAACAGCACATAAAAATCATATTATACATAGAGATATAAAACCACATAATATAATAATAACAGAAGATGGAGTTGCAAAAGTAACAGACTTTGGAATTGCAAAAGCAGTATCAAACTCAACAATTACAGCATTTGGAACAACTATTGGATCAGTACATTATTTTTCACCAGAACATGCACGTGGAGGATTTACAGACGAAAAATCTGATATATATTCTTTAGGTGTTGTTATGTATGAAATGTTAACAGGAAGAGTACCATTTGATGCAGATACACCAGTATCAGTGGCATTAAAACATATGCAAGAAGAGCCAATTGCAGCAATTGTTGCAAATCCAAATATTCCAATTGCAGTAAATGATATAATAATGAAATCATTAAAGAAAGATCCAAACTTACGTTATCAAAGTGCAACTGCAATGTTAATAGATTTAAAAAGAGCATTAAAAGAACCACAAGGAAATTTTGTAGATAATAATGAATATGTAGATGCCCCAACACAAAGAATATCAACAATTCAAGATGATAATAGAGGACCAAAAGCAACTGCAAAGAAAAAAGAAAATAAATTTGTTGCATTTGTAAAAAAACATAAAGTATTATCAACAATTGTTGGACTAATATTATTATTTGTATTAAGTTTAGGAACAACTTTAGGAATAGCAAATGCTACAAGAACAAAAGATGTGGCAATTCCTAATTTAGTTGGAAAAACAGTAGATGAAGCCAAAAAATTAGTTCAAGATAGTAAATTAGTATATTCAGAAGGAGAAGCTGAATATAGTGCAGATGTAGAAGCAGGAAAAATAATTTCACAAAATCCAAAATATACTCAAAATGGAACAGTAAAAGAAAAATCTGAAATTAAAGTAATAGTAAGCTTAGGAACAGAAAAAACTAAAGTTCCAAAATTTGTAGGAACAACAAAAGAAGAAGCTGAAAAATCTGCAAAAGATGCTAAATTAAAACTTGAATTTGTAGAAGAAACAAGTAAAACAATCGAATCAGGATATATTACAAAACAAGAAACAGATGAAGGAACAGAAGTAAATGCTGGAGATACAGTAAAAGTATATATAAGCATTGGAACTGGAATAAAACAAGTTGTTGTAACATCAGTATTACAAAAAGATGTAGAAACAGCAAAAAAATCTTTAGAAGAAAAAGGTTTAGTTGTTGAAATCGAATATACTGAAGATAAAACAAAAGACAATGGAGTTGTTTTAAACCAAAGTATAAAATCTGGTGAAACAGTTGATGAAGGTTCAACAATAACTTTAACAGTAAATAAAATTGCTGAAACAAAAACAGGAACAGTAACAATAAATGTAAAATCAATAACAGGATATCAAGATAAAATTAAAAAGCCAGTTACAGAAAGTGTAAAAGGTGAAACAACAAGTACAACTATCCAAAAAGAGGTTGAAGTTGATAATACACCAAATACAATTCAATTAAAGGTAACTGTTGATGGCGAAACTGTTACAGATGAAAAAGTAAAAGAAAATGTTACAGATAAACAAGTTAGTGTTAGTGGAAAAGGAAATGTTACAATAAAAGTATATATTGATGGCATTTTGAAGAAAACTGTTGATATGAACTTGAATAATACAGATAAATTAACAATTGAATAAAATGATAAAAACTCTCATTAATTTTGGGAGTTTTTTATTATATATTTTATAATTCTCCAAAATATGATACAATATATATGTTATAAAAAAGAAAAGGAGAAAAGCAAATAAATAATGCAAGGAAAAATAATAGGAAATATATCAAATGTATATAAAATAAAAACAGAAAGCAAAGAATATAATGCATATGCAAGAGGCAAATTAAAGAATAATGAAATAACACCATTAGTAGGAGATAATGTAGAAATACAAGTAACAGATGAAGAAAAATCAGAGGCTATTATAGAAAAAGTAGAACAAAGAAAAAACGAAATAAAAAGGCCTAAAATATCAAATATAGATCAAATAATATTTGTAATATCAACAAAACATCCAAAACCAGATTTATTAATGTTAGACAAACAATTAGCATATGCAGAAAAATTAGGAATAAATGCAATAATAATTATTAATAAAATAGATTTACAAGACAGTTATATAGAGATAAAAGAAGAATATTCTAAAGTTGGATATAAAGTAATTGTAACAAGTGCAAAAGAAAATAAAGGAATTGAAGAAGTAAAAGAAATATTAAAAAATAAAGTAAGCGTATTTTCAGGAAATTCAGGAGTTGGAAAATCAAGTCTAATAAATGCAATATTTAATACAGATAAAACACAAGAAGGAGAAGTAAGCAAGAAAAATAAAAAAGGTAAAAATACAACAACAGACACTAAATTATATGAAATTGAAAAAAATACATATATTGCAGATACACCAGGATTTTCAAGTTTTGAAATAAATGAAATAGAAAGTTCAGAATTAGATAAATATTTTATAGAAATTGAGAAAGAATTAGGAAATTGCGAATTCGTTGGTTGTACACATATAAAAGAAGAAAAATGTGGAGTGAAACAAGCTGTACAAGATGGAAAAATATCTCAAGGTAGATATGAAAGATTTTGTGAGATATATAATGAATTAAAAGATAAAGAGAAATATAAATGGAAATAAAGACTATTTCAAATTGAAATGGTCTTTTTTCTTGTAGATGTAACTTTTTTCTGATAAGATTGTATAAGAGATAGAAAAAGGAGGATTCAAGATGCAAGAGAAGACAGACAAAGAACTATACAAAGAGTTTCTATTAGGAAATAATGAAAGTTTTGAAGAAATAGTAAAAAGACATAAAAATTCAATTATATATTTTATACAAAGATATACCAAAAGCATAGATATAGCAGAAGATTTAGCACAAGATGTATTTTTATATGTATTAATTCATAAGAAAAATTACAGATTTGAATATTCTTTAAAAACATATCTTTATACAATAGCAAAATCAAAAGCGTTAAATTATATAAAAAGAGAAAAAAGAATTGTAGCAATAGATGAGAAAGAATATGAGAATATTAAAGATGTTGAAGAACTAGAGGAAAAAGTATTTAAAAATGAAAGAGCAGAAAATTTAAAGAATGCAATTCAAAAACTAAAATTAGAATATCAAAATGTAATATATTTAGCAGATATAGAAGAATTAAGCTATAAAGAAATAGGACATGTATTAAATAAAACAACATCAAATGTAAAAATATTGATATATAGAGCAAGAAGAGCATTAGAAAAAATAATATTAGAGGAGGGATATAAATATGAAAACTGATAAGCAATTTATAGATGAAATTTATAAAAAATATGATGAATATCAAAAAGAAGAAAAAATAAAAAGACAAAAAGTAATGAAGAGAATAATAAATATAGCAGCAGTTTTTGTTGTTGCATTATCATCAGTAGTAGTATTTTCACAGAAGAAAACTCCTAAAGTATTGCAAGAAATGAAAAAAGAAGATGTTGCTAAAATTGATTTAGAAACTGTTGGAAATTTTGAGAATTTTTATAATATTATAAAAAGTAAAAATTCTACAAATGGAGAAACTAAATATTCATTTAATTTACAAGAGAGTATAACAGATGTAGCTAAATCAGACATGTTAGAAACTAGATCAAATACAAATATCCAAGTTGAAAATGTTGATGAAGGAGATATTGTAAAAACAGATGATAAATATATTTATTATTTAAGTAAACAAAGACTTATAATAATAAATGCTGAGAATGCAGAAACATCAGGAAAAATAGCAGAAATAAATTTTAAGGAAGAAAATTTTTATCCTATAGAAATATATGTACAAAATAATAAATTAGCTTTAATAGGAAATATAGCATATAATGAAAATTTAAAAATGAGTACAGAAATGCAAGATATTAGTGAAGCGCCAAAGTCAAAAACAGGAATTATAATATATGATATTACAGATAGAAGTAATCCAAAAGAAATAAGAAATGTTATGCTAGAAGGAAGTTATATAACATCAATGTCAAGAATGATAGATGAAAATATATATTTTGCTGTAAGTGAAAACATATATGGATATGATATTAGTTGTAAAAGTATAGAAGAATTAAATGAAAATGATTATATGCCTAAATATACTGATACAGCAATATCTAATGAAGAAAAATGTATTAGTTATGACAAAATTTATAATTTAGATGAAACAGAAGATGCAAATTATTTAATATTAGTAGGTATTAACATTAATGGAGATAATGAAGCAGATATTCAAACATTTTTAGGAGCAGGAACATATTTATATTCATCAGAAAAAAATATGTATATTGCAACAAATGAGGTTGAATATGATGAAAATTATAAAGTTATTAATACTAAAACAAAATTAATGAAATTTGAATTAAATAATGGAAAAATTATATATAAAGCTAAAGGTAAGGTTGAAGGAAGCGTAAATAACCAATTCTCAATGGATGAGAATGGTGATAATTTTAGAATTGCAACAACTATAGGAGAAATATGGTCAAATCAAAATACAAGTAATAATTTATATGTGTTAAATGACAAGTTAGAAGAAATAGGAAAAATTGAAGGATTAGCAGAAGGAGAAAAAATATATTCAGTAAGATATATGGGAAGTAAAGCATATGTGGTAACATTTAAACAAACAGATCCATTCTGGGTAATTGATTTATCAGATGCAACAAATCCACAAATTTTAGGAGAAGTACAACTTCCTGGATATAGCGTATATTTACATCCATATGATGAAAAACATATAATAGGATTTGGATATGATACAAAAGAAAATGGAACCAGAGTAACAAATAATGGACTTAAATTAGTAATGTTTGATGTTTCAGATTTTACAAATCCACAAGTAGTATTTCAAATAGCTGTTGGAGATAGTAAATACACATATTCAGAATTATTATATAACCATAAATCAGCAATATTTTCAAAAGAAAAAGGAATTATGGCATTTCCAATAAATTCATCATCTGGTTTAAAAACTAATTCGAGAGCAGTTATTTATAAAATTGACTTAGAAAATGGTTTTTCATTACAAGGTGAGATTGGAACTATAAGCAATAATTATGAAGAGGAAGTTAGAAGAATTGTATTTGTTAACGGAAATTATTATACTTTATCATATTCACAAGTTAGAGTTGCTGATATGGATTCATTAAATGTTTTTAAAATTATTGATATATAAATAAAAATTCAATTTTTTTATGATTGATTTTATTTTATAATTTTATGCAAAGAAAGATTAGTTATATTTCAAACTAATCTTTCTTTGTTTTAAGTATTTTCTTTTTCAACCAAATAAATCATTCCTAATATTGTAAGTTGAAAATTATTATGGATTCGGTACTGTTTCCTTAAGTCATAAAATTCACCACATTGTGTGCTAGTACAAACTTCCCCTTCCAATATCATACAAACAACAGCGATAACTTCAGCATATTTATTAAAATCTATATCTAAATGATTATGATTTAATAAAGCATATAGAGAAGTTATATCAATTCCGTAATTCATATTTCTATGGAGCTTATACATTGCACATATAATTTCAAGATAAAATTTATATCTTTGACTTAAATCGAATTCCATCTTGAATTTTGAATAGATATTTCTAGCATCTTCATATCCAAATCGAGAATCATAAAAATCTGCTTCGTAAGACTCAATATTACCTTGATTTTTTTGAAGATATACTTCAACTTTTTTTCTGAATTTTTCTTCTTCTTCCATCCATTTTTTTTCAATACAATCAGAAAACATCTTAAGAAGTTGTTCTTTGGACATTTCGCAAGAATATGCTTTATCAAGTAAATCTTGTGTCATCTCTTCCATAGGTATAGTATTTGGGTGTTTTCTTTTCATAAGTTTGCTCCTCCCTTAAAATTATTTGTTGTTACAAAATATGCCATTTCTAAAAGGAGATATTATTTTAGCTTTTGCTAAAAACTTTTGGTATTATATCATGGATTTTTATATTTGTCAGTAGTTTTATTATAATTCAAGATATATTAGACATCTTTGGAATTCATTTATTACAAAAAATCAACCAGATTTATTTTCTGATTGATTTTTATTTCTGTGGTGCGCCCGGAGGGATTCGAACCCCCGATCTCAAAGTTCGTAGCCTTGCATTCTATCCAGCTAAACTACGAGCGCATTTATAATACTTTTATATTATACGATGTTTTTTTAGTTTTTTCAAGAGAATTATGGAAAATATTTAAAATTCTGATGTCATTAATTAATGAGAGGAAAACTCTTTCTTTTTAGTTTTTACATAGATTAACATACAACAAAAAAAGAGAGAGCAATGTATTGCTCTCTCTTTATAAGTTTAGGATATTTTTTGTAATATTGTAAATATAATTTCTTTTGTTGTTGGTTTGTCTAATAGTGAATAACCAAAATATGTAGAAAGTTTATCTTTATCAATTGTACGATACATTTGACCAATTGCCTGAAAAATATTTGCTTTTATTAAAACTTGGCTTTTATTATATTTTTTGGCAAGAATAGGATAAATATGTTTACTAAAATTAATATTATATAATGTGTCTGATAAATAACATTCATATATACAATCATATAAATATCTAGTTCCAATATATGAAAAATCAAAACCTAAATATTCTAATTCAGAAGAGATTTTTTCTTTTATAGAATTTTTTAAGCTAATGTCTTGCTTTTCTTTTGATAGTTCACGAACTTTATCTATAAAAGAATCTATATTGTCTATTTTTGAACTATATGTAAATACGCTTTTTTTGTTTATTACTTGGTTTAGTAAATCAATTTCATTTGTAAGTACTATAATTGAGGCATAATATTGTGAAAGATTATTTCCTTCTATATAATTTATAATATCTATTCCACTTATATCTGGAAGTTTCAAATCTAGTATTATAATATCGATTTTTTCTTTTTTTAATATTTCTAATGCTTTTTTTCCAGTATCTACAATACTATATAAACGTATATTATTTAATTCTTTGCATATAGAGTTTACTAAAAAATGTGAATAAATTAAGTTGTCTTCAATGATTAATAAGTTTTGCATATATTTTCCTTTCTCAAATAATTAACATGATTATATAACAATTAAGTTAATAAATAAAGTTAAAATAACATTTTTATAGATATTTTTCTTCTATATATTTTTTTATAATAGAATTATTTGTTCCATAATATTTTTGTATAAGTTTTACTAATTCTGGAGTAGATATTTCTTTATAAGCATAGTTTTCAAGTAATTCGTTCATAAAACTATTAATTTTTGAAGTTCCATATTTTTCTTCAAGTTTATTATAAAATGATGCACCATAAAAATACATTGCAGTTGAATAATCTGAATCATTTTCAAATTCGTTATATGGTTGTGTAATTATTCCTGTGTATTGATCTAAACCTGGATTTGTTAAATATGTAGTAATACTTTCATCAATCCATGCACTTGTATATTGATTATTTCCAATAATGTTATAAAACCATTGATGAATTATTTCATGAATTGATGAGCCAACACCTTCTGCACTAGTAGATATTAAAATTACTTGAGGATATTCCATTCCTAACATTTCCATTTCACATTCTACAATACTGAATTGTTTATATGGATATTTGCCAAGACGAGAATTCATTTTTGTAAATGTTTCTGTTGCTAAATTTAGGGCTTCATTTGCTTTTTCGATTTCTCCTTTGTGAAAGTAACAGTTAATTTTTATATTGTCTACATCTTTTGAAAAGATTTCATAATTTTCTCCAGCAACAATTACAAAATCTCTTACAACATTAGCTGTATATTTATATTTGATGAGATTATCATTTATATTTGTAATTTCAGTATTATCTCCAGTTGCAATTAAAGTATAAGATTTTGGAATAGTTATAGTAACATCATAATTAGCCATTTTAGAATAGAAACATTCTCCAACTGCAAAATATGGATAATATTGAAATTTTCCATTCTCATATGGACATAATATAGGAATACAATTTGCTAAATAAAAATCTTTACTGTTGTTATTAATTGTTTGATATCCATATCTGGCATTAAGATAAGGAACATAAGCTTTATAATCAAATGAAATTGATGTTAATTCATTTGGGAGTAAAGGTGATGCTAGTTTTACTGAAAATACAGTAGGATCTTCATTTTTTATTAATTCTAGAGATGTATTAGTTTGTGTATCGTGTAAATTAGTAATTTCACTTACTTTTCCATTTTCTTTATCAGAAAATGCACTTGGATAATCTCTGAAATATATTTCATTCCAAGTGTCGTTTGAATCATTTATAACGTTTACTGTAAGATTTATATTATAACAGTTATTATCAACATCTAATATGAAATTTGCAATATAATTATTTTGTATTGTGACTTTTGGAGAGTTTTCATTCCATTGCACAGTTACAGTTTTGTTTGCAATTGGAATTTTTTCAAATTTAGTTGATGAATCTGTAATTTTAGAACTTTTTTTATTAGTGTTGAATATTATTGATATTGTTATGATAAAAATTAATAATGTAATAATTAATTTTATATTTTTATGTTTCATGTTTTCTCCTTTTATAAAATGTAAGCACTAATATAATTAGTGCTTACATAAACTATTTAAGAAGGCAGTTACTCAAGAAAATAAACTATTGGGCGTTATAGTCAGAGATAGCGATATATCCTGTTTTGAGTTTTCCAGAATTGAGCGAATATCTGATGTAATAAAAATCATCTTCGACTTTCAACAAATCCGCTTTTTGATTTGAGACAGAACCATAAACACTATACAGTGTACTGGGACCTTGTCGAACATTAATTTTAGAAGAAATTGTCAATTCGCCACAAACGTTACCAAAAAGAGGAATATTAGAATCTTCTGCATATTGAATAGAAACATTTTGGGCGGGAACATACGCACGTTTTCTTCCATTAGAAGTGTCATATTCAATAAAATACCAATTACTTTCGGAAGCAAGAATTGCTACATATTCTCCGGAATTTACAGAACCACTTCTTTCATAAGTGGTTGTGTCAGGTCCATAATAAACAGAGGAATAACTTGTAACAATTCCCATGCAAGTAGAATATGTGTCGAACATAAAGCCGGTAAAGACATATCCTAACGTGGGTCCATTTGCGGTGCTGTATGAAATGAAATAGGAATTTCCGTCTTTACACAAAATCGTAAAAGTTTCGTTTGGGAAAATGTAATCTTTAATGTTTCCTTCAGATTGAATACTAGAATCGTATACGGGAAGGTTATCAAATACTGCTTTGGCGAGTCCACAGCAATTATTATATGCAGCATTTCCAATTAAGAAAGGAAATGTAGAAAGCAGTAACAATAAAGCTAAGACTACTTTGAAATACCGGAATTTTGCATGATTTTTCTTCATAAGTATGCCTCCATAAAGATAAAAGTGATGCCTTCTTAAATAGTTTTTTCTAAATAATTATAAATTAATAATTAAAAATACATCTGTTTGAACACACTATATCATATAAAAAATTAAAAAACATAAAAGTAAAAAAAGATAAAAAAAATGTAAAAAAAATAAAAAAGAAAAATTTGATAAATTTTTAGAAAAAAATTGCCAAAAGAGTAAAAAAATGCTACAATAAAATAGTGTAATACTAAATGTAAATATAAAAGGATGTTAAGAGAATGGGGAATTTAACAAATGCCCAAAAATCAATTTGGGTAACTGAACAATATTACAAAGGAAGTAGCATAAACAATATTTGTGGTACAGCAGTTATACAAGAGAAAGTGGACTTTGAAAAATTGAAAGAGTCCATACAAATTGTGTGTAAAAAACATGATAATTTTTGGCTAGAGTTTAAGTTAAATGAAGGAAATGTTGAACAAGTGTTATCTGAAAAAAAAGAAATTCAGATAGACACTATTAATATTGCTGGCAAAAATCAGTTAGAATTAGAAAGAAACAAAATTGTAAAAACAAGATTTCAATTAGAAAATTCAAAATTATTTAAATTTTATATCTTTAAATTTATAGATGGAAAAGGGGCTTTCATGCTCAATATACACCATCTAATTTCAGACGCGTGGACATTAGCGCTTATTTGTAATGACATCATAAAAACATATTCAGAATTAATTCAAAATAAAGAAGTAGAAAAAAAGGCTATATATTCATATATAGACTATATTAAATCAGAACAACAATACCAAGAAAGTGAAAAATATAATAAAGATAAGCAATACTGGATAGAAAGATTTAAAACTATTCCAGAAGTTGCAACAATACCAGGAAGCATAAAAGGAGACATTGACGAAACAAATCCTGCAGGTGAAAGAAAAAAATATGAAATATCAAAAGAGAATGTAGAAAAGATAAAAAAATATTGTAAAGAAAATAAAATATCATTATATAATTTTTTTATGGCTATTTATGCAATATATATAGGAGAAGTATCAAATTTAGATGAATTTACTATAGGTACACCTATTTTAAACAGAACAAATTATAAAGAAAAAAATGCAGCTGGTATGTTTATAAATATGGCTCCATTTAGAATTAATATTAATGAAGATATAGAATTTAAACAATTCATAAAAAACATAGCAAGAGATTCTATGGATATGTTAAAACATCAAAAATATTCATATCAATGTTTGCTAGAAGAATTAAGAAAAGAAAATAAAAGTATTCCAAATTTATATAATATTTTATTATCATATCAAATAACAAATGCAAAGCAAAATGAAGGAACTATTGAATATGAAACAGAATGGACATTTAATGGTTATTGTGCAGATAATATAGATATTCAAATATATGACCTAAATGATACTGGAAATTTGAATATAGCATATGATTATAAGACAAGTATTTATAAAGTAGAAGATATTGAAAATATACATAAAAGAATATTAAATATTATAAAACAAGTAGTATCAAAAGAAGAGATAAAACTTAGTGAAATTGATATTGTTACACCTGAAGAAAAGGAAAAATTACTTGTAGAATTTAATAAAACAGAATTAAAATATGATGAAAACATACCTTTTATAAAATATTTTGAAAAACAAGTAGAAAAAACACCAGATGATATAGCAATTGTTTTTGAAGATAAAGAAATGACATATAGAGAATTAAATGAGAGAGCAAATAGTTTAGCATATAAATTAAGAGAAAATGAAGTAACTAATAATACTGTTGTAGGTATATTATTAGAACGTTCATTTGAAATGTTAATATCAATGTTAGCAGTATTAAAATCAGGAGGATGTTATATTCCAATTGCACCAGATTATCCCAAAGATAGAATAGAATATATGCTTGAAGATAGTGAAGCAACAATAATATTAACAAGTCAAAATAGAAGAAATTTAGCAGATAAAAAACTTATTAATGTAAAAGATGAGAGAATATATGAAAATCATAAAGAAAATTTAGAAAATATTTCAAAACCAGAAGATTTATCATATTTAATATATACATCAGGTTCAACAGGTACTCCAAAAGGGGTAATGTTGAAACAAAAAAATTTAAGCAATTTTTACAATTCAATGAAAAATATAATTGAATATTTAAAAGATGGAAAAAATCATAAAATCCTTTCAATTACAACAGTTTCATTTGATATATTTGGATTTGAAACATTAATGTCATTAACAAGAGGATTAACAGTATATTTAACGAGTGAAAATGGTCAAAAAATGACATCAAAAATAGAAAGAATTGTAAAAGACAGCAATGTTGAAATAATGCAAACAACACCATCTGTAATGAAATTTCATTTGGAAAATTTGAATGATGAAAATAGTTTAAAAAGTTTGAAATATATAATGTTAGCAGGTGAGCCTTTAACAAAAACATTGGTAGATAGAATTAAACAAATAATTCCAAATGTAACAATTTACAATGGATATGGACCATCTGAAACAACAATATTTTCAACAATAGGAAATGCAACAAATCAAGAAGAAATTACAATAGGAAGACCTATTAATAATACACAAATATATATCTTAAATAAAAATAAAAAAGTGATGCCACAAGGTACAATAGGAGAATTATATATTTCAGGAGATGGTGTTGGAAAAGGATATATGAATAAAGAGCAACAAACAAATGCGAGCTTTATAATAAATCCATTTATAGATGGAAAAGTTATGTATAAAGTAGGAGATTTAGGTGCTTTTGATGATAAAGGAGAAATTACTTGTTATGGAAGAATCGACAATCAAGTAAAAATAAGAGGATTAAGAATAGAACTACAAGAAATTGAAAAAAGAATGCAATCTGTTTATAATATTCATGATTGTGTTGTTGTAAAAAAAGTTGTAAAAGAAAAAGACGCATTATGTGCATATTATGTGGAAAGAGGTCATGTATCTAAAACAGTTTTGAAAACAGTTTTATATTCAAAATTGCCAGAATATATGGTTCCACAATATTTTGTAAAAATGGAACAATTACCACATACACCAAATGGAAAAGTTGATAGAAAAGCTTTGCCAGATCCTGTTATTGATGAGAATGAACTTGAAATTGTAAAACCTAGAAATGAAATTGATAAAGAATTAATAAAAATAATAGAAAAAATGTTACAAGTTGATAAAGTTGGAATTAATAATACTTTATTAGAACTTGGAGGAGATTCTTTAACAGCAATTACATTAACAACAAAGGTTTTATCAAAATTTAATGTACAATTAAATATAAAAGATATATTGTCAAATTATACAATAAAAGATATGTCAGACTATATAGCAGAAAATCAAACAAAAGATATATCAAAAATAAAGATAGAAAGAATCAAAGAACAAGATTATTATCCATTATCATCTGCTCAAAAGAGAATATATTATAATTGTAAAATGATTGGTGAAGATAATATTGTTTATAATATGCCTGGTGGAATTACTGTTGATGAAGTTTTAGATATTGAAAAAATAAAAGAAGTATTTTACAAAATAATTAAAAGACATGAAATATTAAGAACAATATTAATTCAACAAAATGATGAAATTGTTCAAAAAGTATGTAAAGAAATAAACTTTAATATACCAGTATATTTTAACCAAGAAAAAGAAATTGATTCAATTATAAAAAACTTTTCAAAGCCATTTAAATTAGAAAATGAAGTTTTGATAAGAGTAGAAGTACATTATATTGATAATAAAAAAACAATGTTATTAGTTGATTCACATCATATTATAATGGATGGAATGTCGTTAAACAATTTAATAATAGAATTTAATAGATTATATAATGGTGCTGATTTAAAACGTTTGCCAATACAATATAGAGATTATACTATGTGGGAAAATAATTATAATAAAAGTAATGAAATTTTAGAACATGAAAGATATTGGGTAAATAAATTTGAAGATTGTGAATTCCCACCATTAAATTTACCTTATGATTATAAAGTGTCAGCAATTAGAAGCTATGAAGGAAACACTATAACAAATGTTATTGATGAGAAAATATTTAGAAAAATAGAAAAATATGCAAAGAAAATAGGAATGTCTTCATATATGCTATTTGTTTCAACATTTTTAATATTATTGCATAGATATACTGGACAAGATGAGATTATTTTAGGTAGTCCAGTTGCTAATAGAAACCAAAAAGAAACTAAAAGAATGATGGGAGTATTAGTAAATAATATTGTAATAAGAAGTAAATTAAATGAAGATGAAACAATTAATGAATTTTTTGAAAAGATGAAAGAACAAATATTAAGTGATATATCGAATCAACCATATCCATTTGATATGTTAATAAAAAAATTAAATATAAAAGTTGATAATTCAAGAAATCCTATGTTTGATGTAATGTTTACATATCAAAACAAAGAAGAAAATACAGTACAATTAAGTGGAAAAAGTGTAAATGTTTTAGAATTAGATAATAATATTTCAAAATTTAATTTATCAATAGAAGTAAAACCTAAAATGCATACAATAAATGTTGAATATTGTACAAAATTATTTAAAAAAGAGACAATTGAAAATTTATTTGAACATTATTTATATATGTTAACAGATATTATAGAAAATGTTGACGCAAAAATAAAGGATATAGATATAATAACTCCAAAAGAAAATAAACTTCTTGAAAAATTTAACGCAACAGATGGAGAAATAAATAATGATACAACAGCATATCTTATTGAAAAACAAGTTGATGAAAATCCAAATAATATTGCTGTTATATGTGAAGATAAAGTTTTAACATATAAACAGCTTGATGATAAGGCAAATTCTTTAGCAAATTATTTAATTAAAATTGGTGTAAAGAGTAATGACATAGTATGTATTATGACAAATAGGTCATTGGAAACTATTGTAGCAATGTATGCAGTACTGAAAGCTGGTGGTGCATTCTTAAATGTTGATCCTACATATCCTGTAGATAGGACAAAATATTATATAGAGAGTAGTAGGTCACAATATGTATTAACGCAAAAAGAATTAAAAGATAGAGTAAAAGAAATACCAAATTGTATTGAAATTGATTTAGACAATAATATTTATCAAGAAAATAAAGATAGACCTAAAGTTAATATTAAAATGGAAGATTTATCATATATCATATACACATCAGGTTCAACAGGAGTTCCCAAAGGAGTAATGTTAAATCAAGTGGGTTTAACTAATATGGCAAAAGCAATGACAAAAGCATTAGATTATTTACATGACGGAAAAGTACATACATTGCTATCAGTAACTTCAACACCTTTTGATATATTTGTTTATGAAATAATAGTTTCATTAACACATGGTCAAAGAATTGTAATGGCAAATAATGCTGAACATAGAAATCCAAAATTATTAGAAAAATTAATGGAAAAGTATAATACAGATGTAATGACAGTTACACCAAGTTTAATGAAAATAGTATATGATAATAGAAGTGAAAATTCGCCATTAAGATTAGTAAAAAATATGGTATTTGGTGGAGAGCCATTGCCTGAAAAATTTGTAAAAGATTTGAAAGCTTTAGCAGATGATATAACAGTATTTAATATATATGGACCAAGTGAAATAACAGTATTATCAAATGTACAAAATTTGAATGGAGAACCAGAAATTACAACAGGCCCACCAATAATGAATACACAAATACATATATTAGATAAAAATTTGAATAGAGTTCCAATTGGTGTAGTTGGTGAAATATATATATCTGGAATACAGGTTGGAGTTGGATATTTAGGAAAAGAAGAACTTACAAATCAAAAATTTCTTCAAAATAAATTTGGAAAAGGAAGAATGTATAAATCTGGTGATATAGGAAGATGGACATTTGAAGGAAAGATTCAATGTTTGGGAAGAATTGATCATCAAATAAAATTAAGAGGATTAAGAATAGAACTTGGAGAAATTGAAAATAAAATGGAACAATATCCTGGTGTATCTGCAGCAATAGTTAATAAAATAACGATAAATGATAAAGACTCATTATGTGGATATTATGTTACAGATGGTACAAGTAATATTAGTGAATTAGAAATAAAAAGTTATTTAAAAAAATATTTACCACAATATATGGTTCCAAGTTATATAGTACATCTTGAAAAAATGCCATATACAATTAATAGAAAAATAGATAGAAAAGCATTACCTATGCCTAATATTGAGGAAGAGAATTTTAAAGAAGAAGAACCAGATAAATATGATAATGATGAATTGAAATTACTACAAATCTGGAAAAATATACTACATTTAGATAAAATCAATTTAAATGATAATTTCTTTGATATAGGAGGAGATTCAATTTCTGCAATAAAAATGCAAATAGAAGCACTAAAATATAACTTCAATTTTGAGTATGCAGATATATTCAAATATCCTACAATTAAAGAATTAGCATCAAAAAAGAGATATAATAAGAATAATAATATCCAAAAATATGATTATTCAGAAATAAATAAAATATTAAAAAGAAATAATTTAGAAAATTTAAAAAAGATTCAAAAATATAATGTAAAAGATGTATTACTTATCGGAGGAACTGGATATTTAGGAATACATATATTATATGAATATTTGAAATATGAAAATGGAAAAATCTATTGTTTAGTAAGGAGAAAAAATAATGAAGAACCATTAATTAGACTTCAACAAAAAATTGCATTTTATTTTGGAAATGATTATTATGAAAAAAATAAAGATAGAATTCAAGTTGTCGAAGGGGATATAGTTGAAGAAAATTTAGCAATTAATTTAAAAGATTATAAAATGCTAAAAAATAATATAACAACAGTAATAAATGCAGGGGCACTAGTAAAACATTTTGGAATTTCAAAATTATTTAATGATATAAATGTAAAAGGAACAGAAAATGTAGTTGAATTTTGTAAAAAAGAAAATAAAAGATTAATACATATTTCAACTATTAGTGTATCAGGAAATGGAGAAAAAGAAGAAACAGTAGAAGAAACAACAGAAAATATAAATAGTAAGAAAATCTTTAAAGAAAGTGATTTATATATAGGACAAAATATATCAGGAATATATACTATAACTAAGTTTGAAGCGGAAAAAATAGTATTAAAAGCTATAAAAAGTGGATTAAATGCACAAATATTAAGGATGGGAAATATTACTAATAGATATAGTGATGGCGTTTTCCAACAAAATGTTGAAGAAAATGCTTTTGCAAAAAGACTAAAATCTTTTATTGAACTTGGAATGTTTCCCAAATATTTGTTAGATCATGCTATTGAACTTGGACCAGTTGATTTATGTGCAGAAGCAGTTATAAAAATATTAGAATATGATAGTAATTGTAATGTTCTACATATTTATAATTCTAAATTGTTACCAATAAAATTATTGGTAAATACAATGAAAGAATTGGGAATAAATATTGAAGCTGTAGATGATGAAACAATGTCAAGAAAATTAAAAGAAATTTTAAATGATAACTTTAAAAAAGAAATTTTATCTGGTATAATACATGACATAGATTCAAAAAAGAGATTAATATATACATCAAACATAAGAGTCTCATATGATTTTTCAGAAAAATATTTAGAAAAAATAGGTTTTTCTTGGAAAAATATAGATAGAGAATACATATTAAAATATATGAATTACTTTAAAGGAATAGGATTTATAGAATACTAAAGGAGAAAAAACAAATGAAATTAATTAATACAGAATTTATATTACTTATTATATCTACACTTTCTATATTAGTATTAATGTATACTATTATAAAAAGGAAACCATTATCTCAATTACAACATGCATTTGCATCTGTTTTAGGAACAGTTTTAATAATAAGTATAGGTGTAATCTTGCAATTAGTTTTCACAACATTTGGAAATGTTGAACCAATTATTTTTGAAAACTTTATATATATAGGAACATGTTTTTTACCGGTTGCATTGTTTTTTGTAGCAATAATATTTAAAAACACAAAAATTAGGTTTAAGAAAAAATATTTATTATTATTTATAATACCGTTACTTACATTAGCGGTATTATATACTAATAAATATCATCATTTATTTTATAAAGTATATTCAACAAATTTAAATGAAATGGTATATGGACCATATTTTTATATTCATACAATATATACATATGGATTATTATTTGTTAGTATAGGACTAATGATATATGGAACGTTAAAAAATTCTGGAGCCTTTTCAAAACAAACAATGTTAATAATTATAGGAACAATGTTTCCAATAGTTGTTAATGTATTAGGAACATTAAAAATATATAATATGAATGTTTGTTTAACTCCAATAAGTTTTTCAATAGCTGTAATTTTCTATACATTTGCCATAATGAAATTTAACTTTTTAAAGATTACGCCAATAGCTTTACAAAAAATAGTTGATAGAATATCTGATGGATATGTAGTTTTGGATGAAAATAATGCAATTACAGATTTTAATAAAACATTTTTAGATATATTTAAACTAAGTCCAGAAGATATAAGAAGTAAAAATTTTATAAAATTTTTACAACAAAAAGATATATCAAGCCAAGCAATTTCTAAAATTAATCAATCGATAAAAAGAGCTAATGATACAGAAACAACAGTATCATTTGAACAGCAATTTGTAAAAATAAGAAAATATTTTAGAATAGAAATAACACCTATAAATTCAGACAATAATTCATTAGGAACATTATTTTTATTAAAAGATATAACACAACATAAAGAAGATATGGAGACAATAAAAAATAATCAAGATATATTAATGGAAAGAGAACGTTTAGCAGGGCTAGGACAATTAATAGGAGGAATAGCACATAACTTAAAAACACCTATTATGTCTATAGCTGGTGCAACACAAGGATTAGAAAATTTAATAAAAGAATATGATGAATCAATAGATGACCCACTTGTAAATTCACAAGACCATCATGATATTGCAAGAGATATGGAAGAATGGATACCAAAAATAAGAGCACATCTTGAATATATGTCAGATATTATTACAACAGTAAAAGGTCAAGCTGTAGCATCTTTATCAGAAAATGATACGGAAGAATTTACTGTAATGGAATTAATAAAAAGAGTAAATATATTAATGAAACATGAATTAAAGAATGCATATATTTATTTAAATGTATTGATGAAAATAGATGAAAATCAAATAATTCATGGAAATGTAAATGTTCTTGTACAAGTTGTTAATAACATGATTTCAAATGCAATACAAGCCTATGATGGAAAACATGATCAAAATATTCAATTAGAAATTAGTAAAGATTCTGGAAATGTCATATTTTCAGTAACAGATTTTGCAGGAGGACTTCCAAAAGAAGTACAAAATAGATTATTCAAAGAAATGGTTACAACAAAAGGAAAAAATGGTACAGGACTTGGATTATATATGTCTTATTCAAATATCAAAGCACATTTTGGTGGAGATATTACATATAAAACAGAAGATGGAAAAGGTACAACATTTAATGTTATAATACCTATAAATAGACAATAATTTTAGTTGATATAGCCTGACAGACTATATCTCACAAATAGAGTGATAAAATTTTATACAAAAAGGAGAATAGGGCAAATGAGAAAAGCATTACAAAATCAAATGAGTGGTGAAAGAAGATATAGAATAATCGGAGTAGATGATGAAGAAGGAATACTTGATTCTTTAACAGTGCTTTTTGATAATTCTGAATATGAATTTTATGGTGCGCAAGATCCAGTAGAGGCAATTGAATTAGTAAAAAAAGAACATTTTGATTTAATGTTATTAGATTTTATGATGACACCTTTACATGGTGATGAAGTTGTAGAAGAAATAAGAAAATTTAACAAAGAATTATACATATTATTATTAACAGGTCATAAAGATATGGCTCCACCATTAGAGACTATTAAGAGACTTGATATTCAAGGATATTGTGAAAAAAGCGATAAATTTGATCAATTACAATTATTGGTTGAATCTGGTATAAAATCTGTTAAACAAATGGAAGAAATAAAAAGAATAAATGATAAACTTTCAGAATCAAATGATAAACTTGAAAAAGCTTATTTAGAAATGGTTGAAACTTTAAGATTTGCTGTAGAAGCAAAAGATACATATACAAGAGGTCATTCAGATAGAGTTTCAGAATATTCAGTTTTAATTGGCCAAAAATTAGGATTAACAGAAGATCAAATAAAAACTTTGAGAATAGGTGGATTATTTCATGATATTGGAAAAATCGGAATTCCTGATAGTATATTATTAAAGCCAAGCAAACTTTCAGATGATGAATATTCACAAATAAAAAATCATCCAGCAATAGGGGCACATATATTAGGTTCTGCAGATATTTTTAAAGATATTATTCCAATAGTAAAACATCATCATGAAAAATATGATGGAACAGGATATCCTGGAATGTTAAAAGGTGAAGAAATACCATATTTAGCAAGAATTGCAGCTGTTGCAGATACATTTGATGCTATGACAAGTAGAAGAAGTTATAGAGGTCCAATTGATATTGAACATGTAAAAGATGAAATAAAAAGATGTGAAGGGACACAATTTGATCCTCAAGTAGCAGAAGCCTTTCTTGAGATTTTGAATAATAATTATGAAAAAATACAAGAAATACAAAATAAATATGTTAGTGAATAAAATAAAAACAGGATTTAGATTTTTCTAAGCCCTGTTTTTTACTTTACATTTTGTGAGCAAACTATGATATTTTCATAGAAAGACCAACTTTTTTACGTTCTTGATCAATTTTTATAACTTTAACTTTTACAATATCTCCAACAGAAACAATTTCAGAAGGTGATTTAACATATGAATCACTCATTTCAGAAATATGAACAAGTCCATCATATTTTACACCAATGTCAACAAATGCACCAAAATCAATAACATTACGAACAGTACCTGTAAGTACCATTCCTTCAGTTAAATCTTCAAATTTTAAAACATCACTACGAAGAACAGGTTTTGGCATATCCTCTCTTGGGTCACGACCAGGCTTTGATAATTCTGATATTATATCAGCTAATGTCATTTCACCAATATCAAGTGTTTTTGCAGTTTCCTCAATATTTACTGATTTTAATTTTTCTCTTAAAGAATTCAAATTTTCTTTATTTTTTAAATCTTCAATTTTAAATCCTAATAATTCTAATAATTTTTCAGTTTGTTCATAACTTTCTGGGTGAACAGCTGTATTTTCTAATGGATTTTTTCCATCAGGAATTCTAATAAATCCAGCACATTGTTCATAAGCAACTTTTCCAAGCTTTGGAACTTTTAATAATTCTTTTCTTTCTTTTAATTTACCATTTTCATCTCTATATTTTACAATATTTTTTGCAATTGTATTATTAATACCAGAAACATATGAAAGTAGAGAAGGAGTTGCAGTATTTACATCAACACCAACTTTGTTTACACTATCTTCTACAACACCTGTTAAGCTTTCTGATAATTTCTTTTGATTTACATCATGTTGATATTGACCAACGCCAATTGCTTTTGGGTCAATTTTTACTAATTCAGCAAGAGGATCTTGTAATCTACGAGCTATTGAAATAGCACCTCTTATTGATACATTTATATCAGGATATTCTTCTGTTGCAAGTCTTGAGGCAGAATATACAGATGCACCAGCTTCACTAACAATTACATAACAAATATCATGTTTTACTTCTTTAATCATATCTGAAACAAACATTTCAGATTCACGAGATGCAGTACCATTTCCAATTGCAATCATATCAACATGGTCTTTATTTATTAAATCTAATAAAGTTTTCTTTGCACCTTCAACATCATTTTGTGGTGCTGTAGGATATACTGTAGCTATATCTAAAACTTTTCCTGTTTCATCAATTACAGCTATTTTACAACCAGTTCTATAAGCAGGGTCAAATCCCATAACAGTTTTACCTTTTATAGGAGCACCTAATAATAATTGTTTAGCATTTTGACCAAATACTTTAATTGCTTTTTCTTCAGCTTTTTCAGTTAAATCTGAACGAATTTCTCTATCAATAGATGGTTCAATTAATCTTGTAAAAGCATCTTCAATTGTATTTGTAAGCATTTCTGTAAATTGAGTTTTTCCTTTTATTATATCTTTTTGAATATAATATAAAATTTTATCTGTAGGTTTTTCAATAGATACTTTTAGGAAATCTTCAGCTTCACCTCTATTAATAGCTAAAATTCTATGACTTGGAAGTTTATGTACTAATTCGGCAAATTCGTAATACATTTCATAATTAGATTTTTCATCAGGTTTTGCAGATTTTGTTACAATAGTACCTTCACGATAACATATTTTTTTGATATATTTTCTATATTTTGCGTTATCAGAAATATTTTCAGCGATAATATCTAAAGCACCTTGAATTGCATCTTCAGCTGTTGCAACAACTTTATCTTTATTATTTTTATCTTCATCAGATAAATTATCAATATTTACAAATTCTTGAGCAATTTCATTAATATCTTTTTTCTCTTCTTGTGCAATAATAATATCTGCTAATGGTTCTAATCCTTTAGCTTTTGCAACAGTAGCTCTTGTCTTTTTCTTTTGTTTAAATGGTCTGTATAAATCTTCAACTTCTGCAAGTGTTTCAGCTGATGCAATTGCAATAGTTAACTCATCAGTCAATTTTCCTTGTTCATCAATTGATTTTATAATTTCACCTTTTCTTGTTTCTAAGTTTCTAAGATATGTAAGTCTTTCTCCTAAATCTCTTAAAATTTCATCACTCAACCCACCTGTAGCTTCTTTTCTGTAACGTGCGATAAATGGAATTGTATTTCCTTCATCAATTAATTTTACAGCATTTTCCACTTGTGTATTTTTTACATTTAATTCTTCTGCTATTTTATTTATAATTTTATCCATAGTCTTGTCCTTTCTAAATTTACCTTTACAAATTATATCCTCAAAGTTTGCAAAAATCAAGAGATATAGAAAATTCAATTTGAAAAAATATCTAAAATTTTTGTATAAATTTAATATTCATTTAATGAATAAAAAGTAATATATATAAGGTGATTTATATGAGAATATTAATAGTTGAAGATGAATTTAAAATTGCTGATGTAATAGCAAGTAGATTAAGAAATGAGCAATATATTGTTGATGTTTATGTAGATGGAGAAGAAGGGCTAGATAATGCATTAACAAATATTTATGATTTAGTAGTCTTAGATGTAATGCTTCCTGGAATTGAAGGATTTAAAATTTTGCAGGAAATTAGAAAACAAAAAATAGAATCAAAAGTAATTATGCTTACAGCAAAATCAATGTTAGAAGACAAATTAACAGGATTTGATACAGGTTCAAATGTGCAAATAAAGGTAGTTAGAGGCTTAGGTTATAAATTAGAATGTTAAAAGGAAAATAAAAGTGGAAAAATTAAATAAAAAATTGGTTAAAAAGTTTCAAAAAAAACAAGGAATGATTTAATATTCCTTGTTTTTTGTTTTTATAACCATTCTCCAACTTTCTTAATATAAATTTTTTTAACAATTTGAACAAGAGCAACATACAAAGCAGTCAATCCAATAACAATTAAGTAATACAAAGGTGGTAATATTTCAAAATGGAATGATGAAATATTATGGAATAATATTGGAGTAATTATAGTACCAATTATTGTAACCATAGTAAGAGCAGTTAAGATAGGATTTGCTCTTGATTGTACAAAAGGAATTTTTGATGTACGCACAAAATGTATTATTAAAGTTTCACTAATTAAACATTCAACAAACCAAGCTGTTTGAAAATATGATTCACTAGCAATATTGTTATATCCTAAAATAAACCAGAATGCCAAGAATGCTAAAACATCAATAATTGAACTAATAGGTCCCATAACATTCATAAAAGTTCCTAATCCTTTTGTATTCCATTTTCTAGGCTTTAATAAAAATTCTTTATCAACATTATCATAAGGAATAGCTATTTGAGAAAAATCATATAAGAAATCTTGTAAAAGCATTTGAATAGGTAGTAATGGTAAAAATGGTAAGAATATACTTGCAATAAAAATACTAAAAACATCACCAAAATCCGAACTTAAAGCCATTTTCATATATTTTATAATATTCCCATATACTTTTCTTCCTTCAACAACACCATTAAAAACAACTTTTAAATTTTTCTCCAATAAAATTATATCACTAGCTTCTTTTGCAATATCTGTTGCAGTATTTACACAAATACCAACATCAGCATTATGAAGTGATGGAGCATCATTTACACCATCTCCCATATATCCAACAACATGACCATTCTTCTTTAATATAGTAATAATTCTTTCTTTTTGTAAAGGATTCATTCTTGCAAATATATCAACATCTTCAACTTGTTTTGAAAGTTCATCATCAGACATTTTATCAATATCAGAACCAGTTAAAATTTTATCATTTGGAATTCCAACTAATCTTGAAACATTTTCGGTAGCATATTGATTATCACCAGTTAATATTTTTGTTGTAACACCATATTCTTTTAAATTTTTAATTGTAGTTTTTACATCTTTTTTTGGTGGATCAAGAAATGCAACAAACCCGATAAATACCATTTCAGATTCATCAGAAGAATTGAATATATCTTTACCAGAATATTCTCTTTTTGAAGCTAATGCAATAACTTGCATTCCCTGTAAAGCTAAATCTTTTGCATTACTATTTATATTTGCAATCATATTTTGAGTTAAGTCTTTGTGTTCACCATTTATTTTTACAGTAGTACATCTTTTTAATATTTCTTCCAAAGCACCTTTTGTAATAATTCTATAATGATCATCATGTTTTACAACAACACTCATTATTTTTCTTGTATAATCAAATGGAATTTCATCAACTTTTTCATAATCAACAATTTTTTCTTTAATATTATGCTCATTTCCATATGTAATAACAGCTTTATCAACTAAGTTTTTCATTCCAGTCCCATAATAACTATTTAAATAAGCATATTCAAGAATTGATAAATCTTCTTTACCTTCAACATTAATATATTTTTGTAAGACAATCTTGTCTAATGTTAAAGTTCCTGTTTTATCTGTACACAATACATCAATTGCACCTAAATTTTGGATTGATTGAATGTTTTTTACAAGAGTTTTCTTTTTAGCCAATGTTTTAGTACCTTTAGTTAAATTAACATTAACAATCATAGGAAGCATTGTTGGAGTGATTCCAACAGCAACAGATAATGCAAATAGAATTGCCTCTAATACATCTTTACGAATAAGTGCATATATAATAAATACTGCAATAGAAACAACAAGCATATATTTAATAAGAAGTTTTGTTATATTATTCATACCTTTTTCAAAATTTGTAATTTCTTTTTTATTATCAATTTGTTTACCCATATTTCCTAAATATGTTGAAAATCCTGTGCTGATAACAATACCAGTAGCTTTACCACTTATAACACTTGTCCCCATCAAGCAAATATTAGATAGTGAAAAAATTTCATTTGATGGTATGTAAGAATCCTTTTTCTCAATAGGAGCACTTTCACCAGTAAAAACAGATTGATTTAAAAATAAATCCTTACTTTCTAAAATCATAATATCTGCAGGAATTATTGAGCCAGCATTTAAATGAACAATATCACCTAATACAATATCTTCTGTTTTTATATTTTTTTCTTTGCCATTTCTTATAACAGTTGCAGTAGAAAAAAGTTTACTCTTTAAAGACTGATTAAGCTTATAAGTAGAATAGTCTTGAAAAAATCTTATCAAAGCACTTGCAAAACCAATAGATAAAATAATTATAGTTCCAAGAGTATCATCACCAACAAATTTATTTATAATTGCTAAAACTATAAGAATAAAAATAAATTTATCTTTAAATGAATTTATAAAAAAGTAAAACCATGAATGTTTTTCCTCTTTTACTACAATATTTTTTTCATCATCTTTATGTTTTTCTTCAATTATTTTTGAAGATAGACCTTTTTCAATATTTGAATTAAATTCATTAAGTATTTCATCTTTTGACTTTTGAGCTATATTTGTATATTTTTCAAGAATTTTCTTGTCATTATTAACTAATTTTTGATTTTTAAATTTATTTTTTATAAAAAATAAACGAATCATTTATATCACTCCTTTGAACAAATTTATTATAACACAATGATTAAAAATGAAAATAATTTTATAAAAAAATTTTTATATTTAATATTTATTTAATCTTTTAAAACTAAAATACATTTAGAAAGTAAGAAATAAGACTTTCAAATAATATTAGGAGGATAAAAATATGAGTAGAAAAGTAAAAAATATAATTATGATAACAATTATATTTATAGTATGTATTGCAAGTGGATTTACAATAAAGCTTGCTAAAGAAAGTGGAGAATATTCATCAACAATATCAAATGGAAACGCAACATCAAAAATAAAATTAACAGGAGATTCTTACATTACATCATTAGAAGATGATGACACAACATATAGTAATATTGATTTTAATGGATATAAATTATATGTAAATGGAGTTGCTATAAACTAATGAATATGCTATAATTGAAACAAAAAAAGTAAGAAAAGGATATAAACAATGAAAACAATATTAGCCTCAGGTTCTCCAAGAAGAAAAGAACTATTAAGTTTAATAACACCAGAATTTGAAATTATAGTAAGTGGTGTAGATGAAAGTTTAAAAGAAGGATTAACTCCAGAACAACAAACTGAAAGACTAGCATATATAAAAGCAAAAGATGTATTCGAAAAAACATCAGGAAACAGAATAGTAATTGGTTCAGACACAATTGTAACCAAAAAAGGTAATATATATGGAAAACCAAAAAGTAGAGAAAATGCAATTCAAATGATAAAAGAACTTTTAGAAGGAGATAGAACACATAGTGTAATCACAGGACTAAGCATTTTAATTGAAAAAGATGGTGTATACAAAGAATATAAAACATTTGATGAAGTAAAAGTATTCTTAAAAGAAATGTCAGAACAAGAAATAGAAAAATGGGTTGATTCAGGAAAAGCAATGGACAAAGCAGGAGCATATGGTATTCAAAATGAATTTTGTGTATTTGTTGACAAAATTGATGGAAATTATACTAGCATTGTTGGACTTCCAACTCAAAAAGTTTATGATATCTTGAAAAATTATATTGATTAAAATAAAAAATGAGATGAAGATAAGTGAATAGTTCATTTATATCCATCTCATTTTAATATATAGGAAAGTTCTCATGTAACGTCCTATTAAGGTTATAATTGTTAGCTTGGGGTGATTTGTTACTTATACTTGAAAATTAAGATTTTGTAACAAATAGCGATTATGAAGCTTTATTCGTTTTAAAGATATTTAAAAACTTCTTCAGGATATAATATTTTTGATTTATTTTTAAAATCATCAATATCAATCCATTTTGCAGAAAATTCGCCACCTCTGTCTATAATATTATATTCATCTTTGTAATCACTATCTGCAATATCAATTGAATAAAATAAAATTAATTCATGAGCATTTTTTCCATTAAAAGTAAATATATTTTCAGAAATACCAAGAAAATCTTTTACAACAATATCTGTATTAATTTCTTCTTTAAATTCTCTCTTTAAAGCATCAGAACTTTTTTCAAGAAACTCAATACCACCACCTAAACATCTATAAAAAGTTTGATTTTTTACTTTATCAAACTTTTCTTCTACAAGTAGTTTATTATTTTTTATTGCTAAACCTAATGCAATAGGTCTTATTTCAGTATATTTATCCATATGTGACCTCCTTTTTTATTAATTATGATATTAAATTATTTGAAAATATTTTATAAGCTAATAGAAATAAAGTCAAGTGAAATATGGATTAATTTATAAAAATGTGATATATTATTTTGGAAAGGAAGTAGAGAATATGAAAGCAGTTGTTATATCAGATATACATGGTTCAGGATATTATGCAGAAAAAATAAAAGAGATTAATGAAAGAGAAAATCCTGACAAAATAATATTATTAGGTGATTTATATTATCATGGACCTAGAAATGAGTTGAGTCAAGAATATAAGCCAATGAAAGTGGCAGAAATTTTGAATTCTTTAAAAGATAAATTATTGGTTGTTAGAGGAAATTGTGATGCAGAAGTTGATGAAATGATTTCAGAGTTTAAGTTTAATGACCATATTTTGATGGAGATTAATGGAAAGAAGTTTTATTTTACTCATGGTCATAAGTATAATATTGAGAATATTCCTTATGATGATTTTGATGTTATGATTTATGGACATATTCATCAAGGTTTTATTCAAGAGAAAGAGGGTTTGGTTTTTGCAAATCCTGGTTCAATTTCTCTTCCAAAATGTAATTCTGCTCATAGCTATATTGTGCTTGTTGATAATAAGATTGTATTGAAAGATGTTGATGGTGAAGTATTAAAGGAGTATGAGATTAGGAGTTAAAACTGAAATTAGATAAAACAAGAAAAAAATATCCAGTTGCTAAAGCTAAATCTGTAAGTACAAAATATAATAAATTATAGTAATAATTAATGGGGGAATTATTATGGATGAAAAAGAATTAATATATGAAGGAATTGAAACAGCATTCATAAATTATAATAATCAATCAAATACAGCTTTTAAACCACAATTTATTTCTAATGATTATAAAGAAGGACGAAAAGTAATATCTAGTATAGAAGATGAGCTATTAAAATGTGATAAATTTGATATTAGTGTTGCATTTATAACTGATGGAGGTAAAAATGAAGAATATAAAGGTAGTTGCAGCTATTATAATTGACAATAATAAAATATTTGCTACACAAAGAGGTTATGGAGATTTTAAAGATGGTTGGGAATTTCCAGGCGGAAAAATTGAAAAAGGTGAAACACCAGAAGAAGCTTTAATTCGAGAAATAAAAGAAGAATTAGATACTACAATTAATGTTAATAAAAAAATTGATACAGTTGAATATGATTATCCTAATTTTCATCTTTCAATGGACTGTTTTATATGTAACATATTAGAAGGTGATTTAGTATTAAAACAACATGAGGCTTCTAAATGGCTTTCAAAGGAGGAATTATATAGTGTTGATTGGTTACCTGCTGACAAAAAAATAATAGAGAAAATAGAAGATTATATGATGTGAAGATAAAGAGATTGATATAAGACTTTGCATAAGGCAAAACAATTACATCAATTTACGAACAGGCTCTACTAATATGACATAGGAGTGAAAGATAAGCGAGGAAGAGTAATGACTCGTTTTATTAAATAAGGATATTGCAATTTGATAATAAAAATTAACAAGTAAAGATATTATATTAGATAATAGTATTTGAAAAAGTATTACTAAATAACGGAGAGTGAAATAATATTTAATAATTATAAAAAACGAAGATAAAGCTGAGAATGTTAGTAGTTATGAAAATAATAAGAATCCCTAAAACAAACATTCAATAATATAAAATAGTAAGGACAATTTTAACACAAAGATATGATAAAAATTGTCCTTTATTAAATATAGAAATTATTTCTCAAAACATATCAATTTTATACCATTGCCAAAAAACATTCCTATAGTACTTCTAAAACCAATAATACATACATATATCCATAATGTTATTATCTAGCTTTTTTTATATTCAATATTATTACCAGAAACATTATTTAAGATATCTTTTGATATTTCTTCAAAATAAATAAAATGCTCTTTATCTTCTTTGCAAGTGAGTGCGCCAAGATTTTCTTCTGTGAAATCTAACCATTCTTTTAGAATATCATCGCCAGTTTTTTTATAATTTTCCATAAGTTATTTCATTAAAAATTGCTGTTATCAATCACTTATTATTCGTTAAATGTCAAGTATTATTGTGAAAAGTATAGTATAATATTGAGTGTGAAAGGAATGTAAGTATATGAATCATGATGATAAAAAGAAGTATTTTGAATTATTGGCATTAAAGATATTAAAAGAATATCAAAATGTAGAAATTGAAAAATTAATTCACGATGAAAAAACAGATTGGCAGGATATAAATAATAGTATAGGAATTGAAATTACAAGAAATAGTATAGGAACACAATTCTGGAGTGAATTAGAAAAAGTTAAGAAACCAATTCCAGACAAGGATATAGAAAAATTCAATAAAAGATTTAGAAAAAATGGAGGAAGAGTTATCACAATTGAACAAGCAAGGATAATATTTAATGATAAAGATAAGAAGGATAGTTTTAGATTTAATGAAAAGTATTTTTATATAATCCCTGTTTATAATGATGATTTTTCAGAGATAAATAGAAGTTTAAAGGAAAAACTAAAAAAGCTAAATGAAATTTATAAAGAAATGAATGATAATAGGTTATTTATATTTTCTCCGATATATGCAAATAAGGAAATGATTGAGAACGAATTACATAATATTATTAATATACAAAATGATAAAAAAAGAAAATTCAATATAGTTTATGTTTGCTTATTGCATGAATTATTAGTATTTAATCTTAATGAAAATGATTAGAAATGTATTCAATGGATAAAGATGTTTTTAATAAATTATCAGAGGAAACTAATAAAGAAGTTAAATCTTAAAAGTAATATTTTTGTCGACAATTCTTAAACGCTCAGTCTATGAATTGTTGACAAACTGTATATAAGATGTATCCACTTGATTGTCATTTGGTATACCATTGGTCGACAAGAAATCTAAGAGAAAAAAATCAAACTTTAAAATAACCTAACAATCTATTTGTTGCAATCAAAAAAGTCGCGAAAGTTTCAAAAATGGAAAATAAGAGGTAATATTGAAAATAAAACATACTAAAATATAACAAGTTTATGTTTAAAGTAATAACACTTTAAATCATTTTAAAACAAAATAAAACATCACACTAAAAGAGTCAATATTTGTTTTCATAACCCGAAGGTCGATAGTTCGAGTCTATCCCCCGCAACCAAAGTATATATCACTAGAACTGTAACGGTTTTAGTGATTTTTTGTTGCCTAAAAATTGGTTTCAATAATGCTTTAAAATGGCATTCTTATGTCAAATTGGGTAAAATAAATGCTTCAAATTCCCGAAATTCTAATAAAAATTCAATAAAAAAATTTACTATAAATTTATGAAAATCTTCAATTAAAAAACTTTTGGGAAAGAGATATATAATCTCAAAGTTTTTTACTTTTTAATATCGTGAAAATTTGTAATTTGTGAAAATTAGAAAAAAGTTCAAATTAAGAACTTGTTGGTAATAACAAGTTTTCTAATGCATATCCAGCTTTTCTATTATGAGAAAGTAGTGGATGCACATAAAAGTCAAGAGTAGTACTTATTTGTGCATGACATAGTCTCGCAGAAATCGCTGCTATATCAATATTTTGTGCAACTAGTAAACTTGCATTTGTATGTCTTAATCCGTGAAAATTAATTACAGGTAATCCTATTTGACCAACATATTTAACAAACCATTTGCTAATTGTAGAAGGGTGCATTGGTTTGCCATCTGCTTGTACAAATAACTTATCAGAATTAGTCCATAATTCGCCGTAAATCGATTTTTGTTCTTCATACCATAACTTATATTCCTCGAGTAAAAAAATGATAAATTCATGTATTGCAATTTCTCTAATGGAACTTTCTGTTTTTGGAACTTTTGTGAAAACTCCCATATCTGTTAGGTACTGACTAGAACGATTAATACTGATAATTCCATTTTTAAAATCAACATCTTGCCATTCTAATCCCATTAACTCACCTAAACGAACACCGGTAAATACAGTAAGAATAATTGCAACTTTGTATTTAATATCTTCGCTAGATAATAGTTCTAAATTTTCTAGTAATATTTTAGTTTGCTCATCATCATAAGATTTTCTTTTCGGTTTTCTAGCTTTAGGTGGTTGAACACGTTCAGCAGGATTTGTCACTATTAATTGCCAATAAACTGCTTTATGAAGCATTGCTCTTAATAATCTGTGATGCTCTAAAATTGTTTTGCCAGATAAGGGCTTTTTAGTTTTTGCACCATTGTTGCCTTTTTTTCTAACTAACTGAGTATCTTTTTCAAGTAAATCATAGAATTTCATAATGTCAGTTGGTTTAATTTTGTTAATATAAAAATGTCCCCAATAGGGTAAAAGTCTTGTTTCTAACATTCTGTAATATCGTTTATATGTTGATGGAGCTAGCTCTTTTGAACCATAATCTCTTTTCCATATTTCTGTAAATTCAGAAAATTTGAGAGATTTACCATCAATTACTAAAGCATTTTGTACTTCAGTAACAAATTTTGCTAGTTCAACTTCTGCATCTTTTTTAGTTCCATGTACTGTCTTTCTGTGTATCATAGGTTTTCCATTTAGATCAAATCCTTCAGATACTGTTAGCCTGTAACTATTTTTTCCTCTTTTTTCTATACTCCCAGCCATTACTTATTTCACCTCCTTTCAAGTATGCCTATGGGTGGGAGGGGTATATATCTTATTGTTAACAGCAATATTATATAGCAATAGTAACGGAACGCAATAGTTTTCAAAAAGAAACTTAAAATTTTTATAGTTAAAAATGATAAATAAATCAATACATGGAAAATACTGGATTGTTAATATTATTTATGATATAATTCAATAAATAGATTGGAGGTTTTTTAATTATGGCAGAAAACAAAGTAAAAAAATGTAAGTGCGCTTATTGTGATGATAGAGCATTTGAGGTGCCAAAAGATATTATTGAAGCTATAAAAAATGAAAATCTTGTTATTTTTGCTGGAGCAGGTATTAGCACAGAAGGAAAAAATGTTTATAAGTCTTCCTTGTATTCGGAGGTTAATGATGAGTTGAGAGAAAATTATAATAATTCATTTCCTAAATTGATGACAAAATACTGTAATTTACCAAATGGAAGAAGAAAACTAATAAATAAAATAATGGAACGATTTGATTATTATAAGTGTTTTACAGAAATTGATAATGTAATGAAAAAATTTTTTTGTCCATTAGCGGATATATATGGAATTAAAGACATCATTACTACAAATTGGGATATGCAGTTCGAAGAAAAATGTGGATGCATTCCAATTGTATATGATTCTGATATTCCAGTATTAGACGAAAGTAAAAGAAAAGTATATAAAATACATGGAACTATTGAAAATATAGGAACTTTGGTAATGACAGAGTCTGATTATGATAAATGCTATAAGGAATTAACTACTAACTTAATAGGAAGCAAAATTAAATATTTACTAAGTAATAAAACGGTCTTATTTATAGGATACTCTATGGAAGATGAAGATTTTAAAAAGATTTGGCAGTTTATAGATAATTCTCTGGGAGATTTAAAACCACACTATTATATTGTCTCTCCAGATGATGGAATGAAAGAAAAACTAAAAAATAAAAATGTAACTGTAATTAATACAATAGGATCAAACTTCATAGAAAAAGTAAGACAGCAATTAATAGATGATGGAGTTATTCTAAATTCGGATATCTTATATTTGATGGCTGACGCAGTACTTGAAGTTGCTTTAAATGAGCATAGTAAGGCTAATACTAGGTATCATAAGGAAAAAAACTCTTTATTAATTTATTCAATATTATATCAAGATGGAATAATACATTCGTTAAAGAGAATATTGGCAAGACAAGAAACAGGAGAGTATATGAACCCTGAATTTATAAATAATTCAATATATTCATATTATTATTTGTTTGATAAGTATATGAAACAAAACAGAATATTTGATGCAGCATATTTGCTTGGCTATGCACATGCTATGGATTTTATCCTTTATGAGTATTTTCAAGTTTCGAAAGGAAAAAAAATTAACTCAGATAATACTATATGTCTGTATTATCTTCCAAGAAAAAAAGTTTATAATAACATGAATGAATTCAATAAAGATATAAATGAATTTAAAACAAAAAAATATATTAATTTAGCTAATAGAATAGCTGAAGAATTTGGAGGACCTGATTCAGGACTAGAAGTCCATCATATTCCATTTATTTAAAATGTAATTAAAAGTACGTAGATGATTAATACGTACTTTTAATTATACGAGTCTAGCCACTCATCAAATTCTTTATAAGTTTTCTCCTCAGCTCTAATAGCATCCATAAATTCTTTTGCTTCCTTTTTCCAATTTTCATAATCTTTTTTATAAACCTCTATATCTGGATTACGATTTACTAACATCGCTTTTTTTGCATAAATCTTACGATATTTACCATAAACAATTTCATTTTCTTGTTTAATTCTTTGAGCAATCTGATTTCCAATATCTTTACAGGTTTGAGTACCCTTAAATAAATTATCGCAATAACTAACTCTTGGATTATCAGTTATAAAGTATTTACCACAGTTCTTACATTTTTTTATTATATATTTATTTTCTTCTACAAATTTAAATAATGTAATATAAAGTATGGTATAGACACTAGAACTTGTTGCATCAGTCTCGGCATATACATCAGCAAAATGTTGTCCAGTTGTGAAAAACTCTAACAATTTTTCTTCACTAGTTTCAAGATATTTTGGAATTATTCTAAAATTAAAAGCATCATTAATTTGATAATCAGTAACATATTGTTTTAAACCCTTAAAATGTGAAGTGTAATAAATATAAAAACGTATCTTATTAGTCATTGTCCTTGAATTTTCAAGAGGATGTTTGGTGAATATGAAATCAACAAATTCAGAGTAAATCTTTTGAACTTTTATAGCATCTTTTTTTATTGATTTGAAATATTTTTTTCCTAAATTTTCAATCTCGCTATAACTATAAAACTTATTAACCTTTAAATTCTCTATATCACTTTTTTCAAAATATTTGATATAAGAAGTAAAAAATTTAGTAAACCAAACAAAATATTCATCAAAATTAGAGAAATTTGTATTTAAAAAATTAATTAGATTTGTTCCTCTGTCATCAATTGATAAATGGTCTTTTATAAAGAAATGACAATTTGAGAGTTCGCCTAATTCGTAGTAATGTAGTTTTTTTGGGATATCTAAACGATCTATTTTTCTTTTTATTTCATTTGTAAAAGGTTTGGTTTTTATATGTTTAGTAAATAATTCTTCATATTCTTTATATTCATCTTCAGTTAAGCAATCTTTTATAATATCCAAAATTGAAACACCTTCAGGTAATTTACAATCTGAATCACCATACAATAAAGTTATATGTTTGATTTCTTCTCTAGTAGTAATACAAATATGTATATCACTATTTATTCTATTTTCTTTCATAATTCCTCCGTTAACAGAAACTTAAAAATACTAAAGTTAACCTGCTATCAAAATAACCTAAAAAGTATTTACAAAGTTAACTATAATCAATATAATACATTTGTTAACAAAAGTCAATATTAAATTACAAAAAAATAGGAGGGGATATTATGGAACTACAAAAAGTACAAAGGACAACATTAACAATGAAAGAAGCATCTGAGTATTTAGGAATATCATACTGGTTGATAAATCAATTAGTAAGAAGAAAACAAATACCATGTTCTAAAGTTGGTGGAAAATATTTATTTAGAGTACAAGCTTTAGATGAATATTTAACAAAAATGGAACAAGAATCGATAGATTAGCTTCTAGAGAAAGTGAGGAAAGGAGGATATGGCAGATTTACAATGGCTAAAATTATCTACAAATTTTTTTGATAATAATAAAATAAAATTGCTAGAAAGTGAAAAGGATGGAGATACAATAATTAGAGTATGGATACAACTTTTAATAACAGCAATGAAATGCAATTATCAAGGTAGATTATCTATAACAGAAGATAAGCCAATGACGGCTGATGATATTTCAAAGATTATGGGAAAGTCTAAGAAAAAAATTATAAAATATTTGGAAAAATTTGAAGAATTAAAAATGATTATTATAGAAGATAATTTTTATAAAATTAAAAATTGGTCTAAGTATCAAAGTGCTGATAAACTTGAAGAAATCAGATTACAAAATTGTTTAAGATAGCAAAAATATCGTGAAAAAATGAAAAGTGAAAAAGAAAAAAGTAACGTTACAGTAACGCAACGTAACACTAAAGAAGAGAAAAAGATTAGAAATAAAATAGAAAAAGAAGGAGATGAGAATAGAAGTGGATTTAAAGAATTCAAATTATAAAATTATCACCAATGAAGGGGCAAAATGTGGATTCTGTAATAAAGATTTAAAGCCAATTGGATTCGATTATTTATATGTAAATTATGACAAAAGCATGATTGAATATGAAAGATGTAATTGTGAAAAAGCAGTTCAATTTTGGAAAGAATTCGATTTAGAACAAGAAGAAAAACAAAGACAAGAAGAGTATAAAAAAATTATAAATAGTATTTATAAAGACAACTATATGAAAAAAAGATTACAAAAATATAATTTTGAAAATGTTAGTGATACATATGAAGATACATTTATTATAAATCAATTAATAAAATTCACAGATTTATGTATTGAATCAGAGATAAAAAATGGACTAATTATTTATGGAAATATAGGTTATGAAAAAACATATTTAGCAGCTTGTATTGCTAATAAAATGATTGAACAAAACAAAATTGTATTAATGGAAAAAAGTAGCTCTATAATTGATAAAATTAAAGAATCGTTTAATAAAGATGGACTATCAGAAACGCAAATTATTGGACTATATTCTAATGTAGATATGTTAATTATTGATGATTTTGGTAGTGAAAATTTAAGCAAATGGGCTTTAGAAAAATTAAATAAAATTATTAGTAATAGATATGATAATGAATTACCAATTGTTATTACAACAAGATATAATAAAGAGCAATTAATTGAACAATTATCTACTGAAGATGATACAGAAATTTCAGAAGAAATTGTTGAAGTTCTGAATGAAATGTGTTATGGAATTTCAATTGCAGAAGAAATAAAAGCAAAAGAAAAAGTTAGCATAAGCGACCAAACTATTTGCTAACTCAATCTTAAAACCTAATAAAATTATAATATAAATTATAACAATTGTAAATATGAAAAGTTTGAATTTTTTGTTCAGACTTTTTCTAAAATTTAAACAAAAATTATGAAAAAATGAATAAAAAAATTCCCTCGGAGAGCCAAAAAGGGTTTTAGGGATTTTTCCCTAAACAGCAAAAATGGTGTCAAAACACCACGCTGGCGAATATGAGGCATTAAAAAATGCCTCATTATTCGGAGCAATATAAATTTTTAGTTGATGGCAAAGTTGTTATTTCCAGTAAAGGTGTTGAGTGGATTTGCAAAAATGTTTTTAAACAAAAATATTTGGAATTGTTAGAAAAGAAGAAAATGGAATTGACGGAGAAGTATATAAAGGCAGGCTATATATATGATCATTTTTTTCATAGAAATTAATTGTAAATATTTAGAAGTATCTGTTGAGAAAAATGTCGTTTTGTGATATAAAATATACTAGAGTAATTATAATTATAAAAGGAGAATCAATATGGATATATTTTCTCAAATTGTATTAGCAATAGGAAAAACTCAAAATGGTGTAATTAATATGTTAGGAACTTGTTTTTTGATTGAAAAAGGAAAGTATATAGTAGTTCCTAGACACGTTATAGGAGATAATGATGAGAATTTATCAATAATATTACCTAGTATGAGAAGTATAAATGAATATCAGGATACAACAGTAACAAGGGCAAATTGTATTGGTGTAAAAATAATTGCAAGTGATCCGTTTAGAGATATATCAATTTTAAAACCAATTCAATCTATTACAGCACCAGAAGTATTATTGGGAAATATCGATAATATAAAAATAATGGAACAGACCTATATTATTGGATTTCCTCATTGTACTGAGGGAAGAAAGGTGCTAACTGTTCAAGAGGCAGATGTAGGAGCAAAGATACTATTAGAAAGCAACAATATAAAATCAAAATATATAGTAGTAAATACTCAGACTAGACCCGGACAATCAGGTTCTTTAGTATATGACCCCAAAAGTAATAAAATTATTGCAATGTTAATAGGTGCTTTTGCACCAGATTCAGGAATTTCATTAGGAGGAATAAATCCTAGAGAATTACATCAAACTACTCATTGCATATCTGCAGAATATATTTTAAACATGATAAAGGAGGAAAAGAATGATTGAATTGCCAAAGTATTCTAATCAAGAATTATTAGAAAGCCTTCAAGAATACCAAAAAGAAATTATACAAGAACTATTAGTAAATAACAATGAAGATGAAGCAATTGAATTATGGATAAATGCTAATGGACCAATAAATAATGTTAATTTTGGAGGAACGCAAGAAAAGAATCAATTACTTAAAAATTTTAAGATAGAACTTTGTAAACTACTTAGTGAATCACCAGAATATGAAGAACAAGTTAAAGAAATTAAGGTTTATATAAATTTAGGAAAAGATGCAATTATATCAGGGTTAACTTTAGCTTTAGCTCCAAAACTTGGAGCAACTGCAATTATTGTAGTACCTTTAGTTGTGTTAGCAATGATGTCAATATCTAAAGTTGGTGTAAAAGCATATTGCAATACGATTTTAAATAGAGAGGAAAATAAGTGAAAAATGGAAGAGTTGATGAAAAAAATTAAACAATTTAATGAGGAGAGAGATTGGGACAAATTTCACTCTCCAGAAAATTTGGCAAAATCAATTTCTATCGAAGCAGGAGAACTTTTAGAATGTTTCCAATGGAATAGTGAAAATTATAATAAGGAAGAAGTATGTGAAGAATTAGCAGATGTATTTACATATTGTATACAAATGGCTATGAAATTAGATGTAGATCCAAAAGAAATAATATTAAAGAAACTAGATAAGACGAAGAAAAAATATCCAGTAGAAAAAGCAAAGGGAGTAAGCACAAAATATAATAAATTATAAAAGTAATAATTATTGGGGGCAATTATTATGTTAGTATATCAAGGAATAAAGGAAAGTTTTATTGAAGACGTTAATTTAGGAATTATAGCAGATAAAATTAGAGAAAAATACATTGAGTGTATACATAGAAAACCATCAGCACCTGAATTTAACTCGTGGAAAAATTCAATGCAATATATGAGAGGCGTATTAGATGATAATGAAATTCCTAATAATATGGGAGTAGCAATAGAATATAATATTCCACCTACTGGTTGTAGAATTGATTTTATGATGTCAGGCTATAGCAAAAATGATTCTCATGAAGCTGTTATAGTTGAATTAAAACAGTGGGATGAGTGTACAGAAGTTGACAAAGTAGATGGAGTTTATAAAGTTAATACATATACTGGTGGAGCATTAAGAGATGTTAATCACCCATCTTATCAGGCAATGACATATGCTAATTTAATAAAGGATTATAATGCAAATGTTGAAGATAAGAAGATTAATATAAGGCCTTGCGCTTTTCTTCATAATTATTATTTTACAGATGATGATCCGCTATTAAAAGAACAATATCAAGAATATATAAAAGAAGCACCATTATTTGCCCATTCTGATGTATTAAAATTAAGAGAATTCATAAAAAAATATATTGAGATTGGAGACGACAAGGAAGTATTATATGAAATTGAAAATGGTAGAATAAAACCTTCAAAAATGTTGCAAGATATGTTGTGTAGTATGTTAAAAGGAAATAAAGAATTTTATATGATTGATACACAAAATATTATCCATAAATATGCATTAAAAAATGCAATGGATACAATCAATAAAAGTATGAAAAATGTAGTTATAGTAAAAGGTGGACCTGGAACAGGAAAATCTGTCTTAGCAATAAATCTATTAGTAGAACTAAACAAAAATGGATTCACATGTTTTTATGTTACAAGTAATTCAGCACCTAGAGAGGTATATTCTACAAAATTAAAAGGAAATTTCACTAAAAAGTATATTGAGCATTTATTTCAGGGATCAGGAAAATTTTATGATGAGAAAAGCAATGTGTTGGATTGCCTTGTTGTAGATGAAGCACATAGGTTAACTGAAAAATCTGGATATCATTCTAATTTGGGCGAAAATCAAGTTAAGGAGATAATAAATGCTTCTAGATTTTCAATATTCTTCTTAGATGAAAATCAAAGAGTAACATTAAAAGATATTGGAAGTGAAGAATTAATAAAAAAATATGCCAATGAACTTGGTGCAGGAGTGGAAACATATGAACTTGATAGCCAATTTAGATGTAATGGTTCTGATGGTTATGTCGCTTGGCTTGACAATGTTTTAGAAATTCGAAACACTGCTAATTTTGATATTGATGGCTTTGACTATGATTTTAAAGTTTTTGATGACCCAAATGAGTTAAGAGCAGCAATAGAAGAAAAAAACAAAGAGAATAATAAATCAAGGATTGTTGCAGGATATTGTTGGGAGTGGCCAAATGACAAAAACAGAAGCAATGATAACGATAAAAACATAAAAATACCACAATATAATTTCGAAATGAGTTGGAATTTAAGTGGTGGAGAGTTATTTGCAATAGGAGAACATACTATAAAACAAGCTGGATGTATTCACACAACGCAAGGATTAGAATTTGATTACGTAGGAGTAATTATAGGCGATGATATGAGATACGAAAATGAAAAAGTAATTACTGATTATACGAAAAGAGCGAGCACAGATAGATCATTGTGGGGAATAAAAACAATGTATAAGAAGGATCCTGAAAATGCGTTAAAAGTTGCTGATGAAATAATAAAAAATACATATAGAACATTAATGACTAGAGGAATGAAAGGATGCTATGTTTATTGCACAGATAAAAAGTTATCTGAATATTTGAAAAAGAGATCAAATCAAAATGAAGGTATTGTTTATTCTACTAACGAAGAGGAAGATTATGGTAATTTAATGGTTGCTGAGGATAGTGAAGAATATAGGTATGAATAAGTGATGTAAGAGATAGTATATAATAACTTAACAATAAAAATTAACAAGTAAAGATATCATATTATATAAAAGTATGTTTAAAAAAAATACTGCTAAATAATGGAGTGGCAAATGGACGTAAATAAATATTTAATAATTATAAAAAACGAAGATAAAACCGAGGATATTATTAGCTATGAAAATAATAAGAATCTTATAAATATAAAATATAAAAGCACTGGAAAAATGTATTCTTATTCAAGAAGAGACTTTCAATTTTATAAGAATCCTACTGAAATAGATATAAAAGATAAAAGAATAATTTTAAATCAAGGATATGTATATAATGTTATAAAGATATTAAAATTTGAAAGTATTTGTAAATTATTTTTTGGAGATGGTACATCTATTGTAGTTTCAGAATATAGTTTACAGTTAGTAAAAAATAATGAGTCTCAAACATTATCAATTAATAAATTTGATTATTATAAAGAAATTTCTAAGGTTGTAAGTGTAAAAACAGAAGATGGAAAATCATTACTTACTGATGAATATGAAGGAATTAATTTCATATCTAGCGATACTGCTTTATATAAATATTTAAATCCAAAAACAGGCATATACAAAATGAATGTAAATTTAAATAATATTATTTTTCCTTTTGGAGCAAACAAGTCGCAATTCCAAGCAGTAAGAAATGCTATGAGTAGTCAAATAAGCATAATAGAGGGACCTCCAGGTACTGGTAAAACTCAAACAATATTAAATATAATTGCAAATATAGTAAAGAATGGACAAACAGTTGCAGTTGTTTCAAATAATAATGCTGCAACAGATAATGTATATGAAAAATTGCAAAAATATAATTTAGATTATCTATGTGCAAGATTAGGAAAGAGAGAAAATAAGGAAGAGTTTATAAATAATCAAACAGGACAATATCCTAAATTTGGAGATAAACTTGAAGATGAATATTCTACACAAAATGAAATATTAGAATTAAATGAAAGTATTACTAAGATATTTGATATTCAAAATAACATAGCTAAATTAAGAGAAGAATTAAATGAAATAAAATTACAACATCAATATTTCAATAAACATCACGATAATAATATAAATATGCCTAAAATTAGGAATATAAAAAAGATAACATCTAAAATAATAATGAAACTGAAAGTAGAGTATGAAGAATTACAAGAAATAAATTTGTGGTTTAGAATAAAATCTCAATTTTTATATGGAATAGGAAAAAAAGATTTTTATAAAAGAGAAAGAAAAGATATAATAAATTGTTATAATAGATTATTTTTTATAGTAAAAGAAATGGAATTAGAAAATACAATAAAAAATAATAGTAAACAATTAGAACAATTGGGGAATAACAAGTTAAATATATTAATAGATGATTCTATAAAATTATTAAATGAATATTTAAGAAAGAGATATAGTCAGAATGTAGAAAGAAAAATATATGATATAAAAGACTTATATAATAATTCTAAGCAGTTCAATGAAGATTATCCTATTGTTTTTAGCACTACTTACTCAATTAAAAAGTGTTTAAATAAAAATTATATGTTTGATTATATTATAATGGACGAATCATCACAAGTAGATTTAATTACGGGAGTTTTAGCTTTATCAGTAGCAAGAAATGCTGTAATTGTAGGAGATTTAAAACAATTACCTAATGTTATTACAACAGATAATAAAAATACAATAGAGGAAATTTCAAAGAAATATATGATACCAAGTAATTATGACTATTTACAAAATAGCTTTTTATCATCTGTAAGTAATACAGTAACAGATGCTCCAAAAAAATTATTGCAAGAACATTATAGATGTCATCCTAAAATTATACAATTTTGCAATAAGAAATTTTACGATGGAAATTTAATAGTAATGACAGAAGATAAAGGAGAGAATAATGTATTAGAGGCATACATTTCTGCAAAAGGCAATCATGCCAGAGGACATAAGAATATTAGACAAATAGATATTATAGAAAAAGAGATTATGCCGAAACTTACAGAAAAAATAACTATAAAAGATATAGGTGTAATTTCTCCATACAGAGAACAAAAGAAGGAATTAGAAGCAAGATTTGGAACAGAACTAAAGATTGATACAATACATAAATTTCAAGGCAGAGAAGAAGAAGCAATAATATTAACAACGGTAGATAATGAAATAGGAGAATTTGTTGATGATCCTAAAATGTTAAATGTTGCCGTAACAAGAGCAAAAAGATTTTTAAGAGTAGTCGTATCAGATAGCGAAAATAATGTAGGCACTAACATAGATGATTTAATAAAATATATTCAATATAATAATTTTGAAGTAGTCGAAAGCAAAACAAAATCAATATATGATATGCTGTATAAGGAAAATAGAAAACAACGTATGGAATATTTGAAAAATAAAAAGAGAATATCTGACTATGATTCGGAAAATTTAACATATAACTTGATAGAGGAAGTTATAAAGGAGAATAACTTTGATAATTTAGATATAGTTGTTCATATTCCATTAATGGATATTTTAGCAAATGATGATTTATTAAATGAAGAAGAAAAATTATATGCAAATAATGATTGGACACATATTGATTTTGTAATATTTAATAAAATGGATAAAAAGATGGTTTTAGCTATAGAGGTTGATGGATATTATTATCATAAAGAAGGAACAAAGCAGCAAGAAAGAGACAAATTAAAAGATAGGATATTAGAAAAGTATGAGGTTCCATTAATTAGACTTAGTACAGCAGGAAGTGGAGAAAAGAAAATATTAGAAGAAAAAATAAGAGAAATATTTGCAAATTAATCAAAGGAGTTAACAATGATTTACATTACAGGTGATACTCATGCTGATTTTTCGAGATTTGAAGATGATAAATTTCCAATACAATCTGATATGACTAAAAATGATTATGTAATTATTTGTGGTGATTTTGGTGGAGTATGGAACTACATAGTAGAAAGCATATATGAAAAGCATTGGATAGATTGGTTAAATAATAAAAACTTTACTACTTTATTTGTCGATGGAAATCATGAGAATTTTGAAAGATTATATAGATATCCAGTAGAAGAATGGCATGGAGGAAAAGTACATAAAATAAGAGATTCTGTTATTCATTTAATGCGTGGGGGAATATATGATATAGATAATAAGAAATTTTTTGCATTTGGTGGTGCAAGATCACATGACATACAAGATGGAATATTAAATATAGATGAATATGAAAAAATATATGAGTATCGAAAAAGAGGTGCATATTTTAGAATAAGAGATTATTCATGGTGGGATTTAGAACTTCCAACTGAAGAAGAGATGCAAAACGGAATAAAAAATTTAGAAAAAGTAAATTATAAAGTTGATTATATTATTTCTCATTGCTGTCCTACAAGCATTCAAACATTACTAAATCCATCTTATAAAAAAGATATTTTAACAGATTATTTACAAGAAGTTTCAGAAAAATGTGAGTTTAAAAAATGGTATTTTGGACATTATCATGATTATAGACAAGTTAACTCACAGTTTACATTACTTTATGAAAATATAGTACCATTAGAATTTAATAGTATTTTTAAATAAATATTAATAAAATTGAGAAAATATCTCAAAAATGTTGATATTTTTTTGACTTTAGCATATAATATATAAAGTAAAGGAGGATTTTAAAATGTTAATAAGATTTAGTTTTAAAAATTTCAAATCTTTTAAAAATGAAAATTGTTTAGATATGGAAGCAACATCATTAAAAGAACATGAATATAATGTGGCTAAAACAGAAAATGGTGAATATTTGAAAGTATCTGCAATTTATGGTGCCAATGCTAGTGGAAAAACTAATGTGTTACAGGCTTTTGATTATATGAAAAAAAGAATATTAGTAAGTGATGACTCTAAAAAGAATTCTCCAATAGATGAAGAAAATATTTATAGCTTTATGATAAATAATGCTCCAATCGCTTTAGAAGTAGAAATATTAGCTAAAAACAATAAAATATATAAATATGGTTTTGAAGTTTTAAAGGATACAATTATTTCAGAGTGGTTATTTGAGAAAAGAGTAAATAAATTTTATGCTATTTTCGAAAGAGAAAATAACAATGTATCAATGAAACCTAATAAAATTTCAGATTTAGTGAATATAGATGAAAGAACATTATTCTTAAATATATATAGCAAAATAGATAGAAATAATGAGGATTTCAGCAATGTATATGACTGGTTTGTGAATAGCATGTATTTAGACTTAGGTAATCCAAATTTTGAAAGATTTATTAATAACAGAGTTTCATTAAAAATACTAAGCGATGAAAACTATAAAAAAGAACTATTAAAATTTATAAAAACATTTGATTCTGGAATTGAAGGAATAAGAACTACACCAGATTCAATAGAAGCCGTTAAAAGTAATAATGGTATTATAGATATTGAAGTTTTTCACAGAGGAGAAAATGGAGAGTTAAAAGCATTACCATTTTATTTAGAATCTAATGGTACGAGAAAAATGTTTCACTTATTTGATTTCTTTATGGATGCATTAAAAAATGGAATGGTATTATTTGTTGATGAATTAGATGCAAAATTACATCCATTATTAACTAGATATATTATTAACTTATTCCATAATAGTCAGACTAATATAGGAAATGGACAGTTAATATATTCAACACATGATACGGTAAACTTAAACAAAGAAACATTTAGAAGAGATGAGATATGGTTTGCAGAAAAAGATAAAGACGGAATTTCAGAAATATATGCATTATCTGATTATATATTAGAAGATGATAAAAATGCAGGTAAAAAAGTAAGAAATGATGCAACATACAATAAAGATTATTTAACTGGAAGATATGGTGCTATTCCAGTATTGGAAGAATTTGATATAATACATGAAGAATAATAAAAATATATCAAGGAAAGACAGATTAAAAAGTAAGAGGCTTGCACCAGCTAATTACTTAATTGTATGTGAAGGGAAGCAAACTGAACCAAATTATTTTAATGGATTAAAGAAAAAGATAAATAAAAATTATGGAAGCAAAGTGGATGTATTAATTCCGAATATTGATATAAAAGGTACAGGAATGAATACAACATCTTTAGTAAAATATACTCAAAAAACAGTTAATCATGCTAATAAGGTATATGGACAAGTCTGGGTAGTATTTGACAAAGATGATTATAATGATGAACAATTTAATTCAGCAATAGACAATTGCAATTATAATGTAGCTTGGTCTAATCCCAATTTTGAGCTTTGGCTATTAGCACATTTTAAGAAAGTGAACAGGTATGTTTCAAAAGATGCTGTATTACAAGAACTTAGTAAAGAATTTCAAAAAAGTGAATTAGGTGAGTATTCTAAGAATGATGTAAATATATTTGATAAAGTTACAAGCAAAGGAAAGTTACATACTGCGATAAAGAATTGCGAATATATGGAAGAATTAAACAAAGATGGACAAGCTTCACAAAGAAATCCAATGACTAAAGTATATAAAATCGTTGATGGATTAAAAGAGTATTTAGAATAAGTTTACAAAGGAAAAGCAAAATATGAGAGTGATTAAAAGTTACAGGATTATTTTGCTTTTTTGATACATTAATACAACTTCGAAGCTTATGGATAATATTTGTAATAGAAATAAATGAATATTTAATAGAAAAAGTTATAGTTATAGGAGATATTATATGAATTTAAAATCAGATATTGGAGCTAGAGCTGCATGGAAAGGCTTTTCTTCTCAAACAGTATATATAGCATATAGATTAATGATATTAGAAGATAAGTTTGATATATATCCTGAAAATGTAGAAGATTTAATGATAAAAAAAGATAATAAAGTCGAAGAGTTAATACAAGTCAAAAATATAAGCACAGACTTAACTTTGTCTCATTTAAAACCTAAAGATAAGGACTCTTTTTTTAGGCGTGTATTAGATTATAAATCAGAAAATTTAAAAATTAAAGTTATTTCTTTTGGAAATATTGGTTTTGAATTGGAACAAGTAAATAAAAGAAACGAAGAGGGCATCAAAAGTTTTAAAAAGAAAATGTTAAGCTATGATTATACAGATGAAGAAATTAACTGGATAATTGAACATATAGAAATAAAAAAAGAGAATGAAGCATCACTTAAAGAAAAAATATTCGAAAAATTAAATAAGAATTTTAAAACCTCTATAGCTGATAATATAATTTTTAACTGTTTAATTAATTATATTAGTAATTTATCTAGAAAAGTAGAAATGACAAATAATAAAATATGGAATAATAAAGTAAATGAAATAATAAAAGATATTGTGAGTATTAAAGGAATGCATGAACAATATGGAAGAACCATATTAAATCTATCGGATTATAGAACAGATAAGTCCGTTGAAGTGTTGTCAGAAGAGTATAGAAATGGTATTGATGCAAAACCTGACCATATTAGAAACAACTTAGATATATATAGAGATAAATGGATTGAAAATATAAAACAAGCTTACAAAGAGAAAAACATTGTATTAATTAGAGGAATTTCGGGGCAAGGAAAATCTTCTTTAGCATATAGATTTTTAATGGATAATTTTAACGAAGAGTTTGTTTTTGTGGTAGAGCATATAAGAGACTCTAAACAGGCGGAAGACATTCTTGTGGCTATTAATGGATTAGCTCGTTCTAAAACCCAAGAAACAATAATATATATAGATATTACTCCCTATGATACAAGTTGGAAATGGATATTAGAACAAATACAAAAAAGAAATTTAAATGTAAAAGTGCTAATTACTATTCGAGAAGAAGACTATAAAAGAACTAATATAAATAGTGGATTATATGAACTAAAGGAAATTGAAATCACATTAGAAAAAGACGAGGCTGAAGAATTATATAATAGATATGGTTCCGATTATTTTCTGAATTTTGAAGAAGCGTGGCATAACTTTGGTGCAAAAGGGCCATTTATGGAATTTATGTATTTATTAAGTGAAAAACAAAGATTAAAAGATAAACTTACAAGCCAAATTGATAACATTATAGAAAATGAAAGTGATGCAGATAACTGGTTAAAACTATTGTTGATAGTATCATTTGCAGGTAAAGATAATTATAAAATAGATTTTGAAATATTGACTGAAAAAATTAATTCAAATAATTTTAGTAAAATACTAAAAAATTTGCAAAAAGAGTATTTGATTAAGTTAGAAGAAAATTCAAAATATATAATTTCAACACATGCGTTAAGAGCTAAGATACTTTCAGATATAATAATGAACAGGATATATGTCAATAAAATTGAATTAATAATTGATGTTTTAAGTTGTACAACTGAATATTATCCTACATTGATAGCTGAATTTTTGTATGAAAATTTGGACAGTGCAGATGAGTTTTTGAAAAAAGCAACGTCTATACAATATAAAACATGGGATTCTTACGCAACTTTAATAAGGAGTATTCTATGGCTAGATACATACAAATTATATATAGAAAAAAAGGAACAGTTTGACTATGGAAATCAAATTTGTAATGATAGTTTTTCTATACTATTCATGGGAGATGTAACTGGATATTTAAATTATAATAGAGAAGAAACTTTAAAGTCACTTGAATCAATTAATCATAATCTAGTAAAAACAATTAAAGAGAAAATAGAGTTAAATCAATTTAAAATCAAATATTATTATACGGATTTGCTATTAAGAAATATTAAGAAACATTTAGAAAATAAACATATTTCAAAAGAAGATGATTATTCTAAGGTGGGATATGTATTGTTTTGGATGGCTAATAGAAATATATATTTAATAAACATTAAAGTGGATAGTATAGATTTCTTAAAGTTAGATCAAGTTTTAGATTTGATGATTGGTTTAAAGGTTCAAAAATTGGACAAGCTATATTTCATGTTATTGAAACAAATAAAGGAATATGTAATCAAGAAATACAATATAGTAAGTTTGGAAGAAAATGATGAGATATTTGTAAAGTTTTTAAATAAACTTAATAATGAGAATGAAAAAAGCTTTTTTGGAAGAGTTATGGAAGTAATATATTGTACAAGAAGACTATATTATGATAAGTCAAAATATAATGTCAAAATGATAGGTACAGATTTGCTAGAATGGTTTAAAATTCCTGATACAGAAAAACATATAAACTGTGATAGATTACACTTAGATTGGATAACAGATATTAATAGGCAAGTAATAGATATAGATGATTATAATAAACGTATGGACTCATGGGAATCTTACAGAAAATGTATAGATGATATAAATGAATTAATTTTAGAATTTGTAAAAAAATATTGTAAAGCATTAGATTATTATTATAAAAATAATAATACTATAAAATTAATTGATATAAGTTTACAAAATTTAAGAAATGACATTATGTTAAAAAGCAAAAATATGAATAAGAGTCCTAAATGTACTACTAACAAATATGGACTAGATAATATGTTATATTCTTTTAGAAACGATCAAAATATAGAATCTAAAAGTACAAATAATATAATAGATTTTGTAAATAACAATAGAAAAGAATTTGGTATTTGCAGAAAATTTGAAAAATTTATAAATAGTTTTACTAACTTTATCAATCAAAGAGATCAGGCCTTTATATCTAAAGTAAAAAAACAAGAAAATAATATTGTTAATATATCACTATTCAATATAAGTGAAAGTTTAAATAATTATACAGATTTTTACATTGAATATAAAAAAATATTTGGAGACAGCATAATAAATGAACAACTATATGAAGAATTGAAAATTTTGGAATTATTTTGGGAAATATTTTGCAATCAACCACTAATGAAAAATAAAAGTAAATTATACGATGTAAAGTTGATTAAAAAGAAAAAAGAAGAAAATTTTAAAGAGTATATTTCTGAAAATCTAAATAAATATATGACAAGGATTAATAATAAAGAATATTATAATATAGATATTTTAAATTTAGAAAACTTTTATGAAAATTTATATAATCCCTATCAAAATATTCAAATAACTTCTTATGAGGCATTTTTATTACAAGAATATCAAAAAATATATGAAAATAAAATTGAAGTAATATATTCTTTAGGAGATAAAAAAACACAGTTAGGGACAACAATAGAATTAAAAAATATAGTGTATAGTAAAAATGTTGATGACTTTATGAAAAAACAAATTTCACAAAAATACGAAGATAATATTTTTGACGAAGAATTAGTAGATTCAAAAAACATTACATATAATTCACTATTGGCAATTGGTAAAATTGAATGCTTAAAAACTTACTATCGATATATAATATCCGTTAATAGTGAAATTGATAGTATTAATACAAAAGAAACAGAAAATGTTTATGAGGCTTGGTGTGAAGATACGAAAAAAATTTTAAAAGAAGAGTTAATGGATTTGATTAAAGCATGTAATATTATATTTGAAGAAGTAAACCAGAAAAAAGACTATATTAGTATTACTCAAAAGTGTATAGAATGTCTAGTTAGCTATACTGAGATATTAGATAGTGTTGTTAGAGAAAAAAATATTGATAATTTGCCAGATTTGGAACAATTAAATGAAGTATTAATCAAACTAATTAATACTTTGTAATAAAATTATTTTTCGATTATGAATATCAAACTAACAAAGAAAAAAGTTAACAATATAAACAAAAGAAAAGCAAAATATAATATATAAATCATCTTATATTTTGCTTTTCTGCTAATAAGGAGAAATAAAAAATGCAAAAAATATTAAATGAATTTAATAGTAATTGTGGAATAAAAAGTAATTTGGCTAACTTTATTTGGAAAGGCGGAATCATTATTGATTCTGTAATTTATTGTATATGTACTTTATATTTGAAGAAAAGTAGTTATATACCATTATATTTTATAATAATGATCATTCTATTTATAATTAGTCATACAATATTTATCATGAAAGCATCAAAAGAGATAGGAGAAAAATTTTATCTTAAGCAATTATTTAATATAAAGCGTATAGGAGTTATTTATAACAAAATTGACCAATATCAAAAAGATTGGATTACGAAGTATTGTAAGAAGAATAAATTAAATGTTATTAATAAATTGGAAATTATGATACAAGAGATTAGATTGAAAAGAGGAAAAAACACAATTAAGTATATTAACCCAATTATTATAGGAACCCTATCTATAACTATTTGGGAAATAGCACTTCAAAAAGCAACTGAAAAAATAGGATATTGGAATATGATTCCAATCCAATATCAATTGTTTTAACAATAGGATTATCAATAGGAATTGGATGGATTACAAAAGAAATTGTAGAAGATAAAAAAACTTTTAATCAGTTTGAAAGATATTTTGGTTATAAAAGATTAGAAGAATTATTAGTATATAGTGCTTTAAAATGCAAAAAATAAATTTTAAAGGTGGGTGTTCCCACCTTTTATTTACTTATTCTTTAATAATGCATCCACCAATTAACTGAATTCCATCAACAAATCCATTCCTATAATACTTCTCATTCCAATAATCAATATAATCCATAAAATTTTCATCAAGCTGATCCAGTTGTTTCCTTACATACTTCTTATTCTGTTCAGGAACATTCTTCAAAATTCTCTCAGAAATCTCATCAAAATAAACCCAATGATTTCTATCCTTATCACAAGATAGAGAAGAAATCTCATCCTCTCTAAACAATAACCAATCTTTCAAAATATCATCATTAACTTTTCTTAAATTATTCATAATCTAAATCCTCCTAAAAATTAAAATTTTTTTCAATAAAAATATTTCTTACAAAAGCCAATTTTGTAAGAACAAACGCACTACACCCATTGGATAAAATCTTCTCCAAAAGCACCCTAAAAATGCACAAATGTTCTACAAACCAAAACTCTTGTAAATACCTAAATACCAACAAAAACTTTAATTTTTACAAAACCACAAAAAACGGTCAAACCTCGCTCATAACTCTAAGGTGAGTTTGAAATAAATTTGCTTTACAATTTTGATTTAATCGTTACAGCTTGAGTGGTTATGGCGATTTTTTGCTGCCTTCAAATTGGTTGCTATAATGCTTCAGAATAGCACTATTATGTCAAATTGGGGAGAAATTGGGGAGCAACTTCTAAATTGACATAGAACCTCTAAGAAAATCTCATTTCATAAAAATTCTTAAAGTCATTTTTACAACAAAGTAAATCAAAAAAATATAAATATGAGAGTTACAAAAAAGATTTTTAGATAATATTGAATTACTAATCTGCCTTGCTTGAAATTAACAAATTCTCTAATACATTTCCAGCAGTCCTATCATGAGATTTTAGTGGGTGAACATAGAAATTGTATGTAGTAGTAATTTGTGCATGACCAAGCCTTGCAGATACTGTTGCAACATCCACTTGTTGTGAAATAAGAAGAGTTGCATTGGTATGTCTTAAACCATGAAAATTAATTACAGGCAATCCAATCTTTTTAACAAACTGTTCAAACCATTTACTAATTGTAGATGGATGAATAGGTTTACCATCATCTTGAACAAATAGCCTATTAGATTCGTGCCAGAAATCGCCTACGATCGATTTTTGCTCATCATACCATAACTTATATTCCTCAAGTAAAGAAACAATAAAATCAGGTATTGCAACATCTCTTATTGAACTTTCTGTTTTAGGTGATTTAGTAAAAACTCCTTTTTCAGAAAGATATTGACTAGACTTATTAATATTGATAATACCATTTTTTAAATCAATATCACTCCATTCAAGCCCAACAAGTTCACCAAGCCTTGCACCAGTAAAAATATCAAGTAAAATTGCAGTACGATATTTAATTTGATTGCCTTTTAACTTTTGCAAATTATCAACAAGAATTTTAGTTTGATCTTCATCATAATGACGTCTTAATGGCTTAGATGTTTTTGGCGGTTGAACACGTTCAGCAGGATTGCTTACAATAAGTTGCCAATATACTGCTTTATGAAGCATTGCCGATAGCAAACGATGATGTTCTAATATTGTCTTTTGAGATAATGGCTTTCTTGTTTTCTTTCCATTGTTGTTTTTTCTTCTAACAATTTGAGTATCTTCTTCAAGCAAATCATAAAATCTCATTATGTCTGTTGGTTTGATTTTATTTAGCTTATAATGTCCAAAATATGGAGTGATTCTTGTTTCTAACATACGTTTGTATCTATAATAAGTTGATGGTGCTAGTTCTTTTAATGCATAATCCTTTGTCCATATTTCCACATATTGTGCAAATGTTGGGATGTTTCCGTCTACTATTAGTCCACTTTCTACTTCTGTTAGAAATTTTGCAAGTTCTATTTGTGCTTCTGATTTTTTCTTGCAGTGTATTGTTTTTTGATGTCTTATTGGTCTGCCATCTAGGTCGTATCCTTTGAATACTACTAGCCTGTAACTGTTTTTTCCTCGTTTTTCAATACTACCTGTCACTTTTTTGCCTCCTTTCTGTTGTTTTTAGTAATTGTTTGGATTACTATGTTTTTATTGTAACATTTTTTGATTGGAAAACAAAACCCGACAGGGGATAAGAGTGGGAAAATCGGAAAATGTAGGGGAAATATAGATTAAATTAAAAAATGTGTTATAATGTTAAATATAAATAGTAAATGAAGGAGAAAAAAATGGAAAAAATAATTGTTATTGGAAGTCCTGGTGCCGGAAAAAGTTCATTTTCTAAAAAGTTAAAAAATATTACTAGATTACCATTATATCACATAGATATGCTATATCATAAAAAAGATGGTACACATATTACAAAAGAAGAGCTAGAAGAAAAATTAAAAGAAATTTTTAAAACGGATAAATGGATTATAGATGGAAATTATCAAAAAACATTAGAATTAAGAATAAATGAATGTGATACTATATTTTTGTTGGATTTTCCAACTCAAGTTTGTCTTGAAGGTGCAAAATCACGAATCGGTCAAAAAAGAGACGATTTGCCTTGGGTAGAAGAGAAACTAGATGAAAATTTTAAACAATGCATTATTAATTTTACTAACGAAAAGTTGCCACAAATTTATAAGTTATTGGATAAATATAAAATTAATCATAGTATATTTATTTTTAAATCTAGAGATGAGGCTGATAATTATATACGTAATATGGAGAAAAAATATGCAAATATATAATTTAAAAAATAAATTAGAATATTTAGAGGAAGTTGCAAAATTAGAATATGATGAATGGGCAGACAATAAAGAAGAAAATAGAAAATGTAGAATAGAAAGAAAAAAAGAGAAAATTTATAATGCATTTAATGATGAATTTTTTTGCAAGTTAATTTTAGTAGATAATAATAAGTTGATAGGATTTATATCTATATTTCCAAAAGATTGTGAAGAAGAAAAAGAACTAAAGCCGTGGTATGCTACAATGTATGTAAAAAAAGAATATAGAAAAAAAGGATATTCTAGAATATTAAATGATGCCATATTAAAAGAGGCAAAAAATAGAGGAGTTACAACAATATATCTAAAAACAGACTTAAAAAATTATTATGAAAAGTTTGGAGCAATTTTTATAAAAAAATTAAAAACAGGTGAAACTTTATACAAATTTGAACTTTAGTAATATTTTACAAATAAAAAAATATATAATATAAAAAAGAGGAGAAAGTTATTTAAAATGAATGATACCGTTATTTATTTAATTAGACATGCTGAAACAGTTGAGGAAAATGGGATTAGAAACACAAATGAAAATTCTCAAATGATTAATGAAAAAGAAATATTGTCTATAAAAGGAGAAGAACAATCTAAGAAATTAAGCGAAAATACAGAATTACAAAATCTTGATGTTATTTGGACAAGCAACTATACAAGAGCAAAAGCTACTGCAAAATATATAGCATATAAGAACAATTTACAATATAACATAGATAAAAGATTGAGTGAAAGAAAACTTGGAAATATGGATGATTTAGCAAAATTTATGAATAATAAAGAAACCAGAGATCCATCTCGTGAACAATTAGCTTTTCCAGAATTTAAAACTCGCGATGGTGAAAGCGCAAATGATACTAATAAAAGGATGAATGAATTTTTTAATGAAATACTTGAGAAATATAAAGGAAAGAGAATAGCTGTTATAAGTCATGGTGGAACAATAAAATTCTATTTGTTAAGTTTTTGCAAAGTAAACGAAAGATTAAATCTTGAATACAAGGAAAATGAGTTGGCTATAAATTCTCCATGCTTATTAAAGATGACTTTTAGGAAAAACGAATTAGTAAATTTAGAACAAATGAAATTATAAGAAATATAAGATATGGGCTATGAGTTGGAAAGGGTAAAATAAAGTGCAATTTACACAAGCTTAAAGTGCAAAAATTGCACTTTAAACTCTATTCATTTTCTTACTTTCTTATTTTCATCCCATCAATCCATTTCTCAAAATCACTACCACTAATTTCATCATGTTTATATTTATCAAGTATCACAGCACCATCAACTTTATATCTTTCATAAAGAGCTAATACATCAGGATTATTACTAATAGAAGCCTGTTTACTCAAATTTTTATATCTATTTCTATACTTTTTACAAATAGGATCATTAGCATATGTTCTACTAGAAGAAAACTTATCAGCAAATTCTTTACAAGTTAGACCATCTTTAAAAATATTATCACAATACAATGTATTATGTGCAGTTTTAGGAATAAAATAGTGATTACAATTTTTACATTTTATAATCCTAAAACTATTTTTATAATTCATAAATTCTTTCATGCAAATAAACAAAAGACAAGTAAAGTCATTAGAAGAATAGTAATACCTAATATTATCTTTTGACTTATTAGTGGTCGAACCTAAAAAGAAAGAATCTAAGTCAAAATTCATTTTTATATCTTTAAAATTTTCAGATATATTATCTAAAATTGATTCATATGTTTCATTATCTTTCAAAATCTTTAGACTTTCATAATCTGAATCTTCTTCAGTAGATGATTCAAATAATGTCTTGAAATATATTTTTTCTGCGATATTCCTAAAAACAAATTGAGCAGAGTCAATAAAACTAAAATAAAGTAATTTCGTTCCTTCAGCATAATCTATAAATTCATCTTCTGTTAATATTATTTTTGGATTATCCATAATTTCAGATGTTAAATTAATACTTTTATAATATTCAAAATTTAGATAATTCTTTTTACTAGCAATAAAATTAACAATAAAATAATGCACTAAAAAATAGTTCAAATGTAAAGCATTTGTAAAATCTAAATTTAGAAATTCAAGCAGAAATGTTCCGATATTTTTTGCTTTAGGTTTAACTTTTTCAAAAACATATAATTTTTTATTCTTTAGTTTTTCTGGTATTTTCTCTGAGTCTGTTAGTTCTATTGGTTCGTATCTTACAAAATACTCTTTTGAATTTTTGAAGTCAAATGCTATTTCTAATTCATAATTCATAATTTTCCTCCTTGAACTTGTATTAAATTTATAACCTTTCTATATAAAAGGCGAAATGAAAGTATTAAAATTCCCAAAAATTTTTTCAAAATTAATTTTTTATGCTTTCATATATAATAGGCGAAGAAAAATGGAAAAACCTATCAAAAAATTTAAAAAAATTAATTTTTATGCCTTCACATATAATAGGCGAAATAAAATTAAAAAATCTCACAAAATTTATAAAGAATTTTAAAATTTTAATATTCCTATATACAAATAGGCGAAGAAAGACTCAAAAATCTTAGTAAAAATACAAAAAATTTTTAAGATTTAATCCCTCTATACACATAGGCGAAAAAAAAGTGAAAAACCTGACCAAAATTGTAAAAAAAATTAAAAAAATTTTAAATTATTGATCCTTCTATATAAATAGGCGAAATAAAAATAGAAAATGTGACAAAAATCATAAATTTTTTTATAAATTAAAAAAAAATAAAGAAATAGCCATACAATAGAAATAAATTTTAGAATTATTATCTGTACGGTTTCTTAGAACAAATAAAACATCTAAAATAATAAATAATAATTAGTTAACTAAATTATACAAATGTAAATGCAAGAATATATAAAATTTAATATTTATACATGTTTTTGCATAAAGAATTTAAGAAAAAGAGAGGTGATTATATGCCAGAATTACCAAAGGTAGAACGAAAAACACTAACAATGAAAGAGACAGCAGAGTATTTAGGAATATCATATTGGTTAGTAAACCAATTAGTAAGAAGAAAACAAATACCATGTGCAAGAGTTGGTGGAAGAGTATTATTTAGAGTACAAGCACTAGATGAATACTTAAATAATAAAGAACAAGAATCATTAAAAAAGTAAAGGAGGAAAAAACATGCAATGGATTAAAGTGTTTACAGATATATTTGCAAATCCAAAAATTAAAATATTACTCAAAGAACGTGATGGGGACACATTTTTTAGAGTATGGATTCAATTATTAACAATAGCAGGACAATGTATGCAAGAAGGAAAGTTAATGATTTCAGAAAATAATCCGATGACAGTGCATGAACTTGCAACAATCATTCACAAAACGGACGCAAAAATGGAAAATATATTGAACAAATTAATCCATTTAGAAATGCTAATATATCAGGAAAATACATATATAATTAAAAACTGGTATAAGTATCAAAGTATTGATAAATATGAGAGAATTTTAGAGCAAAATAGAGCAAGACAAAAAAGATTTAGAGATAAGAAAAAAGAAGAAAGTAATGTTACGCAAACGTCAAGTAACGTGGAAGAAGAGAATATAACAGAAAAGAATAAAATAGAAAATAATAGATTAGAAGATGATATAAAGGCAGGTGAAAATGGTAGTGGATTCAAAACAATTGATTTCTGACATAGTTTTAGATACTGATAATAAAATGCACAAACAGTGCAAATTCTGTGGAAAGTTATTACATATAAATGATTATACTGCACTATATGTCAATATTGTTTATAAAGATATAGCAACTGCATACGAAAGATGTACTTGTAATGAAGCCAGTAAAATTTGGCAACAATATGATGAATACATTGAAAAAGACAAAATAAGAAAAATCAATTTAAGTAAAATAAACAAATTATTTAAAAATAATAATTTAGGAAAACGTCAATTAAATAGCACATTTGAAAATTATAAAATAACAAATAAGAATAAAAATGCTTATGAAAATGTTAAAAAATATGTAGACAAATTGATAAAAGGAACCACTAATAAAGGACTTTTTATAACAGGAGCTTATGGTGTAGGTAAAACTTATTTAGCATCATGTATTGCAAATGAAATTATTAAGAACGGAAAATCAGTAATATTTGGAACTTTAATACAATTGTTAGATTTTATTAGAGATTCATATAGCGATTCAGAAGTTTCTGATAAGGACTATTTAAATTTATATTCAAGTGTTGATCTTCTGGTAATTGATGATTTAGGAAAAGAAAAGCCAACAGAATGGGTATTAGAAAAATTATTTTTGATAGTGAATAATAGATATAATAATTATTTGCCAATTGTTATAACCACAAATTATAACAGAAATCAATTAAGAGAAAGATTATGTATAAATAAAAATTATAGTATTGTAGATTCAATAATTTCAAGATTATATGAAATGTGTGGTGGTATTGAAATTAAGGATGATGACCATAGAATGAGCGATTCCCTAATTAGGGAATCACCTCAAAATAGTTGAGATAACTGGAGTATAAGCTAAATGACTTTAGATGTAAAATGATTAGTGGCAGATAAAAATGTCACTTTTCTTTTTATATTGTTTTGGAGCAAAAAGAACTAAAATAAGAGAAATGTTTTTAGCAAGATTCCCCTTTGTGTATACAAAGAGGTCTTGATAGTTGGGGATGTCCCAAACCCTTTTTTGAAATGGAGATGATAATTTGAAGAAAGATAAAATTATAACAATTAGAGTTAGTGAAAAAGAGAAGAAAAAATTGATTAAGAAAAGCGAAATTGCTAAACTAAGTTTATCAGAATATTTGATTGAACAAGGTTTAGATAAAGAGATAGTTATAGTTGATGGATTAAATGAAGTCGTAGCAGAACTTAGAAAGATAGGAAATAATATAAATCAATTAACACATTTAGCAAATAGTAGAGTAATTTATACAGTAGATTTAAGTGAGATAAAAGAAGAATTGGGGAAAATATGGAGTAAATTAAATTTTTATTTATAATATGTTTTTAAATATTATTTAAAGGTTTTGAAAAATTGAGAAAATTAAGCAAATATGATATATATATTTATAAAAGAAATATAAGGAGATGTTATATGAATTGAAGATAGAAGAATTAAATAAAATACAAAAAAATGCTATGAGTAAAGACCTAATTAATGAACATTATGAATGGGGAGATAAAAGATTGATTTCTTATCTATTAGGTGAAGTACCTATGGAAAGAGAATTAGATAGATATAGTGGTAAAGAATTATCTAGTGAAGCTCTCGAACAAAATGAAATTATAAAAAAAATTAATGAGATTATAAAAAAATATAATTATAGTATGAAAATGGAACCAAAAGAATTTTATGAACTAGAAAAAGAATATGCAAAATTAGAAAAATATAAAGAAAAATTTTATACTTCATATTATGATGTTATTAATGGAATGAAATTTAATAGAGTTCTTATGATAAGCGGACCAGGAGGAATAGGAAAGAGTCAATTTTTATTTGAATTTTCAGAAAAAGTAAATAAAAAATTCAAATATTTATGTTTGTATGGAAAATATTGTAAAAATATAGAAAACGAAATCTTTACGAAGATAGTTAAAGTGATAAAAACTGATAGATTTTATTTTATAATTGATGCAATTAACGAATTTAGCAAAGATTTAAGAGAAAAAATATATAGATTTATAAGTGATAATAAGGATAATTCCAATTTAAGAGTAATAATTTCATTAAGAGATTTTTCTATGGATGAAAAAGAAATCCAGGAACTAAAAAAGTTAGTTGATGTTGAAGAAATTTTTACAGGAGTTGATCCAGATAATGCATTAGAAAAAATATCAGAAAAATATAATTTGGACTTATCTATATATGATAGATTATTATATGATAATAATCCATTGCATTTAAAACTAATAATAAAGTCAATAAGCGAGAATCAATTAACAAATAAAAGATTAAAACCAATTACAAAAGGAACATATATTTATGAACATTTTATTAAGAATGTCTTAACTAAAAATGAATGGAATATTACAAAAAATATAATTGAGGAAATGTTTAAAAACAAGAGTAAAGAAATAAAAGTAGATGAGTTGAATAAATTAAATATAACAGACATTAATGCATATATACATAAAATGAAGACTAACAATTTTATTGGTACATATGATTATGATAATGATACTTTTATTTATTTTATAAATGAAACTTTAACAGATTATTTAATTGCAAGATTTTTATTTGATAATTTAGTAGGAATGAATATTTCTGAAACCGAAGAATATATAAATGAGATTACAAAAGTATTTTATAGTATTCATGATCAAGTTATTTTAATGTTATTTGAAAAATATGAAAATAATATAGAAATGGCAATAAAAATAATAAAGGAAACAGATTTAAATAAATACTTGGATATAGAAATTTTTAACGAATTAAATTTAAGTACTAATAATATGGAAAAAATTCAAAAATTCCTTAAAGCAAATATTTCATTAGAACAATTATTAATTAGAGCTGGAGGAAATGAAAGCAATCCATTTAATTGTACAAACTTTTTAAATAATAAATTAAAAAATTTTTACGATAAAAAGCAATTAAATATAGTTGGATATGATGTAAAAAAAATAAGACATAAATTAAAAGTATATGTTCAAACTATTAGCAAATTTAATTATGATAAAAAATACATAGAAGAAAAATTTTGGTATGCAGTTTGGTGCTCATCATTAGTCAACAAACTAAATAGAACCTTAGCAAAAAAATTGATATATGAAATAACTAATATTCATCCAGAGTATATTAAAACATTGATATCAGTGTATAATGAAGTTAAAGATGAATATATACAAGAAATGATAATACAAGTGTTAAGTTCTTTAAAAAAGAATAATAAAATAATAAAGAAATTTTTTAATAGAATAAATGACAAAGATTTTTGTAATATTAAGAATTTATACTTTATTAGCAACTATCTATATGGAAAAGAAAATTATGAAAAAATGCAAAAAACAAATTATCTTTTAGATACAGACAAAAGAATAGATAACAATATTTTAAAATTTTTACATAGGATATTTTTTACATATAAATATGATTATGATTTCTTTGGATTTGAAATTTATAATTCTTCCATAACATTTCGAACTAAGTTTATGAAAGAAGAAAGAGAAAATGTTATAAAAGTAAATAGATTTATCCAAAGTAACTTTAAATGTTTAAATGACAATGAATGTCATTCAACATATTTTAAAGAGAATTTTATAAATAAAAAATTCTCAATAAATGAAGAAGTAATAGAGGATAGAGTAATTTATTTAGCATGGCAAAAAATTTTCAAGATGTATATGAAAAAATATAATATAAAAATTAAAGATTTAGATGATATACACGTATATGAAGAAGATGAAAAAGGTATTGTGTATAAGGCTTTAGAATTATCACTTTCGGAAATTAATGGATGCATGACGTGTAACTATTTTACAGATGAATTTGAAATATATGGAGATTATAAGGGATATCAATTTAATTGGTATGATAAATATGATGAAAGAGCTGAAATATATTATCCAGTAGCTGTTTTTAATCAAGATATAGAAAATTTAGATAATAAGACTTTAAAAAAAATAGTAATTCCTAAGAAAAAGAATATAAAATGGGTGAAAGATAGTGAATTGAGTTTAAATAATATAAAGAAAATTATAGCCCCTATAACATATAAAAACGAAGAATATTATATGATATCTGGAAGTGTAAGATTAGATGAGAAATCAGATGATAGATATGGTAATAGTTGGATTGATACATATATAATAAATCTTGCAATAGATGAAGATTATAATTTATGCAAAGTCAGTGATGAAGATAGAAAATATACAATAGAGACTATTAAATACAGGGGAAATTTAGAAGACTATAAAAGTAAAAGCTATAAAATGTCAACAAGTTTATATAGTTCAAGTGATTTAAGTAATGTATATGTGACAACAGATTTTAATTTGCCACCAGCAATAATAATAAAAGAATTTGATTTGCATTACAATAAATTTTCTTCTTCATGGAATGAGGTTAATGAAGAAAAAATCATATTAGTTAATAATAATGAGGGAATGTGGTATAAGAAAGGATGCTCTGGTACTTTATATATAAAGAAAAAATATTACGATATATTAATAAAAAAACATAATTATAAATATTTTTGTTTTACAGAGAAATACCATCCTAAAACCGGATATTGTCAAGATTCAGCACTCCAAATTCAAATAAATTCTGATGGTAGTATTGAAAAATACAAACATTATAAAAGTCATAAACATTTTCCTAGACAGCAAAATGCAGAGTGTAAGAAATGTATAGTATACAAAAAAGAAAAAGAAGACGAGAGAAAAAGGAAAGATAATAAGTTCTATGATTTATTAATGGAGGATATGAAAAAAATTTGGGATGAAAATAATGAAAATAGATAATAAAAAATTAGATTCATAATATTGTTAAAATTGTAAATCTGTGTTATAGTATTTAGATAGGAGGGGGATTATGGCTGAACAAAACATAGAATATGAAAGAACAAAAATGCAAAACAAAATATTAGATTTAGAAGAAAAATATATGCACATAATAGAAAAAATAGTAACATCTCCAGTATTTTTAGCGGATTTAAGACATATAGAAGAAGAAACACAAGAATATTATGAAATTTTACAAGAGGTATGGGGAAAAAAGAATAAAATAAAAGAGGCATCTGAAAGATTATTAAGACATCATATGTATACGTCATTTCCTAATGCAACTAAATTTTATGCTTCACCAATAAGTTGTGATATTGCTTTAGAATTAGAAGATATAATATTAAACATAGATGTAAAAACAATTGACAAAGTTGGAAATAAGGGAGAATTATCTTCAACACAATTTGAACATAACCAAACATCATTTTTAAATAAACCAGTTTTAAGTGTAGGAGGTTTTCCTGGATTTAAGGTAAAATCCAATTTACAAGCAATAGATTCAAAAACTAAAAAACCATTACTAACATATTTGGTTAAAATAGGATACTCGGATGATGGTAAAGGAATATTTAAGTTGATAAATGAAGAGGATCAACCAAGTATAGTAATTACATGTTTACCAAATGGAATATTGAGCAATTTATTTGATAATGACTTATTTTTAAACTTTAAAGATTATGTATATTTTGATTTACATGATGGAATCTATTATAAACCCAAATATATCACATCCTTAGATGAATTTAAAAATTTATCTACAACAAATAAATTTTCAAGAATTGAACAAGAGACTGATATTCCGAGAGACTGGGAAAGAATTGAAAGCAAAACGAAAGTTGGATATTATGATAATGAAAATAGTAAGGTATGGTATGTAGTACCAAAAAAAAGAGGGAAACATTGGGACATATTTTTACAATGTGTTAAATATGGTAATACAGCACGCTTTAATGACGAGTGGCTTGAAAAAAGATATAACTCCAAAAATATAGAATGGTGTGGAGAACATAAATATTTTAAAATATATGATAAATTAATTTCTTGGGGAGAAAAAAATGATTAGTAATGAAGAACTAATAGAATTAGAAAAAAAGTATTTTATTATTTTAAAAAATACATTATCTGCTAATTTAGGAAAAATCATATCTCAGATATGTGGTCAGAAGCTATTTGAAAATTTAGCTGAAAATGAGAAAAATAATGTGATAGACACAGCTGTTGAAAATATAGTAGAAGGTGTTATTTCAAGAAGTTTAGATTGGAATACATGTTCTATGCCTATAAAATCAGATTCATGTTATGAGTGTGGTGATGCTATTATACATATTGATGCTAAAACTATAAAAATAACAGATGAGGATGCAAGAAAGAACAAATTAAATGTAGAAAAGGCACAAACTACATATGATTCAAGTAATGAAAGAATGGTATCTAATAAAAAATGGAAACCCAATTTAAATTTTTATGAAAAACATGGTTATTATGGGATTATACCAAATTTAACATATTTTATTAAAGTTATATATTCAAGTGATAATTTAGTAGAAAGTATTAGTTTAATTTCAATACCTCATGGGCAATTGTATGAAATTTTTACAGATAATATTTTAAATGCTGGAAAAGATCTTGAATCATCTGATAGAAACAAGAGGAAAAATATTAGATTTTTAATTAATAAGATAATTGAATTTAATGGACAATCATGGAGAAGCGAATTAATCTTTGAAAGAAAAAATTAAAACAGATAATTTAATTATTATCTGTTTTTTTAGTACTATTTTCTAATGATTTATATATTCCTGAAGCGATTTGTTCAGCTAATTTTACAGGAACAGCATTACCAATTTGTCTATATATTGTATTTAAACTTCCAACAAATTGGTATTCCATAGGAAATGTTTGTAACATTGCACATTCTCTTGCACTTAATCTTCTTTCTTTATTAATATGTATTTCTGGACTGGTTGCAGTAATTGTGTCACTAGGTCTATTCCAATTTGTAATTCTTAATGATTGTTCAAATTTAATTTCTTTTTCTACCATAGTAGTAACTTGTTTATCATATTTATCATCAAATTTAAATATTTTTTTTAATTCCCACCAATCAGAAGGCTTTGGAATACTTCCTGAGTTATTATCTTTTCTAAACCAATGTCCAGCAGTATATTTATAACCAAAATGTTCATCCACTTTTTTTGTAGAATATCCTGATTTATCTCTCCAATATCTTAAATAATCACAAATATCAGCTTGATTTACTTCGAATTTTCTCCCCCAAAATTTATCATATACATTTGTTGCTGCAATATGATTATATATTTTAGAACCATTATCTAATGTAATTGTGGTATCACTAAGTTTTACATTGCTTAAAAAACCTATGGTTTGCTTTACAGTAACAGGATCTTTTAAACCTTCTTTTGATTTATATTGCTTACTATCCACCCAATGTGTAGGAACAGGAAATGGATTTTCAATGCCTAATCTATTACCTATAATAACAAGTCTTTCTCTAGCTTGTGGAACTCCATATTCAGCAGCATTCAATAGTCTAGCATCAACTTTATATCCAAGTGATTCAAAATCTTTTTTTATCATTTCAAATACCTTGCCTTTTTCCATAGATAATAGACCTTTTACATTTTCAGCTACAAAGAATTTAGGATTTTTATCTTTTATTATTCGCAACATTTCTTTATATAAAAAATTTCTTTTATCTTTCATACTTCTTTTTGTATTAGCAACAGAAAATCCTTGACAAGGAAATCCGCCAATTACCAAATCTATATCATCAGGAATTTCGGAACTTTCTATTTTTGTTATATCTCCATATACTACATTTTTACTTACATTTTTTTTGTATGATTCAACAGCTTCTTTAAAGAAGTCATTTGCCCATACTATATCAAATCCAGCTTTTTCAAATCCAAGATCCATACCACCTGCACCTGAAAAAAGTGAAACAACTCTAAAATCACTCATTTTATTTGAACCTCCTTAGCTGTTTTTTATTATAGCAAAGTTTGATAAAAAATGCAAACCCTGCGACAAAAAATATTATACAACTGAATAAAAAAAAATGCAATAGTTGCGATTAAATTTTATAAAAAGATTTATAACTCTACAGATCCAATAGGCGAATAATTCTAATTTCCACTACAGCATGAATAAAAGTTTTCTAAAAATGAAAAAATACTTAAATTATAAGAGTTATTTTGAATTTGAAAATATTGAAATTCTATTTAAATTGAAATATTTGCATTTATGATGCAAAATGATAAAATAATAGCATAAATAAAAAAATAACAGATATAGTAAACATACTATTTGGCATAATTCTGTAATAATAGAATATAAAGAATAAGATATCGGAAAAATAGAAACATCAGCTAAAAAATTATTTATTATGCTTATAATAATATAAAAAAATATATAAATCCATATATAGTTAATAAAGAACCTAACCAATATATGGAGTAAAGAATTAATATGAAATTTTATAATTAGATGAACTGCAGATAAGATATTTTACGGTAAAATTAAAAAGTGAATTATATTTATGAATAACTTGAGAATATGACAACTTATGTTTTGAAACAAAGTAGAATATTAATGTTAAGCCAAATAAAAAAATATTTTTAGAAATTATAAAATTAAAGAAAAGCAAAATAATTTCTGTATTCATACATTCAAATTTTGCTTTTTTGATACAATTTGGCAAAATTCGACAATATATGCAAAAATATTATGAGATAATGAAATAAGAATATTTAAAAAGTGTAAAACAAAGAAAGGAATAATAAAATTAATTATGAAAAGAATAAGTGCTGAAAAAGAAATAACATATATATCAAATGTAATAGAAAAAAATATTGAATATTATGAAATAATAAAAGATAAAGGTTTTTTATCTGAAAATATCTTATCGCAATTACGAAATTTGATTGAAGATGTTGCTATATTAATAAATAATAGAGAGGACAATCAGAATTTAGATACGCAATATGAAAACATAGCTCCCTCTTTAGATTTTATTAAAGGAAAGCAAAAGTACAAGTTTATATTAGAGTTTTATAACTTTTTAAAAGGGACATCCTCACATTATACACCAAGTGAGGATGGTGCAGAAAAGCTAGTATCATATTATTTTAGATATATTTGTTTGACAAAAAAATTATTGTATGATGATTATAATATTGAAATAATTAAAAATATTGATAAGTTTCCAATTTATGATGATAAATCTATGAAAGAGAATTATGATATTATTTGTAAAGCCGTTGAAAACGAAAAAGATAGTCTATCAAAATTTATAAAGGGGAAATTTTATGTACAAAAAGTTAATACAATTTATTCTAATGGAGATATTTATTATGAAATAACATTATCCAAAGCAACGGATTATAAAAATAAATTTGAGCATATTACACTTTATTCAAAAAAATATATACCAGATAATTATTCAGTAAATATTTCAACTCTAGATAAAGATGTTGATTTGAATATCGGAAAATCAAAAATAAAGATTATTAATAATTATAGGGTTGCAATTAGAATATGTGAATTAAAGAATGTATTTTCATTATTGGGGGAAAATAAACAATTTGGTGAAAGTTATAGAGAATATAAAAATTTAATGAAATATTTAACGGATAGTCAAAATACAATTACTAATATATTGTGCATGGATAATGAGGAATATATAAAAATAAAATTGCAACTTCAGGAAGGTGCTGAAAATCATCATATTACAGATATGTTAGACAAAATGAGAGAAATTATAGTAAAGAATAAAAAAGGACATAATATTTTACGATACTTAACTACGCATATGGAGAATATAGTAATTAGAGATCAGAAATCCGATACTACGAATTTTGTTTTTCAAGATTTATATATAACACACAAAAGTGGAATGTTTGATAGCATGCCGTATGCAATGTCTTTACACAAACATAATATATCTTGGCAACATTTAATTAAAGCGATTGATATGTATAATAAAGATGAAGAATTATTATATGGTCTTGTAAAAAATAATATTGAAAATGATAATAAATTGTATACGCCAATCAAAGAAATTAAATATTTTGAAAATTTTTCAGATTTAATAGAAAAATTTAATAATAGATTTTTAAATATAAAACCAAGAAGTAATAATTTGTTAAAATTAGAAAATGGAATGATTTATATAGAGTCATACGAAAAAGATACAATGAAAATTATTTCTTTATTAAAGGATTATTCAGAAACTTATAATCAAGATTTAAAGAATGCAGTTGATATATATATGTTATTTGAATTTGAAGATGATATATCTAAAGATAAGGAAGAGATTTTACAAAAAATATTTAAAACAAATTCTGTTGCATTTATATATGGTCCTGCTGGAACAGGTAAGACAAAAATGATTGAAATATTATCATCTGCATTTAGACGTTATAACAAGTGTTTTCTAGCAAATACAAATACAGCAGTAACTAATATGAAAACAAGGATAGGAAATATAGAAAATTCATCTTTTTTAACGATATCTAATTATATAAGAAATAACTCAATTGAGTATGACATTTTATTTATAGATGAATGCAGTATGGTAAGTAATACAGATATGATTAAAATATTAGAAAAACAGAAATATCAAGCGATAATTCTAGTAGGGGACATATATCAAATAGAATCAATAAAATATGGTAATTGGTTTCAATTTTGTAATAAATATTTTGATGATAATATTGTTTATAATTTAAAAGATACGCATAGAACGTCAGATATTGATCTTATGGAATTATGGGAAAGCGTAAGATATAATAATAAAAAAGCCATAAATATTTTAAGTAATCAGGAATATACACAACCTCTATCTAAAGAAATATTTGATAAAACTTCAGAAGATGAAGTTATATTATGTTTGAATTATGATGGAATGTATGGAATTAATAATATAAATAGGGTAAAACAAAAATTAAATCAGAATAGAGAATACAATTTTGGAATAGATACATATAAAGTTGATGACCCAATACTATTTAATGATTGCCCAAGATTTAATAATTTTCTTTATAATAATTTAAAAGGAATTATAAAAGATATAGAAGAGGATAGAGATAATAATTGTATATGGTTTACGATTGAAATAGATAGAGACTCTATTAATGAAAATTTTAGACCATTTGATGTTGAAATTTTGGAAAGCAAAATCTCAGGAAAAATAAATATTCGATTTAGAGTAAATGAATATATAGATAAAGAAGATGATGAGAATGAGTATGATCACATTATTCCTTTTAATTTATCTTATGCCATTTCAATACATAAAGCACAAGGCCTTGAATATGATAGTGTTAAAATTGTAATAACATCAAATATAGAAGAAAGAATTACTAAGAATATTTTTTATACTGCAATAACTAGAGCGAAAAATAAATTAAAGATATATTGGAATTCAGATAGTCAAACAAGAATATTTGATAATTTTGATAAAAGAGAAAATAGTAGAGACCTAGCAATATTGAGACAAAAAATAAAAAAAGATAATAAGTTATAAAATAATAAAAATTCGATGAAAGCCGAGAATTATCTCGGCTTTTTTCTACACCAACTTAACCTCCTCCATCACAAACTCATCCACCATCTCCTGAATCATATAAATATAATTAACCTGCTCAACAAAACTCTCATTCTCAGAAGGAGCAGGAAACCTTCCCCTAAGTTCAAACTCAATCAAATTGGCATAGCTCTTCAAATGATATTCAAACTCCAACAAATAATCCATAACAGAACCATCCATAACCAAACGAGAATACTTAAAAGGCTTATACTCTTCCAAATACTTCTTAGCCCAAACACCATATTTACCTAGTTTCAAATTTACCACCACCCAAACTCATAATAACCAAATTCAAGCAATCACCAAAACCGGCCCTATAATATTTATCATTCCAATAACCAATATAATCAAGATAATTTTCATCAAGCTTGTCCAATTGTTTTTGAACATACTTCTTATTACAACTTGCAACATTTTTCAAAATATTATCACAATACTTATCAAACTCAATCAAATGTCCTTTATCCTCTTCAGTAATTCTGCTCAAACACTCATCTCTAAAAATTATCCATTCTTTCATTAAATCATTAACTTTATTATCTAAATCCATAAAAATCATTCCTTTCAAAATTTAATTAAAAATCTAAAATAGTAATAAAAATTCATTTAAAAAAATAATCAAAATCGTAAAAAATAAATTTAATTACTATTAGAAATCAAATACAATTAGTAAAAATCTCCTAAAATATTCCAATAAAAATTGGGGAGAAATTGGGGATCAAATTTTCAAAATCACCTCAATTTTAACAAAATTACACACTAAACGAAAATCAAGCAAAGTACTAATATCACTAGCATACAATACAATTCAACACATCTAACAAAATATGTTATGTAACCCTCATAACCCGAAGGTCGTAGGTTCGAGTCCTACTCCCGCAACCATTGAAATATAAAGCATTTGCTAGATTTTAGCAGGTGCTTTTTTCTTGCATTTTTAGAGAAAATTGTCACACTTTGGTCACAATTAGGGCGAGACTTGACGTGGCTAGACAAGTTTTAACAGGAACTGTATTTCAATAATTCACAGGAAGTGGTATAATTGGGGAAAATGAAAGGAGAGATTTATATGAATATAACAATTGATGTAGATGATTATAAGTTGAATGTAAGAGCAGCAGGAGTAAT
>OLNZ01000055.1_pt1 | contig 129797 bp, 122 predicted proteins | sample 1672981 | NCBI WGS metagenome assembly OLNZ01 (sample SAMEA3136743, study PRJEB25190) | human gut metagenome | biome: human gut; feature: human-associated habitat; material: faeces | place: Austria | collected 2013 | reverse complement strand
AAAATATGTATCAGGGTCAGGAAGTATGAGTGACCCTGTGCGAGTAAACTAAGTTGGGACATATTGTTTGTCTAGCAACGAAGGTGCTAGGCAAACTGGGTAAAAAGTTATGCAGTGGCAAGAAGGATAGCAGTAGGCTATGGTAGAAAAATGACTGTCGTGGCTCGCGGAAGAGTGCGAGGCGGGGCAACTGGTAGCAAAAAAAGTTATTAACAAAAGTATGTAAAAGCATGGCATTGTCCATGTTTTTTTGATATAATTAAGGAAGAATTGAGGTATATAGTATGAATGAAGAAGTAATAAGAAAAGTAAGTGATAAAATTAATTTGAAAGATTATCAAATTAAGAATGTTATTAGTATGCTTAGTGAAGGAGCAACTATTCCATTTATGGCTCGTTATAGGAAAGAAGTAACTGGTAATTTAAATGAAGATGAGTTAAGATTAATTGAAACTGAATATAACTATATGGTTAATTTAGAAAATAGAAAAGAAGATGTAAAAAGATTAATTGATGAAAAGGGTATGCTCACGGAAGAATTAGTTAAAGCCATTAATGAAGCAACTAAGTTAAGTGAAGTAGAAGATATATATGCTCCTTTTAAAGAAAAGAGAAAAACTAAAGGTACGGAAGCAATTAAGTTAGGGTTAGAGCCTTTAGCTAAAATAATTATGACTTTACCAAATAAGACTAGAGATGAAATTGCTAAAGATTTTATTAATGAAAATGTTAAAAGTATAGATGAAGCAATAACTAATGCTGGATATATAATTGCAGACTGGATAAGTGATAAACCTAAATATCGTAAATCTATTAGAAATTATTATTGGTATAATGGGCTTGTTAAGGGTAAACTTAAAAAAGGTGCTGTTGATGGAGCTAAAACATATGAAATATATTATGATTTTGAATGTAAGATAACTAATATTAAACCACATCAAGTACTTGCTTTAGCTCGTGCTGATAAAGAAAAAGTTGTTACATATTCACTTAGTTTGGATAAAAGTGGTGTTATTAAATATTTAGAAGAACAAGTAATAGGTAATAAAAAATCACCATTAGTTAGTGACATGCAAATGTTTATTGAAGATGCTTGGAAAAGATTATTAGAACCATCTTTAGAGCGAGATATTAAAGCAGAACTTTATGATAAAGCTAGTGAATTTGGAATTGATGAGTTTGGAAATAACTTAGAAAATTTATTACTTACTCCGCCGATTAAAGGTAGTGTAGTGCTTGGATTTGACCCAGCATTTAGAACAGGATGTAAGCTTGCTGTATTAAATGAAAATGGTGATGTATTAGAAATCGGAGTAATTTATCCACATGAACCTAAAAAAGAAGTGGATATGGCTGAAAAGATAATGCTTGCTTTAATACAAAAACATAATGTTAAGATAATTGCTATTGGTAATGGTACAGCTTCTCGAGAAAGTGAAATGTTTGTTGCTAATTTAATTAAAAAATATAATTTGGATGTTAAATATGTAATTGTTAGTGAAGCTGGTGCTAGTGTTTATTCTGCAAGTGGACTTGCTAAAAAAGAATTTCCTGATTATTCTGTTGAACAAAGAAGTGCTGTTTCAATTGGTAGAAGATTACAAGATGCACTGTCAGAACTTGTTAAGATTGACCCAAAGAGTATTGGGGTAGGTTTATATCAACATGATTTGAAACAAAAAGAGTTAGATGATGAGCTTAGTTTTGTTGTAAGTAAAGTTGTTAATGAAGTAGGTGTTAATTTAAATAATGCTAGTGATAGTATACTTAGTCATGTGTCTGGTTTAAATAAAAAAGTAATTGGAAAGATGCAAGAATATAAAAAGAAAAATGGGGGATTTAAATCACGTGAAGAATTAAAGAAAGTTGCAGGTATGGATGATAAAATATTTGAACAATCAGCTGGTTTCTTAAGAATATTTGGAAATAATCCTTTAGATAAAACTAATATTCATCCAGAAGATTATGAAATTGTTAATAAAATACTAAGTGATAATAACATTGATGTAAATTTAGTTGGTACTAAAGAAATGGAAGATAGTTTAAATAATATTAAAGATGTTGTTAGTAGATATAATATTTCTAATGAATTATGGGATATGATTAAAAATAACTTAGTTAATGGTGTAATAGACCCAAGAGATGAAATAAAACATATGACATTAAGAAGTGATGTATTAACTATTGATGATTTAGAAGTAGGTATGAGCTTAGAAGGTACAGTTAGAAATGTAACTGCTTTTGGGGCTTTTGTAGATATTGGACTTCATGATGATGGACTTGTGCATATTTCTAAAATGAGTAAATCATTTGTAAAACATCCAAGTGAAATACTTAAAGTTGGAGATATAATAACAGTGTATGTTTGTGGAATAGATAAAGAAAAGGGTAGAGTTAATTTATCATTAATAGAGGAGTAAGTAAATGAAGTTGTTTAAATTAATTAAGTTATTAATTGTTATAATAGTTGTTGGTGGTTTATTCTTGTTACTTACTAATAAGACTTTTGTTTATGATACATATAAAAGTGATGATGTAAAGGAAGGTATACCTATTAGTAGGTTTATGTATGTAAGAGAGAATAATTTAGATGTAACATTTTATACTTTTGTAAGTGTAGAAAAGTTAGAAAGTGTTAAAGCTGAATACTTAAAAACATTAGATGAATGTTATGGAAAATATTACTATGATAAAGATAATGATATTACAATAACTAATTATGAAATAAAAAGTAATAAATATTATAAAGAAGTAAATATTAGTTATGTAAAGGATAATTATTGTAGTAGTGAATATAAGTTAAGTGATATGTGGGTTTATGAATATAATAGTTTAAGTGCTTATTTAGATGGTGATATAAGTGAAAAAGCTATGAGTAGTTTAATAGATAAAGTTTATAATAGTAAAAGAGTAGAACCTGTTGTAAGTGATTATAAAAATGAATATAGTTTTAAAGTAAATTGTGATAAAAATAAAGAACCATATACCCTAGTATTTGAAGATTTTGGGGATAATCAATTAATTGTAAAAAAAGAAGTAGATGGTAAGTTAACATTTGCTGTTTATGAAATAAATAATGTAAGAAGTTATTTAGGAGGTTTAAGTGAAATTAAGTAAGAAAGATATTAAATTGTTAATACTTTATACAGTTTTATTAGTATTTAGTTTTGTTTATATTAAGTATTTGTATGTTGGTTTAAGATATGTTATTAAGATATTTATGCCATTTATAATAGGTTTAATGATAGCATTTGTTTTAAATGTATTAGTTTGTGTTATTGAGAATAAATGGTTTAAAAGGTTAAAATGGAGTAGTAGTGTTAAACGAGGTATTAGTTTAACTATATCTATATTGTTAGTAATTGGGTTCTTTATATTATTAATGCTTTTAATTATACCTAACTTACAAGATACTATTGTGATATTTGCTGAAAATATACCTGATTATTTAAGTAATTTAAAAGATGTATTAGTTAGGTTTAATATATCTGATAATGTTATTAGTGATATAATGAATACTTTAAATAATTTAGGGGATAGTGCTAGAGATTATGTTATTAATAATAGTGGTAAAGTTATTGAAGTTACTTTTGGTATTGCTAGTAATGTTGTTAATACTTTTGTTAATGTGTTTATTGGAATTGTTTTTGCAATATATTTCTTAGTTGACAAAGAAAAAATCAGTAAGCAAGTAGTTAAAATTATGGATGCTTATTTACCAAAGAAAAGCATAAAAAAAATAAAAGATATTGCTAGTTTATCAAATAAAGTGTTTGCTAATTTTGTTAGTGGTCAATGTTTGGAAGCTATTATTATTGGTGTGTTATGTTTCTTTGGTATGATTATTTTAAGGCTTCCTTATGCTGGTGCTATTTCAGTTTTAGTAGGATTTACAGCATTAATACCAGTTTTTGGAGCATTTATTGGAACAATTTTAGGAGCTTTCTTAATATTTATGATAAATCCTTTAGAAGCAATTATATTTGTTATATTTATTATAGTTTTACAACAACTTGAAGGCAATTTGATTTATCCTCATGTGGTTGGTAAGTCTGTAGGACTTCCTGGTATTTGGGTTTTAGTTGCTGTAACTGTTGGTGCAAGTATTAATGGAGTTTTAGGAATGCTTTTAAGTGTTCCTTTGGCATCAATAATGTATAGTATATTAAAAACAGATGTTAATTTAAAAATAAAAAGTACAAGTGATTAAGTCTTGTACTTTTTTTGAAGAACATCCAAAGGTCATGCTTTTTGGTAAAAATATGAAAAAGAGATGTTCTTCTTAATATAATTATATTTTATTATTGATATAATGTCAAATTATATTTGAAAAAATTGTAATTTTTAGTAAAAATATTAACTTATTTTGATATTTATTTAATTTTGTTATATAATATGAATGTGTTTTCTGGTTAGAAAAATAATAAATAAAAGCTGGACAAGGCTTTTGTTATAATTATGCTTTTCTGATGGGAATAAATTATAGTATAAATAGAAAAGAGGTAAATATATGTATAGAGAAGATTTCCCTATGTTAAAACAAGATATTATATACTTTGATAATGGTGCTACAAGTTTAAAGCCCCAATGTGTTATAAATAAAATGACTGAGTATTATGAAAATTATAGTGCTAATGCTCATCGAGGAGATTATGATATTTCTTTTAAAGTAGATGTTGAATATGAAAATGCTCGTGAAGAAGTAAAAAACTTTATTAATGCTAAATCGAAAGAAGAAGTAGTATTTACAAGTGGTACAACAGATTCTTTGAATATGATTGCTAGTGGCTTTTTTGGAAATTTACTAGATGCTGGAGATGAAATTTTAATTACAACTAGTGAACATGCCTCAAATGTTCTACCTTGGTTTAGATTAAGTAAAGATATAGGTTGTGTTGTCAATTTTATTCCGTTAGATGAGTCACTTCATGTAACCATAGATAATGTTAGAAAAAGTATAACTCCGAATACTAAAGTTATTGCCCTTGCTGGTATTACTAATGTTGTTGGTGATATTAGACCAATTAAAGAAATTACTAAACTTGCTCATGAACATGATATATTTGTGGTTGTTGATGGAGCTCAAATGGTTCCGCATTTAAAAACTGATGTTCAAGATTTGGATATTGACTTTTTAGCTTTTTCTGGACATAAAATGCTTGGTCCAACTGGTGTGGGAGTATTATATGGTAAGAAAGAATTACTTGAAGAATTAGAACCTATTAATTTAGGTGGAGGAATGAATGAATCTTTTGATACTGTTGATAGTGTTTATTTGAAAGATTTACCTACAAGACTTGAAGCAGGTACTCCGAATATTGCTGGTGTTATTGGTTTAGGTGAAGCTATTAGATATATTAATAAAATTGGTATGAATAAAATTCATGAAAGAGAATTACATTTAAGAGATTATTTGATTGAAAAATTAATGCCTTTAAGTCATGTTGATATAATTAATTTAGAAGCTGATAGTGGAATTCTAGCATTTAATGTTGATGGAATATTTAGTCAAGATGTTGCTTATTACTTAAATAAATATAATGTTTGTGTAAGAGCAGGTAATCATTGTGCTAAAATACTTAAAAATGCTACAGGGGTTACAAATACTTTACGAGTTAGTTTATTTTTCTATAATACTGAAAAAGAAATTGATGAATTTGTTGATTTATTAAAAAATAAAGAAAAAATAGAAGAGGAAATGATTTAATCTTCTATTTTTTTAGAGTTTGATTTTTTTTCAATTGCCTTATGATAAACTTTTAAAACTTCTGATGCAAATACTTCTTTTGAATATTTGTATGTACTGTTTCTTGCATTAGTTGACATATCTTTGTAAAGTTTTTTATCATTCATAAGTTTAAAAATGTAATCTTTAAATTCATTATCATTTTTAAACAAGTATCCATTATAATTTGGTTCAATCATAGCTTTAAATGAGTCATCTTCAATGCAAATAGTTGGTTTTGATGCAGCAAGTCCTTCAATAATTGTGAGACCTTGTGTTTCAGTTTTAGAAAATGATACAATAACATTAAAAGCATTGAAATATGCTGGAACTAAATCATAGTTTACTTTGTCTGTAAAAATAACATAATCTTCTAAATGTAGTTTTTTGGATAATTCTTTTAAATTGTCTAAATCTGGTCCTCCACCGACAAGCATAACTTTTATATTTGTGTTTACTTTAATCATTTCTTTAATGTTGTAAAGTAGTTTGTCAAAGCTTTTTTCAGGAGCAATTCTTCCAACTGAACCAATAATAAAATCGGTATCTTTTATTTTATATTTCTTTTTTATATTTTCAATTTCTTTTTTTATATTTGGAGTAAGTTTAAACTTATCAATGTCTATTCCTGTGGGAATAACATTTATTGGTTGAGAAATATTGTACTTATTTATAAATAAATCTTTTATTTTATCGGTTGGAACTATTAATTCATCACATTTTTTCTCACAATAATATTTTGTTATTTTGATAGCAAGTTTTTTGGCTAGATTATTAAAATGTCCATGTGTTACATAGTGTATATAATCTTCATATAATGTGTGGTAGGTGTGAACTATTGGTAGATTTAGTTTTTTAGCAACAATTCTTGAAAAATAACCAATACCAAATTCTGTTTGAGAATGAATTACATCTAGGTGCCAGTTTTTAATTATTTTCATGGCTTTTTTAGAATAGATACCAGTTAATTTTGTTTCATATATTCCTGTTTTTATTCCCGGTAAATATATCATTCTGTTTTTATCATCATATATAAATTTATTATTATCTAAGTTTGCTGTTACTATAAAAACTTCATGATGCATTTTTTCTAATGCTGTTTTTAACATTTTTATGCTTGTTGTTACTCCGGAGATGTGGGGTTCATATGCATCTGTAAATATACCTATTTTCATTTTCTACCTCGTTTTCTATATAATAAGTATAATATATTTTCTATGATTTGTATATAAAATGTTAAAAAATGTTGGTTTTTTAGTAATTTTTTTAAATGCGAAATTTCCCTAAGAATGGGACCAAAACACGTGATTTTGTCGAACTTTGTCGACTTTTGACATATTTCTTGATTTTTGTTGACCTCACCTTTAGAATAAATGCCCATGAAGGAGGCGATTTTTATGATATCGCAAGAAACTAAAACATTTTATGCGTTTAACATTGATAAAATGTTTAAAGCTGTGTTTGTTGGAACAGATGAAGTAAGTAAAAGTTTACTTTTGGAACTTCTTAGTGAGTGCCTTGATGCAAAAGTTGATAGGATTATTGATTTTATTCCAATCGAACTGGGTGTTAGAAGTAAACATGAAAGAAGTAAAAGACTAGATTTAATTGTGGAGGTTGATGGAAGAAAAATTAATGTTGAGTTGAATTCATCTTTTGATGAAGTAACTAGAATTAGGAACTTAAATTATTATTTTTCTTTTTGTAGTCAGTATACTATCGAAGGAGATGCCTATGACATTGAGTCTGATTTTATTCATATTTCATTAAATTATAAAGCTTCAAGTAAAAGTCCACTTATTGCATGTTACACGTTTTATGACAAAGGAAATAAGAAAGAACTAGACCGAAGGTTTAGATATTATGAAATCAATGTTGAAAAATTTGCAAAACTTTGGTATGATAAGGACATGAAAATTGTTAGAGAAAAACCACTTTTAACGATGATTGGGATAAAAGACCCAGAAGAATTGGACAAATATTCTAGTAAGATGGCTTTATCTAGCATTAAGGAGAGTGTTGATAAATTGAAAACATTAAATAGTGACAAGAAGTTCGTATATAACATTACACCAGAACAAGATGACATTTTAACAAAGAACACTTTAAAGAAAATATATAAATCTGAAGGTCATGAAGAAGGACTGGCTGAAGGAAAAGCTGAAGGACTTGCCGAAGGGAAAATTGAAGCGCAACGTGAAATAACAATAAACTTATTGAAAAACAACTATCCAATTGAAGAAATAGCTAAGATAACTGGTTTACCAGAAGAGGAAATTAATAATTTGAAAGCTGAATAATATGAATAAGATAATAAAAAAAATATTAAAAATTATTGGAATTATAATCGCTATTGGAGCAATTATAATTCTAGGAATAAATGTATATGTAAAATGTAGTGTCAATAAGAAAATAGTTGAGGCAAACAATATTAATGGTAATTATGATGCGATTTTGGTATTGGGAGCTGGTTTAAGGAATGGAAAACCTAGTCCGGTTTTAAAAGATAGGCTTGATACTGCTTATGAGTTATACGAAGATGGTTATTCTAAGAAAATAATTGTTAGTGGTGACCATGGAAAAAAATATTACGATGAAGTAAATGTTATGAAGAATTATTTACTTGATAAAGGTGTAGAAAGTAATGATATTTTTATGGACCATGCCGGTTTTTCGACATATGATAGTGTTTATAGAGCTAAAGAAATATTTTTAACAAACAATATAATTATTGTAACACAACAATTTCATTTGTATAGAAGTTTATATATTGCAAATAAGTTAGGATTAGATGCTATAGGAGTTTCTTCAACTTTAAGAAACTATAGCGGAAGTGTAAAGTTTGAACTTAGGGAAATCTTAGCTAGAGATAAAGATTTTGTAAAGGTTATGTTTAAACCAGAACCAACATATTTAGGTGATACTATTCCAGTTTTTGGTGATGGAAATGTTACAAATGATTAAAAGTGTTTGTATATAATAATGTTATTTGATATAATTTAGAAGGTGAAGATAAAATGAAATATTTGATTAATGCATTTTGGGGATTTTGTATGGCTTTAGCTGACAGTGTACCAGGAGTAAGTGGTGGAACAATTGCTTTTATTCTGGGATTTTATGATAAATTTATAAATGCTTTGAATGATGTTTTTTATGGAGATTTTAAAAAGAAAAAAAGTGCTTTATGGTTCTTATTTAAATTAGGTACTGGTTGGATTGTTGGTATGGCTTTAGCTACATTAGTTTTAACTAGTTTATTTGAAACAAAAATATATAACGTTAGTTCATTATTTTTAGGATTTATTGTATTTTCTATACCTTTAATAATGAAAGAAGAAAAAGATAATATTAAAGGTAAATATAAAAATATTATATTTGCTATAATTGGAATTTTGATTGTATCTTTAATAACATATTTTAATCCAATTAGTGGAGGAGATAGTGTTAATATTGCTGATTTAAATTTTGGCTTAGCTATGTATATTTTATTAGCTGGTGCTATAGCAATATGTGCAATGGTATTACCAGGCATTTCAGGTTCAACACTTCTTTTGATATTCGGGTTATATATACCTATAATTAATGGAATAAAAGAATTTTTACATATGAATTTTACTTATTTTCCATCATTATTTATCTTTGGAATTGGAGTTTTACTGGGTATTGCTTTAATAATAAAGTTAATAAAAATTGCATTAGATAAATATAGAAGTGCCACTGTATATTTAATAATTGGGTTAATGATTGGTTCATTATATGCAATTGTAATGGGACCAACAACATTAGAAGTTCCTAAAGAAGCATTAAGTTTTGATACATTTAGTATTGTTTATTTTTTAATCGGTGGTCTAGTTATAATTGGATTAGATAGAATTAAAATGTTTTTAGAAAAGAAACATATTGAAGGGTAGTTATGAAGAAGTTTAGTATTTTTGTTGTAGTTTTATGTTTAATATTGTTTAGTGTTATTTGTTATGGTGTGTTAAGCTATGATAGTTTAGTAATTGATACAAAAGTTTATAGTTTTATAATAAATAATATAATGAATGATGGATTAACTCCGATACTTAAAGCAATTACTGAATTAGGTGGAGTTGCTTTTACAGTACTTGCTGGTGTGTTAATTTTTATGTTTTGTAAGAAAAATAGATGGTTTATAACAATTGATTTAGTTGGAGTAACTTTAGTTAATCAAGTAATTAAACATATCATTAGAAGACCAAGACCAAATGTTTTAAGATTAGTAGAAGAAAGTGGATATAGTTTTCCATCTGGACATTCTATGGTAAGTATGGCATTTTATGGAATAATAATTTATTTAGTTTATAAAAATGTTTCTAATAAATATTTAAAATGGATATTAATTATCTTGTTATCATTATTAATATTATCTATTGGTTTTAGTAGAATTTATGTTGGAGTTCATTATTTTACTGATGTAGCAGGTGGTTTCTTACTGGGACTTGCATATTTAATAATTTATATAAATATTTATAATAAAAGGATTGGTAAAAATGAAGAGTGATAGTTTAATAAGTAGTTTTAAATATGCCATTGAAGGTATAAAAAAAGCTTGTAAAGCTGAAAGAAATTTAAAAGTTCATACATTATCTATGTTACTTGTAGTAATTCTAGGATTTATACTTAAACTTGCGGTTTGGGAATGGGTAGTGTGCATAGTATTATTTGCTTTAGTTATTGGAGCAGAACTATTTAATACATCAATTGAAGAGGTCGTAAATTTGTTATCTCCGGAGATTAGAATTCATGCTAAATATGCTAAAGATATAGCTGCAGGAGCAGTTTTAGTTAATGCTTTTTTTGCAGCAGTGGTTGGTTGTATTATATTTATTCCTAAAATAATAGCATTGTTTTAAAAAAGTATTGCGAGTTTTTGCAATACTTTTTAAATACCTTTTAATTCGAAGTAAATATCTCGAAGTTCCATAGCTTTTTCAAAGTCCATAGCTGCAGCTGCTTCACGCATTTCTTTTTCAAGTTTTTCAAGCATTTCAACTCTTTCTTTCTTGCTAATTTTCTTCTTTTTATCTGTTACTTCATTTGTTACAACTTCTTTTATATCTTTGATAATAGTTTTTGGAGTAATTCCATGAACTTTGTTGTATTCTTCTTGGATTTCTCGCCTTCTTTTAGTTTCTTTAATAGCTTCATTCATGGCATCACTATAGGTATCAGCATACATAATAACTTTACCAAATTCATTTCTAGCTGCACGTCCGATAGTTTGAATTAAACTCCTGTTACTTCTTAAAAATCCTTGCTTGTCAGCATCTAATATACATATTAAACTAACTTCAGGAATATCTAATCCTTCACGAAGGAGATTGATACCTACAATACAATCATAGATACCACTGCGGAGATCATGAATTATTTTTAATCTTTCTAAGGTCTTAATTTCACTATGTAAATAAGCTACTTTAATGTTCATTTCTTTTAAATAATTGGTTAGTTCTTCACTCATTCTGATAGTTAGAGTTGTAATTAAAACACGTTCATTTCTTTTTATTCTTTCATTAATTTCACTGATTATATTATCAATTTGTCCTTCGGTTTTACGAACTTCAATGATTGGGTCAAGTAATCCTGTTGGTCTAATAATTTGTTCAACATATTTATTGTTTGTTTTTTCAAGTTCATAATCTCCAGGAGTTGCTGATACATAAATTGCTTGATTAATTTTAGCTTCAAACTCTTCAAATCTAAGTGGTCTGTTATCTAGGGCACTTGGAAGTCTAAAACCATAATCTACAAGAGTTTGTTTACGCATTCTGTCTCCGTTATACATTCCTCGAACTTGTGGTAATGTTACGTGTGATTCATCAACTACGAGTAAAAAATCTTTAGGAAAGAAATCTATTAAACAAGAAGGTGTTTCTCCAGCATCTCTTAAGGCTAAATGCCTTGAATAGTTTTCAACACCATTACAAAATCCTGTTTCACGAAGCATTTCAAGGTCGTAGTTAGTTCTTTCACGAAGTCTTTGTTCTTCGATTAGTTTGTTTTCATCTTTTAATTCTTGTAAACGTTCTTTTAATTCTTTTTCAATTCTGTTACAAGCTTCTTCTAATTTTTCTTTACTTGTTACAAAGTGTGATGCTGGTGATATTGTTACAGATTTTTTATTTTGAGTTACAACTCCCGTTAATGGATCAAATACACATATTTCTGAAACTATATCATCTTCTAGAATAATTCTTATGCCACTTACTTTTTCGTTAACAGGTATAATGTCGATGTTGTTTCCACGAACTCGAAATGTTCCACGATGAAAATCTAAATCATTTCTTTCATAAGTCATATCAATTAATCTATTTAGTATTTTATTTCTACTTATTTTGTCTCCGATGGTTAGAATTAACATGTTTTTTTCATATTCGGACTTTTCACCGATACCATAAATACAAGAAACTGATGCTACCACAATGACATCTTTATAATTGATTAAAGCACTAGTGGCAGCATGACGTAGTTCATCAATTTCATCATTGATGCTAGAATCTTTTTCAATGTAAGTATCACTACTTGGAACATAAGCTTCCGGTTGATAATAATCATAGTATGATACAAAGTATTCAACATGGTTATTAGGAAAAAATTCTTTTAATTCAGCGTAAAGTTGCCCAGCAAGAGTTTTGTTGTGTGCTAAAACTAGAGTAGGTTTATTAGTTTCTTTTATAACATTAGCAATTGTAAAAGTTTTACCTGTTCCTGTTGCCCCTAATAAAACTTGTTCTTTTTTTCCTTCGTTTATACCATCCACTAATTCTTTTATAGCTTGTGGTTGGTCTCCACTAGGTTTATATTTACTTACTAATTCAAACATGATTTCCTCCTTTTCATCTAACCTTATATATATTGTCTTCAAATAACATGCTTATTATACTAAACAAAAATATGTTCGTCAATAATTTTCTTGTAAAATATAAAAAAGTGTGGTAAAATTTTTCTATAAATGAGGGTGATTATATGACGACATATATTTTTGGGCATAAGAGTCCAGATACTGATACAGTTTGTTCAAGTATTGCATTATCTTATTTGAAAAATGAACTTGGAGATAAAACTGTTCCTAAAGTACTTGGAAATATTAATAATGAAACAAGATTTGTTTTAAATTATTTTAATGTGCCAGTTCCAAGTTATTTAAATGATGTAAAGGTACGTATTAAAAATGTTAAGTATGATAAAAAAGCATTTATTGAAGAAAATAGAAGTATTGATGAAGCTTTTAAATTAATGGAAAAGCATAATATAACTGCAATACCTTTAGTTGATGATAAGAAAGTTTTAACTGGTTATGTAACTTTAAAGGAACTTGCTAGATATTTAATTAATGGTAATAGAGAACAAGTTTATACGACTTTAGATAATATTATTGAAACTTTAAATGCTAAAGTAATTGTAAAGTGTGATGATATAATTAAAGGAAATACTTTGATAGCTGGTTTAAGTTTTAAAGCTTTAGAACAAGCAATTGACTTAAATAGTGAAGATATTTTAATAGTGGGAGATAGATATAAAGTTCTTGATTATGCTATTAAAAGTAAAGTTAAATTGGTTATATTACCTCTTAATATAAATTTGGAAAAGAAAATAATTAAAAAAGCTCAAGAAAATGAGGTTAATATTATTGCATCTGAACTTGATAGTTTTCAAATTGCTACAAGAATAACTTTGAGTAATTATATTAAAAATATAAATATTAATAAAAATCCTGTTACTGTTAATAATGAAGATTATTTTAGTGATTTTAAATCAATGATACATAAGATTAATCATACTAATTATCCAGTTATTAACAATAAAAAGGAATGTTTAGGATTAATTAGACTTACAGGACCAAATGATTATGAAAAACAAAAAGTTATATTAGTTGACCATAATAATTTGGCGCAATCTGTTGATGGTATTGAAGAAGCTAATATTTTGGAAATTATTGATCATCATAATTTAGGTGCTATAGGTACAAATGTGCCAATTAATTTTAGAAGTAGACCTGTTGGTTGTACATCTACAATGATTTATGATATGTTTATTGAAAATAAAATTAATATTCCAAAGGAAATTGGGGGACTTATGTTATCAGCAATTCTTTCTGATACACTTCTTTTAACTAGTCCAACAACTACTGAAGATGATAGATTTGCAGCTGTAAAACTTGCTAGTATTGCTAAAGTTGATATGGATAAATATGGTTTAGAAATGATAAAAGCAGCATCATCCATTGAAGGAATGAGTGTTAGAGATTTAATAAAGAGCGATTTCAAAAACTATGTTGTAGGTTCTAAAAATTTAGGAATTGGTCAAGTAATGACATTAGATTTTGATAGAATAAAAGAAAATATGGATGAATATGTGAATGTTTTAAATGAAATGGCTGATACTAATTATAGTGTGGTAGTTATTTTCATAACAGATATTATAAAGAATGGTTCATATGTAATTTATAATACTAAAGCAAGTGAAGTAATTGAAGAAGCATTTGGTCTTAAAGATACTTATGAAGGAGTATTTTTACCTAAGATGGTTTCAAGAAAAAAACAAATCTTACCAAGTATTTTAAGTGTTATGGAGGATAAAAAATAGAGTGTTAGTTTACTAATGCTCATTTTTAAATAAAGGAGGAATAAGTTTATGAAAGCGTTGATAACTGGAGCTTCAAGTGGTATTGGAAAAAATATGGCATATGTTTTAGCAAATAAAGGTATTGATTTAATACTTGTTGCTAGAAATAAAGAAGAAATGTTAAAAATTAAAGAGAATGTCAAGGTAAATGTTTTAGTTATAGAACTTGATTTACTTAAAGAAAAGAATGTTTTTAAATTGTATGAAATGTGTAAAGATGAAAATATTGATATATTAATTAATAATGCAGGTTTTGGTTTGTTTGGAATATTTACTGAAACGGATTTAACACGTGAACTTGAAATGATTGATTTAAATATTAAAGCATATCATATTTTAACTAAATTATTTTTAAAAGATTTTGTAGAAAAAGATAAAGGTTATATATTAAATGTTGCATCAAGTGCAGGTTTTATGGCAGGTCCTAGACTTAGTACTTATTATGCTACTAAAAATTATGTTCTTAAACTTACGATGGCTATTAATGAAGAGTTAAGACAAAGCGGAAGTAATGTTGTAGTTTCTGCTTTATGTCCAGGACCTGTTAATACTAATTTTAATAAGGTTGCTATGGGAGAATTTAGTATTAAAGAAGCAAGTCCAAAATATGTGGCAGAATATGCTATAGATAAAATGTTTAAGAAAAAAATGATTATTGTTCCAACTCTAAGAATTAAACTTGGTATATTTTTGTTAAGATTAATTCCTTATAGATTACAACTTATATATTGTTATCATATTCAAGGTAAAAAATTAGGGATAAAGAAAAAGTAGTTTCAATTTAAGAAACTATTTTTTCTTCTTTAACTTCTTCTTTTGTTACTAGAAATCTATTGGTACATCTAAAGCTTTAGCTATTATATAAAGTGTATCTACTGAAAAATTATATGCTACTTTTTCACTTTGTATTTGCCTTATAAAATCATGTGAAAGATCAACCATTTCGGCAAGTTCTGCTGAAGTTATCCCTTTTTCTAATAGATACTTTCTAATGTTTTTCCTTATAGTATTGTAAATATTAGTATGAGGTCTTGACTAACAAATTTATGAAAACAGGTATAGTTTTTAAATAGTAAAAGATAAGATAGAAAAATGATAAGTATAATAATAAAGATATTTTAAACAAATTAGTAAATATAGTTAAAACGTATATATTTTAAAAATACTCAATTTGAGTACCAAATAAAGCTATTTACATTAATTTTGTAAAGTACGTTGACATTTTTAAATGTAAAGTGTATTTTGCGACTAAAAATTTTTAGGACAAAATTTCTCGTATTTTCGGGGAATTTTTTTTATAATAAAAAAAGTTTCAAAAAAAGTGCAAAAATTTGACCCTTTTAGGAAATATATATATATATGAAGGAAAAAATTGTATTTATTTCTAAAAGGAGGAAACAAATGAATTATTATGATGAAGTAAATAGTTATGTTAAAAAAGTAGAGATAGGAAAAGCAATTAGAGAAACAAATGCTAATATGGAATTAGTAGAATGTTATTGGAATGTAGGTAGATTAATAGTGGAAGCTCAAGGCGGAAAAGAGAAAGCTAAATATGGTAATGAACTATTAAAAATATGGGCAGAAAAACTAACTGAGGAATATGGAAAAGGCTACACATATGCAAATTTAGCGCGATTTCGCCAATTTTATTTGTGTTTTCCAATATTCGCTCCAGTGGAGCGAATATTGAATTGGACAATAATAAAGGTGCTTTTACCAATAAAAAATGAAAACAAAAGAAATTATTATATTAATTTATGTTTAGAAAACAATTTATCAAGAAGGGAATTAGAAAAAGAAATAAAAAATAATTCTTATGAAAGATTAGAACATAAACCAGATAAAATTGATTTAGTAGTTCCAACAAAAGTACCAGTAATAATAAATAACTTTAAAAATCCGATTTTGTTGGAATTAAAAAATAAAGAAATAAAATCAGAAAGTGATTTAGAAAAACTAATTTATTCACAATTAAGTTATGTGTTTTTACAATTGGGTAAAGGATTTACTTGGGTAGGAAATCAATATAAAGTTAGTGATGGAAATAAAAACTACTTTATAGATATGTTACTTTACAATTACATATATAATTGTTTTGTAGTTGTAGAAATAAAATGTAGAAAGTTAAAAAAAGAAGATAAAGGTCAAGTGGAATTCTATATGAACCTTGTTGATAACTATGTTAAAGAACCAAGTAATAACCCAACGATAGGAATAATTATAACTAAAGACCAAGACAAGTTTGTGGCAAATTTTGTTAGAAGTGAAAAGGTTGTGCCACTCACATATGAATTAATAACATAAGGAGGTAAAAAATGAATTATTATGATGAAGTAAATAGTTATGTTAAAAAAGTAGAGATAGGAAAAGCTATTAGAGAAACAAATGCTAACATGGAATTAGTAGAATGTTATTGGAATGTAGGAAGATTAATTGTAGAAGCCCAGGGAGGAAAGGAGAAATCTACGTATGGGAATGAGTTGTTAAAAGATTGGTCAGCAAAATTAACAAAAGAATTTGGTAAAGGATATGACTATACCAATTTATCTAGATTTAGGCAGTTATATCTATACTTCCCAATCATTGGGCCAGTGGCCCACACATTAAGCTGGACAAATATTTGTAAAATACTTCCTATCAAGGATGAGAATAAGAGAAATTATTATATTAACTTATGCATTACTAACAATTTATCAAAAAGAGAATTGATAAAAGAAATAAAGAATAACTCATACGAAAGATTAGAGCATAAACCAGATAAAATTGATATTGTTGTGCCTGCAAAAGTACCTGCAATAGTAAACAACTTTAAAAATCCTATTTTGTTAGAATTAAAAGATAAAGAAATAAAGTCAGAGAGTGATTTAGAAAAACTAATTTATTCACAATTAAGTTATGTGTTTTTACAATTAGGAAGTGGTTTTGCATGGATAGGTAATCAATATAAAGTTAGTAATGGAAGCAAAAACTACTTTATAGATATGTTACTTTACAATTACAAATATAATTGTTTCGTAGTTGTAGAAATAAAGTGTAGAAAACTGAAAAAAGAAGATAAAGGACAAGTAGAGTTTTATATGAACCTTGTTGATAACTATGTTAAAGAACCAAGTAATAACCCAACGATAGGAATAATTATAACTAAAGACCAAGACAAGTTTGTGGCAAATTTTGTTAGAAGTGAAAAGGTTGTGCCACTTACATATGAATTAGTGAAATGAGTTATTGTGAGCTAAATTATGATAAATATGTAAAGTAAAGTGTCAAGTGTGACATATATTCAGACATATATTTTGACTAGTTTTGTCGAAGTTGTTTAAAGTTTTTAAAATATTCACTAAACTAATATGTAAGGAGAGAAAAATATGTTTAAGTTAGAGCTAGAGTATAAAAATTGTATATTGTTTGCAAGACTTAAAGGAATATTAAATAGAAAGAATAGTTATAAAATAAATAATTATTTAAATCCTGTGATAAAAAAACATAATATTAAATATTTAGTCTATAATTTTGAAGATTTAGAAATGATAGATAATTCTGGAATAGATGCTATTAAAAATAGTAAATATTTTGTAAAATGTAATAAAGGAGTAGTTAAAGTATGTGGGGTATGTGGGGCGCAAGAATATCTGTGTAAGTATCTAAAACTGGTTAAGGTTAAAAGTGAAATAGATGCATGTATGGAAATGGAGGTTATGTAATGTTAGAAGAAATTATTAAGTCAAGTGCCGGATTAATATGGAAGATAGCTAATAATTTTTATGGTGTAGATAAAAATGATTTGTATCAAGCTGGTGTTCTTGGAGTTATTAAAGCATATCAAAATTATAAAGATGATGGGACAACTAAGTTTAGTACATATGCCTATAACTATATCTTTGGAGAAATGTACATACTAGCAAATAACAAAGAAATTAAATTAAACAAAGATGTAAATAGACTTTTAAAAATGATTGATATGGGAAGAGTTAGGCTTTCTCAAGAAATAATGCGTGAACCATCTAATAGAGAATTAGCAGAATATTTAGAAATGGATTTAAGAAATTTAGAACAAATAGAAATGTATAGAAATAATTTTGTTTCAATGGATGAAGATAATGATGAAAGAAGAGATTTACATGAAGTAATAGCTTGTAATGAAGCTTTAAGTGAAGATGATAGAATAGTTTTAAATGATAGTATTAATTCGTTAGATAATTTAGAAAAAGATATTATTAGAAGTCGTTATTATGAAGATTTAACTCAAAGCGAAACTGCTAGAAAGTTAGGTATTACTCAAGTAATGGTTTCAAGATATGAAAAAAGAAGTTTAAGTAAAATGCGAGACTTTATGTATATGTAAGAAATTTTAATTCATAATAATAATGGTGAATGTTATGAATAAAGAAGACTATAAAAAATTAGTTAAAAAGCATACTCCTAAAGAACCAAAATTAAGAAATGTTGGAGTAGCTTTTTTAGTGGGGGGATTAATTGGTTTATTTGCTGAAATTCTAATCTTTGTAATTAAGCATTGTTTTTCTGTTTCGGTAGTTGTTGCTGGACTTATTACAGCTTTAATTGTTATTTTTTTATCAAGTTTATTTACAGCTTTAGGTTTTTTTGATAATTGGGTTAACAGATGTAAATGTGGATTAATTATTCCCACTACTGGATTTGCTCATAGTGTGGCTTCAAGTGCTTTAGAGTATAAAAAAGATGGTTTAATTACTGGTCTTGGTTCTAACTTTTTTAAACTAGCTGGTTCAGTAATTTTATATGGAATTATTTCAGCTTTTATTTTAGTGATTGTGAAGGTGATTTTTGGTGGCTAGTATGAAATTTAAAAATGTTTATTTAAATGATTATTATACAATAGTTGGACCTTTAGAAAAAAATAGTCGTTTAAAAAGATTAGATATGGTTATGGATGATTATTATATTGGAGAAAAAACTTTTGAACAAGCTGAAGTAAAAATGCAACAACTTGTAATTGATAATTTAATTGGTAAAAATAATTTAAATATTAGTGATATTGATTTGCTTGTAGGTGGAGATTTAACTAATCAAATTGCTATTAGTAATTATAGTGCTAAAAATTACAATATTCCATTTTTAGGACTTTATTCTGCTTGTGCTACATTTGTAGAAAGTTTAATTGTTGCATCAAGTATGGTCGATAGTGGAAAATTAAAAAAAGTAATTGGTATTACTAGTAGTCATAATTTAACTGCTGAAAGACAATTTAGATATCCAGTTGAATATGGTGCACCGAGAGCTCATACCGCAACATTTACATCAACAGGTGCTGTTTCAACTCTTTTAAGTAAGAAACCTAGTAAAATAAAATTTGAAAGTGCAACAATTGGGGTACCTGTAGACTTAGGAATAAATGATGCTAATAATTTAGGGGCAGCGATGGCTCCAGCAGCTGCAAGTACTATTGCAACACATTTTGCTAGTTTAAAAAGAGATGCAAGTTATTATGATTTAGTTTTAACTGGTGATTTAGGATGTGTTGGTAGTGAGATTTTAAAAGATTATTTAGAAACTGTATATAATATAAGGTTAAAAAAATATATGGATGCCGGTTGTGAATTATATTTAGATAGTCAAGAGACTTATGCTGGAGGAAGTGGACCAGCTTGTTTACCAATTGTTTTATTTAATAAAGTGCTTCTTAATAAAAAATATAAGAAAATATTATTAGTAGCAACAGGGGCTTTGCATAGTCCAACAACTGTTAACCAACATGGAACAATTCCATCAATTGCTCATGCTATTAGTTTGGAGGTGGAATAATGAATTTCTTTATGGCATTTCTATTTGCTGGGACTTTATGTGCTTCAGCTCAAATTATTTTGGATAATACTAAATTAACTCCAGGACATATTACAAGTTTATATACAGTTGGAGGGGCATTTTTATCGTTTTTAGGTTGTTATGATTGTCTTATAAATAAGTTTGGAGCAGGAGCAACAATTCTTATTTCTAACTTTGGTCACTCTTTATATAGTTCAGCTTGGCAAGGGTATATAGAAGATGGTTTCTTTGGTATATTTAGTAATATGTTATGTAAATCATCTGGTGTAATAACCGGTGCAATAGTTTCAGCTTTCTTAGTTTCAATTATTTTTAAACCTAAAAACTAATCAATAAAAATTATATGTATAAGAAACATAGACATTTTAAACAAATGTTTGTGTTTTGTGTTGACAATTTATAAAACTTGTTGTACAATTAAGTTGTATCAGGGTATTAGGAGGAAAAAATGAAAGTTACAAAAGATGAAAAGAATAAAGATAAGGCACTAGAACAAGTACTTGCTGATATTGAAAAACAATTTGGTGCAGGAGCCATAATGAAACTTGGAGATAATGAACACATGAATGTTGATGTTACTTCAAGTGGGTCAATTGCAATTGATGTTGCTTTAGGTGTTGGTGGTTATCCTAAAGGAAGAATTATTGAAATATATGGACCAGAATCAAGTGGTAAAACAACTGTAGCCCTTCAAGCTATTGCGGAAGTGCAAAAAAATGGAGGGAGAGCTGCATTTATAGATGCTGAACATGCACTAGACCCAGTTTATGCTAAAAAATTAGGAGTTAATATTAATGAACTTTTACTAAGTCAACCAGATACTGGTGAACAAGCCCTTGAAATTTGTGATGCCTTAGTTAAAAGTGATGCTGTTGATATTGTAGTTATTGACTCAGTTGCAGCATTAGTTCCTCAAGCAGAAATTGATGGTGAAATGGGAGATTCTCATGTAGGTCTTCAAGCAAGATTAATGTCTCAAGCATTAAGAAAATTATCAGGAACAATGAATAAAACTAAAACAACGGCAATATTCATTAACCAATTAAGAGAAAAAGTTGGTGTTATGTTTGGTAATCCTGAAACAACACCAGGTGGAAGAGCATTAAAATTTTATTCTACTATTAGACTTGATGTAAGACGTGGAGAACAAATTAAAATGGGAGACCAAATTATTGGTAATAAAACTAATATTAAAGTTGTTAAAAATAAAGTTGCTCCACCATTTAAAACTGCTACTGTAGATATTATGTATGGAGAAGGAATATCTAGAGAAGGAGAAATTATAGATATTGCTAGTGATTTAGCTATAATTGATAAAAGTGGTGCTTGGTATTCTTACAATGGTGAAAAAATTGGTCAAGGTAAGGAAAATGTAAAAATATTTTTAAAAGAAAATCCAGTTTTAAGGGATGAACTTGAACAAAAAATTAGAGAACATTATGGTTTTATAGAAAAAATAAAAGATAAAAAGGAAAAAAATTAGAAAAATAAAAATGAAACCTATAAACTAAATTCTAAAAAATGAACCTATTTTATAGGTTTTTTCTATTATAATAAGAAATTAAAATGAAATTGAAAAAACTTTAAAATACTAATAGGGCTAATAAATATATTACCATTTAAACTATGTTGAGGTTATTCAAAATATTGCTTTTAGTATGATTCTAACGTCTATTAATCCAATTATTTTGCCTAAGCAAAAAGAAAATATAGTAACAATAATTATAATTATGTTTACTGGAGATTCTGGGATATAGATGAAAAAACAGATAAAGAGTTTGAAAAAGATACTAAAATAAAAGAAGAAAGCGGTTATGAAAGATATAAAAATATAACTTTATATGCTTCTTGGACTAAAAATAATGAAATCAAAAATGATGGTGAAGTAAATGCTAGTATTATATTTGATAAAGAAATAACTAAGAATTATGTATTGGATATTAAAGAAGTTGAAGTAAAAAAAGATCTTGCTAATAAGAATATTAAATATATAGTTGATATTAACGTACTAGAAAATGGTCAAGTTGTTAAAATTAATGATACTAAAATGAAAATAAAAATTGCTTTACCAGAAGATTTAAAAGGTTTTTCTAAATATGAAGTAGTTTATATTTTGGATGGTGAAATAAAAGAAACTATAGAAGCAAAAGTAGAAAATGGATATATTGTTTTTGAAACGTCACACTTAAGTCATTATGGAATAGTTGCTATCGAAGAGAATAATAATATAGTTAATCCTAAAACTAATGATGATATTGTAATATATTTTATTTCTAGTATTATATCACTAGTTGGTGTTACAGGTGTTTTAATTTATTATAGAAAAAAACAAAATTAATTAATTTAATTATATTTTTATATAAATTAGTGATGAATAAATTTTTGGGTATAATTTAAAGATAATCAAAATCCTCATTTTAAAATAGAGGATTTTTGTTGTGTACATTTTACAAATATAGATCTTTATTTTATTACATTTATTTTTCTTTGTTAGTAAAATTCTTTTATTAAAATTATTATGTTTTTCTTGACAATTATATCATTTTGTATTATTATCTATGGGTATTTACGTGAAAAAAGGGTGAAGTTTTATGGATAAGATAATAAATATTGCCGTAGTTGCACATGTTGATGCTGGTAAATCTACTTTAGTTGATGGTTTGCTAAGACAAAGTGGTGTTTTTAGAGCAAATGAAGAATTAGTTGATTGTGTTATGGATAGTGGAGACCTTGAAAAAGAAAGAGGTATTACTATTACTGCTAAAAACTGTGCTATTAAATATAAGGATTATAAAATCAATATAGTTGATACTCCCGGTCATGCTGATTTTTCTAGTGAAATTGAAAGAGTTATTAAAACTGTTGATACAGTTATTTTACTTGTGGATTCTGCTGAAGGACCTATGCCTCAAACTAGATTTGTTTTAAAAGAAGCATTACAAAATAATTTAAAACCAATTTTATTTATTAATAAAATTGATAAAAAAGATGAGAGAGCTGAAGAAGTTGTTGATATGACATTTAATTTGTTTATGGAATTAGGTGCAACAGATGAGCAACTAGATTTTCCTATTCTTTATGGTAGTGCTAGAAGTGGTTATGCAATTTATAATATGAGTGATGAAGGTAAGGATTTAACGCCATTGTTAGAAACTATTGTAAATAATACTAAAGTTTTTGAAGGTAATGAGGCTGATCCATTACAATTACAAGTATGTCAACTTGCATATGATGATTATATTGGTAGACTTGGTATTGGTAGAATTAATAAAGGTAAGATTAAGTCTGGTGAAATTGTTTCTTTAGCAACAAATGATGGAAAAGTTGAATCTTTCCGTGTTACTAAATTGTTTGTTAATGAAGGCATTAAAAGAGTAGAGGTTCCTGTTGCTTATTTTGGAGATATCGTAACTGTTGCAGGATGTAGTGATGTTTCTATTGGAGATACAATTTGTGAAAAAGATAAAATTAATCCACTTCCTAAAATTGTTATTGAAGAACCAACATTATCAATGAATTTTTTAGTTAATAATTCTCCATTTGCTGGTCAAAGTGGTAAATTTTTAACAAGTAGACATTTAAAAGAAAGATTAGAAAAAGAACTTGAAACTAATGTAGGTTTAAAAGTTGAACAATTAGAAGGTGCTGATGGTTTTAAGGTAAGTGGTCGTGGTGAACTTCATTTATCAATTTTGCTTGAAAATATGAGAAGAGAAGGATATGAATTATCTGTTTCTAAGCCTGAAGTTATTTTTAAAGAAGTAGATGGTGAAAAATGTGAGCCATATGAAAAAGTTATTGTTAATGTACCAAATGAATATTCTGGAACTGTAATTAATTCTTTAAATGAAAGAAAAGGAATTATGCAAAGCGTTACACCAGGTGAAGTTGGATATACAAAATGTGAATATTTAGTTCCTACTAGAGGATTAATTGGTTATCGTGGTTCATTTATTACTGAAACTAAGGGTGAAGGTATCATGGTTCGTTCATTTGATTCTTATGGACCTTATGCTGGGGCTATTTCAGGACGTAAAAATGGTGTTTTAGTTTCAATGGTTAATGGTACAACTTTTGGTTATTCATTATTTAACTTAAGTAGTAGAGGTACAATGATAGTAGACCCATCAACTGATGTTTATATTGGTATGATCGTAGGCATTGCTAATAAAGAAGGAGATTTAGATGTTAATCCTTGTAAGAATAAAGAACTAACTAATACTAGAAGTGCTCATGCTGATGAAGCAATAGTATTAAATAAAGCTAAGAAATTTACTTTGGAAGAAGCATTGGAATTTATTGAAGATGATGAATATATTGAAATAACTCCAACGGAAATAAGACTTAGAAAAAAATATTTAGATCCAAAAGAAAGATATAGAAGAGCTCGTTAATATGCGACTCTTTTTTTATGGTTTTTTCAGTAAAAAATGCAATTTTTTCTTTTATTTTAGTAAAAGTTGTGGTATAATTTATTTATCAGTTTTAAGTGGGCAGAAAATCCCACTTTTATTATTAGTTATGGAGGTGTTTATGAAACTAGTTTTGGAGAAACTTAAAATTGATTTACAAGAAAGATTGGATAGCGAGGAAATAATAGTTGATGATGTAACTTTTGAGGAAAAAGGAAAGTATCATTTCTTAACGGTTACTTTAGATAAAATCGGAGGAATTGATTTGGAAACTATTGTTGATGCTACGAAAATTGTAAATGAGGTAGTGGATAAAGCTGATATAACTGATGATAGTTATATACTAGATGTAGTAAGCAAAGAAAGAGGAGAGTAAAATGAATGGTAAAGAATTAATTAAAGCGTTAAATACTATTGTGGAAGAAAAAAATATAAGTGCTGATATAATATTTGAAGCATTAGAATTAGCACTTCAAACAGCATATAAGAAAAATTTTAATTCAAAAACTAATGTTAGAGTAGATATTAATCGTGAAACTGGAGATATTAAAGTTTATTCTTATTATGTAGTTGTACCTGAAATTGATGAAGGTAGTGTTGTAGAAGATGAAGAAGGTAATGTTACGAGAGTAGAACCTGAAGTAAATAGAGATGCCCAAATATTACTTGAAGATGCTATTAAAAAGGTACCCACTATAAAAGTAGGAGAAACTATTGAAGAAGAAGTAACACCAAAAGATTTTGGAAGAGTGGCAGCTGGTACTGCGAAACAAGTTGTAATGCAAAAGATAAGAGAAGCAGAAAAGAATAGTGTTATTGAAGAATTTGCTGATAAACAAGATGAATTAATGGTTGGTATGGTTGCTATGGAAGACCAAAATAACTATTATATAGATTTAGGTAGAACAAGAGGAATATTACCTAAAAAAGAAATTATACCTGGTGAACAAATAGTAATGGGGTCAAGTATTAAAGTTTATGTAAGTAAAGTTGAAAGTGGACCAAAAGGACCAATTATTAAATTGTCTAGAAAAAATTATGGTTTTGTTAAAAGATTATTTGAACATGAAATACCTGAGGTTGCAAATGGTACAATAATTATTACTCAAGTAGTTAGAGAAGCAGGCATTCGTACGAAAGTAGCTTTATATTCAACAAATGATAGAATTGATGCAATTGGTTCTTGTATTGGTGAAAAAGGTTCAAGAATTGCTGGTATTTTAAAAGAACTAAAAGGTGAAAAAGTAGATTTAGTTTTATATAGTGAAGACCCTGCAGAATTTATTAAAAATGCAATGACACCAGCTAAAGATGTAATAGTATCAATTCCAGATGCAGAAGAAAGAAATGCTTTAGTAATAGTTAATAATGATAATTTATCACAAGCAATTGGTAAAAAGGGAAGTAATATTAAATTAGCAAGCAAGTTAACCAAATATCATTTAGAAATTAAAACAATGGAAGAAATTCAACAAGCAGGTAATAATTAATGAAGAAAATTCCAATGCGTTCATGTGTAATAACTAAAGAAAAATTGCCTAAGAAAGATTTAATTAGGGTAGTTAGAACACCAGAAGGTGAAGTAATTATTGATACGGTTGGTAAAGCAAATGGACGTGGTGCTTATTTAAAAAAAGATATTGAGGTTATAAAAAAAGCTAAAAGTAATAAATTATTAAATAGGGTATTAGAAGTGGAAATACCAGATAAAATATATGAAGAGTTAGAAGAAATAATAAACAAATAAAGAAAGGTTGTGATTAAATGAAAGTTTCAGAATATGCAAATGATGTAAATTTATCTGTGGCAGAAATATTAAAGAAATGTCATGAGTTAGCAATTAATGTTAATAATAAAGATGATTATTTAACAGATGATGATATTATTATGCTAGATAATACTATTAATTTAATTTCTACGGATGATGAAATTACTTTTGAAGAAGAAGAGGATATTGAAGATAAAGTAGATGAAATAATGACTTCTTCAAGAGTAGATAAAAGTATGAAAGATAGTATATCAAAAGAAAAATTGAAGAAGAAAGATGCAAGTAAGCAAGATTTCAATTTAAAGAAGAAAGAAATGTATAAGCATAAGAATAAACTTATGAAAAATGAAACAGATGAAAATATTGTTTTATATAAAAATGGAATGAGTGTAGCAGAATTTGCAAATGTTTTAAATGTTGGTGGAGCTGAAATAATTAAGAAATTAATGGAAAATGGTTTAATGTTAAGTTTAAATCAACCAATTGATTTTGAAAATGCAGAAATAATAGCACTTGATTATAAAAAGACTTTAAAAAGAGAAGAAACTCAAGATGTTACTAATTTTGAATCTTATGAAATAATTGATAAAGAAGAAGATTTAGTTAAAAGACCTCCGATAGTAACTATAATGGGACATGTTGACCATGGTAAAACTACATTACTTGATTATATTAGAAATACCCACGTGGTTGATAAAGAATTTGGAGGAATTACACAACATATCGGGGCTTATCAAACTAAATATAAGGATGAACTTATAACATTTATTGATACTCCAGGACATGCTGCTTTTACAGAAATGCGTGCAAGAGGAGCATCAGTTACAGATATAGTTATTATAATTGTGGCTGCAGATGATGGGGTTAAACCGCAAACTAAAGAAGCAGTTGATCATGCATTAAGTGCCAATGTACCAATAATTGTAGCAGTTAATAAAATAGATAAGCCAGATGCAAATATTGATAGAGTTTTAACAGAAATGGCTGAAATTGGAATTACACCTGAGGCTTGGGGAGGAGATACTCCATTTATTAATATATCTGCTCATACTGGTGAAGGTGTTGAATTATTACTAGAAACAATTCTTACAATTGCTGAGGTTAATGAACTTAAGGCTAATCCAAATCGTTATGCGGTTGGTGCTGTTATTGAATCTCGCCTTGATAAAAATGTCGGAGGTGTTGCTTCATTCTTAATTCAAAATGGTACACTTAGACTTGGAGACCCAATTGTTGTTGGTACAAGCTATGCAAAGGTTAGAACAATGAAAAATGATCGTGGAGAATCTATAGTTCTTGCTGGTCCATCAACTCCGGTAGAAATTACTGGTTTAACAGAAAATCCGTCGGCTGGAGATAAATTCATGGCATTTGAAACAGAAGCTGAAGCTAAAGCTGTTGCCCAAAAACGCCACGATGCTGCGAAAATGAATGCTGGTAAAGATAAGAAGGTTTCTTTAGATGATTTATTTGCATCAGTTGATGCTGGTAATAAAGAAATAAATGTTGTTTTAAAAGCAGATGTTCGTGGTTCTGAAGAAGCTGTTAAAAATGCTTTAGAAAAAATTAAAGAAAAAGATGTATCTGTTAAAGTAATAAGAAGTGGTATTGGTGCTATTAGTGAATCTGATGTAGTACTTGCTAGTGCTTCAAATGCTATTATTATTGGATTTAATGTTGTTGCATCAAATAATGCTAAGGATATTGCTAAAGATAATAATATAGATATTAGATTATATACAATTATTTATAAATTAGTTGAAGATATTGAAGCTGCTATTAATGGTATGTTAGATCCTGAATATGAAGAAAAAGTATTAGGTTCTGCCGAAGTTAGAAAAATATTTAAATTCTCTAAGATTGGTAATATAGCGGGTTCTTATATAACAAGTGGTATTGTTAAAAATGGTGCTATGGCTCGTGTTATTCGTGATGGAGTTGTTATAGCAAGTGATGAAGTTATAGCATCTTTACAAAGAGAAAAAGATACAGTTAAAGAGGTTAAAAAAGGCTTTGAATGTGGTATTACTTTAGAAAAATTTAATGATTTTAAAGAAGGAGATACTATTGAAGCGTATGAAATGGTTGAGGTAAAACATGCCTAAGTATAAGATTGCACGAATTGCTAGTGATATTCAAAGATATCTTGGTGATATATTAATCAATGAAGTTAATGATGAAATACTTAAAAGTATAACCATAACGGGTTGTGATGTAACTAATGATTTAAGTTATTGCAAAATATATTTTACTTCAATCATGGATATGGATGAAAAAACTTTGGAAAAAGAAGTTAACGAAGCTGCACCATTTATTCGTGGTAAGTTAAGTGAAAGACTAGAAATTAGACATACACCAGAGCTCAAATTTATTTTTGATAAATCTATTGCTTATGGCGAAAAAATAGAAAAAATCATTGATAAAATTGAAAGGGATAATAAATAATGATAGAAATAACTAGAGATATACCTAAAATTTATGAAAGAGTAGCAGTTGAAGAATTTTATAAATATTGTCAAAATGTAACAAAAGATAAAAGATTATTTAATTATGATATTCATTTTACAACTGATGAATCTAAGTTAAGTAATAAAGATTTAAATAATAGTTCATTAATGCAAGCAATTAAGTTAGTTAAAAATGATGAAAGAAATGTATTGTTTCTTATGTGCTTAAATGAACAAAATGTTTTAGTGGGAATTGCTAGAGTAGTATTAAAAAAAGATTCTTTAGATGTAAGTCATATTTTGTTAACTAATTATCCAGATGTTTTAGAAAAAATGGAAATATTAAATGAAATAATAAATAGATTAGAAGAATTAACTGATAATTTTAAACAAAAAATAATTAATATTGCTGTAGTAGATGATGATGTAACAGTTAAGTTTGTTAAAGCTTTAGGTTATGAAGAATTAGATGGTTTATTTACTAAAGATTTAGGAAAGAGAGAAATTGATGGACCAACTCTTAGTCGTAAATAAACCTGAGGGTTTTACAAGTAGAGATGTTGTTAATAAACTTAGTAAAATATTAAATACTAAAAAAATAGGACATACGGGAACTCTAGATCCAATTGCAACTGGAGTTCTTGTTTGTTTAACTGGTAAATATACTAAACTAGTTGATTTATTAATTGCTTTAGATAAAGAATATGTTGCAGAAATAAAATTAGGTATTAAAACGGATACTGGTGATATAACAGGAAATGTAATAGATAAAAGTAATAAAGTTATTTTAAAAAATGATATTCTTGATGTAATAGAAAAATTTCCAAAGAAATATTTACAAACTGTTCCTAAATATTCCGCTGTTAAGATTGATGGTAAAAAGTTATATGAATATGCAAGAGAAAATATTGAAATTGAGTTACCTAAAAGAGAAGTAAATATATATAATTTAGAATTAATTAGTTTTAATGAAGATATTATAAAGATTAAAACTAAAGTATCTAAAGGAACTTATATTAGAAGCTTAATTGAAGATATATGTGATATGTTAGGTACAGTTGGATGTATGAAAAGTTTAGTTAGAACTTATCAAGGGGTATTTGGAATTGATGAAGCATATACACTAGAAGATATTAAAAATAATAATTATAAAAGTAAAAATATTCATGAGTTTTTAGATTATCCTTGTATAAATGTTGAAGAATGTAATTTAAAAACAGTATTAAATGGTGGTAAAATAAGTAATATATATAATATTAAAGATAAAGTTATTATGATCTATAATAATAAAGATTTAGCTATATATGAAGTTGATGGAAAGACTCTAAAACCTTATGTGATGTTTTAGAGTCTTTTTGGTGTAAAGTAGTGTAAATAAATATATATAAAAGTGATTGGAAGTGGTATAATATTTAGTAGGAGAACGTTCTATGAAGAGATTTAAATTAAGGACATTTTATTTAAGTATTGTAATGTTTATTGTTTTATTATATTTAGAATTGATATTTAGAATGTTTAATAATATTGATATTTTTAATATTAGTCTTTTATATGTAATAGTGTTTAATATATTTATGACAATTTTGATATGTATAATAGGTAAATTGTTTAATAGAAAAGTTAATAAAATAATGTTTTTAAGTGGATTATTTTTGTTAGGATTTTTATATAGTGTTCAACTTTGTGTATTTAAGATGTTTGGTTTTTATTTTGATTGGACATTAATTGGGGCAAGTGGACAAATTGCATCTTTTGCAGGTGATGGATTAAATTTAATTATTGCCAATATTATTGGACTTATTTTAAATTTTATGCCATTTATATTATTTTTAATTTATAATAGAATAATTGTAATAGAAAAAGATGATGTAAAAGCTAATATTGTTAAAATTGTGTTATGTGTTTTAACAGGATTATCGTTTTATGGAGTTTTAAATATAAAAAGAGATGAGGTTAATTCTCCGTATAAGTTATATACAAGTGTTAATAATGTTGATTTAAATGTAAGAACTTTTGGGGTAGTAAATGCTTTTTTCATAGATACTTATAGAAATGTTTTTGGATTTGAAGAAATAATTGATATACCAAATAAACCAAAAGATGATGTAAACAATAATGATGGTAATGATAATGTTGATGTAAAAAATTATGAGTATAATAATTTGGATATTGATTTTGATAAATTAATAAGTAGTGAAAGTAATAAAACTATTAAAGCAATGCATGAATATTTTAAAAGTGAAAGTGGTACAAAAGAAAATATGTATACTGGATACTTTAAAGGTAAAAATTTAATTCTATTTATGGCTGAGAGTTTTAATGAAATAGCAGTTAGAGAAGATTTAACTCCGACATTATATAAACTTGTTAATAGTGGATTTGTTTTTGAAAATTTTTATACTCCGACGATTAGTAGTACGATTGGGGGAGAATTTCAAGAACTTACTGGTTTAGTGGCAGCATCAGGTTTTTTAAGTCCTTGGAAAACAGGAACAAATTATTATCCTTTTGGTATTGGCACAATATTTAAAAATATGGATTATAATACATTTGCTTATCATGATCATAGCGTTTATTTTCAAAATAGATATATTTATTTAAAATCGTTAGGGTTTGATAATTTTAAAGGATGTTTTAATGGTTTAGAAAAAAGTATTAATTGTCATACTTGGCCAGAATCAGATGTAGAAATGATTAATGCTACGATAGATGATTATATTAATAGTGATAAACCTTTCTTTACATATTATGTAACTGTTAGTGGACATGGTGGTTATACATTTTCATCTAGTGCCACAGCAAAAAAACATTATAATGAAGTTAAAAATTTAGATTATAGTGAAAAACCAAAGGCTTATTTGGCAGCTCAAATAGAACTTGATAGAGCTTTAGAAATATTAATTAAAAAACTAAATGATGCTGGAGTATTAGATGATACAGTTATTGCTTTAGTTGGAGATCATTATCCATATTATTTAAGTTTAGATGAAGTAAATGAAATATCATCTTATAAAAAAGATGGTGTAATTGAAGTAAATAAAAGTAATTTTATATTATGGAATAATAAAATGGAAACTATTAAAATAGATAAAGTAGGTAGTCAAATAGATGTTTTACCAACACTATATAATTTGTTTGGAGTTAAATATGATTCAAGGCTTATTATTGGTAAAGATATTTTAAGTACAGAGCCAGGTCTTGCAATATTTGGTAATAGAAGTTGGGTAAGTGATAAAGGTAAATATTTTTCTCAAAGTAAAAAGTTTGTTCCAAATGAAAGCGTAGATGTAAGTAATGATTATATTACTTATATGAATAGCGTTGTTAATAATAGAATGTCAATGAGTAAAAATATAATGGTAAATAATTATTATAAGAAAGTATTAGGTGATTAATATGTGTGGTATATGTGGGATAATTAGAAAAGGTGACAATAAAGATATTATCAAAAAAATGAATGACAGAATTATGCATCGTGGACCAGATGGAGAAGGTTATTACATTGATGGTGATATTGCTTTTGGCCATCGTAGATTATCAATTATTGACCTTTCAACTGGGGACCAACCAATATATAATGAAGATGACAGTGTTGTAACAGTTTATAATGGAGAAATTTATAATTATGTTGAGTTACGAAGCAAACTTGAATCTTTAGGTCATGAGTTTAAAACAAAGAGTGATACCGAGGTATTAGTCCATGGATATGAAGAGTGGCATACGGATTTACCTAAACACTTAAGGGGAATGTTTGCTTTTGCTATTCATGATAAAAATCGTAATGAAATATTTTTAGCACGAGATAATTTTGGTATTAAACCACTTTATTATGCAAAGATGAATGATAGTTTTATGTTTGCATCAGAAATTAAATCTTTCTTAGATGTCCCAGATTTTAAGAAAGAATTTAATGAAGAAATATTGGAAACCTACTTAGAATTTAGTTTTGTACCTACGAATGAAACATTTTTTAAAGGTGTTTATAGATTAGATGCAGGATGCAGTTTATTATATAAAGATGAAGATATAAAAATAAATAAATATTTTAAATTAGATTTTAAAGAAGATAAAATGAGTTTTACAGATGCTGTTAAAAATATTAGTGATGTTATGGAAGATAGTGTAAAAAGACATTTAATAGCAGATGTTGAGGTTGGCTCATTTCTATCTAGTGGAATTGACTCATCATACATTGTATCTTTAGCTAGACCTCATAAAACATACACAGTAGGGTATGAGAATAAAAAGTATGATGAAATAAATTATGCTAAAGATTTAGCAGATAAATTAGGTATAAAAAATGAAAGCAAAATAATTAAAAAAGATGAGTATTTAGATGCTATACCTAAGATTATGTATCATTTAGATGAACCTACGAGTGATCCTGCTGCAATATCACTATATTTTGTTGCTAAACTTGCAAGTCGTGATTTAAAAGTTGTGTTATCTGGTGAAGGTGCTGATGAGTTTTTCGGAGGATACAATTATTATAGAGAAGAGGTTGATTATAAATTTTATAATAAAATTCCTTATGGTATTAGACATGCAATTGGAAAAGTTGCTGGTTTGTTTCCAGAGGTTAGAGGTTTTAACTTTTTAGTAAGACGTGGAGAAAAGTTAGAAAATAGTTATATCGGTGTTAATAGAAATTTTTCAGAAAAAATGGCTAGAAAAGTATTAAGAAAAAATTATGAATTAAAAGCAATTGATGTAACAAAAAATGTCTATAATGAATTTAAAGATTATAGTAATATAGATAAAATGCAAGCAATTGATATTAATTTTTGGCTAATGAAAGATATTTTACTTAAAGCTGATAGAATGACTATGGCATCATCCATTGAAGGCAGAGTTCCATTTATTGATAAAGAGGTTTTTAGTGTAGCATCAAAATTACCATTTGATTATAAAGTTACTAAAGAAAATACTAAAGTAGCTTTAAGAGAAGCAGCAAAAGAAGTTATTCCAACTGATGCATATAAAAAGAAAAAATTAGGTTTTCCAGTACCTATTAGAGAATGGATAAAAGATGGAGCATTTAAGGAAGATATTGAAAAAACAATAAATAGTGATGTTGCTAATAGATATTTTAATGTTAAGTTTTTAAATAAATTATTTAATGAACATTTAAGTGGTAAAAAAGATAATTATAGAAAGATTTGGACAGTTTATACATTTATAAAATGGTATCAAGTATTTTTTGAAGGATAGTAGTGGTTATGGAGAGATTAGGTATTAAAAAAATTGATGGAGAATATCCAAGGGTAATATTATATAATAATGATAAAGTTAGTTTAGAAATTTCTTTTGAAGGTAATTTAGATTTATATTTTGTTTTAAAAGGCGCGGATATTGATAATAAGGTAATTATTAATGAAACCAATTTAAGAGTTTATGATATATTTAATGAATTATATGAAAGTTTGATTAATTGTTCATTACCTTATGAAATACGCGATAAAAATATGTTACGTAGAACGTCAAATTATGATATGTTAGTACAAAACAATGTTATTAAATGGTCTTGTGATGATTATTCAGTAGATGTAGGGCCTTCTTTTGAAATAGCAAAAGTTAATGATGAGTTTGTAATAACTTTTGATAGAGGAAATATAGGAAAACAATTTTTAGCAAGTAAGTATAGTATTAATGTAAGACTTAGAAACAGTGGTTCATTGTATCATCCATTTAATGCTAATTTTATGAGACTTTATCATGAGTTATGTGATTTAGATTTAGATCAAATATATATAGATGAAATAGGAAAATTAAAAAGAATAAAAGTTTAAGGAGAATGTATGGAATATGTAATTGTTGGGCTACTTGGAGTAGTTATAGTACTTTTACTAGTACTAATTTTAAGAAAAAATAATAATAACATTAATGAAATGACTGAAAGACTTGGTCATTTTGAAGCAAATATTAATAAAGAAATCGGGGAGTTTAAGTTTGGTTTTTCAAAAGTTTTAACTCATGATTTTGAATTATTAAATGAAAGAATTGAAAAGAAGTTAACATTAATTAATGATAGAGTTAATGAACGACTTGACCAAAATTTTGAAAAGAGTAATAAAACATTTATGAATGTTTTAGAAAGATTGAATAAAATAGATGAAGCTCAAAAGAAAATTGATAGCTTAAATGGAGAAATTGTTTCACTTCAAGGAGTTCTTACTGATAAGAAAACTCGTGGTACATTTGGAGAAGTAAATTTAGAATATATTTTAAATAATGCTTTTGGAAGTAATAAAAATGGTATTTATAAAACACAAGTTAAACTTTCTACTGGTGTTATTGCAGATGCTATTCTTTATGCACCTGCACCTTTAGGTACAATTGCAATTGATTCTAAGTTTCCTTTAGAAAACTATCAAAGAATGACGGATAGAACTAAATCTAAAGAAGAAAGAGATTATTATGAAAAAATGTTTGTAAGTGATGTTAAAAAACATATCAATGATATTAGTGAAAAGTACATAATCCCTGGAGAAACAACTGATGAAGCTATTATGTTTTTACCAGCAGAGGCTTTATTTGCAGAAATTAATGCTTATCATGCTGAGTTAATAAATTATGCCTATAGTAAAAAGGTATGGATTGCGGGTCCTACGACATTAATTAGTACTGTTTCTATTATTAGTATGATACTTAAAAATATGGAAAGAGATAAATATGCTAAAGTTATTCATGAAGAACTAAATAAATTAAGTGTAGAATTTTCTAGATATAAAGAACGTTGGGATAAACTTGCTAGAAGTGTTAAAACTGTAAATCAAAGCATTGATGAACTTCATACCACAAGTGAAAAAATTACTAAGAGATTTGATAGTATTAATAGTGTTGATTTAGATAAGTTAGGTAATAAAGAAGATAATATAGAAATGATTGAGATGAAGTAAGTGAAAAAAGCATCAAATAACACGAATGCGTTAATTTGATGTTTTTTTTGGTTAAAATGGTTATGTAAAATAAAATATCTGTGTGTGATATTGTAATGAAAGTGGGTAAAATATGAAAAATAAAGAAACAAAAATAATAAGTATTATAAGTTTAATAGCATTAGCATTAACGATGGTTACTGCAACATTTGCATACTTTATGGCACAGACAGGCAAAGGAAAATCAACTGATATTAAAATTAATGCGAGTACAGTAGATACATTTACATTTGAAACGGGTTCATCAATTAGTTTAAATATAAATCAAGACAACTAAATGAGGTGAAAAGTTCGTCCAATAATGAACGTTTTACCTTTTTTAGTCTTTTTTTCGTGTTAGTGTTTGTTCTTTTATTAAAGTATTTGAGTTACCATTAAAGTATATTACTCTAAATTCTTCATCTAGTTCTTTTGGTGTTAATAAAATTTTTGAACCAATCATAATCTTTTTATTATTGTTTTTATGTTCTAACCATCTACATTCCTTATTATAAGTGTATAGTCCATCATCTAAATCTTCAAAGAAAATAATGCCTTCGATTAATTCTTTGGTTTTTATAATTAATCCACGTGGAGTGATATCTTGAATAAATCCTTCGAATGTTTCATCGAAATGTTCTTTAACATATTTAACCATATAAAGTTTATTAGCTTCATATTCTGCTTTATCTGCGCATCTTTCCATAATTGATGCTCTTTTAGCATATTCTTCAAGTTCATTTTTAAAGTTTTCTATATCGAATGATGGATCAAGCATAATTTCAATATTATCTAATATGTATTCAATGATTAGATCCATAAATCTTCTTATTGGTGATGTTACTTGAGAATAACCCTCTAAAGCAAGACCATAATGACCTCGATTATCTGTACTGTAATATGCTTTTTGCATACTCCTTAAAAGTAGAGAAGATAAAATAAAAAATTCTTCTTTAGTGCTTAATGAATTAATAATTTTTTGTAAAACATGTGGGTCTGTTGTATCTTTTAAGCATTCAATTTTATATCCGATTGACTTAATTAATTTTAAAGTAACTCGTAATTTTTCATCCATTGGTATTTCATGGTTTCTATAAATGGAAATAAGACATAAATTAAGAGTATAATCTGCGATAGCTTCATTTGTAATAATCATACAATTTGCAATTATTTTTTCAGCTTCTTTTTGTGTCTTTGCTGATAAATTAAGACTATCTTCTGTTTCTATAAATTCTATTTCTTTAGAATCAAATTCTAATGAACCATTTTTTATCCTTCTGTTTTCAATAATGTAAGATAATTCTTGTAATAAAGATAAATCTTTTAAAAACGGTTCATAACCTTCAGGTACTGTATTTTCATAAAATATTTGATTAACGTCTTCATAAGTCATTTTCTTTTTAGATTTAATAACACTATCAAATATTTCTAAATTTTCAACATAACCATTTTCATTAATAGTCATTCTGTAGGTTTTAGCTAGTCTTTCAACATTAGGGTTTAAAGAACAAATTCCATTTGAAATAAATGGATGTAACATGTGAAGAACATGGTTAGCAAGATAAAGACTGGTTGTGTTTTTAGAGGCTCTAATCCATAATGGAGAATTATATGGTATATAATGTGATACATGAGCAATTGGTACTGTCAAAATATATTTGTTATCTTTAGTTTTTGTAATACCAACTGCATCATCCATATCTTTAGTATTAGCTCCATCAATTGTAAATATAGTTTCATTTGTTAAATCAATTCTACCAATTTTATCTTTTTCTAAAACTTCTTTTGGTATGGAATTTATTTGTTCTAATTCTTCTTTTGTATATCGTGTCACAAAACCATTATTACATGCTATTGCTTCAAGTTCACTGGTTAAATCATTTTTATGTCCAGTTACTTCAATAAATGATACATCATAAACTTTATTTGTTTCTTTTGTTCCAATTTTAACAAGGATTCTAGTTCCAATTGGCAATCTTAAATCTTTAAATTCTTTTTCATTACATCTAACTTTTATATTGTTATTTCCAACAACTCTGATGCCTTTTTCTGTTACTTCACAGATAATATTAGGATTATTTCTTTTCAACACTTTTATGATAGAAAATCCATCTTTAGTTTTTTCTAATATAACTTTATCAAATGGTAATATCCCCATGGTTTCTTCATCTTTAAGGGGATATAAACTATCTTTATTTCTGATAAAGTAAAATCCTTTTTTACCTGTTTCAATTGTAACAATCTTGTATTGTTTTGGAAAAGGCTGATATTTATTTTCATCTTCATTAAAGTAAACTTTTCCCTGTTCTTCAAGTTGTTTTAATGTAAGTTTTAGAGTTTCTAAATCTTTTGTTTTGAGCATTTTAGAAAGAGTATTTAGTGAGTAACTCTTGTTGTAAGCATCGAACATGTTACAAATAACTTCATAATCATTACTTTTTTCTAATTCAATATTTGGTAATACTTTAATTAATTTAAATCTATTGTGTACTCTTTCTAAAATGATGGTATCTTTCTTTTTGATATTACCTTTTAATGGTAAGTTATAATCTTTGTTATTAATTTTAAAATAAAATTCATTGTCTTTTACAGAAATAACTTTCGTAATAAAAAAATTAGAGGGAAATGTCTTGTATGTGTTATTCCTAGCATCATAAAATATTTTTCCTTCTAATTCTAATAGTTTTAAGTCATTTAAAATATTTTCTTTAGTCTTCCCCGCAATTATTCTTCCGTATAACTTTTTTTCAAGTTCTTCTAGTGTAATTTCAATAGGTGTAGGTTTAAAAATTTCAATTAACATATTTTTCATAAACTTATCCTCATAACTTAACTATAGTATAGTTCGTAGATATTGTCAACTCTAAATTTATTTGATACAATGATTATGGTGATTATAGTGACATTATTTTTAGTGAGTAATAATTTAGTAATTGATAATATATTATATGAAACTGATGAAGGGGTAGAAGATAAAAGAATTAATAGACCTCTTTCAATTGAAGGTGAAAAAGCAAGTGTAAAACTTGTTAAAAAAATTGATGCAAGTGTTGTTTATTCTTCTAGTTATGCATCAAGTATTGGTGCTGCTAAGTATTATGCAAGCTATAAAAATGTTGATATAAATATTAATTCATTTTTAAATGATTTAAGAATTGGTGATTTAGGTAGACGAAATATTAAAATGCTTAGATTTATGCAAGAACGAGATTTTGATTTTAAGTTTAATCATGGAGAAAGTTTAAATGAAGTTAATAAAAGAATGAATATAGCAATTGATAGAATAATAAAGAAAAATGGTAATAAGAATGTGGTTATTTTTACACAGAAGAGTGCTATAACGGGATATTTGTTAGATAAGTTAGAACATGGTTATAATTTGGATGATAGATTAGTTTTAAGTTTTAATGAAAGAGTTATAATTGATGATAATTTAAGTGATGTTGATATAATTAAAGTAGATTTTGAAAAGGGGAAAGTTGTTAATTGTGAGGTAATTCTTTATGAAATTTGATTTAGAAGAAAATGTTAACATTATGATAAGTGGAAGACATGTTCATTTAACTGAAGATGCAATAAATAAATTGTTTGGTCATGAATTACATGTTAGAAATAATTTAAATCAAGTTGGTCAATTTGCATCTATCGAAACAGTTACAATAGAAACTAGTGAAGGGGTAATAGAAAATGTAAGGGTTATTGGACCTGCAAGGAAGTATATTCAAGTAGAGATGTCAGCTAGTGATGCAAGAAGATTAGGGTTAAGGTTGCCAGTTAGAAAAAGTGGTAATTTAGATGGAGCAGGTTTAATTAAAGTTAAGACTGATAAGGGAGAAATAACTGGTAATTTTGCTATAATTGCAGATAGACATGTTCATTTTAGTTTAGATGACGCTAAAAAGTATAAAGTCTCAGATGGAGAAGATTTATATTTAGAAATTGATGGAGTAAAAAAGGGAGCAATATTAGTAAAAGCAAAGGTTAGTATAGATGGGTATTTTGAGGCTCATTTAGATACTGATGATGCTAATGCTTTTTTACTTAACTCTGGTGATATTGGGATTTTGCGAAAATAATTTATGGGGGATTTATGTGGAAAATAGGAAATGTAGAAATTAATGGAAAAATAGTAGTTGCACCGATGGCTGGTATTAGTAATATGACTTTTAGAAGAATTTGTAAGTCTATGGGGGCATCTTTAGTTGTAGCAGAAATGGTTAGTGATAAAGCAATTACTTATGGGAATGAGAAAACTTTTGAACTTTTAAGAATGAATGATGATGAAAGACCAATTAGTCAACAAATATTTGGAAGTGATGTAAAATCATTTGTGGAAGCTGCTAAAATTGTGGAAAGTAAGATGGCTCCAGATATCCTGGACATAAATATGGGGTGCCCTGTTCCAAAGGTTGCTGTTAAAAATCAAGCTGGTAGTGCGTTACTTAAAAATCCTGAAAAAGTTGGAGAAATAATTAAGGCTGTAGTTGAAGCTGTAAATGTTCCAGTTACAGTAAAAATTAGAAGTGGTTGGGATGCTAGTTTTATAAATGCAGTAGAAATAGCTAAAATAGCGGAAGCAAATGGAGCTAGTGCTATAACTGTACATGCAAGAACTAGAGCTCAAGGATACTCTGGTAAAGCTGATTGGAATATTATTAAAAATGTAGTTGATGCTGTTAATATTCCTGTTATTGGTAATGGAGATGTAATATCTTGTTATGATGCAAAAAGAATGCTTGATGAAACTGGATGTAGTGCTGTTATGATTGGTCGTGGTCTTCTTGGCAATCCTTGGTTAATAAAAGAATGTGTAGAGTATTTAGATAGTGGTAAGTTACCTCGTGAAATTGGTTATAATGAAAAAATTGATATGATGGAATATCATTTAAATAAATTATGTGAAGATAAAACAGAGAAACAAGCAGTTTTAGAAATAAGAAATCATTTACTTAATTATTTAAAAGGATTACCTGAAAATAAAGAGGTAAAAAATTTAGTTTGTAGATGTAAGACTAGATTAGAAATAATTGATGTATTAGAAAATTATAGAAATGAATTAAAAAACTTATAGATTTATTTTTCTATAAGTTTTTTTGTGACATTAGCATTTATTGGACCAGCTCCGATAGATATTACTAAATCATTTGGTTTAATATTTTCATCTAAGTATTCTATTATTTTATTAAAGTCTTCGATATAACAAACATTAGGGTTTTGTTCTTTAATTTTGTTAACTAACATATCTTCACTGATGTTGTAAATGTTTATTTCTCGAGCTGGAAATATTTTGGCTATTATTACATGGTCAAATTTACTTAAAATATCGGCGAAAGCATCTAGGTGTTCAGCAGTTCTTGAATATGTGTGGGATTGAAATATTGCCCATGATTCATTATGTTTAACACTTTTAACACTTTCTAGAGTTGTTTTTATTTCAGATGGATGATGCGCATAATCATCATAGATTAAAGCACCTTTATATGTACCAAGAAATTCAAATCTTCTTCCAACTCCATGATATTTTTCTAAAGCATTTTTAATAACGTTTATATCTTTTATATATTGATATGCAAGAGCAAAAGCTGCAAGTGAATTATAAATGTTATGTTTACCATTTATATTTAAGTTTATAGTTGTTAATAGTTCATTGTTTAAGTAAATGTCGTATGAATAATGCCCTAGGTGATTGCATGTAATGTTTTTAGCCATAAAATTAGCATTATTATTAATACCATATGTAATAACTGTTGCATTAGTGTGTTTATCTAGTTCATTTGAGTTTTCATCATCGTTATTTTTTATTAGATAGCCATCTTCTGGTAATAAACTAACATATTTATAAAATGATTTTTTTATGTTACCTAAATTTTTGAAATAATCTAGGTGGTCATTATCAATATTAGTTATAATAGCACTGGTTGGATGAAAATGTAAAAATGAGTCAACATATTCACAAGCTTCCATAATGAAATAATCATGATTACCAAGGTGAGTGTTTCCGTTTATTTCTGGTAAGATTGCTCCGACTTGAATGGTGGGATTAAGATTTGCTTCAAGAAAGATTAAACTAAGCATAGCAGTAGTTGTACTTTTTCCATGAGTTCCTGATACACATAAAGAATGTTTAAATTCTTTCATCATCATACCTAGAAATTCAGCTCGTTCATAGTTTTCTTTGTTCTCATTTTTGATAGCAATTCTTTCGGGGTCATCTTTGCAAATAGCTGCGGTATAAACTACGATATCAGCATCATGAACCATTTCTGGGTGATGTCCATATTTTATTTTAACACCTTTTTCTTCTAGATTTTTAGTTAAATTTGATTCTTGAATGTCACTGCCTGAAACTTGGGCATTCATATTTAAAAGCATTAAAGCAATACTACTCATGCTAATGCCTCCGATACCTATTAAATGGATTTTTTTATTGTTAAACATAGTATCTCTCCTTTTTATAAGTCTATTATAGCAGAGTTTAAAAAATGTGCAAGTAATAATAGAAAATTTAAGAAAAATTATCAAAATAAAATAAGATTTTTTGAGCAAAAAAGTTAAAAATGTAAATTTTATGAAAAATAAAAATGTTAAAAAGTAAAGAAATGTAAAAATTTTAGAAAAAATTTAAAATTTGCGTTTTTGTTAGTATTTATGCTAGTTTGTGTGTAATTGTTAAAAAATACGAACAACGTAAAATGGGAGAAAAATTGATGTTTTAAAAATTTTGGTAAATTTTAAAAATGAAAATTTTGTAGACAATTATCTTGAGGTATACTATAATGAGAATATGAAGGGAAGGTAAGTAGTATGCCAAATAAGGAAGAAGAATTTTTTGAAACAATTAAAGTGGTAAAAAGAAATGGTTCTAAAGTAGGTTTTAATGGAACTAAAATTGCCATGGCGATTAAAAAAGGCTTTGATAGTATTAAAGTCACAAATGAAGATGATGAGGAAATATTAAAATATTCATCTAATGATATACAAAAAGTGTATGGTCATGTAATTAAAAGAATTGAGAAGGATTATAGTGATAAAGCTAGTATTAAAATTGAAGATATTCAAGATATAATTGAAGAGACATTAAAAAAAGATAAATATGAAGATGTATTTGAAAACTTTGCTAACTATAGAGAAAATAGAAGCAAAGCAAGAGAAATGTTTACTGATGATAAAAGAAGTCATAAGTTTTTAAAAACATTAGAAGGTTTGGCACTTAAGAGTGCTGCGGAAGATGATGCTAAAAGAGAAAATGGTAATATTGATGGAAACTCAGCGATGGGTACTATGTTACAATTTGGTTCTAATGTATCTAGAGAATTTTCTAAAGCATATTTAATGAAGAAAAAGTTTGCTGATGCTCATGATGAAGGTTATATTCATATTCATGATATGGATTTTGAAGCAATGGGTACAACAACATGTATGCAAATTGATTTAGATAAATTATTTAAAAATGGATTTTCAACTGGTCATGGACATTTAAGAGAACCAAATGATATTATGAGCTACTCAGCCTTAGCTGCTATAGCTATTCAATCAAATCAAAATGACCAACATGGAGGACAAAGTATTCCAGCATTTGATTATTACTTAGCTCCAGGTGTTTTAAAAACATTTAGAAAAATGTTAAAAACAACTATTAAAGATTTTATTGATTTAGAAGATTTAAATGATTTTGTTAATGTGGCAAGTATTGAAAAAGAAATTGCTAAAATAAATACAATTGATATAACTGTTGATTATTTTGAAAAATTTTATAAAACATCTGATTTAATGAAAAGACTATTTGAAATGTCAATTAAAAAATCATTAGAAAAGACTGATAAAAGAACTTATCAAGCTATGGAAGCATTTGTACACAATTTAAATACAATGCATTCAAGAGCTGGTGCTCAAGTGCCATTTTCATCAATAAATTTTGGTACTGATACATCTAGTGAAGGTAGAATGGTTACTAAAAATTATATGCTTGCTAGTGAAGCTGGACTTGGACATGGTGAAACTCCAATATTCCCAATTTCAATATTTAAGGTAAAAGAAGGAGTTAACTATAATCCTGAAGACCCTAACTATGATTTATTTAAATTAAGTTTAAGAGTTTCTGCAAAAAGATTATTTCCAAATTGGTCTTTCTTAGATAGTTCGTTTAATAAACCATATTATAAAGCTGGAGATTTTCGTACTGAAGTAGGTTACATGGGATGTCGTACTAGAGTTATTGGTAATGTGGTTGACCCTGATAAACAAATTACTCCAGGAAGAGGAAATTTATCATTTACATCAATTAATTTACCTAGAATTGGTATTAAACATGGTATAGTTGGTAAGAATGCTTTAGATAAAGCTGATATGAAAGGCTTTTATGAAGAACTCGATGAATTAATGGAACTTGTTAAAGACCAATTACTTGAAAGATATGATATTCAATGTAATAAAAGAGTTTATAACTTCCCATTCTTAATGGGTCAAGGGGTTTGGCTTGATAGTGATAAATTAAAACCAAATGATAAATTAAAGAAAGTATTAAAACATGGTACACTTTCAATTGGGTTTATTGGTTTAGCTGAATGTTTGAAAGCATTAATTGGTAAACATCATGGAGAAAGTGAAGAAGCTCAAAAACTAGGTATGAAAATTATTGGTCACATGAGAGAAAAATGTGATGAATATAGCCAAAAATATAATTTGAACTTTACGTGTTTAGCAACACCTGCAGAAGGTTTATCTGGAAGATTTGTTAATATTGATAGAGATATTTATGGAAAAATTCCTGGTGTAACGGATAGAGCTTATTATACAAATTCATTCCATGTTCCAGTTTATTACAATATTTCAATTGCTGATAAACTTAGAATTGAAGGAAAATATCATAAATTTACAAATGCTGGTCATATAAGTTATATTGAACTTGATGGAGACCCATCTGATAACTTAGAAGCATTTGAAAGTGTTGTTAGAATAATGAAAGAAAGTGACATTGGTTATGGTGCAATTAACCATCCAGTAGATAGAGACCCAGTTTGTGGATATGTGGGAATAATTAAAGATGTATGTCCAAGATGTGGTCGTAAAACTGGAGAACCAGTTAGTGTTGATTTACTTAAAAGATTAGAAGGAAAGGAATAGGTAGAGTAGTATGGAAAAAGTAGAAGAAGAAGTAAAATCAAAAAAAGTAACAGGTGAAGGAGTAGAATTCGAAAGAATTAGAAGAATTACAGGTTATTTAGTAGGTACAGTAGAACGTTTCAATAATGGTAAAAAAGCTGAAGAACATGATAGAGTAAAGCATACATTTAAAACTTGTTCTTGTAGTAAATAAAGTTAGCTAAAAAAGCTAGCTTTTTCTCTGTTTGGGTGTATAATAGTAGTTCAAGGGAATGATTTGAAAAATGAAAATTATAAATGGTAAAAATGTTTATATTCAAAAAAGAGACTATAATTTGTTATTTGAAACTCCTGAAGAAGTTGGCTATTATATAGATTGTACTAATGATTTAGATTTTGTTTTAGTTAATGATGAAACTCAAAAAAAATATATAAAAGAAAATGATGATATAATTGATTATTCTAGATATATTCAGTATAGTGTTGAGGAGTTAAATAATTTATTAAGAAGTATTGAAAATAAGATAATCAATAAGTCTATTGAAAGCATGAAAACTTTAAATGATAAGCTATTAAGAAAAATAGAATTAGAGATAAAAATATTAATAAATAAAGCATGTTCATTAAGTAATTTAATTTTAATTAAAGAAAATCTTTTAAATTTAGAATTACCTGAAGAGATGAAATTAAAAAGAAAAAAAGGAATAAAAAGATATTTTAGACGTTAAATTTTATTAAAAAAGATAGTTTAACTAAAAAAAAGCTTGCAATAAGCCTTAATTTATACTATAATTAATTTGTTCGTTAATTGATGTCCTGGTAGCTCAGCTGGATAGAGCAATCGCCTTCTAAGCGATCGGTCGTGAGTTCGAATCTCGCCCAGGACACCATATAGTTAATTAAGTCCTTATTGCTAGGGCTTTTTTATTTTATTTAAATACTAATTTTACTATTTTCACTATCGGGAATATTAAATATAACTTCATTAATACCATAAGTGTCCCTTAAAGATAAAGCAATTGAATATTTTACTTCTTCAAGTATTTGTTCTTCTTTCATGTTAGCAATTAAATAATTATTAAAAGAAAGACTTATAGCATTTTCTAATAATTCATAGTTTGTCATATTGGCAGATGCTTTAAGATAACTTATTAAGTTTGTGTGATATATCGGAGTGCTTTTTAATTCTTTAATTATTATTTCAACTCTTTCTAACTTTTCATTACTTACTTTTGTTACAGGAACATAATAATAGTAATCATTTATTTTACTTAAGTAATATATAGTTGTTTTGGATGTTTCTTTTAGAGAGTTTAAATTATATATTTTATTAATGCCATAGGTTTTATCTAAATATTCTGGTAGTTTTTTATTTGAATTTGGTAGTTTAGTAAATGGGATATTTTCTACAAGTATCTTTATTTTTTTTATTTCTTTTAATTCTGTTAAAGAATAGATTAAAGCTTCAAGCATTAGTTCTTCGTTAGTTTCATTAACTGTTAAGAATTCTTTACTAAAATTAATGGTTAATATCTCATTATCTAGTTTTAAATCAATTATTTTAGTGTTTTCTGGTATAATTGGTTTAAATCCATCCCTGATATAAGTTGATTTTTTCGAATTTATAGTTAATGTTTCAATTATTTCTTTTATTTGTTCATTAATAGTTTCACTGGATTTAACAATACTTGTTCTAGCAACATAATTTGAATTATCTACAAGAAATATTGGCATTTCATCTTTTTTTATGTAACTTAAATGTTCTTTAATTGTGACATCACTAGATGGAAAAAAGTAAATTATTAATAATATAAATAAAGCAAGTGTTGCTACACAAATGCGTCTGATTGAAGATTTTTTTATCATTTTTACACCCTAATTAATTATATTTTAGAAAATAAAAAAAAGACCGAAGTCTTAATCAATTTTAAGTTCTCCGAGCTTTATTAATTCTATGATAGCTTGTGCACGACCTTTTACTCCTAGTTTTTGAATTGCATTTGAAACATGGTTTCTAACAGTTTTTTCACTTATATGTAAAAGCTTTGCAATTTCTGTGGTTGTTTTATTTTTAATGAGTAATTCAAATACTTCTTGTTCACGGTCAGTTAATATCTTTTTTTTCATAAACACTCCTTAATATAAAATACTTCATAATATTGTATGAAGTATTTAAAAAAATGTATAGGATATTATTCAAATTTAACTGTAATATATTTTTGTTTGTCGTACATGTTTTGAACTTCACGGATGATTTTGTTAGCTATTTCTTTACTATGTTCTTTTGATGCTATTGTGATACTTATGGCATCTCCATCAATTTTTATGAAGCTGTCATATTTAAATTTTTCTGTAATCATTTTTTTGATTTTTTCACATTCACTTTTAGAATTACTTAACGCTTGAAGGGCATTGTAAGCATCATTTTTTTCTTCAATTGTGGCAGTATCATCAAGTAAAATACTTTGATACTCATTCATTTCTTTTAATACACTTTCATCAGATGCAACTTGAAGTGCTACAATAACATCTGAGGCTTTTACTTCTACTGGGCTACTTACATTATTTTCTCCAGCTAGAACACTCAGAGTTTCATCTCCCATTGTTACATAGTAAATTCCTAATACTAAGATTAATGAAAATAGTGTAACGAACCATAAATTTTGTTTGTTTATCATAAATATTCCTCCATCTAAAGCTATTTAACTATATGAAAGAAAATATTTTAATATTACATTTTTTAAAAACAATGATTTCATTACGAAAAAGTGTCTGAAACGGAAAAAATCGTAATGGAGATTGGGTATGAATTTAGTTGTGATTGGTGTGAAAATGAAAAATAAGAAACCTAGTAAAAAACTTTTTAAAGCGATAAAAGAAGGAAATGATATACTTAATGGTAAAAAAATAGTTAAAAGTTATCATAATATGTATGAAATGTTGAAAGATTTGAAAAAAGTTAAATAAAGCCCCTTGCATGAATGGGGTTTTTTAGATATAATTATCTATAAGGTAATAGGAGATGTGTGCATGCGAAAGATAATAGCTAGTTTAGATATCGGTAGTCATACTATTAAACTTGTTGTTGGGGAAATAGTACGTAATAAACTAAATATACTTGCATGTGTAGATACACCATCTAGAGGAATAAAAAAAGGATTTGTTGTTAATCCAGATAGTGCTATTGAAGCTTTAAGTGATGTATTTAAAAAAGGTGAAGAACAAGTTGGATTAAAAATCAGTAAAGTAATTGTTAGTGTTCCAACTAATGGAATGGAATGTTTTTTAAGTGAAGGGTATGCTTCTATTACAAATGAAGATAGTATTATAACTGGAGTAGATATTGTTAAATCAATGCAAAATGCTATTCAAGGAAAAGTAATGGATAATAGAGAAATTGTAGCGATATTACCAACAAAGTTTTTGATAAATGATAATGTTGTAACTGATACTCCACTTGGAATGAAAGCTGAAAAGTTAAGAGTTAAAACAGTTGTTGCAACAGTTCCTAAGAAAAATGTTACTCCAATAGTTAGAATACTTGAAAAAATGAATGTAACAGTTGTTGATGTAACAGTTGGTCCAATCGGGGACTATTATGAATTTAAAAATAGTAAGAATAGTTTAGAAGTTGGTGCTGTTATAAATATAGGAGCTTCTAAAACAACAGTAGCAATATTTAATAAAGGTATTATTACTGGATGTGAAGCAATAGATATGGGGGGAGAGTCTATAGATTATGATTTAGGTTATGTGTATAAGATAAGTAGAAATGATGCTTTATATTTAAAAGAGTCTATAGCTTTAGCAGATAAAACAAATGCACAACCTAGTGAGTCAATAATATTAGAGAATAAAAATGGTGATAAAATTAAAATAAATCAGTTTGATGCTAGTGAAATTGTTATGAGTAGGTTAGAAGAATTATTAAATTTAGCAAAAAAACAAATAAACCTCTTAACAAAAAAGGAAATTAGTTATATAATTGTTACAGGGGGAGTAACTGAGATAGCAGATTTTAGAAATATAATGAATTATGTTTTTAAGGATGCAGAGCTTGGTACAGTATTAGAGATTGGTGCTAGACATAATAAATATGTAACTGGAGTAGGGTTAATAAAATACTATGATAGTAGATTAAAACTACGAAATAGAGATTTTTCTATTTTTAGTATAAGTGAACAAGAAGAATTAAGTGGAATACATAAAAAGGTAAATATATCAGATGATTCCTTATTAGGTAAATTATTTGGATACTTTTTTGATAACTAGAGGGAGAATGAATTATGAATGGATTACAGATGGATCAAATTGCCAAGATTAAAGTAGTTGGCGTAGGTGGCGGTGGATGTAACGCTGTTAACCGAATGATTGAAGAAGGAGTTAAAAGTGTAGAATTTTATGTAGTTAATACAGATTTACAAGTTTTAAATGCTTCTTTATGTCAAAATAAAATACAAATAGGTAAAAATATTACTGGAGGAAGAGGTGCTGGTGCTAACCCAGAAGTTGGAAGAAGTGCTGCTTTAGAAAGTAAAAATGAATTAGAAGAAGCATTACAAGGAGCAGATATGGTATTTGTTGCTTGTGGTCTTGGTGGTGGTACTGGTACTGGTGCTGCTCCAATTATTGCGGAAATAGCTCAAGATATGGGAGCATTAACTGTTGGTATTGTTACTAAACCTTTTAGATTTGAAGGTAAAAAGAGAATGGAAAATGCTTTAGTGGGACTTGAAGAACTTAGAACTCATGTTGATAGTTTAATTATTATACCAAATGATAGATTAAGAGAATTAATTGATAAAACTACAAGTTTTGAAGATGCATTTAAAGAAGTAGATAATGTTTTACATAGAGGTGTTCAATCAATATCAGATTTAATTGCTGTTACTGGGGTAATCAACCTAGACTTTGCTGATGTTAAAACAGTTATGGAGAAAAGTGGTACAGCTATTATTGGTATTGGATGTAATGCTGGCGAAAATAGAGCTATTGAAGCTGCTAGACAAGCGGTATCAAATTCACTTTTGGAAGCAACAATTGAAGGTGCTACAAATGCCATTGTCAATGTAACTGGTGGCAAAAATCTTACATTGTTTGAAATTGAAGATGCTGTTGAAACAGTTAGAGAAGCAGCAAATTCAGATATTAATATAATCTTCGGGGCTATAAAGAATGATAATTTAACTGATGAAGTAATTGTTACAGTTATAGCAACAGGATTTGATGATGAAGTTGGTGAAGAAGCTTTATTTAGTGATGAAGTACATGTTCCAAAAAGAAGAAGTACTCCTGAAGTAGATGATGAATATGAAATTCCACCATTCTTACGTAGTGATAATTATTAAAAATTAAATAGATTTGACAAAAAGCAACAAATTATTGGTGCTTTTTTTTGTATAATGTTTTCGGTGATATAATGAAAGTATATTTAGATTTAGTCTTTTTACTAAATTTTTGTTATGATTTGTTATTGTTAATGACAATTGATATAACTTTAAAAAGGCATATGAATATAAAAAGATTGTTAATATCAAGTGTAGTGGGAGCTTTATCTTTAGGAATACTTTTTTTACCATTTAATAAGTTTGTTTTGTTTATTTTAAAAATATTGGTTAGTGTCCTAATGATTTTAATAGCTTTTAAATATAAAAATATTAAATATACTTTAATTAATTTATTATATCTTTATATGTGTAGTGTTATTCTTGGAGGATTTATATATATGTTAGATATAGAGTTTAGTTATAAAAGAGAAGGTATGGTATTTTATTTTGATGGTTTAAGTATAAATTATATTTTATTGTTAATAGTGGGTCCTTGTATACTAGCTTTGTATATTTATGAACATAAAAAGTTTAAGAGTACATATAATTTAAATTGTAAGTTAGAAATTGTATTTAATAATGGAAAAGTGTTAAATTGTAATGGATTTATTGACTCTGGGAATAGACTTAAGGACCCGATTAGTCATAAGTATGTAATAATTGTATCTAAAAAGTTATTATCTAGTTATATAAATATAAGAAGTCCAATGTATGTACCATATAAAGCATTAAACAAGTATGGTTTAATAGAATGTTTTAAGATTAAATATTTAAAAATTAATAAACAGATATTTACTAATTATTTAGTGGGTATTAGTAATAGTGAATTTAATTTAAATGGTAGTGATTGTTTACTTAATTATAAATTAATGGAGGATATATGTTTAGAAAAATAATTGATTGGTTGTTAGTAAAGTATAATGAAGTATTCTTTGTAGGTGCAACAGATAAGTTACCACCACCACTTTCTAAAGAAGATGAGTTAAAATACTTAGTTAGAGCTAAAGCTGGTGATGAAGAAGCTAGAAATATTTTAATAGAACATAATTTAAGATTGGTAGTGTTTTTAGCTAAAAAGTATGAAAATACAACATATGATATTGAAGATTTAGTAAGTATTGGTTCAATTGGATTAATTAAAGGAATTAATACTTATAAAATAGATAAAAATATAAAGCTAGCTACTTATGCATCAAGATGTATTTCTAATGAAATATTAATGTTTTTAAGAAAAAATAAGAGAAAAAGAGCTGAAGTTTCTTTGGAAGATGCCCTTAATTATGATGCGGAAGGTAATGAGCTTCATTTGGAAGATATATTAGGTACAGATGAAAATTTAGTTCCAAATGAATATGAAAAACAAGTTGATAAAGAGGTTTTAGCTAAAGAAATTGAAGGTTTACCTGATAGAGATAAAGAAATAATGACTTTGAGATATGGACTTAATAATACGAAGGAATATACCCAGAAAGAAGTTGCTGTTATGCTAGGTATTAGTCAATCTTATATTTCAAGAATTGAAAAGAAAGTTATTAGGAAATTAAAACAAGTAATGGTAAAATAGTGTAAAGTATGTGTAATATTTTATGTAAAATATGTTGCATAATAAATGTAAAGAAGATATAATTTAATTAAGCTAGCAGTAGCTAGAATAAAAGGGATAGTGTGAACTGGTCTCCAATTCACTTTAAAAATAGAACTCATTTTGAGTTCTATTTTTAGTATTCAACTACGTATAAATCAATGTATTCTTCTAAAGTTAATTTGTTTTCATAAATTGTTTTAGCAGCATCTTTTCCTACATATCTAATGTGCCAATTTTCAAATTGGTATAAGGTAATATCTTCTTTATTCTTAGGAAATCTTATAATAAATCCATATTTATAAGCATTATTTTCTAACCAATCATAGTTTTCATCAGATAATCTAACATTTGATAAAGCTGTATTTTTTAAATCAATGGATAATCCAGTTTGATGTTCTGAATAACCTGGACGAGCAGAATATGTATCTGCTTTATCAACACCTTCTTTATTAACGTAATTTGTATATAAAGTTCTTTGAAAAGCCTCATCACGGAATGCTGTAGTTGGCATTAAATTAATATTTAATTCTTTTTTAGCAGCATCTTGAAGTTCTAAGAATGCATCTTTTGTGATGCTTCGCATTGGAACATTATTGCCATAAGCTCCAGGAATATATGCTAAATCTGTTGGTCTATAATTTTTGGGTAAATGATTATATTTATTTACAAGTACTAAGTAATCATTGCCATCTTCTACTTCTTTAGTATCGGTATAAACAGGTAAATCTAGTTTTATGTTTACTCTAGTTACAACATCTTTATAATTTATATCATTTTTCTTTTTATATTCATCGTATCTTTCAATGTTATTAGCATTAAAATTTTTAATAACATAATAATTTGATATATCTTTATAATCTAATTTTTTTAAAATATTTATGTTTTTTTCACTTAGTTTGAAAATATAATTAATTTCTTTTCCAGTATAACCTTTTGGTAAAAATGTTGTTAATATTTCTTCAAAGTTTGATGCATCATTAAACTTAATATCTTTATATTCTTTTAAATATTTTTCATCATAAATATTATTTAGTAGAACATATTCTAAAGTTTTAGAATAATCTGTTTCATTAATATTGTTTTTGTTCATTAAATCTTTTACTTCACTACTAGCAGGTTTTGCTACTTCTTTTTTATTACTTATGTAAAATACTCCCGCACCGATGATAAGTCCACATGTGATTAGTAGTAAAAAACTCTTTTTTATTTTTTTCTTCTTTTTCAATTAAATCACCTTGATTTAATTATATATTATTAATTTGTAAATTACAACAATTGTGATAAAATAATTGATTTTATTTGAAAATTATAGTAATATTTGAGTAGATGCCTTAAGGAGTGATAATTATGTTTGAATACATGGGAGATAGAATTAGTAATGCCTTGAAAAATATTAGAGGTATGGGTAAAATTACTGAAGAAAATATTGGGGATGCTACAAGAGAAATTAGAATTGCTTTGTTAGAAGCTGATGTTAACTATCAAGTAGTTAAAGAATTTGTAGCTGATGTTAAAGCTAAAGCACTAGATGCTGAAGTTGGTAAAAGTTTAAAACCTGATGAAGTTTTTTTGAAAATTGTTAAGGATGAGTTAGTTTCATTATTAGGTGGAGATTATGTTCCTTTAGAGGTAAATAAAAAACCAACTATTTTAATGCTTGTTGGTCTTCAAGGTAGTGGTAAAACTACAACTGCTGGTAAACTTGCAAATTATTTAAGAAAAAAACATAATAAGAAACCATTACTAGTTGCTGCAGATATTTATAGACCTGCTGCTATAGAACAATTAAAAACTTTAGGGAAAGAATTAAATATAGATGTATTTAGTAAAGAAGGTTCTGTTACTAAAATAGTTAGTGATGCCTTAGAATTTGCTAAAACTAATAATAATGATTATATAATTATAGATACTGCAGGAAGACTTCAAATTGATGAGGCATTAATGCAAGAATTAAAAGATGTTGATGAGGCTGTACATCCACATGAAAAAATATTAGTTATTGATGGTTCTATGGGTCAAGATGCAATAAATGTTATTACTGGTTTTAATAATGCTTTAGATTTAACTGGTTGTATTTTAACTAAATTAGATGGAAATACAAAAGGTGGGGTTGCTTTATCTGTTAGACATTTAACTCATATTCCAATTAAGTTTGTGGGTACTAGTGAAAAAATGGATGGTTTAAGTGAGTTTTATCCAGATAGAATGGCTGAACGTATCTTAGATATGGGAGATATTCTAGAAATAGTAAGTAAAGTTGAAGATGTTATTGATGAGGATGTTGCAAAAGAACAAGCTAAGAAAATGAAAAAAGGTACTTATGATTTAAATGATTTTTTAAATAATTTAAAACAAATTAAAAAACTTGGACCTTTAGAAAATATTTTAAAAATGCTTCCTCAAGCCCGAAAAATGGGACTTAATAATATATCAATTGACCCGAAGAATTTAGCACATGTTGAAGCAATTCTTCAATCTATGACACCGGAAGAAAGAAAAAAACCAGAAATATTAAAAGCAACTCGTAAACAAAGAATTGCTAAAGGTAGTGGAAGAAGTGTTGAAGAAGTAAATAGACTTTTAAAACAATTTGAAATGATGAAAGACATGATGAAGAAAATGTCTAGTGGAAATATGCCATTTTAAGGAAAAATATGAAAAATAAGAAATTAATATTAATAATTTGTATAGTAGTTGGAATTATTTTACTTAGTGTGGGAGGATTTTTATTATATAAATATATTGAAATAAAGAATGCTGTTGTTAAAGTGGTTTTAAAGGATAATTTAGAAGCTGATTTTGCTGATACTTTAAGAGTTTCATCATTTATTGAAAGCATTAATGGTAAAATAGTAGATGATTATTATTTAAATACTGATAGTTTAGGAAAAAAGAAAATAGATTTTGAGTATATAAATGATGATGGAATAAAAATTAAATATAATTATGAAATAAATGTTGTTGATAAAGAAGCTCCTTTGATATGGCTTGGTAAAAGTTATAATGTTACAAGGGGGAGTGAAGATAATTTAATTGATAAAATAATGTGTGGAGATAATTATGATAATAATCCAGAATGTGTTATTGAAGGAGATTATAATTTAGATAATGTTGGTTCTTATAATTTAGTTTTTAAAGCAACTGATAGTAGTGGTAATGTGTCAAAAAAGAAGTTTATATTAAATGTAAATGAGGCTAGTAGTAAAAAGGGAAGTAATGGAGTTAAGAGTGTAACAGAGTTTAGTGATGTAATAAAAGATTATAAGAATGATAATACACAAATAGGTATTGATGTATCTAAATGGCAAGGGGATATTGATTTTAGTAAATTAAAAAGTGCTGGAGTAGAATTTGTAATTATTAGAATTGGTTCATCAACAGGTATTAATGGTGAAAATTTTATAGATAGTAAATTTATTCAAAATATTAAGAATGCTAATAGTGTAGGCATTCCAATGGGAGTTTATTTTTATTCATATGCAAATAGTGTTGATAGAGCTATTAGTGATGCAAAATGGATAATTGAAAATATTAAAGATTATAAAGTAGAGTTGCCAATTGCTTTTGACTGGGAAAACTGGGATAGTTTTAATACTTATGAACTTAGTTTCTTTGGTTTAACTAATATGGCTAAAAGGTTTATGGATACTGTAAAAGCTTCTGGTTATGATGCAATGCTTTATAGTAGTAAAACGTATTTAGAAAATATATGGATGAGTGTTGATTATCCAGTTTGGCTTGCACATTATACTAAAAATACTAATTATGCTGGTGCTTATTCTTATTGGCAAATTTGTAGTAATGGTAGGGTTGATGGAATAAATGGTGATGTTGATATAGATATTAGGTATATTGACTAAAGGGTGTTAGTAATATATAATTTAATTAGTTATGAGGTATTTTTATGAGTTTAGCAAATATTATTAATGTTATTGGAGAATCTTATATAGATTGGAAAAATGTTTATTATATAATAAGTAGTGTTTTAAGTGCAATGCTTGCATATAAAACATTATATTGGATTATTGGTTTTTTCTTTACTAGAAAATTTAAACCAGCAAAAAATAAGCATAAATATGGGATTGTTATTGCTGCTAGAAATGAAGAAAAAGTTATTGGAAATTTATTAGATAGTATTAATAAACAAGATTATCCAAAAGAATTACTAACTGTGTTTGTTGTTGCAGATAATTGTACGGATCAAACTGCTAAAGTTGCAAGAGAACATGGAGCAATATGTTATGAAAGATTTGATGATGCTCACAGAACTAAGGGTTATGCATTAGAATTTTTATTTGATAGAATTGAAGAAGATTATGGAAGAATGAGTTTTGAAGGCTATTTTGTTTTTGATGCTGATAACTTACTTAAAAAAGATTATGTTACAAAAATGAATGATGCTTTTGATGCTGGAGAAAAGATTATTACATCATATCGAAATACAAAAAATTTTGATGAGAACTGGATTGCATCAACTTATGCACTTCATTGGATTAGGTCAATTAGATATAATCATAGAGCAAGAAGTGTTTTACATTTAGCAACAAATATTCAAGGTACTGGCTTTTTATTTACAAATGAAATAGTTAAAAATGGTTGGCATTATACATCACTAACAGAAGATAGAGCTTTAACTGCAGATGCTGTTGCTCAAGGTTATCAAATTAGTTATCAAAATGATGCTATGTTTTATGATGAACAACCAGTTAGTTTAAAAGTTGCTTTAAGACAAAGAACAAGATGGGCAAAAGGTCATTTACAAGCATTTGTGGAAAGTGGACCATATTTATTTATTAATATATTTTTAGGTAAATGGTATGTTAGAACTAAATGGGGAGAAAATTCTGTTAATAAAAAAGAAAAATCTAAATCATTTAAAGGATTTTTATTAAATATAATTGAAAATATTAGACATAGATTTGCTTCATACGATACATTAATGCAACTTACACCATTTTCGGTATTTAATATTGCTAGATGGCTAATCGTTATAGTAGTAATGTATGGATGTTATTGCTATAATGTTGGAGTATTAGATGTAAATATTTTCGGTGGAGGAACTTATTTAGCGCAAGCCTTAAGACACTTCTTTACTATAAAGGTTAGTATGAATGCTGGTGTTAATGCTTTATTTGCAGGTATTGGCTTATCTATTTGGTTAAGAATATTATTTAGAATAGGTATGTATTTTGAAAATATGACTATTGCAATTTATCTTTTTATCGTTGAACATAAAAATATAAAGAAAATGTCTATATGGAAAAAAATACTTTATACATTTACATGGCCAACATTTGATATTATTGGTAGATATGCAACTTATGCAGCATTATTTATGCATGTAGAATGGAAACCAATACCACATGAAAGTAAAGTTACAATTGATGATTTAAATAAATAAAACTAAAAAAAAGCCCTAAATTGCACATTTGTGCGAATATAGGGCTTTTTTTTTTTTTTTTTTCGGTTAAAATGGATATGTAAAATAAAATATCCGTGCGTGATATTGTTATGGAGATGGTGTCAAATGAAGAAGAAATATATTATATTTTTAATAATTACTTTAGTTTTATTGGTTGTACTTATTACAAGTTTTAATTATTTTAAAACTACAAATACTTATATTGATGATAGTGTTAATAATCAAACTAAAATAACTAAAGGAATATCAATGAATTTAGAACAAACAGCAGGAGCAGGCGATTATAAAACAGTAACACGGAGTAGTTGGCCAACAGAAGGATATAAGTTTAATACGGAATTATCCAGATGTGAAAATGGTGGAGAATTGTCCTGGGATGACATAAATAAAAAAGTTATTGTAACAGGGAATGTGTCAGATAAATGTTATGTGTATTTTGATATATGGATACCTTCAATAGCAGCTTATTGTACAAGTGGAACGGATTTAGCAACATGTGTTAAAAATTTTGGAGACCAAGGGCCAAGTGTCTCAAATATCTATATTCACAATTCTACATTAACCAATGGAGCAGGAGATAACAGCTATAGGTATGCAGGAGCTAATCCAAATAATTATGTATGTTTTGGAAGTGAAGCAACAACATGTCCAGATGCAAACTTATTTAGAATAATAGGGGTATTCGGAGACCAAGCAAAAGTAATAAGGGCAAAATCAGTTGGTGACCAACCATGGCATACATCACAAGTTAACAACTGGTCAAGTTCAAGTTTAAATACATACCTAAATGGAGAATATTTAACAAGTTTAGGAACATTAGCAGAAAAAATAGCGACAACGACATGGAAAGTCGGAGGTGGGGATGAGGCAAATATATCTTTTTCAGTACCAGCCACAGCATATCAATATGAAGTAGGAAGTAGTGCATCAACAACAACAGTAGATAAAAAAATAGGATTAATGTATGTGTCAGATTATTATTATGGTGCAAGTCCAAGTGCATGGACATTAGTTGGATATAATGATGATGATGAAACAAAAGACTATAGAGCAGCAACGAGTACAAATTGGTTATATTTGGGTTCTACAGAATGGACCATTTCGCGCAATTCCGGCTATACGTATCTTGCGTTCCTTGTGAATAGCGCTGGCTATGTCTACTACAGCGGCTATGTGCCTGTTAGCCTTGCGGTGCGCCCGTCCTTCAATCTTTTGTCTTCGGTAAAATATATATCAGGGTCAGGAAGTATGAGTGATCCTGTGAGAGTAAACTAAGTATATATAATTGAGTTTGTTAGTAATATAAAAGTCTGATAGTGGTTATCAGACTTTTCGTTGTTATATCTTTCTGTAAAGACCAATTGCTATTCCAAGAATAGTGATGTTTTTAAATATTAATGGAGCCATTGTATCGTTTTCTGGTTGTAATCTTATGTGGTCACTTTCTTTGTAGAATGTTTTTAATGTTACTTCATTTTCATCTGTCATTGCTACAACTATATCACCATTTTTAGCATTTTGTTGTCTTTTTACAATAACATAATCATTATCAAATATACCACGATTAATCATTGACTCACCACTTACATGAAGGGTAAATACTTCACCATGTTTTGGCATTAATGCTGCAGGTAAATCAAAGAATTCATCCGGTTGTTCAATAGCTGTGATAGGACTTCCAGCAGTTATTTTTCCAAGTAGAGGAACTTTTACAACATCTTCTTTTTTGTCTAAATATTCATTGTCTACAAGTAATTCGATTGTTCTAAATTTATTACTTTCTTGTCTGATGTATCCCATTTTTTGAAGGTTTTTAATATGCACAAATACAGTAGCTGGACTATTTAATCCCATTCCTGAACAAATTTCTCTTACAGCTGGTGGATAGCCATGCTCTGCAATAAATTTTTTTATGTAGCTTAACACATCTTCTTGTCTTTTTGTTAGTTCTTTTTTATCTTCCATAATAATCTCCTTTTCTAAATATTATTTTACACTATAATTTGTAAAAAGTCAAACAAATGTTATTTATTTTGTTGACACGAACAAATATATGTATTAGAATAATATCAGAAAGACGAGGTAATGGATATGTTAGATGTTTTAAAAAAGTATAGTGGAGTATTATTTTTCTATTTAGCTATAATAGGAATGATATTACTTGCTAATGTTAGGTTTAGTAATTTAGAGAATACCTCGAGTAATAATGTAGTAGCAATTAGTGAATAAAATTAGAATTATAAAAATCCCGCAAGTGCGGGATTAATTTTTTTATGGTGTCCTCGGCGAGAGTCGAACTCGCGCTCTAACCCTTAGGAGGGGCTTGTTTTATCCAACTAAACTACGAGGACATAACAATATATTATCACATAAAATAAAAATAAACAATATTTTATTCTAGGATAGACAATGGGTATATAGCATGTTATAATAGATATTAAACTTTAGGAGGCATAATGTTAGAAGAATTAAAAAATGAAAATGTTAAGTTTAAAAAAATGAGTGAAGAAGAAGCAATAAAATATTTAGAACAAAATAATAATTATAGAAATATATGTTTATATAAAAATTTGTTTGAAAAATATTATATTGATGGTAAGTATGTAAATAAATATATTGATTTAGATTTTGCATATTTAAAAGATTTAGCAATAATAGATTTTGAATTAAGACTTTTACTTTATGATATTATTAGTGATATAGAACATTATTTGAAGTTTAGAATTATTAATTTAATAACTAGTAAAGACAATGATGTAATAAAAAAATATTTAAATAAAGAAACTAAAAATAAATATACTAAAAATTTAAATAAAAATATATCTATAGAAGAATTATTAGATGTGTTACCATTTGGTAAATTAATTGAATTTTATGAGTTTTTTATTAAGTTTGCTGGAATAAAAGAAGATAAAAAATATATTAGCTTGTTAAAGGAAATTGTTACATTAAGAAATAGAGTTTATCATAATAATAAGATATTAGCTAATTTAAATGAAACTATTGATAATTATGTAATTAATCCAGATGTTTTAGATTATTTGCGTAGTTGTAAAATAGACAAAAAAACTTATGATACTAAAATTTCAAATTCTACTATAAGACAACTTACTTATGCATTATATATGTTTAATGTTTTGGTTACTAGTGAAGAAGTAAAAGAACATATTAATGAATTGTTATATAAATTATTTTTTGAAAGAATTGTTAAAAATAGTGGATTTTATAAGAAAAATAAATTATTGAAATCTATTTATAAATATTTTAAAAAAATAATTATAAAAGATTTTTCAAAAGCCATTGACACGCACTAAAAAATATGCTAATATTAAGTCATTAGGAAAGATGGTAGAGCATTTTTATACGATAGTTAAGCGATTAACGGTCAGAATTTGTGCAAGTTGGTGTGTTGAGTGCCACTTGGGGGTATGTGACGGACTGCTCCATACAAGAATCGTGACGACGGTTCTTTTTTTTGTTTAATTTTAAATAGCCATTGACACACACTAAAAAATATGTTAGTATAAGGTCATTAGGAAAGATGGTAATGCATTTTTATAGGGAGGATAAGAGATTAACCGCCTAAATTTGTGCGAGTTGGTGTGATAAGTGCCACTCGGGGGTATGTGACGGACTGCTCCATATGAGAATCGTGACGACGGTTCTTTTTATTTTGCATTTTTTATTATTTTATGATATGATTTTATTATCATACGAGGAGTGGTAAAAATGAGTAAGATGGATTATTTAGCTATTAATAGTATTAAAATGTTAGCATTAGATATGATAAATAAGGCTGGAAGTGGGCATCCTGGGATAGTTTTAGGAGCTGCACCGATTATCTATGCTTTATATAAAGAACATTTAGATGTAATTCCAAGTAATCCTAATTGGATAAATAGAGATAGATTTGTTATGTCTGCAGGTCATGGTTCTGCTTTGTTATATTCTTGTCTTTATCATATGGGATATAATATTGAAGTTGAAGAACTTAAACATTTTCGACAAATTAGTAGCTTAACGCCGGGACATCCTGAGGTTAAAGTTACTCCAGGGGTAGATGTGTCAACTGGTCCTTTAGGTCAAGGGGTAGGTATGGCTGTTGGAATGGCTCTTTCAGAAAGATATTTAAATTCAATTGTAAAAATTGAAGATAAAAACTCTAGTTTAATTGATTACTATACATATTGTTTATGTGGTGATGGTGACTTAATGGAAGGAGTTAGTTACGAGGCTTTAAGTTTTGCAAGTACTCAAAATTTAAATAAATTAATACTTTTATATGATAAAAATAATGTTTCATTAGATAGTGATACTAAAAAAACATTTACAGAAGATATTGAAATTCGTTTTGAAGCTTTGGACTTTAATATTATAAATGTTAAAAATGGAGGAGATTATAAAGAAATATCTAAAGCTATAAAACAAGCTAAGAAGTCTAGTAGACCATCAATTATTATTTGTAATACTACGATTGGCAAAGATTCTAAGTTGGAAGGAACAAATACTGTTCATGGTAAACCTTTAGATAGTGAAGATTTAGCTAATATAAGAAATAAATATAAAATAACTAATGAGGCATTTGAAGTAAGTAAAGAAGTTTTAGATTATTTACAAAACTATGTTAATAAGAGAGTTTCTAAAAAATATTTAGAATGGCAAGAAGAATATACTAATATAAAAGAAGAAAATAGTAATTTACATGCTTTAGTAAATTTATTAGAAAGAAATGCTTTTGTAATTGATTTTGATGATACTAAATTTAAAATAAGTGATGAGTATAGGGAAACTTTAAGAGAGTCAAATCATAAGATTATGAATTTTATATCACCGAAAAGTCCATTTTTCCTAGGTGGTTCTGCAGACCTTTCATCATCTTGTAAAACTAATTTAGATAAATCAACTATTCAAAGTGAAGAAAACCCAGTTGGTAAAAATATTTATTTTGGGGTTAGAGAACATGCAATGGGAGCAATATTAAATGGTATGGCTTTATCTAATTTAAAAGTCTTTGGTTCAACATTTTTATCTTTTAGTGATTACTTGAAACCTGCGATAAGAATGTCTGCTTTAATGAATTTACCTGTTACTTATATTTTTACTCATGATTCTGTGTATGTTGGTCAAGATGGCCCAACACATGAACCTGTTGAACAACTCTCTATGCTTAGAACTATACCTAACTTTATAACATTTAGACCAGCAGATATAAATGAAATAATGGGTTCTTGGGAATATATTTTGAAAAATAATTGCCCAACAGCATTAGTTATAAGTAAAGAAGAGAGAAGTAAACAAAAAAATACAAATGCTAAGTTTGTTAAATATGGAGCTTATATGGTTCGAAAAGAAAAGTATCATTTAGATGGAATTATTATTGCTACTGGTCAAGAACTGGAAATGGCGATGGATATATCTCGTGAATTATTTACAATGGGTATAGATATTAGAGTAGTTTCAATGCCAAGTATGGAATTATTCTTAAAACAAAATCCTAAGTATGAAGAACAATTATTACCAAAAGATGTACCAACATTTGTAATTGAGGCTGGTTCAAGTTTGATTTGGAATAGATTTGCTAGTAAACCAGAATATATCTTTGGAGTTAATAAGTTTGGAATGAGTGGTAAAACTGAAGATATTGTTAAATATTTAAAGATAGATAAAACAACAATTTTAGAACATATTGCAAATATTTTAAAAAAAGATGATATTATCGACATAATCTGACAAATTAATCGAAGTCTTTGTGTTATTATAGTTTTGGGTGATAACATGAGGACTTTTTATATTTTTAGAATTAACAAAGAAATGGGGATACTTCTTAAGGATAGTCCATATAATTTATTTAAATCTTTAGAAGATATTTATCTACTTGATAAAACAAGTATTGGGATAGGAAAAGATTTACTTGACCAAATAATTGTACCAATAGATAAGTTAAAATATAATAAATTAATATATGAACTTAATAAAGATAATGATTTTTATATGAAAACTGGAGATATTCATAAAGTAGTAAATAAATATCGTAAGGAAGAAACAACAATAACTGTTAAGAATAGTCATATTTTACTTAAAACTAATATAATTAATAGAGATATAAAGAAATTTTTGCCAATAACAGAAGCTTTTGCCTGTGATTTTCAAAATAAAGACTATTTCTGGCTTGAAGAACTTATTTATTTATAGTAAAATAGATATATAAAGGAGATAATTTTATGGGTAAATTAATATTATATTTAGTAATTGGTATTGTTATCGGACTTGTAATTGGATTTTTTGTAGCTAGAGCTTTAATGAAAAAGACTTTAGAAAAAAATCCACCGATAAATGAAAAGATGATTGAAGCAATGATGTCTTCAATGGGAAGAAAGCCAAGTCAAAAACAAGTAAAGCAAGTTATGCAACAAATGAATAGATTTAAGTAAAATTAAGTCTATTTTTTTAAAAGTTTTAGAAAATATATTTACATTTTTAATATATTTTGGTAATATTTAATATATAAGAATAAAGAGGTGTATTATATTATGAAAGATTTCATATATGGATTATATCAAAATGATAATTTTACTTTGATTTTAGTTATTGCATTAGTGGTTTTAGTTATTGCTTTTGTGTTAGTTTATTTCTTTGGAAAGAAAGACCAAAAGTTAGAAGAAACTAAAAGATTACAAAAAATTGAATTAGATGCTTTTAAGAAAGTGGAAGAAAAACCTGAAAAGGTGGAAGTTACTAAAGAAGAGGTTAAAGAAAATGTTCCTGAAGTAAGTAATGAGGTAACTGTTACTGAGTTTGTTCCTGAAGAAAAAGAAGAAAGTGAAGAAATTGAGTTACCACAAGTAAAAGAAGAGGTTAAACCGATTTTCAAAGATACTGATGAAGAAAAAAATCCAATTAGTATTGATGAACTTCCTAAGGAAGAAGTTAAACCAATTTTTGATAATAATGAAGAAGATAAAAAGTTAGAAAATGATTTAAGTTCTCTTGAAAGTATTAAAAATGAATTTAATAGTATTGATATTCCTGAAGTAAAGGAAGAAAAACCTATATTTAAACCTAGTCCACAAATATTTAGCTCAGTGTTTGTTGATAAGAAGGAAGAAAATATAGTAAGTAATAATGAAGAAAAAAGTACTACAAAAATAGAAAAAGAAGAAGTTAAACCAACTAATAATAAGATGTTTTCTATTATAGACGATGAAGATGAAGAAGTTGAACTTCCTTCATTAAAAACAGAAGAAGAAAGTAAAATAGATAATTTAAATGGAGAAGTATATGAAATTAAATAGAGCTTAGCTCTATTTTTTTGGAGGTTTTATGGCAAGTATAGAAGATTTTGTAAAATTAGATATTAGAGTAGGAACGATTATAAATGCTGAAGATTTTCCTAAAGCAAAAAGACCAGCTTATAAGTTAACAATTGATTTTGGAAATGAGTTAGGTATAAAAAAATCATCAGCACAAATTACTGAACAATATAAAAAAGAAGATTTAATTGGCATGCAAATTATGGCTGTAGTTAATTTCCCACCAAGACAAGTTGCAGACTTTATGAGTGAAGTTTTAGTACTTGGAACATATAGTGATGGAGGAGTAGTTTTAATAACTCCACAAAAAAAGATTGCTAATGGGGATAAATTAGGTTAAAATAGTAAGTAAACGAAAGGAAGTTTATTTATGAAGCATAGTGCAAGATTTTATTTTATTACGTTATGTATTAGTTTAATTGTTTTAATTATTGAAGTTTTATTTAAAATAAAAGGTGTTGTTGGACTTATTCTTTGTTTAGCAAGTGTATATTTTGTTATTGGTTTAATAATTAAATTATTAAGAGTAGCTGAAATAATTGATGATAATTTGTTGGAGAAGATAGATATCTTATTTTTCTTATGAGTTTAAAAAAAGTTTATATTGAAATAACTAATAATTGTAATTTAAATTGTTCTTTTTGTATACATAATAAAAGAGAAGCTAAGTATATGAGTATGAACGAATTTAAAATTATTTTAAGTAAATTAAAGGGACATACAAAGTACCTTTATTTTCATGTGCTCGGAGAACCGTTAATACATCCATTAATAAATGAATTTATTAATGAAGCTAGTAAGGATTTTTATGTAAATATTACAACAAATGGATATTTTATAGATAAAATAATTAATAATAAAAATATTCGTCAAATAAATATTTCTTTACATAGTGGGGTTGGTAATATAGATAATTATATTAAAAAAATATTTTCTTTTAGTGATATTTTAAAGAAAAATACTTATATAAATTATAGATTGTGGTTAGGTAGTAATAAGAAAATAATTGAAAAATTAGAAGAAAAATATAATGTTAAAATTGATAAAAGTAGAAAACTAGAAGAAAATGTTTTTGTAGATATAGATGAGGAATTTGAGTGGCCAGATGTAAATAATAATATTTATAAAACTAGTGGTAAATGTTATGGAATAAGGGATCATGTAGGAATATTAGTAGATGGAAGTGTTGTTCCTTGTTGTTTAGATGGTAATGGTTCTATAAAATTAGGTAATATATTTGAAAGTAGTTTGGATAGTATTTTAAATAGTAAGAGAGCTTTAAAAATGGTGGAAGGTTTTAAGAATAAAAAATTAGAAGAAGAGTTATGTAAGCATTGTGGTTTTATTGAAAAAATTAATAAAAATTGATATGATATAAATGGAGGTAAAAATATGTTTTGTAAAAATGAAGATGCAATATATTTAGAAAAAAATGAAAGTGATTTTAGAGCACCTTTTTCAAGGGATGTTGATAGAATTTTATATTCTTTAGCATTTCAAAGATATATGGATAAAACACAAGTTTTTTCTTTTAAAGAAAATGATCATTTAACCAAAAGAATGATACATGTTTTATATGTAAGTAAAATTGCTAGAACGATTGGAAGAGCTTTAGGGTTAAATGAAGATTTAATTGAAGCTGGAGCTTTAGGGCATGATTTAGGACATACTCCTTTTGGTCATGTGGGTGAGGCAATTTTAAATGAAATAAGTCTTAAGGCGGGATGTGGTTATTTTAATCATAATGTTCATAGTGTTAGACTTTTAATGAATATAGAAAATTATGGTAAGGGTAAAAATATTACTTTACAAACTTTAGATGCTATTTTATGCCATAATGGAGAACTTGTGCAAGGTTTATATAAACCAGTTAATAAAACAAAGGAAGAATTTTTAGCTGAATATGAAAATACTTATAAAGATAAGGATGAATGTAAAAGGTTAATTCCAATGACTTTAGAAGGTTGTGTAGTAAGAATTAGTGATTTGATAGCTTATTTAGGTCGTGATATAGATGATGCTGTTAGAATGAATTTATTAACCTGGGAAGATGTTCCAAAAAGTGTAACTGATGTACTAGGTAAAAGTAATAAAGAAATAGTTAATAGTATAATTCTTGATGTAATAAATGAAAGTAAAGATAAAAATTATATTAAATTAAGTAATAAAGTTTATGAAGCAATTAAAAATCTAAAGAATTTTAACTATGAAAACATTTATAATAATGCATATACTAAAGAGGAAAAAAATTTACTACATGTAATGATTAATACTTTGTATAATACTTACTTAAATGATTTAAAAACTAATAATAAAGATAGTAATATAATTAAATCTTATTTATCAAATATGAGTGATGAATATAAAAATAATAGTAATGAGCGAATTGTAATAGATTATATAGCAGGTATGACTGATGATTATACTTTAAAAGAATATAATAAAATTTTAAAAAGTAAGCATACTAGTATCGAGGTGTGAAATGAAATATAAAACATATAATTGTAATTCTTTTAATATTTATACTATTAAAACAGATAGATTTAAAACTAGTCATTTAGAAGTTATATTTAAAAATGTTTTGAAAAAAGAAGAAATAGGAACATATTCTTTTTTAGCTGATATGTTAAGTGAAGGATGTAAGAAGTATCCTAGAAAAAAAGACTTAATTACAAGATTTGAAGAACTTTATAAGATAGTTATTTATGCATCAACTATGAGAGTTGGTAATGTAATTGATTTACATGTTTCTCTAGATTTTATAAATCCGGAGTATATAGAGGACGAAGGTTATATCGAAGATGTAATAAAGACTTTGTTTGAGGTGATTCTAAATCCAAATGTATGTAATGATGAATTTGATTTAAAAACATTTAATATAGTTAAAGAAAGATTAAGAAGAGAAATAAATTCTTTAAAAGAAAATCCTGTTAAACAAAGTATTAAAGAAGCTATTAAAACTATGGATAGTAATAGTCCAACCTCTTATGAAATACTTGGGACAATTGAAGAATTAGAAAATATTACACCAGCAAAACTTTATAATGCTTATAAAAGCTTAAGAAAGAATTTTAAAGTAGATGTATTTTTAATTGGTAATTTAGATATGGATAATGTTGCTAGTTTAATAAAGAAATATTTTAAAAATAGATATATTGTTAGTGACAATTTTGAAGTAATGGTTGATAATAAAGAGACTAAGAAAGTAAAAGAAAAAGCTATGAAAAGTGATAATATTCAAACTAATTTAGTTATGTTATTTAATTTGAAGAACTTAAGTGAATTAGAAAAAAATATAACTTTGAATTGCTTTAATTATTTGTATGGTAGTGGAGGACTTACTTCAAAGTTATATAAGAGTATTAGAGAAGAAAATAGTTTATGTTATGCAATTAATAGTATGTATTTAAAATATGATAAATTATTAATGGTACAAATATCTTTAGATAATTGTAATGTTAAAAAAGCAATTAGTTTAGTTAAAAAAGAATTAAAAAGTATGCAAAATGGAAACTTTAGTGAAGAAGAAGTTAGGGATGCAATAAATAATATGGTTATTTCATTAGATATGTCTTTAGATAATAATATTGCTATTTTAAATAATTATGTTTTTAATATATATGATAAATTACCTTCAATAGAAGAAAGAAAAGAATATTTTAAAAAGTTAACTAAAGAAGATATAGTAAATGTTTCTAAGAAAGTTAAGTTAAATACAATATTTACTTTAGAAGGGAGATAATTTAGATGGAAGAATTAGAATTAAAAGGATTAAATGAGAAAATATATGTTTATAAAACTAAATGTGGTCTTCCAATTTATATGTGGGTAAATGAAAAAGTTAGTAGTATGTATGCTGCTTTATCTGTTAAATATGGTTCGGTACATACTAAGTTTAAAATTGGTAAAAAAGTTTATGAAGTACCAGATGGTTTAGCACATTTTTTAGAACATATTAAATTTAATATTGATGAAGATACAACTGCTCATGATAAGTTTTATTCCCTAGGGGGCGATGCTAATGCTTTTACAACTTTTGATTATACAAGTTATATTGTTTTTGCTACAAGTAATAAAAAAGAAAATATGGAACAATTACTAGATTTTGTTTATAATCCTTATTTTACAAAGAAAAGTGTTGCTAAAGAAAAAGGAATAATTGTTGAAGAAGCTAATATGGGACTTGATGATGCATATAGTATTGTGTTTTTTCATACGTTAGCAAATACTTTGCAAAAATCTAAGTATAGATATACTATTACAGGTACTCCAGATGATGTAAATAGTATAAGTTTGGATGATGTGAAATTGGTTTATGATGCTTTTTATCATCCAAATAATATGTTTTTAACTATAACTGGTAATTTTAATCCATATGAAATGGCAAGTATTGTAGAAAATAATTTGTCTAAGAAGGATTTTAAAGAATATTTAAATCCAGTTGTTATAAAAGAAAATGAACCTAGAAAAGTTACTACTAAATATAAGGAAGAATATATTAATTTAACTTATCCAAGAATAAAATTTTCTTGTAAAATGGATATTGGAAGGTTTAAAAATTATTCTAAATTAGAATTAAAAATACTTACTAATTTAATTTTTAATATTAATTTTGGGGCAACTTCAGATTTTAAAGATGAACTTATGGAAAAAGGTTTAATTCAAAATATGAGTATTTCTAATGATTTGTATGATGATGCTTTTGTAATTCAAATTAGTGCCACAACTAACTTTAAAGAAGAAGTAATAAAAAGAGTTAAAGAAAAGTTAAAGAATTTAGTAGTTAGTGAAATAGATTTTAAAAGAAAAAAGAATGCTACAATTGCAACATTAATTTTGGATTTTGAAGATTTAGAAAATGTTAGTTATAGGATTCAAGATGATGTTTTAAATAATGGGGGAGTTGTTACTAATTTAAAAGAAATATTAGAAAATGAAACTGTAGAAGATTTAAGAAATTTAATTAGTTTATATGATTTAGATAATATGCAAATTAGTTTGTTTTTACCAAAAGAAAACCAAAAGGAATAATAACCTTTTGGTTTTTTTAAGTATTATCTGTTATAGAATTCAACGATTAATTGTTCATTGATTTCTGGATTTAATTCACTTCTTTCTGGAAGTCTTACAAATTTACCAGATAATTTCTTTTCATCCATTTCTAGAAAAGCTGGAACAGTTCTCTTTTGTTCAATTGCATCAAGGATTGCTGGATGGTTCATTGAGTTTTCTTTAACTGAAATGATGTCACCAACTTTAGTAGTGTATGAAGGAATATCTACCTTTTTACCATTTACTAAAATATGTCCATGATTAACAATTTGACGAGCACTTCTTCTAGTTCTAGCCATACCTAGACGATAAACCATGTTATCAAGTCTAGATTCAAGAAGGATAAGTAAGTTTTCCCCAGCGATACCATGCATCTTTGAAGCTTTTAGAAATACTTTGTGGAATTGTTTTTCATTAAGTCCATAAAGAATTCTTACTTTTTGTTTTTCTTGCATTTGGATACCATATTCACTAAGTTTACGACGACGATCTTGTCCATGAGCTCCTGGTGCATAAGGTCTTTTTGCTAATTCTTTGCCATTTTCTAATGTAGAAAAACCAAGTCTTCTTGATTTCTTATAAGCTGGTCCCGTATATCTTGCCATAAAATCTCCTTTCATTTTATTTGCAAAATATTTAATTTGTGCTATATCTAATAAATAGGGAGTTTGAATAATTTCTCCAAGGCAGCCCCAGATACTTTATTCCATATTGGTTCAAACACATTATTTTTAGGTATAACTCTGCCTAAATAACTTGCAAGTGTATTATATAATAAATGTATGCTTGTTGTCAAATAAAATCTGTAAATTTGCTATTATTATGTTGTTTTTAAAATAAAAAACATTCAAATGTAAAATTTTGAACGTTTCTTTTTTAGATTTCTCTCATTTTATTAGCATCTTTATAAGGATTTTTAACATCAATTTTATCTACGAATAATATGCCATTTAAATGGTCAATTTCATGTTGGAATGCAACTGCTAAATCTTCACGAGCTCGCATTGTTTTTTTGTTTCCTTCATAATCATAATATTCAATTGTTATTCTAGCATGTCTAGGAACTATTCCTTCAACTTCACGATTAACACTTAAACAGCCTTCACCTTCACCGACATAAATTAGTTCTTCACTTTGACTAATTATTTTAGGGTTAATTATGATATATTCTTCAAATGTTCCTTTTTCTTCAAGTTCGTTGGCTATTACAAATATTCTTTTTAAATGCCCAAGTTGAACAAAGGCCATACCCATTCCTGCTCTTAAATTGTATTTTTCAGCTATTTTATCATCTTGGCTCATTTCTAAGTACTTAATTGTATCTTCAGCAAGCTTTCTATCTTCCACACTTACAGGAAATGTTACTTCTTTACTTACTTGATGCAAAATTTTATGTTTTTCATCTAAAATTGTTATGTTTGGTAATTTCATATTCCTTCACCTGGAACATAGTATACCAAATTTTTGAAAAAATTGCAAAAAATGGTTAAAAAATAAAGAAAAATGCTAAAAAAATCAAAAAATGCAGGTCGTCGACAGCATTCGACATAGAATGCGTTAACTTTATGGTAGGATAGAAACCGTTTTTACCAAAAGGAGGTGATTTCATGGTAGAAACAAAAGAATTTGTATGGCTTACTAATGACTTAGTGTTTAAACATGTTTTTAGTCATAAAGAAATTACATTGGACTTTTTAAATTCATATTTAGAGTTTGTAAATACTGAGGTAAGAGTTACGGATATTTTAATTACACCGCAGAGATATGTACAAAATGACCATATTAAGCTACATGACTATTACTTAGATATTTGTGTTGTTTTATCAAATGGAGAAATAATAAATTTAGAAATGTATAATAATTTTGGTATTACTGAGTGTAAGAAAAGTTTAACTTATGCATCGATGCTTTATTCTCATCAGTTGAAAAAACAAGAAACTTATGATAATGCTAAAAAGGTTACTAGTTTAAATATCACGTCTGGTAACTATGTTGGAGTAAATGACAAACTTATAAACAAGTATGAACTTGTTAATGAAAATAACCATAAATTACTTCTTAAAGATGGCTTGGAGATACTTTTACTTCGACTTGACATTTCTGATAAAATAGAGTATTCTATAAATAAGTCAAGATGTATTAAGTGGCTAAAATTTATGAATTGTAAAACTTACGAAGAGGCTTTAAATATGGCGAAAGGAGATAAGATTTTTATGAGCACGGTAGATATTGTAAAAAGCTTTGTTAGTGACCCAGAAGTTATGAATTTGTTTGATAGAGATAAATTAAAGGAAGAGTCAGCGGAAATTCGTGGCAGAGAATATGGAATTCTTGAAGGTAAAGACCTTGGATTAAGAGAAGGTCAAAGAAAAGAAAAACTAGAAACCGCCAAGAATATGTTGAAAGAAAATTTTTCTTTTGAACAAATAAGTAAAATAACTCATTTATCAACTTCTGAAATTAAAAAGTTATTATAGCCATAAAGCGGAGATATTTTTATCTTCGCTTTTTTAGCGAATTTACAATTAATGAAATTAATTTAAGTCATAATAAATAAAAGGAAATGTTTTTTGGCATTTCCTTTAAAAATTTTATACTTAGTACCTATTTAGTTGTTATTGTTGTTCCAGCTCCAGCCAGCACCTAAAATGATTACTAAAAGAATGAATAATACAATCCAAATAGCTGCACCGATGCCATAACCACTAGTGTATCCAGCATATGTAGGAGCTCCACAAGCGCCTTGAGCACCGTATCCTCCGCCATAATAGCCGGTATTTCCATAATAATACATAATATACCTCCTTTTTGTATCTACTATAATTTATTATAAATGACGATTTTTTGACATTAAAATAACCCAAGTTTTTAAAAATTTATTTAATTTTTTAATAAATATGGTAATATTAATGTAGGTGGATAATATGCGTAAGTTATTTTCGAAGATGGATATTCCTTTATTTATAATGGTTGTATTATTTGTACTTTTTGGCTTAGTTATGATTTATAGTGCATCAAATATTACTGCTGTTGTACGTTATGGATATCAACCATATCACTTTTTTATAAGACAAGCAATATTTGTTATTGTTTCATTTTTGATAGGTTTTTTAATAGTGTTAAGATTTCCAACTAGAAATTATGGAGCATTAGCATGGCCTTTAGTTTTCTTACTTATTGGTTCTTTGGCTCTTTTATTTGTAAAAGGTAAAATTGCCGGTGGGGCTCAAAGTTGGTTTGATTTAAAATATTTTAAAGTTCAACCTAGTGAGTTTGCTAAATCAATATTAGTTATTTTTATGGCTATTTATTATAATAGATTAAATTTAAAAAAAGTTAAAAATATATATGCGTATTTTGTTCCTTTAGGTTTTGCTGCAATAGTGATTGGTTTAGTTTTCATGCAACCGGATTTAGGTAGTGCTGCCATTATTGCAGGTATTGTTTTTTTGACATTTATAAGTATTCCTGTTGTTCAAAATAATATTATGAAGTTTATTAAAATTTTTTCAGTTGTTGTTATTTTGTTAGTGATTGGATTTCTTTATTCTGGTAATGATTTTTTAAGTAGTATTCAAAAGGGCAGACTTAATTTTAAAAATCCATGTTCTAGGTATACTGAAACTACCGGTTATCAGGTTTGTAACGGATTTATTGCAATTAATAATGGTGGTTTATTTGGTGTAGGTCTTGGTAATTCTACTCAAAAATATTTGTACCTGCCAGAGTCACATACTGATTTTATATTTCCAATTATTGTTGAAGAATTGGGTCTTGTGACAGGAATAATCATTATTTTAGGTTATGCTTATATTTTATCAAGAATATTAAAAATTGCTAAGACAAGTGAAAACTTACGATGTTCAATTTTAGCGTATGGAACGTTTTGGTATTTTACTTTGCATATTTTAGTTAACTTACTTGGGGTTCTAGCTTTAATTCCTTTAACTGGGGTACCACTTCCGTTCTTAAGTTATGGTGGTTCATTTACAGTTAATGCTATTATAATGATATTTGTTGTAGAAAGAGTAAATATTGAAAATAAGATAAATAAAACTAAAAGAGAGATAAAAGCTTTATAAAAAAATGAGAACAAAACGTCTCATTTTTCTTTTGGATAGGGGTTCATTTCATCGGTTAAACCAATTATATAATCTGCTGATACATCTAAATATTTGCAAATATCTTTTAAATATGTAATTGGCATGGCATTAACTCCTTTTTCGTATCTTGCATATTGTTGTTGTTTGATATTTAAAAAATCTGCAATTTCTTTTTGAGTAATATTTTTACAATCACGTACCCATTTAAGTCTTTCTGTATAATACATTTTTATCACCATGTTATTTATATCATTAATTACAACAAATAAGTTGACTTATGAACATATGTGTTGTAATATATTATTAACAATAGATATGTTGTTGTGAGGTGCGTTATGAAGAAAAGAATTATGTTATCAGGAATTTTATTTATCATTATTATAATAAGTGTTTTGGTATACTTTAATAAAAATAATAATGATTTAGAAAATGTTTTACAAAATAAAAAGTATAATGAAACTATATCAATGATGTTAGAAACAGCATCAGGAAGTGGAGAATATGAAAAAACAACTGCAAGTGGATGGCCAACAGATGGTTATATTTTTAATGCTGAATTGTCAAAATGTGAAAATGGCGGAGAACTTTCTTGGGATGCTGAAAATAATAAAGTTTTAATGTCTGGAAATACATCAGATAAATGCTATGTTTATTTTGATAAAGTTAATATAATTACTTTTACAATTAATGGTACAGAGTATAATGCTATTGAAGGAATGACTTGGGGAAAATGGGTAAATAGTGAATATAATATTGAAAAAAAATATGGGCTAGAATGCGAAAAAATAAATGGGAACGTTATATTTAAATTAAATAACGGTGGGTATTATGTTAGTGAAACTTCTATTGGTATATTATTAAATGGAACTGATATTATTATAGCAAATGGTAACTATGCTAATACTGGTATGGCTGAAAAAATCAATTGTTAATCTTGCATAAAACAAGAAATATTAGAAATAATATAAATGGTGATTAAAATGCCTAATATACATTCTAATATTTCTTTTGCTTTGGTAAATATTCCTGTGTTACTTAATCCAATTATTAAAAATAATGATACTTCTTTTAATCAATTACATAAAAAGTGTTTAGGTAGAGTTAAATATATTAAATATTGTCCAAAATGTAAGAAAGATTTAAAAGAAAGTGATATTGTTAAAGGGTATCAGTTTGAAAAAGATAATTATTTAGTATTTAGTAAAACTGAACTTGATAATTTAAAACCAGATTGGGATAAAGAAATTGAGGTAATATCTTTTATTAAAGAAGGCAGTGTACCTCCTTGGTATTTTGAAAAAAGTTATTTTTTAAATACAGAAGGTAAGTCTAAAGCATATAATTTGTTTTATGAAGCATTAAAGAAAACTAAGCGAGTAGCATTAGTTAAGACTGTGATTGGGCCAAAATTTTATTATGGAATATTAAAGTTGGTGGAAAATGGAATTATTTTAACAACTTTATATTTTGAAGAAGAAGTACGTATTCCTGAAAAAGAAATGAGTACTAAAATTACAAATAAAGAACTAGATTTGGCTATTAAATTAATTGAAAGTATGGAAGGAGTTTTTGAACCAAATAAGTATAAAGATGAATATCAAGATAGAATTAAGAAAGCTATTGATGAAAAGTTAGATGGGAAAAAGATTACAAAAACTAAAAGAAGTAATAAAAAACAAATTAATGATTTAATGAAGGCTTTAGAAAAAAGCTTGAAGGATACAAAATGAGTTTGTGGAATAAAGATGTAAGACCAATGCTACTTGGAGAAGTTGAAGAAGTATTTGATAGTAAAGATTATTTATATGAAGTGAAATATGATGGAATAAGGGTTTTAGTTTTTGTAAGTAAGGATAAAATTGTAATTAAAAGTAGATATGGAATAGATATAACCGGTTTGTTTCCAGAAATGAGTGTTTTATGTAAGATGGTTGATTGTAATGTAATATTTGATGGAGAAATAATAATGCTTCAAAATAATAAAGTATCTTTTTCTAAGTTACAAAAAAGAATTCATTTAAAAAATAAGAAAACTATTGAGTTTTTAAGTAAGACAAATCCTGTGGTATTTATGTGTTTTGATGTAATATATGAAGATAAAGATTTAATTAATTTGAGTTTGTTAGAAAGAAAAAAGTTACTTAGTAAGTATGAAGATAATGAAGTTTTTATTAAGTGTACTTATGTAAGTGGTGAAGGTATTAAGTTATTTGATGCAATAAAAAAGTTAGATATGGAAGGAATTATTGCTAAAAAAATAGATAGTAAATATTTAGTTAATGAAAGAAGTAATAATTGGTTAAAGATTAAAAACTATAAAGTTGGAGAGTTTTTAGTAATTGGTTATATTAATAAAGATAATAGTTATGTAATTAGTTTAGTTTTAGGTAAAAAAGTAAAGAATAAATTAATTTATGTTGGAAAGGTAAGTTTAGGAAAGAAAAGAAGATTGGCAGAATTAATTATGAAAAAAACAAAAGTTAAAGCTTATATGGATGTAAATAGTAGGGATGTTATATATATAAAACCAGATGTAAAATGTATTGTTAAGTATTTAGAAGTAACTGAAAATGGGCTTTTAAGGCAACCTTTTGTCCCATGAAATGTCAAAAATAAGTAAAAATGAAGAAAAAATTAATAAAAAAAGCATTTTTTTTAAATTAGTTATTGATTTTACTTAGATTTTTTGGTAGTCTTAATATGTAAGGACAATGTTCCTACAAAATATGTTTAGATAATGGGAGGTATAAATTATGTCTAAAACAGAATTAGTAGAATTAATTGCAAAAGAAGCTGGACTTTCTAAAGCTGATGCTGCTCGTGCTCTTGATGCTACAATCGCAGGTATTACTGCTGGATTAAAAAAAGATGGAAAGGTTGCTTTAGTTGGTTTCGGTACATTTAGTGCTAAAAAAAGAGCTGCTAGAGAAGGTATTAATCCATTAACTAAAGAAGCTATTAAAATTCCTGCTAAGACAGTTGCTTCATTTAAAGCTGGAAGCAAATTAAAAGACGCTTTAAATTAGTAAAATTGAAAAGTTGATTAATTTCAACTTTTTTTTAATTGGATTTTAGTGTATAATATTATTAAGGTGGTAAAATTGAAGAAAAGATTAATTTGGTTATTAGGTTTAGGTTTAACACTCGTTATTGTACCTTTTATAATAAATGTTTATAGTATATTTAGATTAATTAGTTTAATAATAGGTATTTTTTTAATAATGATTAGTTTTTGTTTAAAGAAAAAAAGAAGTATATTTTTAATAATATTAGTGCCATTAATAATATTGGTTGTATCTTTAGGATTAGATACATTATTAGTTTATAAATTAAGATATGTACCAATATTTAGTTTGCAAGTAAAAAGTAATAAAGATGTAAAAACATATAATAGTTTATTTTATAGAGTATATGATTGTAAAAAAGATTTAATTTTAGATTATGGATATAATAAAAATTATGCTTGTAGTAATGATTTACTTGAAACAATAAGTGTAAATAAGTTTTTACAAGATAGTAAAGCTAATTTTAAGGAATATAAAAATAAATTTGTGAGAATAAATGGTAAGGTTAGTAAAATAAGTGGTAATGAAGTAATAGAAATGGCAGAATATACTAAAAGTGATGATGTATTAAATGGGTATGTTAATTTTAATTTAAGTAATAGTCTTAAAGTTTTAACTAAAGATGATTTAAGTAAGTATAGAATATATGATTATATTGATGTAATTGGAAGAGTTAGTGAGTATCAAAATGGTGTTATAGAACTTATGGATGTAGTTTTAATACCAAGTGGTTTATATGATAGTTATAGCTTTGAAATAATTAATAATAATGATAATAAATTAAGTAATTTAGTAAAAGAAAAAGATTATTACTATTATAAAATAAGTTCAATTAATATAAAATATGACCAAGATAATATTTATGAATTAAGTTATGTTTTAATTGATGAGAGAATAAAATATGAAGATTTAGTTAAAAATGTAGAATTTGAAAGTATTAAAGATAAAGAAGATAAAGAAATTGCTAAGAAGTATAGTTTAGAGAAATTTAATATTTTGGAGTGTAGTAATAATAAAAAAATATTTGTAAATAAAAGTGTTAATGTAAATAGTAATATCTGTGATATGGAACTTGAATAGAGTTAAATATTAAACTGTAGTTGTGGCTTTAAAAGAAATTTTAAAAACTTGCATTTTTAGGTTGACTAGGTGCAAGTTTTTGTTGTATAATAGTTTCATATCGAGAAAAGGGGAAAGTGCCTTTGGAACATTATTTTACAAACAATCCAAATTTAAAAAGTGAGTTAAGAAAACTAACATATAATTATAAAGATGTGCATTTTGAATTTTTTAGTGATAATGGAGTATTTTCTAAAAATAAAGTAGATTTTGCATCTAAATTGTTAGTGGAAACATTCTTGGATACAACAAGGGATGATAGAGATTTTAAGATGTTAGATGTTGGTTGTGGTTATGGGTTTCTAGGTATAGTTATAAGTAAGATATTAAATGTTGATATAGAGTTAGTTGATGTAAATAAAAGAGCACTTCATTTGAGTGAGAGAAATATTAAGTTAAATGAAGTAAAGGGGAGAGCTTACGAAAGTAATGCTTATGAATGTGTAAAAAATAAATATGATTATATAATTACTAATCCACCGATTAGAGCTGGTAAAGAAACAGTGTTAAATATTTTGAAAGGAGCTAAGAATCATCTTTTAGATAATGGAGAGCTTTGGTTTGTCATAAGTAAAGACCAAGGGGCTAAATCAATAAAAAAAGAGCTTGAAGAGCTTTATAATATTGAAATAATGGAAAAAAATAAAGGTTTTTATGTATTTAGAGCAAAAATAGATTGACAAATTAAGAATTAGGCTTTACAATTTTATATTGGTGGCGTATTTATTTTTTTAATAAAAACGAAGAAAAAATAGTCTTAAAAAATTGTGTATGGGGTGATATCGTGGCTTATAAAGTTAAAAAATTTGGTGACTATCGTGAAAGAAGAAGTTTTTCGAAAACGAAAAACGTTTTAGAGTTGAATGATTTATTGGAAGTTCAAAAAAAATCATACAAAGAATTCTTAGAAACAGGTATCAAAGAGATATTTGAAGACTTATTTCCAGTAGAAAGTTTTACTGGTAATATTTCACTTGAATTTGGTGATTATTATTTTGATGAACCAAGATACTCTATTAAAGAAGCAAAAGAAAGAATGGTAAACTATGCTGCTCCATTAAAAGTTGAAGCACGTCTTTATATTCATGAAACCGGTGAAGTTAAAGAACAAACAATATTCCTAGGGGATATGCCTTTAATGACTGATGCAGGAACATTTATTATTAACGGGGCTGAACGTGTAATTGTATCACAATTAGTACGTAGTCCAAGTGTATATTTCAAAAAAGAAATAGATAAGAATGGACGTCACATTTTAGGTGGAGAATTAATACCTAATAAAGGAACTTGGCTAGAATATGAAACAGATGCTAGGGATGTTTTATATGTAAGAATTGATAGAACTAGAAAAGTAACTGTTACAACATTCTTAAGAGCTTTAGGTTTATCTAGTGATGAAGATATTTTAAGCGTTTTTGGTGATAATGAATATATTAAAAATACATTAGAAAAAGATTCTACTAACAATACTGATGAAGCTTTACTTGAAATATATGAAAAATTAAGACCAGGGGAACCTGCAACACTTGATTCTTCAAAGAACCAATTAATTACAAGATTCTTTGATAGATTCCGTTATGACTTAGCTAAAGTTGGACGTTATAAATTTAATAAAAAATTAAATGTGTTAGATAGATTAGAAGGTTTAACATTAGCAGAACCTTTAATTGTTGGTAAGAAAACTCTTGCTAAATCTGGAGACGTTTTAACTAAAGAATTATTAGAAAAATTAAAACCTTATTTTGAAAAGGGTTTAAATGTTAAAGATATTTTAGTTAATGAAGAGTTAGATGATTATAAAAGTGTTCAAACTGTTAAAATTGTTGACCCAGAAGATAATAAAAAAACGTTTAATATTATTGGTGTAGACCAAAGTGTTGATGTTAGACGTTTAACCATTCCAGATGTTTATGCATCACTTAATTATTATATAGGTTTACATAAAGGTATTGGTTTTGATGATGAAATAGATAACTTAGGAAATCGTCGTGTACGTCAAGTTGGAGAACTTATTCAAAATCAATTTAGAATTGGTATGGCTAGAATGGAAAGAGTTATTCGTGAAAGAATGACTACTCAAGAACTTGATACTGTAACTCCAAAAACATTAATTAATATTAGACCAGTTACAGCTGCTTTAAAAGAATTCTTTGGTTCTTCACAATTATCAAAATTCATGGACCAAATTAACCCAATAGCAGAACTTACTGACAAGAGACGTTTATCAAGTCTTGGGCCTGGAGGTTTATCTCGTGACCGTGCAGGTATGGATGTTCGTGACGTTAATGCATCACATTATGGTCGTATTTGTCCGATTGAATCACCAGAAGGACAAAATATCGGGCTAATTACATCACTTGCTGGTTATGCTAAAATCAATGAATATGGATTTATTATGACGCCATACCATAAAGTTGTTAATGGTGTTGTTACTGATGAAGTATGTTATTTAACTGCTGATGAAGAAAAAGGACATGCTATAAGTCAAGCTGCTGTTAAATTAGATGATAATAATAAAATTATTGATGATGAAGTTGTTGCTAGATATAATGGCGATACAATTTATGTAAAAAGAGAAAAAATCGATTATGTCGATGTTGCTCCAAGTCAAGTTGTTGCTATTACTACAAGTTGTATTCCATTCCTAGAATTCGATGATGCCCACAGAACTTTGATGGGTGCCAACATGCAACGTCAAGCTGTGCCTCTACTTACTTGTGAAGCTCCAATTGTTGGAACAGGTGTAGAATGTATTGCTGCAAGAGATTCAGGTTCAACTATTGTTGCTAAAGCAGATGGTGTAGTTGAATACGCTGATGGTTTAAAAATTATAGTTAAAACTGCTGGTGGTAAAGATATATATCATTTAGCAAACTATGAAAGAAGTAATGCATCAAGTTGTATTAACCATCATCCAATTGTTAAAGCTGGAGATGTTGTAAGCCGTGGTCAAGTTATTGCTGATGGTCCATCTACTGATATGGGTGAACTAGCTCTTGGTAAAAACTTAACTGTTGCGTTCATGACATTTGAAGGTTATAACTATGAAGATGCTGTTATATTAAACGAAAGATTAGTAAAAGATGATGTTTATACATCACTTCATATATCACATTACGATATTGATTGTCGTGATACAAAACTTGGACCAGAAGAAATAACAAGAGATATTCCAAATGTTGGGGAAGATGCTCGTAAGAACCTAGATAAACATGGTATTGTTAGAATTGGTACTGAAGTTAGAGATGGTGATATTCTAGTTGGTAAAGTAACTCCAAAAGGGGTACAAGAGTTAACTAGTGAAGAAAAATTGTTACATGCAATTTTTGGCGAAAAAACTCGTGAAGTAAGAGATACATCACTACGTGTTGAACATGGTGCTGGTGGTATAGTTCATGATGTTAAAGTTTATACTAAAGAAAATAGTGATGAACTACCTGCAGGGGTATCAAAAATTATAAGAGTATATATTATTCAAAAGAGAAAAATTCAAGTTGGAGATAAAATGTCTGGACGACATGGTAATAAAGGGGTTATTTCTTTAGTACTTCCTGAAGAAGATATGCCTTACTTACCAGATGGTAGACCAGTAGATGTTATGCTTAATCCATTAGGTGTTCCATCTCGTATGAATATCGGACAAATTCTAGAATTACATTTAGGTATGGCTGGTAAAAAGTTAGGTGTTCATTATGCTACTCCAGTATTTGATAGTGCAACTTGGGAAGATATTTCTGAAGAAATGAAAGAAGCTGGTATGGAACCAGATGGTAAAGTTGTTTTACATGATGGACGTACTGGAGAAGCTTTTGACCATAGAATTAATGTTGGTGTTATGTACATGGTTAAATTACATCACATGGTTGATGATAAATTACATGCTAGAGCAACAGGACCTTATTCACTTGTTACTCAACAACCTTTAGGTGGTAAAGCTCAATTTGGTGGACAACGTTTCGGAGAAATGGAAGTTTGGGCATTATATGCTTATGGTGCATCTCATGTGTTACAAGAAATTTTAACTGTTAAAGCCGATGATATCACAGGTCGTGTTAAAGTTTATGAATCTTTAGTTAAAGGTAAAACAATTGATCAAGCTGGTGTACCAGAATCATTCAGAGTTTTAGTTAAAGAATTCCAAGCATTAGGATTAGATGTTCAAGTTATTGATAATAATGATAATGTTGTAGAATTTAAAGACATTGAAGAAGATGAAGACGATAATGATGCATTTAGAATTGATGAAATAGATGTTACAACAAATGAACTTAATAATGAAGAAGTTGTTGAAGATAATCTAGAAGAATACAAGGATGAATTTGAAGAAGAAGAAGATTTAGATAGTCTTGAATTTCCAGGAGATATCGAAGAAGATATTTTAAATGATGGGGAAGGTGAAGAATAATGATAGATGTTAGTAAATTTAAAGGTATTAAAGTTAGTATTGCATCACCAGAAAAGATACGTGCATGGTCTTATGGTGAAGTTAAAAAACCTGAAACTATTAATTACCGTACCCTTAAACCTGAAAGAGATGGTCTATTCTGTGAAAAGATTTTCGGACCAACTAAAGACTTTGAATGTTCTTGTGGTAAATATAAAAGATTAAGATATAAAAATATCATATGTGATCGTTGTGGAGTTGAAGTAACTCGTTCAAAGGTAAGAAGAGAAAGAATGGGGCACATTGAACTTGCTGCTCCTTGTTCTCACATTTGGTTCTTTAAAGGTGTTCCTTCTAAAATGGGACTTGTCCTAGATATGTCTCCAAGAGATTTGGAAGAAGTATTATATTTCGTAAGTTACGTGGTAATTGATCCAGGTAAAGCTCCTTTAGAAGTTAAACAAACTTTATCTGATAAAGAATATCGTGCTTATTATGAAAAGTATGGAAATACTTTTAAAGTAGGTATGGGTGCTGAAGCTATTAAAGAATTATTAAAACAAGTTGATATTGATAAAGAAGTTGAAGATTTAAGACGCGAACTTGAAAATACAACTGGGCAAAAGAGAATTCGTCTTGTTAAGAGACTTGATTGCTTAGTTGCTTTCCAAGAATCTGGTAATAAACCTGAATGGATGGTACTTGATGTGTTACCAGTTATTCCACCAGAACTAAGACCAATGATTCAACTTGATGGTGGTAGATTTGCAACTAGCGATTTAAATGATTTATATCGTAGAATTATCAATAGAAATAATCGTTTAAAGAAATTACTAGAACTTGGTGCTCCAACTATTATTGTTCAAAATGAAAAACGTATGCTTCAAGAAGCTGTTGACTCATTATTTGATAATGGTAGAAGAGGAAGAAGTATTACTGCAGCAAGTAATAGACCACTAAAGAGTTTATCTAGTATGTTAAAAGGTAAACAAGGACGTTTCCGTCAAAACTTATTAGGTAAGAGAGTTGACTATTCTGGTCGTTCTGTTATTGTTGTTGGACCAAATCTTAAGATGCACCAATGTGGTCTTCCAAAAGAAATGGCTATTGAGTTATTTAAACCACATGTAATTAATGGTATTGTTGAAAGAGGTTTAGCTCACAATATTAAAGGTGCTAAAAAACTTATTGATTCTCGTGATGAATCAATCTGGGATATTGTTGAAGATGTAATTACTGAACATCCAGTACTTTTAAACAGAGCTCCAACACTACATAGACTTGGTATTCAAGCATTTGAACCAGTACTTGTTGGTGGTAAAGCTATTAGATTACATCCACTAGTTTGTGCAGGATTTAATGCCGACTTCGATGGTGACCAAATGGCTATCCATATTCCACTTTCTGAAGAAGCAAAAGCTGAAGCTAGAATCTTAATGCTTAGTGCTAATAATATTCTAAATCCAAAAGATGGAAAACCAATTGTTACACCAAGCCAAGATATGGTACTAGGTAATTGTTATTTAACTATTGAATATGCTGGAGAACCTAATGAAGGACATGTTTATAAAAATCCTAATGAAGCTTTAATGGCATATGAAAGAAAAGAAATAACTCTACATACAAGAATTGCTATTCCAGTTAGTTCATTTAAATATAAATTATTTACTGAAGAACAAAGAGACAAATACTTAGTTACTACTGTAGGTAAAATTAAATTTAATGAAATATTACCTGATACATTCCCATATGTAGAAGAAGGTACTAAAGCCAATATAGAAGGAATTACACCAGATAAGTATTTCTTACCAATGGGTTCTAACATACCTGAAGAAATAGCTAAAATGGAACTTGTTACTCCATTTGTTCAAAAAACTTTAGGTCAATTAATTGCTCAAGTATTTAAAAGATATAAAACAACTGAAACATCTATTATGCTTGATAAATTAAAGAATTTAGGTTTCAAATATTCAACTATCGCTGGTATTACAGTATCTATTGCGGATGTTGTAAGAAGTGAAAAAAAGGGTGAAATAATTGAAGCTGCTAAAGCTAAAGTAGATAAAATTAATAAACAATATCAAAGAGGTTTAATTACTGATGGGGAAAGATATCAAAGTGTTATTGAAGTTTGGACTAAAGCAACTGATGATGTTAAGAACGAACTTAAAGCAATAAGTGAAAATGACTTTGATAATCCATTATTCATGATGATGAACAGTGGTGCTCGTGGTAAGATTTCAAACTTTACCCAACTTGCTGGTATGCGTGGTTTAATGGCAAAACCAGATGGTTCAACTGTAGAAATTCCAATTACATCATCATTTATTGAAGGTTTGTCTGTGTCTGAATTCTTCTTATCAACACATGGTTCTCGTAAAGGGGATGCCGATACTGCGCTAAGAACCGCAGACTCAGGATACTTAACAAGAAGACTTGTTGATGTTGCTCAAGATATAATCGTTAAAGAATTTGATTGTGGTACACATCAAGGGCTTGTAGTATATGATTTATTAAATGAAAAAGATAATTCAATTATTGAACCACTTGCTGAACGTATTTTAGGTAGATACGCATCTAAGAAAATTGTTAATCCAGAAACTAAAGAAACTATTGTGGAAGCTGGTGAAATGATTAATGAAAATGCTGTCATTAAAATTACTAAGGCTGGTATTAAAAGGGTAGAAATTAGAAGTGTTCTAACATGTAAATCAAATAATGGGGTATGTCAAAAATGTTATGGACGTAACCTTGCAACTGGTAACTTAGTTGAAAAAGGTGAAGCTGTTGGTATTATGGCTGCTCAATCAATTGGTGAACCAGGTACACAACTTACCATGCGTACATTCCATACCGGTGGTGTTGCATCTGGTGATGATATTACTCAAGGTCTACCAAGAGTTGAAGAGTTGTTTGAAGCACGTATTCCAAAAGGAAAGGCTACAATTGCTGAGGTAACTGGTAAAGTTATTGGTATTGAAGAAAGCAATGGTAAACATACTATTACTATTGAAAATGAAGCTGGATGCCATGAACACGTAACTAATTATAACATGAAACTTCGTGTTGCTGTTGGTGATGAAGTTGAAGCTGGAGATAAATTAACTGAAGGTGTTATTTCACCAAAAGAATTACTTGCTGTAACTGACCCACTTACTGCACAAGAATATATCTTAAAAGAAGTTCAAAAAGTTTATAAATTACAAGGTGTTGATATTTCAGACAAACATATTGAAATTATTTGTAAACGTATGATAAATAAAGTAAGAATTACTGATGCTGGAGATTCAGACTTTGTTGAAGGTCTTGCAGTATCTCTAAGAGACTTTACAGAAGGTAATAAACCAGTTATTATGGCTGGAAAAACTCCTGCTAAAGGTAATCCAATTATGCTTGGTATTACTAAATCATCTTTGGAAACAGACTCGTTCTTATCTGCTGCGTCATTCCAAGAAACAACTAGAGTTTTAACTGATGCTGCTATTCATGGTAAAGTTGATAGACTTCAAGGTCTAAAAGAAAATGTTATTATTGGTAAACTAATACCTGCTGGTACTGGTTATAGTCAATATAACAATATTGATATAGAACTTGAAAAAGCAATTTTAACTGATGATGCTCAAGAAGTATTAGAAGAAAAACTTATGGATAATGATGATATAGCAACTGATACACAAAAAATTGTTGAAGAAGTTGAAGAAGAAGTAACTAATGAAGATGCTGAATAAGCATCTTTTTTTGATACTAAAAATTATTCAATTTACTACTTCCACATTAACCCTAAAAGGGGATGGAATTTACTTTTTCAGTGGAAAAGCGTCAAATTGCACATTTGTGCGAATATAGGGCTTTTTTATCTTTTTTTTCCTGTTAAAATGTATATGTAAAATAAAATATCCGTGTGTGATATTGTGAAGAAGGAGTAGATTTATAATGGAAAATAAAAAGCAAGCAATAATATTAAGTGTGGTAGCAATAGTAGCATTACTTTCATTAATACTCGGTGCAACATTTGCATATTTTCGAGCATCTGGTAATAGTGGTTCAAGTACAAATGTAAATGTAACAACATATACATCGGATTTATTAACTTTTGAAATAGGTAATGATATTGCAGTATATGCTGATCAAACATCATTTGCAAGTGGAAAAGGAAATGCAACAGGAAGTACATTTGCAAAAGCGATATTAACTGCCAATAATAAAACAAATACAGCAACAAAGAATTATTATGTGTATTTAAATATATCTGAAAATACATTTACATATACACAAAATGAAAGTACACCAGAATTACTTTTAACAATAAAAGATACAAGTGGAAACGAAATAACAAGTATAACAAGTCTAACATATAAGACAGTAACAGATGGCAAAGGTGCAAGTATATCAGGTTTTGATATAACAACAAAAAGTGGAGTAATTACATTATTTGATAATAGAGAAATAACAGCAACACCAACAAAAACAGAAGAGTGGAATATAACAGTAACATTTGTAAATTATAACGCAAATCAAACAGGAAATGCTGGAAAAAGTTTTAATGCAAAATTAATAATACAACAAGAAAGTCAAAGCAATCAAACTTTAGCGGATTATGTAATATCTCAATACACAGGCACTCAAGGGGATAATGCACTATATTATCATAACTCCACTTTAACAAATGGAGCTGGGGACAATTCATATAGATATGCCGGAGCAAGTGATAGCGTAAATAATTATATTTGTTTAGGTTCAGATGCTGCCACATGTCCAGATGCAAATTTATTTAGAATAATAGGAGTATTTGGAGACCAAACAAAAGTAATAAGAGCAAAATCAGTTGGTAACCAAAAATGGGATACGAATGGTTCAAATACATGGTCAAGTTCAAGTTTAAATACATATTTAAATGGAGAATATTTAACAAGTTTAGGAACATTAGCAGAAAAAATAGCCACAACGACATGGAAAGTTGGTGGTGGCTCATGGGCTAATATAGGAACTTCAGTACCAAAAACAGCATATCAATATGAAGTAGGAAGTAGTGCATCAAGTACAACATATGATGCAAAAATAGGATTAATGTATGTGTCAGATTATTATTATGGTGCAAGTCCAAGTGCATGGACACTAATGGGATATAATAGTGATGCCATGAAAGATTATAGAGCAGCAACGAGTACAAATTGGTTATATTTAGGTTCTTATGAATGGACTATTTCGCGCCGTTCCGACGATACGAATAGTGCGTTCTGTGTGAATAGCACTGGCTATGTCTTCCTCTACGATGTGGCTTCTATCCGTGGTGTGCGCCCGTCCTTCAATCTTTTGTCTTCCACAACCTATGTATCAGGGTCAGGAAGTATGAGTGACCCAATAATAATTGAATAAACAATAGATATACTTGTTTAGTAAATTAAAATCACCTTTTTTCTAGGTGATTTTTTCTAATTGTTATCTAAGTAATTTTCATCAACATTATCTATTACTTCATTAACTTCATCTTCATCAACAATTTCATCATAATCATCGTAATCATCTTCTACACTTATTTTTACTTTAGCATCTCCAACAATTTCTACTCCCATTTCTTTTTCAATATCTAAGTAAACGTTTCCATTTTCACATTTTACATTTGATACAGTTGGTTGTTTTAAACATCTAACAATAATTTCACTAGCACCATCCATATTAGCATCATTTCTAAGTGGTACATTTAAATTATCTGTGTAGCTAAATTTCTTGGTTGTAACAGCAGTTTTTTTATCAGATTCATATGAGTACCATACATTTACATCAAAATTACCATTGATTGTAACACTACCATTACTTCCTTTTACACCATTAAATGAATGATTTATAACCCAACAACCTAGAACAGTGTTTGGTATTTCTTCTGGAGTTAATGTAAAAGAATTACTGTTAGTTTTCTTAGCTTTTCCAATGACTGCTTTAGTAACTATTTCTTTAAAACTAGACAAATTAATCACGCTCCTAATTAAGTATATGCATCTACTTTACAAAAGTACACAGGATTTGGTATACTTATTGTGGTGAGATTAAAAATGAAAGATGATTGTTTATTTTGTAAAATTGTAAGAAAGGAAGTTCCTTCAAAAATATTATATGAAGATGATGATATAGTTGTTATGCTTGATGCATTTCCTGATACAGATGGACATACTTTGGTTATTTCAAAAAAACACTTTGAAGATATTTATGAAGTACCAGATGAATTATTAATTAAAATGATTAGTGTTGGGAAGAAATTTACTAAAGAATTAATGTTTAAACTTGATAAGAGTGCCTCAACATTTTTAATTAATTATGGTGACTCTCAAGCTATTAAACATATTCATTTACATTTACTTCCTGATTTTATGCATAAAACACATAATTTAGATAAAGATGAAGTATATAATTTATTAAAGGATTAGTTATGGCAAGAAAAAAAAGAAAGTTTAAGAAAAATATAGTTAAATTTTTTCTAAGTATTATTTTAGTAGCTTTAGTTAGTTATTTATCTTATCAAGGATATAATTATTTCTTTGGTAAAAATACTAGTGATGTAAATGGAAGTACTAAAGTTAATAATAATAATAATAATAAACCTAGTGAAAATAAAGAACAAGTTTATAAATTGAAATTACTTGCAACTGGGGATGGGTTAATACATAGTGTTATTTATAGAACTTATTATAAAAATGATGTTTATGATTTTAGTGATGCAGTTAAGTATGTAAAAGATATTGTTAGTGAATATGATATTGCTTATTATAATCAAGAAACACCAACTGGAGATGACTCAATTGCTTATTCAGGTTATCCAATGTTTTATACCCCGAGTGCTTATGTAGATGCCATGCGTGCAGTTGGTTTTAATACAGTATCTTTAGCATCAAACCATTCTTTAGATAAAGGAGAAAAAGGTATTTTAAATACTGTTAAATATTTTAAGACTACTGATATTTTATATAGTGGTATGAGTGATTCAGAGACTGATAGAAATAATTTTATTATAAAAGAAAAAAATAATATAACTTATACAATGTTATCTTATACAACTATTACAAATGGATTAAATGTTCCAGTAGGTAAGAGTTATTTATTAAATAAATATGATAAAGAACAAGTAAAAAAAGATATTGAAGCTGTTCGTGATAAAGTTGATGTTTTAATTGTGGCAATGCACTGGGGTGTTGAATATATCAATATGCCAAATGATGAAGAAAAAGAAATTGCTGAATATTTATCATCTCTAGGAGTTGATATTGTAATTGGTAATCATCCTCATATCTTGCAACCAATAACTAAAATTGGAGATACTATTGTAATGTATTCTTTAGGTAATTTTATTTCAAATCAATATGGTGGATCTAACGGAGATTGGAATAAACTTATTGGATTTATGGCAACTTTAGATATAACTAAAACTGTTTCTAAAGATAATGAAGTAAACATGACTTTTGATAATTTAGGTGGGGAATTAATATTTACAAAATATAAGGGTAATCCAGTTACAACTGCAGTTCATTCAGGACATACTGTTATTCCATTTAGTAAAATGACTGATGATAGTTATTTAAAAGATTATGAAAGACTTTATAATAAATATACAGGTGTACTTAAATCTTTAGGACAAGATTTAAATATAGCTCCGATAGGTTCTAGAGCAAACTAAAAAGCTGATTTTATTCAGCTTTTTAGTTTGCTTCTTTTACTATTGGTTTAAAATTACTAATAGCATTTACTAGTTTTGGATGTCTTATAATAAAATGAATAGTTGGGTTTTCTTCTTTAGATATAATAACAAATTTTTTATTTACTATTGTAACTGTTATATTTTTAAATGTAAAGTATGCTAGTTTATTTAATTTGTAATTATGGTTCTTCTTAGAAAAAGTTTCTGTTTCTTTTAGGTGAGATAAATATTCTTCATATGTATAAGTAATTCTTTTATTATAAAAAATATCTGAAAGTAGGAGATTAGATAAAGAGTTTTTAAATTCTTCTTTTGTTAATACATGAATATTATCCGTTATAGATGAAGTATTTAAAATATTAGTATAGTTTATTAAACATTCATTTTTATAATTTAAAATAGTATCTATGTCAGTTTTATTTAGTTTATTTCTTTTTAAAATAGAAGTAAGTAGGGTATCACTGATTGTAAAAAGAGGTAGACTTGATAAATATCTAGTTCTTGTTTCATTTATTTTATAGTAATCATTTAAAAATTTATTAAATGGTTCTTTTTCTTTATATATTTCCATTAAAGAAGAAGCTTTTTTTAATAAATTTTTAGATTTTTCTTGGTAATATTCTACTTCTTTTTTGTTATTAGTTAAATAATATTTTCCTTTGCTATGATAACCATTTATGGATTCACCAGCGAGTGCTAAAGTGTCTGATACATATGTTAGATTTTGGTAAATGTTTGTTTTAATATCTTTGAAGTAATATGGTGTTATTTGACCAGTCATATAAATTGGTATCCAACTTTCAAGTCCAAGCATCATTTCATTAAAAGGGCGGTCTAAGTTATGAATTATATTTAAATGAATGCCTTTTTTTAACATGCATGCTATACCAAACATCCATTTCTTTCCAAATTCTATATCTTTAGCCATATCTTCCATAGGCATGTCACTACACATGAAAACATTTTTATTTTTAGTTAAAACTGTTCCTTTAAAAAAGTCTAGTTCTCCTTTTTTCATTTCTTCAAGGCCATAGTAATTTTTAGTTTTAGTTATGTAAAAAGGGATGTTTGGGATTTTTAATTCATCAAATTTTATAGCTTTAATATAATCATTTAAGTTAAAATTATCTAAATTTGTTAGAAAATTTTCAATTTTATCTGTAGATAAATTTTTATTATTAATTAAAAACATTAATAATTCATCTTGTAAATTAGTTTTAGTTAAGTCATTGATGTTTAAAATATCAGTTAATTTTTTTATATCTTCTGTAGAAGTATATTTATTAGTTATGTAATTTGTAACTTTTTTAGCAAATTCAATCGGTTCACTGGGTTTAGCTTTGCTATATCTTATTCTTGATATGTGTGATGAGTCATATGATGTGTATTTTGACATGTCTTTTAAATTAATTTTTAAAACATTTATTAATTCATTTAGATTTTTACTAAAATTATCATAATTAAAATCATCTTTTTTTAAAGAATTAATTATTTCTTTTTCAATATCTTCTTTTTGATATTTGTTATTACTTAATAAAGTTAAAGCTTCGATTATTTTTTGTGTTTGAACGCTATTTATTTCTGGGGTTCTTTGATTGCTACGATATCTACTTATAACTGAGGGAGAAATATTTGTAAGTTCTGATAACTTTTTTGAACTACAATTAAATTCTTTTAGATATTTGTTTAATAAATCACTGAAATTCATAATAATAATCACCTGAAAGTATTATACTATATATAAGAGAAGTTGTCATTAAAAACAATGCATAAGTTGGCAACTTAATTGTGATATATTTATATTTAAATTATAATATAAGTAGAAAAGGAGAATAAAATATGAATAAGAAAAAAATAATTATTATTGCTTGTGCTGTAATCGCTGTTTTAGGCTTAGTTTTTGTTGCGATAAAGTTAACTGGTTCAAACAATATAAGTAATGGGGGAGTTATTAAAACTGATAAAGGTAAAGTTAAAATAGTTAAAAATGAAGTTAGTCAAATAACTTTAGAAGACTATAATGATAGTAATGGTAATTTTAAAATGAAAATCCCAAAAGGATGGAAAGTTGAAACTTTAGGTGATTATATTCATTTTACAATCAAAGTCTATAATCCCGAAAATCCAACATATCAATTTTTCTTTAATTTAAAAAGTGAGGGATATAATAAATCTGAAGCAGCTAAAAAATGGCAACAAAAATTTTATCCGAATGATATGTTTGCAAAGGCTGCTGTTATAGCTACGAAAGATACTGAAGGTTTTTATAAAATATTTAATGAAATGGGACCTTTAAATAATACAGCAACATTTACTTTTCCAATTCTTAGTGATTTTACTGTTATTGAAAATTTAGGTAAAAGTTCATTAGGGGGAGATGTATTAAGGGCATCATTTAAGGATGCTACAGGTAAGGATGCTGAGGGGTTATTCACTGCTTATGTTTATGATGCTGGTCCATATTATGTATCTGAGGATTTTATGTCAACAAAGCAAGTAGATATCTATTTTTTAAGTGTTTATGATGCGATTTTTATTACTGCTCCGAAAGATGAGTTTATTGATTGGGAAGATACTTTAAATAAAGTTTCTGGATCTTTAGAGTTTACAGATGCTTTTATGAACGGATTTAATCAAGCTCAAGATGCAGTTATGAAAAATTTTCAAAATGTGAGAAGTATTTGTAATGAGATTTCTGCCGGTATAATGGATTCATGGGAAAAAAGAAGCAATTCATATGATATAATGAGTCAAAAACAAAGTGATGCAACACTAGGTTATGAAAGAGTTTATGATACTGAAACTAATGAAATTTATAAAGCCTATAATGGATTTACAGATGACTATAGTGGAGAAAGATATAAATCTATAAGTGATGATATGTATACTAAAAAAACAGATGGTTATATTGAAAAAATAGGTGGATAATGAAAAATAAAAAAATATGGATAATTGTAGGTAGTATTCTTTTAGTATTGTTAGTAATTTGTTTGATTTTATTTAATAAAAAAGATAACACTAATAATGGTGATAAAAATGATAAAAATAAAACATCATTAGTTGAAGAAGCCACTAAAAATAGTAATAAAAGTGTTGATGACTATAAAAAGTTTTTAGGGGGAGAAGTATTAAATGAAAGTACATATTTTAATGAATATACTTTTATAAGTAATAATAAGGCATATATATTTGATCCTGCAAAGTTAAAAAATGGAGAATTTAGTTATGTAAAAGTATTAGATATTCCAGATAATTTAAAAATAGTTAATATAGGTATTCCTTATGGGGCTGATATTCATTTTTTTACAAGTGATGATGTTTATTATAGAATTGAAGATACTAATGTAGATAATGAAATTAAAAGTGGTTATAATATGTTTCAAAATGCAACATATGAGTTAAAGAAGTTTTATGATTCATATACTAAAGAAACATATGGTGAAAAATTAGATTACGACTTGATATTTAATATGCATATGGTTAAAGATAATGTTATTTATAAGTTGAGTGTTCCATGGTATGATTTTATTAATAAAAAGGATTATGGTTTTTCTAAAACTAAAGTTGATGGTAATTATGTGGGAGAAAAAATATTAAATGTTTACAATGATAGAATTATTAGAACTGATAAAGCTTTTTATGAAATAGTTGATTATTATAAAGATGGAGAAAGAACAACAGGAACATTAAAAATGAAAATGTTGTCTAAATATTACGATGAAGTTTTAACGTTTACGTATGAATATGTAATTTTAAAAGATTATACTTTGATACCAATTAAAGATACATTTGTAAATCGTGATAAAAAGTATGTTGAATATAATTATAAAGATTGTTTTGAAGAAGAAATAAAGGATTTCACAGAATAGGAGAGAGAACATGAAAAAAATAATTTTAACAATAATTTTAGCTTTTGCAGTTATGTTTAATGTTAAGGCATTAGAAAAAAATGAAGTAACTTTAAAATTTACAGGTGGAATTATTCATGATGGGTATGTAGAATATAGCAACGTAGCAAATGTGCAATTATTTAAAGATGATGATTTAGTTGTTGATATTTCAAATAATATGGTAATTGATTTAAATGAAGCGGATTATAAGTTTGTTATTGAAGAAATTCAAGATAATAGTGTTAGTGGTGTGAATACTTCCGTAAAATTAATGATTAATAGTTGGTATTATCCTATTACTAAATCAATAATTGAAGGAAGTAAGCCAGAATTTAAACTAGATTCAAGTAAATTTAGTGGGACTTTAGATATAAAGCTTGTAAGAGCTAGTATTGTTGTTAATACAACTGTTGAAAATGTTTATGATGATATTTCATCAAAAGGGGTAATTGATTTAACTAATGGTCAAGATTATGTAATTGATTTTACTAAAGATGATGAGCTAACAAAAGGATTAAAATCATTTGCAGATTTAGAAAAAACATTATATTATAGGAGAGATTATAATGGTTTAGCATTAACAGATAATGAAAGTGAAGCTGTTATAAAAATAGTTGGGATAAAAGCTGAAAATAAAGCAATATTAACCGCAGTAAATGTTGGAAATAAAGAAAGTGAAGTTTTTAAAGGGTTTCATACTCAATATACAGGTTCTGCATTCAATTATGAAAGTACTGTTGATGGAATTATATTTGAAACAAGATATGATTATTATACTAGATGTAAATATGAGTTTACATTCAAATATGTAAATAATGGAAATACTTCTAAAGAATATGAATTTCTTGAGGGTGAAAATCAAAAATATACTTTAAATAAAGATAGTAATATGACATTTAAGATTGATGCTAATTATAGTTTATTTGATAAAGTATATATTGATAATGAGTTAGTTGATATAAGTAATTATAAAGTTACTGAAGGAAGTACAATTATAACATTTAATAATGAATTTGTAAGTAAGTTAAGTGTTGGTAAACATACATTAAAAGTTATGTTTAGTAATGGAGAAGCAAGTACAGAATTTAGTGTAGTAAAAGAAGTGGTTGAAAATCCAAAAACAATTGATAATATTGAAAAATATATTGCTACTGGAATTGTTGCCGTAATTGGTGTTGTTGGATGTGTTTTAATTATTAAAAAAGAAAAGTAAAAATCTTTACAATGTTTCTTTAATATGGTATGATTAACTTGAGTGTATGAGTTAAGTAGTGGTTAATGAAAGGAAATTATAATGCCAAAACATGTATCAAGTCATGCTAAAAAAAGATTAATGGAACGAGTAGGAATTAAAAGCGATTATGGAACTTTATTAAATAGTATAAAAAAGTATGGAAAAACAAAGAAAAATTTTCGAGGGGAATTTTATAAATATTTAAATTCTAAAGATCGAGGTAAAACCATAAAGGTATTTAATGATTGTATATATATTTTTTCTAAAAGTAAAAAAAGACTTATAACAACGTATAAAGTTCCTAAAAGTTATTTGCCTATTTCAAAATATGAAATTGATAATTCAGTGTTTATGATGTTGTGTGAAATAAGAAAAACACATGGTTATGAAATAAAGATTACTTTAAAAAATAATCTAGAATTAGTTGGTTATGTTATATCAAGTAAACGTATACCATCTGATGTAATTGCTATAAGTTTAAAAAATGGGAAAAATGTTAATATTAATGCTAAAGATATAGTTAATTTTGAATATGTTATTGAAGAAAAGGAAGCTGTTATATAATAAATGTAGCAGTTTTTCTTTTGACATGATATAATAAATATATCTAGGAAAGTGATATAATGAAAAAACAAGTAAAAATAATTATATTTGTTGTAATATTATTAGTTATAGTAATTGGAATTGTTACAATAGTAAATAATAATAATAATAATAAAGAAAGAAAAGTAAATGATTATTGTAATAAGTATGGTTTATATGGAAATTTTGTTTATAATAATAAAATAGAAATAAAAAATATAGTTAATTGTAGTGATGTTAATTTAACTAAATATAAGAAAATAGATGGAACACTTTTCTTAAAAGATGATAATGCTATTAATATAATAGATAGTTTAGAATATAATGAAGATAAAGTTATAACCTTAGAATATTTTTTAAAAAATAATAGTTTTAAAATGGATAATTTCTTAGATAAATGTAATAGTTATAAAGATAATTTATATATAGAAGTGAAAGTTGAAACGATAGATGATAAAATAGAGATGTATGAAATACCTATTTTATATGATGGAAAATGTAAGTAAAGTTTTTAAAAGTTATTAAAATATACTAGTAAAATAGTATATTTTTTGATAGAATAATTTTAGAAAGTAGTGTGATAATTATGTTTTTAGGAGAAAATCCAATTCATATTGAAGTAGAAAATAAAAATGATATTGCTAAGGTAGTACTTATGCCTGGGGACCCTTTGCGTGCTAAGTATATTGCTGAGAATTTTTTGGAAAATGCTAAATGTGTTACGAGTGTACGTAATATGCTAGGGTTTACTGGAACTTATAAAGGTGTTCCTGTTACTGTCATGGGAAGTGGAATGGGTATGCCTAGTATGGGTATTTATTCTTTTGAATTATTTCACTTTTTTGATGTTCAAAAAATAATTAGAATTGGTACTTGTGGTGCAGTAAGTCCAAAAGCTAATATAAATGATATGCTTTTAAGTGAAAGTGTTTATAGTGAGTCAAATTTTGCATATACTTTTAATAATTATCGTGAGAGAGTAGTTGTGGCGGATGAAGAGTTAAATAATTCTGTTATGATGGCTGCAAGTGAACTGGGATTAAATGATAAATTACATAAAGGAATGCTTACCACAATGGATGTTTTTGGTCCTTATATAGATTTTGAAAGAGTGCTTTCAAGAATCCCTAAAGAATATGAAGTTTTAGGAGAAGAAATGGAAGCTTTTGGTCTTATTCATGTTGCTAATAGTATGGGAAGACGTGCTACAGCTATAGCAACAGTCGTTGACTCAAAATTTAGTGATGTTGTTTTATCTATTGAAGAGCGACAAACATCTTTAAATAATATGATAAAATTAGCATTAGAAGCAATAATAAAATAAAAAGAGGGTGAAAAAGTGCAAACAATAAATGAAGAAATATTTAGAGCTTATGATATTAGAGGAACATATCCAACAACAATAAATGAGCAAGTGGCTTTTACAATTGGTAAAAGTTATGGTTCTTACTTACAAGAAAAGTATAATAAAAATACCTGTATTGTTTCTCATGATAATAGATTATCTAGTGAGACATTAACTCAAAACCTTATTAAAGGTTTAGTTTCTAGTGGAATAAATATTATTTCTTTAGGGTTTACTACAACACCGATGAATTATTATGCGAGATATTTAAATCAAATGCCAGGAATAATGGTAACAGCTTCACATAATCCTAAAGATGATAATGGTTTTAAAATGTCTTTTGATGGCATGATTAATGCTCGTGGAGATATGATTGAAGATTTTAAAAAGTATACTTATGCGGGTGTGTTTAAAAATGGACAAGGAAGAATTACTAATACAAATATTACTGATAAGTATTTAGAATATTTAAAATTTTCAATTAAATATGGTAAAAATAAGAGAAAAGTTGTAATAGATGCTGGTAATGGAGCAACAACTCATATAATTAGAAAAGTATTTGATAATGCTTTTTGTCATCCGATATATATAAATGATATTTCTGATGGTAGTTTTCCAAATCATCATCCAGACCCTGCAGTACCTGAAAATATGGTTCAACTTCAAAGAGCTGTTAAAGAAAATAAAGCAGATTTTGGGGTGGCTTATGATGGTGATGGTGATAGAATTGGTGTTGTTATGGAAAATGGTGAATTAATGCCAATTGAATTTTTAATGCTTTTATATATTAAAGATATGTTTAATAATGTTTCTAATAAAACTTTTCTTTATGATGTAAAATGTTCTAAATCTATGGAAGATATGATTAACTTATGGGGAGGAAAAGCCTTATTATATAGAACTGGAGCATCATATACAGAGTTTAAAACTCATGAAGATAATCTTCCTTTTGGGGGAGAATATTCAGGTCATCTTTATTTTAGAGACCGTGATGCTGATTGTGCTAGTGCTATATACGCATCTTTAAGATTATTGGAAATACTTAGTAAAACAAGTGAAAAATTAAGTAAGTTAGTTAAAGATTTTCCTAGATATTATAGTACTTCAGAGATAAAAATACCTTGTAGTGATAATATTAAATTTAATGTTGTTGAACAAGTTAAAAATTATGCTAAAAAAATGAATTATCCAATAAATGATATTGATGGGGTAAGAATTACTTATACAAATGGTTGGGTTTTAGTAAGAGCAAGTAATACAGGACCCAATATAACTTTTAGAGCAGAAGCAACTAGTGAACAAGGAGTTATTTTGTTACAAAATATATATTTACCAATGATAGATGAATTCAAAAAGTAACAATGTTAAATTATTGTTACTTTTTGTCAAAAATCTATTTACAAGATTGGGCTTATATAGTATAATGTTAATACGTCAGCAAAAAAAATCATAAATTTTACAAAAACTATTGCAAATTATTAAAAAATAGTGTAAAATGAAAAAGGTTTTGTTAGTGGGCTTGTAGCTCAGCTGGTTAGAGCGCACGCCTGATAAGCGTGAGGTCGGAGGTTCAAGTCCCCCCAAGCCCACCATTAATAATGGCCCGTTGGTGAAGCGGTTTAACACACATGCCTTTCACGCATGCATACATGGGTTCAAATCCCGTACGGGTCACCATTTAGTTAATAATCCTCGATTTTTCGAGGTTTTTATTTTGTCAAACACACTTTTGAAGCTTTAAAATGAAGACTTAGAAAAATTCTAATTTCGTGTTTGAGGTTTTTCTTAGATGTATTCTATGTTCCAAACCTTTACTCATTGCAGTGGTATGGGATTTTTTAATAATAAAAGGACAGCTCTTATATAAGAACTATCCTCACTGGGTCGTATAGACCATTAATTCAACAAATGGGGTGCAAAGACCCTTTGTTGAATTAATTGTAAATTATTTTCCACTGGATGTCAAGATAAAATTTTTTAATTTTTCTACAAAAAAAACTTCCAAATAAGGAAGTTTTAAATTGCTTAAATGGCGGAGCAGAGAGGATTTGAACCTCCGCGCCAGCATTCGCCGACCTAAATCCTTAGCAGGGATCCCTCTTCAGCCTCTTGAGTACTGCTCCATAAGCTACCTCTATATTTTAATATAAAAGTAGTCACTTGTCAATTAGCTAATGCAAATATTTTCAATATTATCAATAAAATCTTGCATTATGGTTAAATAATCATCAGTATTATCAGTATCAATGTTAATCATAGACTTAACATCGATGGTTTTTGCTTTATAATCATTTACAATAGAATTGATATTATCAGTATAATTGTTATCTAAAACAAATATTGTTGTATATGTTTCTTTCTTGAAATTATTTTTTATAGAATTAAGTGTTCCTTCTGTTAAAGTTTCTTCATCTAGTGATACAATATTAAATCCATAGTTTTCTAAGAATTTAAATACATTGTCACTTACTACTAAAGTGTTTGTTCCTTTTGATTGTGCTTCTTTACCAATAGCTCTTAAGTCTGCATCTTTTAGTGAAAGTATTTCAGATAACTCTTGATATTTTTTTTCAACATAATCAGAAATTATTTGACTTTCTAAATATTCTTTTAAATAATCTTTAATATTCTTAGCAAGCATTAAATAATTATTTGGGCTCATCCATAATTCTTTAACTCCGTTTTTATAAGATAGACCATTTGATACATCAATTATTAGTAAATTCTTGTTTTTATTAATAAGATTTTTAGCAATTGTTTTTTCATTGCTTAAACCATTATAAATAAATAGGTCTGATTTGGCATATTTTTTTATTTGTTTATCAGTAAGTTCATAATTAAAAACATCTGCACCGCTTGGATAGATACTTTCTATTGTACCGTAGTCTTTATACATAAATTCTGTTAAATACTTAACTGGATAGATAGTAGTATAAATAGTGGCATTTTCTAAATTATCCTTTTTTAAACTACATCCTGTTAGTAAAAATGTACTTAATATTATTAAAAATAGTTTTTTCATATTGTTTTTCCTTCCTTTTTTATCTCATCATGACCATATTTTCCAAAAGGATTACATCTAAGTATTCTTTTTATTCCTAATCTTAATCCTTTAAATAAGCCATATTCATTTAGGGCATCAATCATATACTGGCTGCATGTCGGTGTAAATCTACACATTGAATGAGCATGAGTAGGGGTAACTTGATAAGCTCTGATTAAATAAATTAGTATTTTTTTTATAAATATCACCCTTTAATAATTTTACTATATAATTATTCATTTGTAAATGTTTTCATAGTGGAAAAAATTTGCTATAATGTTAATGGGTAAGTAGTAAATATAGTATTAAATGGTTGAAAATGTAAAGGATTTGTAAAAAAAACAAGACTTTTAGTTAAAAATTTGATACAATTAAAAGAGAAATGGATATGGTTTTATGGAATATTTAAAAAAAATGGGTATTAAAATTAAAAATAAGAAGTTATTGGAGACAGCTTTAACACATAGTAGTTATTCAAATGAACATAATTGTGAAAACTATGAAAGGTTAGAGTATTTAGGTGATGCTATTTTAGAAGCTGCCACTAGTGATTATTTGTTTTTGAATACAAATTTTAGTGAAGGCGAGATGACTAAGACACGTGCTAATTTTGTTTGTGAAAAAGCCTTAGCTACTTATTCTAAAGATTTAGGTATTGATAAATATATAAGACTTGGACAAGGACAAATGCATTTTTTGAATGATACAATTATTGCTGATGTATTTGAAGCTGTAGCTGCAGCAATATACTTGGACCAAGGTTGGGATGTTGTTAAAAAATATTTGATGGATATAATTGTACCTTATATAAATAAAGGTTGTGATTTTAATACTGATTATAAAACTAAATTACAAGAAGCAGTACAAACTAGTAAGAAGTCTTTAGAATATGTTTTAGTTCGTGAGTTTGGAAATTCTCATGATAAAACATTTGAAATGGTTGTTAAAATAGATAATATTATATATGGAAAGGGAATTGGCAAAAGCAAGAAGGAAGCTGAACAAAATGCGGCTTTAGATGCTTTAAACAAAAGTGCGGTGAAATAAATGTATTTAAAGAGTATAAGAGCTCAGGGGTTTAAGTCTTTCGCAGATAAATTGGATTTGGAAATTAATCCGGGGATAACAGGAATAGTTGGTCCGAATGGTTCAGGTAAAAGTAATATTGTTGATGCTGTTAGATGGGTTTTAGGGGAACAATCTGTTAGGTCTTTGCGTGGTCAAAATAATATGACAGATTGTATCTTTAGTGGTAGTGAGTCAAGAGAAGCTCAAAAAAGAGCTATGGTTGCTTTAGTTTTTGATAATAGTGACCATTATTTGCATAGTGATTTTAAAGAAGTTGAAATAAAAAGAATTGTTTATTCAACTGGGGAAAATGAATATTATATTAATAATTCGAGAGTTAGACTTAAAGATATAACGGATATGTTTATTGACTCTGGAGCAGGTGCAAATGCTTTTAATATCATTAGTCAAGGAAATGTTACAGATATAGTAAATTCTAAATCTAGTGATAGAAGAGTTATATTTGAAAGTGCTGCAGGAGTATTAAAATATAAAAAACGTAAGGAAGAAAGTTTAAAGAAGTTAGAGAGAACTGAAGAAAACTTAATGCGTATTAAACTAGTCATTGATGAGTTATCTAAAACGGTTCTACCTTTAAAAGAACAAAGTGTTGTTGCTAAGAAGTATCTTGATATAAAAGGAGAACTAGAAAGTATAGATGTAGCATTAATTGCTAAAGATATAACTGATTTAAATTTAGAATATTCTAAAGTTAGTGAAGAAGTAAAAGCATTAAAAGAAAAATTGATTACTTTAAAAGACAATGTCGGAGATACAAGGTTAGAAAAACTAAGATTAAGAAATATAGAGCTTGAAGAAGTAGTTAATAAGAAAAAGGAAGAATTACTTAAAATAACTGAAGATATAAGTAATTTAAATGGTGAAAAGAAGTTAACTTTAGAAAGAAAGAAATATGAAGCAAGTAAGGAAGTCATTGATGATAATTTAATTAAGTTAAAAGAAAGTGAACTTAATGTAAATAAGAATATTACTGTTTTAGAAAGAGAAATATTAGATATTGAAGCAAGTGTTAATGACCAAAGAGAAAAAAGTGAAGAAGTAAAAAATAAATTATTGGTAATAAAGGTTAAGAAAAGTACATCTTCTAATGCCTTAATGGAAGCTAATAAAGCTAAGTTCTTGTTAGAAAATAAAATTGAAATATTAGAAAATAATATTTTAAGTGCTGAAGCTGCTCCGGTAAGTGTTAGAAATATTTTAAATAATCCAAGAATACATGGTGTTCATAATACAATTGGTAAATTATTAGATATACCTGAAAAATATGTGATAGCAACTGATATAGCATTAGGGGCTAGTAGTAATTATTTAGTTGTAGATGATGATAATGTTGCATTAAGTGCCATAGATTTCTTAAAAGAAAGAAAGTTAGGAAGAGCAACATTTTATCCATTAAATGTTATTAAATCTAAATATGTAAGTAGTGATATTATTAATGATATTAAGAATATTAATGGTTATATTGGAGTTTTAAGTGATTTAGTGAGATATGATAAAAAATATAAAAATATTGTTGAAAATAGACTAGGTCAAGTAATTGTTGTTGATAATGAAAGAACATTAAATATAATAGGTAAGTTAATAAATTATAAATATGTTGTTGTATCATTAGATGGAGAAATACTTCATGTTGGTGGTTCTATTACTGGTGGTACTAGTAAGAAAAATTCAATGTTAAATGAAAAGAATGAGTTAAATAAATTAAAAAATGATTTACAAAAATTAGATATTAAAATAAAAGAATTAACTGAAGAAGTAAATAATTTAAGCGAAGATACATTGGAACTTGAAGAAAGAGAAAATGTATTAAATAAATATATTGTTTTATTAAATGAAGAGTTGTTTAATAAAAGAACTAATTTAAGTAGATTAAATGAAGAACATAAAAGTATTTTAAGTGAACTTGAAGGTATTAATGATTTAAAGAGTAATAAATTAGATGAACATTTAGTTAATTTAATGGAAAGTATAAATAATTTAGTTAAGAGTAAAGAAATAATAGAAAAAGATATTAAAGTAATAAGTAAAGAAAAGATAGAAGTAAATGATGAAATAAATATCTTAGATAAAAAACTTAGAGATAATAATAGTAGTTATAACTTAGTTAATAATGAACTTAAGAATAAAGAAGTTGTTAGTGGTAAGTTAGAAGTTAAGTTAGATAATTTATTAGAAGAATTAAATAATAGTTATAATTTAACATATGAGTCTGCGTGTGGTAATTATAATTTAGAAATGGATGCTGATATAGCAAGAGAACATGTAAAGAATTTAAAAAAAGAATTAGCTAGTTTAGGTAATGTAAATGTTGGTGCTATTGATGAATATGAAAGAATTTCTAAAAGATATGAATTTTTAAATAGTCAAAAGTATGATTTAGAAAGTGCATCTGGAGAACTAAAAGATATTATTAGAGAAATGGATGATATTATGATAGATAAGTTTAAAAATTCATTTGATAGTATAAGTAAAGAATTTAGTAAGATATTTAAAATGATGTTTAAAGGTGGAAAAGGAGAGCTATCTTTAAGTAATCCCGATGATTTACTTAATACAGGTATTGATATTTTAGCTATACCTCCAGGAAAGAAGATTAATTCACCATTATCTTTAAGTGGGGGAGAAAAAGCTTTAACTGCCATATGTTTATTATTTGCAATGCTTGAAGTTAAGCCATCTCCATTTGTTATTTTAGATGAAGCTGAAGCTGCTTTAGATGAAGTAAATGTGGATATGTTTGGTAAATATTTAAGTGAAGAAAAATCTAGAAGTCAATTTATTGTTATAACCCATAAAAAGAGAATGATGGAATATGCAGATTCATTATATGGAATAACAATGCAAGAATCTGGAGTAAGTAAGATAGTTAGTGCTAAATTAGAAAGTTAAATTATGTAAAGTTTTTAAATATTGTTTATATTATTTTAAAAATATGATAAAATTATTTTAAGGAGGAATGAATTATGAAATGGTGGATGATATTAATAATTGTTGGGGTTTTAATCGTTTTTTGGGCAATTAGTGTATATAACAAATTAATAGCTTTAAGAAATAGAGTTAAAGATCAATGGGCACAAATTGATGTTCAATTAAAAAGAAGATTTGATTTAATACCAAATTTAGTTGAAACTGTTAAAGGTTATACAAAACATGAATCTGAAACTTTAGAAGCAGTAATTAAGGCTCGTAATACTTATGTATCTGCGACTTTACCTGAAGACCAAATGAAAGCTGATGGAGAATTAACTAAAGCAATTTCTAAATTATTTGCTTTAACTGAAAGCTATCCAGAATTAAAAGCAAATACTAATTTCCAAGCTTTACAACAAGAACTTACTGAAACTGAAAGTAAAATTGCTAGTGCTAGACAATTTTATAATGATACTGTAATGGTTTATAATAATAAAGTAGATATGGTACCAAGTAATATTATTGCAAGTTTATTTAGGTTTGAAAAAGAAGCTTTCTTTGAAGCAAATGAAACAGAACGACAAAATGTTCAAGTTAAGTTCTAAAAGACGTTTTGAACGTCTTTTTTTAAAAGAAAGGTTGAGTTATGAAAAAGATATTAATTGCTATTATAACATTTTTATGTTTGCCAATCTATTGTTTAGCTGCAGATTATGATATAAAACATTTTTATATTGATGCAATATTAAAAGAAAATGGAGATATGGAAGTAGCAGAATTAATTGTGTTGGATGGAACATTTAATGGTTATGAAAGAGATATAGTTTATGCAAGTGATTATAGTAATTATAATGCAAGTAATATAGAAAATTTAAGTATAAGTGCTAAATATGTAAGTAGTGTTTCTTTTGATACTTTTAATGAAGGTTTTGATACTTTTAGTGAAGTAGATTATGCTAATAATGGTACTATGAGTAAATATGTTTTAACTAATTTAGGTAATGGTTTAAGAGTTAGAATGTATTATGCTACAGATAATGATAAAACAGGGTTTTTAATTAAATATACATTAAAAGATGTTGGTATTTCTCATAGTGATGTAGTTGAATATTATTGGAATTTTATTGGTGATCTTTTTGAAGATGATATTAGAGATTTACAAATTAGAGTTAATTATCCAACTAAAATGAATGAAAATGACTTTAGTTGGTGGTTTCATGGACCCCTTACTGGGAATTCAGAAATTGTAGAAGTTAATCCTAATTATACTAGTGTTCTTGCAAGTGTTAAGAAAGTATCATCATATGAAGCTGTTGACTTTAGAACTGTTACACCAAAAAGTGGTTTTGATGAAAGTTTATTTTTAAAAACTGATAATGATAGTGTAAGAGAAAGTATTATAGAACATGAAGATGATATTGTAGCAAAAGATTTAGAAACAATAAAAAGAAATAGAGTGTTATTTTATATATTTGAAGGTTTATCTGTTGGTTATTATATAATTTTATTATTTGTATGGATTTATGTATATAAAAAATATGATAAAGAAAGAAAACCTAAGTTTAATTTAGAGTATAATAGAGAGTTTATTGATGATTATAATGTGGAAGTAGTAGATTATTTAATGAATAATACAATTACTCCGAATGCTATGAGTGCATCAATTATGAATTTAATATATAAGAAAAATATTAAAGCTGAAAAAATAGAAGGAGAAAAGAATAGTTATAAGTTTACATTATTAAATAGAGATAATTTAAATGAAACTGAAAATTGTTTAGTAGATTTTCTATTTGATAAAGTTGGTTTTAAAAATGAATTTACAACTAAAGATTTAAAGAAATATGCTAGTTCTACTAAAACTTGTGATAAATTTATGAGTAGTTATACTAAATGGAAGAATAAAGTTTTAGAAGATGGTAAAAATCAAGGCTTTTATGATAATTTATCAGGTAAATTTGTTTATGGATTTATAATGTTACTTGTGGCATTTATAATTTATTTTATGGGTGCTGTAGTATTTAATGTTGAATTTTTACTTATACATACTTTAATATTTGCAAGTATTATATTTATAATTTATATTGGACTTATTAGAAGAAAGAGTGAAAAAGGAATAGAAGATTACACAAAATGGAATGCTTTTAAAAGATTCTTAAATGATTTTGGAACCTTTGATACAAAAGAGTTACCTGAAATCATTTTGTGGGAAAGATATTTAGTTTATGCAACTGTATTTGGTTTAGCAGATAAAGTTGAAAAAGCAATGAATGTTAAAATAAAAGAAATAAATGTAGATGATATGTATAGTGGTGGTACTTATATTTTTATTAATAATTATGATTTAACATCAAGTATTAATCATTCAATTAATCAAGCTTATCAAGGGGCTCAAACTACAATAACCAGAGAAAGTGTTAGTGCATCAGGTGGTTCTTTCGGAGGACATGGTGGAGGATTTTCTTCTGGTGGCGGCTTTGGTGGCGGAGGCGGAGGCGGCCGAGGCTTCTAAAATAAAACTTAATGAAAAACATCAAAGTAGTCCAAATTTTCGCACTCTTGACAAATGTTTGCGAGATATGTTAAGATTAATTTGTGATTTAGTATAGAAAGTAAATCTTTCTATACACATACATCACCTGGCTTTTTAAAAAAAGCTTGTATGTGGTAACATCCGATGTGGATGTTACCATTTTTTTTGTTGACTTACAAATATTTGTTTGGTATAATAAATTTAGAAAAATAACAAATAGTTGTTGGCTAATTTAGAAATTTGTTATATAATTAATTTAGTGTGTAAGGTGGTGTTTGAAATTGAATATAGGAATAGATATAGATAATACATTAACAAATACAAGTATTGTTTCAAATGCCTTAGTTAAAGAAGATAAATTGTATCATGGTGTCTTAGATTATCATGATTTAAATAAAGAAGAAGCCAAAGATTTTTTATCTAAATACTTAGAACAAGTGGTTTGGAATATAGATATTAAAGATGATGCACTAGAAGTTTTAAAATATTGGAAAAATAAAGGATATAAGTTAATCTTTATTACTGCCAGAGGGATAGAAGAGACAAATAATAAAAGTAATATTAAATCTATATATTTAACAAGTCTTTATTTTATAAGTAAGGGTATTACTTTTGATGAATTGGTATTTTTTCAAGAAAATAAAGGTATTACATGTAAAAAATATAATCTAGATTTATTTATAGATGATAAAGAAAGAGTTTTAGATGATGTAAAAAAAGCAGGCATTAAAACTTTAAGAATAACAGATGATAAAGAAAGTAAACATGATATAGTACATAATTGGCTAGAAATTAAAGATTATGTAGATAGTTTGGGGGTATAAAAATGGATGAAAGATTAATAGATGCAAATCCAACATATGAAGATATATTTGATAGAAATATTAGACCAGAATATCTTGAAGAATATGTTGGTCAAGAAAAAATTAAAGCAAATTTAAAAGTATTTATTGAAGCAGCAAAAATGAGAGATGAACCACTAGATCATGTGCTATTATATGGTCCTCCAGGATTAGGTAAAACAACACTTGCTCATATAATTGCCAATGAACTTGGCAGTAATTTAAAAACTGCAACAGGTCCAGCAATTGAAAAAAGTGGAGATTTAGCAGCTATTCTTTCAACACTTGAACCAGGTGATGTATTATTTATTGATGAAATCCACCGAATTCCTTCATTTGTTGAAGAAATACTTTATTCAGCGATGGAAGATTTTACTATAAATGTTGTAATTGGTACTGAAGGTAAAAGTAGGTCTGTTAAAATTGATTTGCCACCATTTACATTGGTTGGGGCAACAACTAGAGCAGGTGATTTATCAAGTCCTTTGCGAGACAGATTTGGTATTGTAAACAAATTAGAATTTTACACAAATGAAGAACTTGCTAATATTGTTAAAAGAACGAGTAAAGTTATGAGTATGAATATTACTGATGAAGCTGCCCTTGAACTAGCTAAAAGAAGTCGAAAAACTCCTAGAATTGCCAATCGTTTATTTAAAAGAGTACGCGATTTTGCTTTAGTTGAAGGTGATGGTTTAATTGATTTAGATATCACCTTAAAAGCTTTAGATAGATTAAATGTTGATGCTTATGGTTTAGATAATATAGATATTGAGTATTTAGAGGCACTGATTAATAAATTTAATGGCGGTCCAGTTGGAGTTGAAACGATATCTACGGCGATTGGAGAAGAAATTTCAACAATTGAAGATGTTGTGGAACCATTTTTGTTACAAGAAGGTTTTATTAAAAGAACAAGAAGTGGAAGAGTTGCAACGGAATTTGCATATAAACATTTAGGTATAGACCACAACATGTCTTTGTTTTAGGAGGGTAAAAATGATTTTAGATGGAAAAAAGTTAAGAGATGAACTATTAGTGCAATATAAAGAAAAAATAAAAGAAGAAAAGTTAAATATAACTTTAGCCATTATTTTAGTAGGAAATAATGAAGCGAGTAAACTTTATATTAAAAATAAAGAAAAGTATTGTACTGAAGTTGGAATAAAAGTAGATAAATATTTATTAGATGAAGATACTAGTGAAGAAGTTCTAATTAATTTAATTAAAGACTTAAATGAAGATGAAAAGATAACAGGAATTATTTTACAAAGTCCTGTTCCAAATGGAATAGATTTTGATAAATGTAGTGGAATGATTTTACCAAGTAAAGATGTTGATGGTTTTACAAAAGATAATGTTTATAATTTATACTTAAATAAAAAAAGTATTTTACCATGTACTGTTAAAGGTATTATAAAATTATTAGAATATTATAATATTGAAATTAATGGTAAAAATGTTGCTATTATTGGTCGTGGTAATATTGTAGGAAAACCATTAGCAATGGCTTTAGAAAATAGAAATGCCACAGTTAGTTTACTACATAGTAAAACTAAAGATTTAAAAATGTTTACTAAAGATGCTGATATAGTTGTAGTTGCTTGCGGAATACCTAAATTACTAAAAAAAGAAATGATTAAAGAAGGCTCGGTTGTAATTGATGTTGGTATTTCCAGAGTGGATGGTAAAATTGTGGGGGATATCGATTTTGATAATATTAAAGATATTGCTTTATTTGTTACACCAAATCCGGGTGGAATTGGTCCGATGACTATAGCAATGATTATAGATAATTTAATAGAAATGGGTGAAGTAAATGAATAAAATTATAGAAGAAACATTAAGAAAAGAAAGAAAAAGACAAGAAGAAAATATTGAACTAATTGCTAGTGAAAATTATGTATCCAATGATATATTGAAGTTACAAGGTAGCATTTTAACTAATAAATATGCTGAAGGATATCCAGGTAAAAGATATTATGGCGGTTGTGAAAATGTTGATGTTATTGAAGAACTTGCCATAAATTATGCAAAAAGTTTATTTGGGGCTGAATTTGCTAATGTTCAACCACATTCTGGTTCAAGTGCTAATATGGCTGTATATAGAGCCTTACTTAATCATGGAGATAAAGTAATGGGCATGAATTTATCAAATGGAGGACACTTAACTCATGGTCATCGCCTTTCATTTAGTGGTAAAGATTATGAAATAGTTGATTATGATGTAAATGCTGAAACTGAATATATTGATTATGATTTATTAGAAAAAAAAGTTTTAGAAGAAAAACCAAAGATGGTTATAGCTGGAGCTAGTGCATATTCAAGAATAATCGATTTTAAAAGATTTAGAGAAATATGTGATAAAGTTGGTGCATATTTAATGGTTGATATGGCTCACATTGCAGGATTAGTTGCTGCAGGACTTCATCCATCTCCGGTAGAATATGCTCATGTAGTTACAACAACTACTCATAAAACTTTAAGAGGACCACGTGGAGGTTTAATTCTTACTAATGATGCTGAAGTTGCTAAGAAAATAAATTCAGCAGTTTTTCCTGGTATTCAAGGAGGTCCATTAATGCACGTTATTGCAGCTAAAGCAGAGTGTTTTTATGAAGCTATGCAACCTGAATTTAAAGAATATCAAAAGCAAGTATTAAAAAATATAAAAGTATTATCTGAAACATTATCTAATGAAGGCTTTAGAATTGTATCTGGGGGTACTGATAATCATTTAATTCTAGTTGATGTTAAAAGTACATGTGGACTAACTGGAAAAGAAGCTCAAAATTTACTTGATAGAATACATATTACAACAAATAAAAACACTATTCCAAATGATACTGAAGCTCCAATGGTAACTAGTGGTTTAAGATTAGGTTCACCAGCGATGACTACTCGTGGCCTTAAAGAAAGTGATTTTGAACAAGTTGGTTTAATTATTTCCAAAGCTTTAAAAAATAGTGATAATGAAGAAATATTAAATAATTTAGAAAAAGAAGTGTTAGAAATAACGAGTAAATATCCTTTGTGGTATTAGAGGTGTGAAGTATGTCAAAGTGGGATAAAGATTATATTAAATTATGTAAGAAAATATTGAGTGAAGGAGTAGAAGTTGAAAATAGAACAGGTATTAACACTATAAAAATACCAAGTTATCACTTAGAGTTTAACTTACAAGAAGAATTTCCATGTCTTACAACTAAACAATTATATTTTCGCCAAGCGATACTTGAAATGTTATGGATTTATCAAGCACAATCTAATGATGTTAGATGGTTACAAGAAAGAAATGTACATATTTGGGATGAGTGGCAAATAGCTGAAGATGGTAAATGGCGTGCTAATCAAAATGTTTTAGAAAATGGTAAATTAGTAAAAAAAGATATTGAAAAAGATTTTGGTGTAGAATATGCTCATACAATTGGAACGGCTTATGGATTTATTGTAAGAAAATTAGGTTTAATGGATAGATTACTTGATACATTAAAAAATAATCCTTTAGATAGAAGAATGGTTATGTCATTATGGCAAGATGAATATATTCCAACTGCAGTTTTACCTAGTTGTGTTTGGTCAAGTGAATGGGATGTAACAAATGGATATTTAAATTTGTGGGTTCATCAAAGAAGTTGTGATGTTCCTCTTGGCCTTCCATTTAATGTTACTCAATATGCAGTGTTATTATCTTTAGTAGCTCAAGTTAGTGGACTTAAACCTGGAACAATTAACTATAGCATTAAAGATGCCCACATTTATGTTAATCAAATTGATGGAATTAAAGAACAAATTAAAAGATTTGATGAAAATGGTGATTATGAAGCACCAAAATTATGGATTAATCCAGATATTAAAGAATTTAAAGATTTTGATAATAGTTCAGAATTAAAAGATATAAAGGTAATGGATTATAAGCATATGGGACCAATTAAGTTTCCACTTGCACAGTAGAGGTAAAAATGATAAGTATAATAGCAGCAATTGGAAAAAATAGAGAACTTGGTCGAGGTAATGATTTAATCTGGCACATTAAAGAAGATTTAAAAAATTTTAAAAATTTAACAATGGGTAAGTACATCGTAATGGGAAAAAATACATATGAATCTTTACCTAAACATTTAGAAGGAAGAAAATATATTGTTTTATCTAGTTCTTTAAGTGAAATAGAAAATGGTTTATTATTTAATGATTTTAATAAGTTATTAGAGTTTATTAAAGATGTAGATGAAGAAGTAATGATTATCGGTGGGGCAAGTATATATAAATTATTCTTACCATTTGCTGATAAACTTTATTTAACCGAGATAGATAGTGAAGAAAAAGCTGATGTATATTTTCCAGATTTTAATAAAGAAGATTATGAGTGTAATGTTGTAAGTACTAATGAAGTTGATGGTTTAAAATATAGTTTTGTAATATATGAAAGGAAATGATAAAAATGAGAGGTAAATTAATCGTAGTTGAAGGAACAGATTGTTCTGGTAAAGAAACACAAGTTAAAAAAGCTGTAGCAAAATTTAAAGAAATGGGAGTAAATGTATACAATTATTCATTTCCAATGTATGATACTCCGACAGGTAGAATTGTTGGAGGACCTTATCTTGGTAAATCATATATTGGACCTTGTTGGTTTCCAGAAGGAGCAGTAAACGTTGATGCTCTAGCTGCTTCGGCTTACTATGCTGCTGACAGAAGATATAATATTGGTATTATAAATAAACATTTAGAAAATGGTGATATTGTTATACTTGATAGATATGTGGAATCTAACATGGCTCATCAAGGAGGAAAATTAAAAACTCGTGAAGAAAGAGAAAAAATGTATCAAAAATTAGATGAACTTGAATTTGGTATTATGGAACTTCCAAGACCTGATGCCGTAATTTTCCTTTATATGCCTTTTGAATATGCAGCAATATTAAAGAAAAATAGAGAAGAAACTCCAGACCAACATGAAGCAAATAAAGCTCATTTGGAACAAGCTGAAAAAGCATACTTAGAATTAACTGAAAAATATGGATATATTAAAATAACTTGTGTTAAAGATGATTGTATAAGAACTATTGATGATATAAATGATGAAGTAGTTGAAAAAATAAAGGAAATTATTAAATGAATATCGAAGAATATAATTATGATTTACCAGAAAAGTTCATTGCTCAAGTACCTCTTAAAAACCGTAGTGACTCCAAACTTTTACTACTAGATAAAGAAAATGGTAATATAAAAGAAGAAATATTTAAAAATATTGTTAATTATTTAAAAAAGGGTGATGTTTTAGTTTTAAATGATACTAAAGTAATACCTGCTAGAATTATCGGAGAAAAGATTGATACAAAAGCTGTAATTGAACTACTTTTACTAAAAGATGTTGAAGGAGATATCTGGGAATGTTTAGCAAGACCTGGTAAAAGGTTACATGTTGGAACAATTATAACTTTTGGTAATGATTTACTTAAAGCTGAAGTAATAGAAAAATTAGATGAAGGAATTGTGCATGTAAAATTAATTTATGATGGAATACTAATGGAAATTTTAGATAAACTTGGAACAATGCCTCTTCCACCATATATTCACGAAAAGCTAAGTGACCAATCAAGATATCAAACTGTTTATGCTAAAAACTTAGGTAGTGCAGCAGCTCCAACCGCGGGACTTCACTTTACAAAAGAGTTATTAGAAGAAATTAAAAATAAGGGGATTGAAATCCTTTATGTAACTCTTCATGTTGGTCTTGGTACATTTAGACCAGTTGAAGTAACAGATATAACGAAACATAATATGCATAGTGAGTATTATATAATGACTAAGGATGTTGCTAATAAATTAAATAAAGCAAAATCTGAAGGACGCAACATTTATGCTGTTGGAACTACATCAACCAGAGTATTAGAAACAGTTGCAAGTAAGTATGGTGAATTTAAAGAGTGTTCAGGTGATACAAATATCTTTATTTATCCAGGATATACATTTAAAGCAATTGATGGTTTAATTACTAATTTTCATTTACCAAAAAGTACCTTATTAATGTTAGTATCAGCTTTATCTAAAAAAGAATATATATTAAATGCTTATGAATATGCAAAGATTAATAATTTTAGATTTTTCTCATTCGGAGATGCAATGTTCATAAAAAAAGACGTAAAATAATGGTGAAAAAGTAAAAAGATGCAAGTTTTTTTACTTTTTTTGATGTGTTCGACAAAAACCAACATGTATCGCGTTTTATATGTGCTTAAATAGTAACTTGTGAGGTGATATATGTGTAAAATTTAAAATTTTAAAAAGAATAAACATGGGGAAAAAGAAAGATGAGGTTATTATGAAAAAAATAAGTAGTAGTAGCAAAAGTTTTTATCCAGGGATATTAAAAGAATATCTTATTGAAAGTATTTCTAAAAGTAGATTTAAAGAAAAAATTGTCTATGAAGATTTAGATAATTTATCAATCTGTATTAAGGGGTTATGTGTAACAGCATATAATGTCAATAAAATATTTAAAGAAATATTTAGGTATTATGAAGATATTGAATTCATTGTATCAGAAATTAAAGTTTATTATCAGAAAAATGATTATCAAGAATACCTTTTAAAAGTATGCACCAATTACAAAGGAGCAAAGTGGACAATACCAATTAAAGTAATCGGAGGTTTTCAAGATTTTCCAGAAGGAGAAGAAGAAATAGTTTATTTACCTAACTCTAAAGATTTCATCCATATTTTAGAATTAAAAGAATCAGAGAAAATAGCATATGCATTTTATAAAATAATGGAAAATATTTTATTTAATAATGATATATTATTAAAATATTATAATCTTTATTACCATAGAAAAATCAACAAAAAGAAAATTGTTAATGAAATAGTTAAATTGTATGAAAACAAAAATGATACAATTAAAATTCCTTCTATGAAAAATAGAATTAAACTATTAAAAAATAACAAAGTTTATGAAGAAAGTTGGAAAAATTATAGAATGCGTGAGAATGTTTTTATTGAATATGAAGATATAATTTATTTTATTCATTCAATTTATTTAGCATTAAGAAAGTGTGATATTTATGAATAAGAAAATAATATGGACACTTTTAGTATTCCTTAGTTTTCTAGGAAATATTAAAGCAATAACTTTTAAAGGTGGAGATGTAATAGATAATGTATTTATTTTAAAAGTAAAAGAAAATGGTGAAAAAGAATATAAAAAAGGACAATTTATTGTAGATGATTTAAATAATTATGTTTATTGTTTAGACCCATTTGTTAAGGTAAATAATTCTTCAACTTATGATATACATGAAGATAATTTTGAGAAAGTTTTAGGAATGTCAGATGAATTATGGAAAAAGATTAACTTGATTATTTATTATGGCTATGAGTATAAAGACTTAAAACATGATCATAGTCATCCGATGTGGTATTACATAACACAGATGTTAATCTGGGAATCAGTAAGTCCAAATTCTAACTTTTATTTTACTGATACTTTTAATGGAAATATAAATACTAGTCTTTTTCAAAAAGAAAAAGAAGAAATAATGTATTTAGTTAATACTCATGAAGAGACACCGTTATTTTCTTATCCTAAAGCAAATGTAGGTGAAACTATTGAAGTAGTTGATACAAAAGACGTATTATATCGATTTAATCCAGTAACTGGTGTCGAAAAGCAAGAAAAAAATAAAATAACAGTTAAATTATATGAGAAAAATAATTTAATACCTGTAAGAAAAATGTCACCAAGTAAAGCATATCTTTTCACAAGTAGTAATAGTCAAACAATTCTGAAAGGAAGGGTAGATTACCCAGTAAGAATGACTTATAATATTAAAGCTAAAGAACCAACTGGCAATATTATTATAAAAAAATATGGTGAAACATATAATAAAAATAATGTATTTGAAAAAGAAGTATTAAAAAATGTAAAGTTTGGCCTATATGATGAAAATAAAAGATTATTAAAACTTTCATTTACAAATATTGAAGGCAATATTATTTTTAGTGAGTTACCAAAAGGAACTTATTATGTAAAAGAAATTAGCAGTTTGGAAGGTTATGAAATAAATTCTCAATATCGTCAAGTAATTTTGCGTGAAAATAATTATAAGATAAATAATATAAATATTGAATTTATTAATTATTTAAAAAGAGGAGACCTAACCATTAAAAAAGTTGATGCTTCAACTGGATTGCCAATAAAAAATGTTATGTTTGCATTACTAAAAGATGATGTGACAATATTTGAAGGTGTTACTAATGAAGCTGGTATACTTGAGGTAAGAGGATTAACGTATGGTACATATTTTATTAAAGAAATAAAAGCTCCCGATGGCTATGTTATGATAGAAGATAAAATAGAAGTAAATATTGACAATGTCAGTAAAATTTTAGAAATAAAAAATGAACTTCAATATGGAAATTTGGTCGTTAAAAAGGTTGATTATGATAGTAACTTACCGATAAAAAATGCTAAGGTGGCAATATTTAAGGATGATATAACAATATTTGAAGGATATACTAACGAATTTGGAATTATTGAAGTAAAAAACATACCTTTGGGATTATATTTTGTTAAGGAAGTTGAGGCTCCAGATGGGTATGTTAAAAATAATCAGACATACGAAGTAGAATTAATTGAACATAAAAAGACAGAAATTGTTGAAATTGCAAATGAACTTCAAAAAGGCGATTTAGTTATCAAAAAAGTTGATAAAGATACATATTTCCCTATAAAAAATGCAAAATTTGCAGTAATAAAAGATAATACAACAATATATGAAGGCTATACAAATCTATATGGTATACTTAAAATAAAAAAATTACCATTAGGAACTTATTTTATAAGAGAAGTTGAATCTTTACAAGGTTATGTAAAAAATGATAATATTTATGAGATTCATTTAGTAAAAAATAATGAAACTAAAGTAGTTATAATTGAAAATGAACTTCAAAAAGGAAATTTGATTATCAAGAAAATTGATGCAACGAGTGAAAAAGAATTAAGTAAAGCAGAATTCTTAGTGTTTAATGATAATAAAATAATATATTATGGACCTACAAAAGAAAATGGTATTCTTGAATTAAAAAATTTAGCATTAGGAACCTATTATATCAAAGAAGTTAAATCTCCACATGGATATGTATTAGATGATAATATTTATGAAATTCATTTAGTAGAAAATAACAAAACCGAAGTTATTATAATTAAAAATGAGTTAAAAAAAGGAAATCTGACTATTAAAAAAGTTGATGGAAATACCAAAAAACCTTTATATAACACGGAGTTTATAATTCTAAAAGATAATACAATAATATATAAGGGTATAACTAATAAAGATGGTATTTTAAAAATAGATAATTTAATTCTAGGTTTATATACGATTAAAGAAATAAAAGCTAGTAATGGATATAATATAAATGAAGAAGAAATTAGTATTATTATCACAGATAAAGAAAATTACATTGAAATAACTAATGAACGTTTAATTGATAAAGAAGATTACATTGAAATACCTAATATACCAAATACAAATGTAAATGGAGTAGAAATTCTTTTATATTACGAAGATAAAAACAAAATGCATAAAAGGGACTTGTAAGTCTCTTTTATTATGTGGTATAATTTAATTATATTACGGAGGTTAACCATGGAAGAAGAAAATACAAAAGAAATAGAAATTTTAGAAAGTAAACCAATGAATGAAATCGTAGAAATTGATGAAAATGAAGAAATAACAAATACCCAATATGATATGGAAAAAGTAAGTGAAACTCCATCAAAAAAAGAGAAAAAACCAAGTGGATGGAGCAAGTTAAGTAAGAAAAAAAAGATAATAATAATTGTAAGTATAGTAATAATATTACTAGTTATAGGTGGTATCCTTCTATACTTTTTAGTGTTTAAGAAAGATAATCATAAAGATGATTACAAAGAACCAACTGTAGTAATAGAAAAAGATAACTATAAATATGAAGATGGAAAACTAATATTTATAGATAATGATAAAAAAGAAATCGGTGAATATGAATGTACAAACAAGAATGAAAATTTATGTTATGTTGCATATTTTAGTAATGAAGACACATTTGATGTAAATAAAAAAGTTTATGAAAATGGTGGATTAGTAAATATTAGAACTGATATAATAGATAATTATGTATTTATATATGATGATGAAACTAAAGAAAAAGGTGAAGTATCATTATATGACATGAAAGAAAAAAAGATAATAGATACATATAGTTTAGTAAAAAAAGTAAAAGATAAATATGTTATTTTAAAAAAAGATGGCAATTATAATTTAATAAACCTAGATAAAAAGGTAAGTAAAGCTATTGATACTTCATATGATTATATGGGATATATTGAAGATACTAATAATTTAGTAGTTGCTACAAATAACAATTATAAGTTAATTAATTTTGATGGGGATAGTGTAAGTAAGAATGTTCCTGGTACAATTATGAATTTTGATGCAAATAATATTAGCGTTAAGGTAAATAATAACTATTTTGTATATAATTATAATGGTGATGTAGTAGTAAATAAAGAATATAATTATATAAGATTTGTAAATAATTATATTATAGCAGCAGAAGGAAAGAAATTATTTGTTTATGATGTAAATGGTAATCCAATGAATTTAGATGGAATAAGAATAACATCTAGTGATTATAATACTAAATTAGTATTTAATGATAATTTAAGACAAACTGGTAAAGAAGAAGCGTTTAATGTATTAGTAACAAATAATACAATGCGTATAGAATATGGTGAAGATTACACAAAAATCAATTTAAGTGATGGTGTAGTAAGCAAGAATATTTCTTATATAAGTTATTTTGGCGGTAAATTATATTTCTATAGTGATGAAGAAAAAACTAATTTAATTGGTACTTATAAATGTGAATATGCAAATGATACAAATGAAGCAACTAAAGAATTAGAAAATTGTTTTATAGCTAAAGAAAGTAACATCTTCTTAAGTGACAATAAAGATGTCAAGAATGGTTATTTACCAATTTATAATAATACTTATGTATTTATTGCAGATACAAAAAGTCCGAATGCAAATGATAATATAATTCTTTGGGATTTAAAAAGTAATAAAAAACTTGCTACATATAAAAGTGTTGATGCTGGTTTTCATGATACAGAAAAAACAGTAAACTTTATTACAACTGCTGGTACTTTAGTAGTTGCAAAAAACACTAGTGATTCTTATGGTTTAATTAATATTTTAACAAAAGATGTTAAAGGTTTAATTCCATTTAAGGATGAAAATGATAATAAAATTACTAATGTATCATTTAAATCACTAAATGATAATTTCCTTATTAAAAGAAGTGATGATACATATCATTTATATAATAAAAAAGGTGTAGAACTTGCTAGTAAAGTAAGTACTAAATATGAAATAGTGGAATATAGTAATAATCATTTGAAAGTTAAGAATAATGATAAATATTTAATATATGATTTAAATGGTAAAGTAGTTAGTGATGAATTTAAATATATAGCTATGGAAAGTAATTTCTATATAGCAATTGATGGAAGTAATTTCTTACATGTATATAAATATGATAGTAAAAATGATTTAATGAGTGAAGAACTAGAAATTAAAGATATAGATAAAGATTTAAATTATGAAATTAAAAATGATTTATTAATAATTACTAATCCAGAAGATGTTGGAAGTACAATAAAGGTAACCATAAGTTAAGGTGAATTATGAAGGATAAAAAGACATTAATAACTATTATAGTGTTACTAGTAATAATATTACCAATGGGTATATATGGAACAATAAAAAACTTTAATACAGGTAAAACTGAAACAAAAGATGATAATCCTAATAAAGAATTTATTTATAATAATAAATTATACTTCTATTATGAAAATGAATTATTAGCAACATATGAATGTAGTACATGTAATAATGCTAGTAATGAAATAGATGATGTAAATTATCATACTAATTATTATAAAAGTGATGTAATGGATGTAAATAGTGTTATTAATAAATATTATGGAATATTTAAAGAAAATGATAATGTTGTGTTATTTAATTTAATAAAGGGAAGTATTGTTGATACCTATGAAAGTGTTAAAAACTATGGAGTATCAGCTACAAATGAGTTTGGAATAGTAAAAAAAGATAATAAATATGGTGTTATATTCTTTGATTTATCAAATAAAGCAATTGATAGAGTTTATGATTATATAGCTCTTCCAGCACATATAATTAATTCTAAATTAGATGTATCAAAGTTTATAGTAAAAAAAGATGGAATGTGGTATATATTAAATAATAATGGAGCTGCTGATATAACACCGATAAATAATGAAATAGTAGATTTTAATGATAAGTATATAATTACATATGTAAATGGTACATATCATATAATTGATAAAAATGGTTTAGAATATTTAAGTGATTTACCAAAAACTAAAGTATATGGAGTAGATAAATATATATTTATAGTTAATAATAATGATTTATATATTTATGAAGATTTATTAAATCCAATGATAAAACAAGTAAGTTTAAGTAGTTATAAGGATTTATATTTTGATGTAAGGGATGGAAATATTAATATAATGGTCGATAAAAACTTACAAGAAAGTCTTGAACTATCTTAAATCTTGTGCTAAAATATGTTTATATTTTGATGATTTTTGAGGAGTAATATATTCTGAATTTAAAGAGAGTTAGCATTTGGTGGAAGCTAATAAGGAAGATATATGAAGGTTGCTTAAGGAGAAATAATGCAGAGATGCTATAAAATCAATTAAGTTAAATAAAGGGATGGTACCGTGCACAATAGCACTCCTTTGGTATCATCTCTTTTTATTTTTAGAAAGAAGGGTATTTATGTTAGAAAAAAAGTATAATCATTTAAGTGTTGAAGAAGGTAAATATGCTAAATGGGTTCAAAATAATTATTTTGAAGAAAAAGATGGATTACCACCATATGCAATAGTTATTCCTCCCCCAAATGTTACTGGTAAATTACATTTAGGTCATGCCTGGGATACAACACTTCAAGATATATTAATTCGTTTTAAAAGAATGCAAGGATTTAATGCTGTATGGGTTCCAGGAATGGACCATGCTGGTATTGCAACTCAAGCTAAAGTTGATGCTAAGCTAAGAGATATGGGAATTAATCCTCGTGGAATTACTCGTGAAGAATGGTTAAAATATGCTTGGGATTGGAAAAATGAATATGCTAATAATATTCATGAACAATGGGCAAAATTAGGTCTTGCATTGTGTTATTCTAAAGAAAGATTTACATTAGATGAAGGATTAAATAAAGCTGTAAATCATGTATTTAAAACTTTATATGATGAAGGTTTAATTTATCGTGGAGAAAGAATAATAAATTGGGACCCACAGGCTATGACAGCACTATCTAATGAAGAAGTTATTTATAAAGAAGTAAAAGGTGCATTTTATCATATTAAATATTTTATCGAAGGAACAGATAAATTTTTAGAAGTAGCAACAACTAGACCAGAAACATTATTTGGAGATACAGCAGTTGCAGTTAACCCAAATGATGAACGATACAAAGATTTAATTGGTAAAAATGTTATCTTACCTTTAGTAAATAAACTTATTCCAATTATTGGCGATGAACATGCTGACCCAGAATTTGGAACAGGTATTGTAAAAATAACTCCAGCTCATGATCCAAATGACTTTGAAGTTGGTAATCGCCATAACTTAGAGCGGATTGTATGTATTAATCCTGATGGAACAATGAATGAAAATGCCTTAGAATTTAAAGGCTTAGATAGGTTTGAAGCTCGTGAAAAGTTAGTTGAAGCCTTAAAAGAAAAAGATTTACTTATCAGTATTGAAGAAATAACTCACAATGTTGGTCACAGTGAAAGAAGTGGAGTTATGATTGAACCATACTTATCAAAACAATGGTTTGTTAAAATGCGTCCTCTTGCAGATAGAGTATTAGAAAATCAAAAGAATAAAGATACAAAAGTAAATTTTGTTCCAACTAGATTTGAAAAAATAATGAACCACTGGATGGAAATTACATATGACTGGTGTATATCACGTCAACTTTGGTGGGGACATAGAATTCCTGCTTGGTATAAAGGTGATGAAGTTTATGTTGGTGAGGTTGCACCTGCCGGTGAAGGATGGGAGCAAGATACTGATGTTTTAGATACTTGGTTCTCAAGTGCTTTATGGCCATTTTCAACTTTAGGGTGGCCAAATAATACTGAAGACTTTAAGAAATTCTATCCAAATAATGTCTTAGTAACTGGTTATGATATCATTCCATTCTGGGTAAATAGAATGACATTCCAAGGCTTACATTTTACAGGAGAAAGACCATTTAAAGATTGTTTAATTCATGGGCTTATCAGAGATAAAAAGGGAAGAAAAATGAGTAAATCCTTAGGTAATGGTGTTGACCCAATGGATGTAATTGATACATATGGAGCAGATGCTTTAAGGTTCTTCTTAACAACTAGTGCAGCTGCAGGAACAGACCTTAGATATGATGAAGAAAAAGTAAAATCAACATGGAATTTCATTAATAAATTATGGAATGCCTCAAGATTTGTTTTAATGAATATCGAAGAATTAACAGAACTGGAATTTGATGATTTAAAAACTGAAGATAAATGGATACTTACAAAATTAAATAACACTATTAAAAGTGTAACAAAAAACATGGAACATTATGAATTTAATAATGTCGGTAGCCAAATATATAGTTTTGTATGGAATGATTTTTGTGATAACTACATTGAATTTGCTAAATTTAGTTTAGAAAGTAAAACAACAAAATCAGTGCTATATAAAGTATTATCATGTATTTTAAAAATGTTACATCCATTTATGCCTTATGTAACTGATGAACTTTATAATAATTTACCAATTCATGAAGAAAATATTATATTATCAAAATATCCAGAATATAATAAAGATGAAATTTTTACAAAAGAATGTGAAGAATTTGATAATATCATTGAATTTATTAAAGTATTTAGAAATGTAAAACTAGAAAATAAAATTGGTAAAGATTTTGGTATAAAGATAAATAGTGATGATGATTATAGCTTAATATTTAAATTACTTCGTATTAAGCCAGATGATTATACTAAAATATCTGGTGCAAAATATAGTTGTATTTATAAAAATTATAATATTGATTTATATTATGAAAAAGAAATCACTGAAGAAGATATTATGTTAAAAAATAAACAAATCAGTGATTTAGAAGCCTCAATTGCTAGAAGAAAAAATCTTTTAAGTAATGAAAATTATTTAAATAAAGCTCCAAAGGAACTTGTAGAAAAGGAAAAAAATACTTTAAAAGATGAAGAAGAAAAATTAGCAAAATTAAAAAATGAATAACAAAAAGCTATCAGAAATTATCTGATGGCTTTTTGATTGTGATTGATAAGGTTTTAAAAAAACATCTACAGTTGCATCCAATCTCCTCAAGCTGGATGTTCCATTTTTAATTTATGCAAATCGCTTTATTATATACATAATAATATATTAGTTTATTTTTGTCAAAGTAGAAAATTCCAAAAAAATAAAAAACTTTATTATAAATAGAGACTTTTTAGAAGAAATTTGTTAAAATATTGTATGAGGAAAGATATATGAAAGATAATTTATTATATAAAATATTAAGACCATTAATTACATTTGTTTTTAAAACATTTGTAAGACCAAAGTTTATTGGACTTGAAAACATACCTGAAAAGGGAAGAGTTATTTTAGCAGGAAATCACACTAGTATATTTGATGCTCCACTTTTAATTAGTTCAACCAAAAGAAATGTTCATTTTTTAGCTAAAAAGGAATTGTGGAAATGGCCGAAGAGAATTATTTTTGGTCACCTTGGGCTTATTCCAGTTGATAGAAAATCTAGAGATGGAAATGCTTTAGTAACTGCAGAAAGATATTTAAAAAAGGAAAAGTTAATTGGTATATTTCCTGAAGGAACTACTGAAAAAGAAGGACATATGTTAAAATTTAAAAAAGGTGCTGTAAAAATGGCTGTTGATACAAATAGTCCAATAGTTCCTTTTGTTATAACTGGTAAATATCGATTGTTTTCTAAGGATTTAATAATTAAATTTTTAGAACCAATTAAATGTAATGAGGATATAAAGGAAGAAACTGAAAAGTTAATGAATATAATTAAAAAGGAAAGAGGTAAAGAGTAATGAATATATTTTCTTTTTTAAGAAGAAGAAAACCCATTCCCGAACCATGGGCAAAATATTATACTAAAGAAGAATTAAATATTAAAATACCTGATATAAGTATGTATGACCAAGTAAAGAAAAGTGCACATTTATATCCAAATTATATTGCTTATGAATACATGGGCAAGAAATGTTTATATAAAGATTTTATTGAAGAAATAAATGAATGGGCTAAAGTTTTTCATTCTTCTGGAGTAAAACATGGTGACATTGTAACAATTAGTTTACCAAACATACCAAATGTTTTAGTAGTTTTATATGCTTTAAATAAGATGGGTGCTATTGCTAATATGGTTCATCCATTATCTAGTGAAGAAGAAATATTATTTAGTTTAAATTCAACAAAAAGTAAATATCTAGTTATGCTTAATACTTTTTATAACAAAATAGAAAATGTTATTGGTAAGTCTAGTGTTGATGCCGTAATATTTGCTAGTGCAGCAGATTATATGCCTATCTATATGAAACTATTTTATAACTTAAGTCAAATTGGTAAGTATAAAAAATATCCTAAAAATAATATGTATTATAGTTGGAAAAAGTTTTATAAAAAGTATTATGTTACTAATCACATTAAGTTTCCGAAGTTTTGTAAAGATACTCCAGCAGTTATAATTCATAGTGGTGGAACTAGTGGTACTCCAAAGAATGTTGTAATTCAAAATAGAGCCTTTATTCTTGGTGCTTTACAAGAAAATATACTTATGAAAAATCTTCATGCTGGAGATTGTTGTTTAGCAATTATGCCAAATTTTCATGGCTTTGGTTTAAGTGTTTTAATGCATACACCTTTAGCTCTAGGATGTTATTCAATATTAATTCCTCAATTTGATGCTAAAAAATTTGATATTATGTTTCAAAAAAAGAAACCATCCTGTGTTTTAGGGGTTCCAACTTTATATGAAGCCTTAATTAGTAATAATAATGTAAAAAAATTAGATTTATCTAATTTAAAATATATTGTTTCTGGGGGAGATATCTTACCAAAATCTTTAGAAGATAGAGTAAATAAGTATTTAAAAGAACATAATTCTCCAGGAAAAATTACACAAGGGTATGGGTTATCAGAAGCTTTAGCTGCAGTTTGTCTTGCTTGTGATGATGTAAATAAATCTGGTTCTGTTGGTATACCTTTACCAGGAAATCAAGTTAAAATAATTGATTCAGCAAGCCGTATTACCTTGCCATTTGGTGAAGTGGGGGAAATATGTGTTCATTCTAAAGCTTTCATGCAAGGTTATTTAAATAATGAGTCTGAAACAAATACGGCTTTGCAAGTTCATAAAGATGGACATGTTTGGCTTCATACTGGAGACTTAGGTTATATGGATAGTGATGGTTTTATTTTCTATAAAGGAAGACTTAAAAGAATGATTATAACCAGTGGTTATAACGTATATCCATCTCATATAGAAGAAGTAATTGAATCTCATCCTGCTGTGCTTCAATGTACCGTAGTGGGGGTTCCACATCCATATAAACAAGAAGTTCCAAAAGCATTTATTGTTCTAAAAGAAGGATATATTGGTATGTTTGTTAAAGATGATATAAAAGCATATTGTAAGAAAAAATTATCTAAATACATGATACCTAGTGAATTTGTATTTAGAAAAAGACTACCTAAAACTAAATTAGGTAAAGTGGATTTTAAAAGTTTAGAAGAAGATACAAGAGGTGATTATGATGAATAAAATGCCAATTTTATATAGAGTAGGTAGATTTATTCTAGGACCAATATTTAAGTGGTATTATAAACCAACAATAATAGGAAAAGAAAATATTCCAGCATCTGGAGCAATATTAATAGTAGGAAATCATAAACATTTATATGACCAATGTTTATCAATAATTTCAACTAAAAGATATATTAGATACATGGCTAAAAAGGAATATTTTGATAATAAAAAAACAAGATGGTTCTTTTCATCTGTTGGTTGTATAAGTGTAGATAGACAAAATCATGATGGAAAAGCAAAAGAAGAAGCTATTAAAACTTTACAAGATGGTGGAGCAATTGGATTATTTCCAGAGGGAACTAGAAATAAAACTAAAGAATTCTTATTACCATTTAAATTTGGTTCTGTTTCAATGGCTAAGAAAACTGATGCTTATCTTGTGCCTTTTGGTATTACCGGAGATTATACTTTTAGAAGTAAAAATTTAGTTATTAGATATGGTAAACCATTTAAAGTAACTGATATGGATATAAAAAATGCTAATGAACTTTTATATAACACAGTTAAATCATTAATGGAAGAAAATTTAAAATAAAAAATGACGGGAGAAAAATAATCCCGTCTTTATTTATACAAGCAAGAATTTACATCATCCTTGCTAATAATAGTATATGTAAAAGTAATTATTTCATACATAATAATTTACATTAATTGTGATTTTTGTTAAAATATCTGTATGGAGATGGTTTACATGGATGCAAAAAAAATAAAAACAGAATTAATTCGTCAAAAAATGAGTCATTTTAAAGGAAATTTATATCATTTTTCTCAAGTTAATTTTGCATACAATTCTAATAAAATTGAAGGTAGTAAACTAACTGAAGACCAAACCGAAGCAATATTTGATACACATAGTTTTATTCCTAAAACAGATGATTTAATAAAATTAGATGATTTATTAGAAGTTAAAAATCATTTTAAATTATTTGATTATATGTTAGATATGGTTGATGAAGAAATAACTTTAGAGATGATTATAAAAATGCATTCTATTTTAAAAAGAGGCACAAGTGATGAAGATAATCCTTTATATAATGTCGGTGGATTTAAAAAGGTTCCTAATATAATTGGTATTACAAATGTAATTGAAACAAGTAAACCTGAAGATGTTATAAAAAATTTAAATGATTTACTTAAAGATTATTCATCTTTAAAAGAAGTAACTTTAAAAAATATTATAGATTTCCATGTTAGATTTGAAAGAATTCACCCTTTAAGTGATGGAAATGGTCGAGTAGGAAGAATAATAATGTTTAAAGAATGTTTAAAAAATAATATAGTTCCATTTATTGTATTAGATGAAGAAAAAGCTTATTACATGAGAGGTTTAAAAGAATATAATCGTGATAGAAAATATTTAATTGATACAATATTACATTTTCAAGATATATATAATAATTTAAGTGAGAAATTACTTGATTATAATGTTTAAAAAAAACTACATAATTTTATAAATTATGCAGCTTTTTTATTTAAAGTTCTAGCTTCTCTAGCACTAATAATTACTTGTTCTCCATTAATTGTCTTTTTTTGTAAATTTGGTTTTTGTTTCATTTTAGTTGCATTTAAAGCATGTGATCTTCTATTACCAGTTAAAGGTTTTTTTGTAGTTACTTTTGTAGCCATTTTTCTCACTCCTTTTTTTGTTTACTTATTAATTTTAACAATATATTTTATGTTTGTCAAATATAACTTATGTTTTTACCTTCATATTCGGAAATTTTTTCTCAAAAACACTATTTTTATATTGTTTATCTAAGTATTTATCTAAATTTGTAGTAGCAGGAATACCTCTTTTTCTTTCGGAATATCTCTTAGTAATTATGCAAGTAAAGGCTATATCATATACTAAAAATGCTAAAATGACAATACAAAATACTTTAGTATATAAGTTTCCATATACAAAATTAAATAGTTTTTGATAGATTGGTATACCTAATTTAATCCAAAATAGAGATAAAATCCCCCAGACAATGGAATATAAAAGATTAATTCTTCCATCTAAATTTGCACTCATTTTACTATAGTCCCACGATTTAGTATGAAATACATATTCTTGAAAAATTGATGAAACATATTCAAAAACACTTCCAATAATTATACCAGCAATAAATATGATAAAAATATTTTTATCTTTTAATTTATATAATAAAAGAGTAAGTAATATTAAACAAGTGCCATAAATTGGTTTAAATAAACTAAACCATAGCCCTTGGCGACTTACAAATTTTCCGGTTTTAAAAAATTCACCTAAAGTTTCAAATATAAAACCAAAGAAACCTCCGATAATAAAAAGAAGAATCATATGATATATTAACTTATCAAATTTTTCCATAGCATCACCTAAGTATATTATGGTTTAAACGTTAAAAAAAATAACTAAAATTAGTTATTTCAAAATATAAATTATAAATGGTATTAAAATACAAATAATTATTAAATTAAAATAAAACTTATAAAGAAATGTATTCCAAGGGCTAACTGTTATATTAGGATTTTTCTTATTTACATACATTTCTACTTCATCATTTATCTTTGGTGAAAAAAGTATAAATTTATATTTTAATCTATCACTAGTTTTATATTCTTCATTATTATATATGTAATCATAGTGATATTCATGTGTAGTTTTATGATACATTGTCCTTGTAATAACATCAGTACATTTTGCTGATATTAATTCCATTATTTTAATTTTTAAATGAAGTAATAACCATTTATAAAAACAAATTCCTGCAATTGATAAAAATAATACAAATAATAAAGTCTCTTCTTTAGCCATATTTTATCTCCTTATAGCTATTTTACGATAAATTATCGTTTTTGTCTAGAATTATATTTTATTTTTATAAAATTTCTGGTAAAATGGATATGAACGGAAGTGAAATAATGAAATTATTATTTGAATTAAAGTATAAAGATGATAAAACTATGGCAAGACTTGGTGAAATTACTTATAATGGTAAAACCTATGAAACTCCAATGTTTATGCCAGTTGGAACAAATGCCACTGTTAAAACTTTATCACCAGAAGAGTTAAAAGAAATAGGTTCAGGAATTATTCTTGCAAATACTTATCATTTATGGCTTAGACCTGGGGAAGATATTGTTGCTCATGCTGGAAATCTTCATAAATTCATGAATTATGATGGACCAATTTTAACTGATTCCGGTGGATACCAAGTATTTTCTTTAGCTAAACCCAAAGATATTACTGAAGAAGGTGTTAAGTTCAAAAATCATTTAAATGGTGATAATCTATTCTTAACCCCGGAAAAATCAATTGAAATTCAAACAAAACTAGGTAGTGATATTATGATGAGTTTTGATGAATGTGTTAAATGGCCAAGCACTCATGAATATATGGAAAAAAGTGTTGAAAGAACTTTAAGATGGGCTAAAAGAGGTAAAGCTGTAAAACAAGATAATGACCAATTATTATTTGGTATTGTTCAAGGAGGAGAATATCCAGATTTAAGACGTCACTCTGCTGAAGAGCTTGTTAAAATGAATTTTGATGGCTACTCTGTTGGTGGTACATCAGTCGGTGAAGATAAACCAACCATGTATAAAATGGTTGAATATTCAACTCCATATCTACCTGATAATAAACTTCGCTATTTAATGGGAGTTGGTGACCCAATAGATTTAATTGAAAACTCTATGCGTGGAATAGATATTTTTGATTGTGTAAGCCCAACAAGACTAGCAAGACATGGACACGCTTATACTAAACACGGTAAGATAAATATCAAAAATAGTAAGTATAAAGAAGATTTTACTCCAGTTGATGAATGTGATTGTTATGCATGTAGAAACTACACAAAAGCATACATAAGACATTTAATTACTGCTAATGAAACTTTCGGAGCAAGACTTTTATCAATCCATAATATTTATTTCTTACACCAAATCATGAAAAATATTAGAGAAAATATCAAGAAGGGAACAATTCAAGAATATAGGGATGAATTTGTAAAAGATTATTATGGACAAGATTAGTAAGATTTGTTTAGTTTCTTCGATTGTAATCTCTCTAGGTTTAATCTGTGGAATTACAACATATAAAATAGTAAGTAATCATAATGAAAAAGTTTTACTTGTAGAAAGTAAAGCTATTATAGAACAAGCTAAAAAATGTATAAATGATAAAAAATGTCAAAAAGATGAAAATATAACTTTAAAAAAATTATATGAATTAAATTATTTAGATAAACAAGTAAATGAAGTCACTAAAGAATATTATAATGAAGAATCTTATGTAAAATATGATGATGGTAAATATGTATTTATTGATTTAAAATAGAAGGCCTTTTAAACCTTCTATTTTTCTTCTTTTTTATTTATACCTAACATACCACCAAAAACACTAGCTAAAACTAAAACTAAATAATAAATTAAAGTACTTATTCTAAATATATTTTTATTAGTAAATAAATTAATAATTATTAAT